>Ga0209705_10000818_pt1 | contig 16405 bp, 14 predicted proteins | sample PPLLaktember2015_5_FD_187262 | JGI IMG/M metagenome (GOLD analysis project Ga0209705, IMG submission 187262) | Freshwater sediment microbial communities from Prairie Pothole Lake near Jamestown, North Dakota, USA - PPLs Lake P8 Core (1) Depth... | ecosystem: Environmental > Aquatic > Freshwater... | reverse complement strand
CCCTGATAGCCGAATGCGGATGCCAGGATGTGGGTCACCGCCTCGTCGAGGTCGGCGTCCTCGTCGACGATGATGCCGTTCTTGCCGCCCATTTCGCATACCACCCGCTTGACGCGCCGCTGCTCCGAGCTGCGCCGGTGCGCCTGTTCGATGAGCGCGAGCCCCACCTCGCGCGAGCCGGTGAAGGCGATCGCGGCGACGTCGGGGTGTGCCGCCAGCGGCGAACCCAGCGTTGATCCTTCGCCCGGCAGCAGCTGCGCAACCGCGGGCGGGAACCCGGCTTCCAGCAGGATCACGTGCAGCTTGCAGGCATTGATCTGCGCCGGCGTGGCCGGTCCTCGGCCTTTTCGGCCGTTCGCGCTTTATCCCCCAACAGGTCATCGCGAGTGTCCGCTTCCCACGAACTCGAACTGGTGCTCCCGACCCTTATGAGACGCATACAGCTTTAATTTCGAATGTCTGCTCCATTGGCTTGAGCCCGATGGTTGCGGCGATATCAGAGTGGCTTTGTTTATCTCCTCACCTTAATGTTTTCTTAATACCTTCCCTCCCAGTCTTAGCCCCATTTTTACCGACAGCTACTTATAGTTCGGCGTGTCCCCGTTCACGTTGGAAGGAAGTGTCATGGATCTACTGTACATCGCCCTGGGCGTAGGCTTCTTCGCCCTTACCGCTGTTCTCGTGTCCGTATTCGACGGGCTGCGGAGACGCTGATGAACACCCTCTACCTCATTGCCCTAGTCGCCGCGGTGGGCATTTTTGCCTACCTGCTGGCCGTGCTGTTCTACCCGGAGGACTTTTCATGACTGCCAATGGCTATTTGCAATTGGGTCTGTACCTGATCGCCCTGATCGGCTTGGCGTGGCCGCTGGGCGTATACATGGCCCGCATCTACAAGGACGAGCTGCCGGGCTTCGTGCGATGGCTCAAGCCGGTGGAAAACCTCTTCTATCGCGTCTGCGGCGTCAAGCCGGGCGACGACATGCCGTGGACCCGCTATGCCTTCGCGATGATCGCCTTCAACCTGCTGGGCTTTCTCGCGGTCTACGCCCTGCAGCGCTTCCAGGTCTGGCTGCCACTCAATCCCGAGGGCCTGGCCAACACCACGGTCGATTCGGCCTTCAACACCGCCATCAGCTTCGCCACCAACACCAACTGGCAAGGCTATGGCGGCGAGACGACCATGAGCTACCTGACCCAGATGCTGGGGCTCAACGTGCAGAACTTCCTCTCCGCCGCCACCGGCATGGCCGTCGTGGTGGCCCTGATGCGTGGATTCACGCGCAAGGAGGCGGGCGGCGTGGGCAACTTCTGGGTCGACATGGTGCGCTCCACGCTCTATATCCTGCTGCCGCTGTCGCTCATCCTGTCGCTCGCCCTGGTCAGCCAGGGCGTGGTGCAGAGCTTCTCGCCCTACCAGAAGGCGCAATTAGTCGAGACTGTGGCGTACGAACAGCCGAAGACCGGTGCGGACGGTCAGCCCGTCATGGATGCCCAGGGCAAGCCAGTGATGGAGCAGGTCGCAGTCACGGAGCAGACCATCGCCGTCGGCCCGGCCGCTTCGCAGATCGCCATCAAGCAGCTCGGCACCAACGGCGGCGGCTTCTTCAACGTCAACTCCGCGCACCCGCTGGAGAACCCGACACCGCTCGCCAACTTCCTGGAAGTGCTGGCCATCCTGCTGATCCCGGCCGCGCTGTGCTTCACCTTCGGCCGCTTCGTCGGCGACATGCGCCAGGGCGGGGCCATTCTCGCCGCCATGACGATCGTGTTCACCGCCTTGCTGGCGGTGACGGCGGTCGCCGAGCAGTCCGGCAATCCGCTGTTCGAGCGTCTGGGGCTGGCCACGCAGGCCTCCGACGTCCAGGCCGGCGGCAACATGGAAGGCAAGGAAACCCGCTTTGGCATCGCCAACTCCGCGCTGTGGGCCACCGCCACCACCGCCGCCTCGAACGGCTCGGTGAATTCCATGCATGACTCCTACACGCCGATCGGCGGCATGGTGCCGATGTGGCTGATGCAGCTGGGCGAAGTGATCTATGGCGGCGTCGGCTCGGGCCTCTACGGCATGCTGGTGTTCGCTCTCATCGGCGTGTTCGTCGCCGGTCTGATGATCGGCCGCACGCCCGAATACCTGGGCAAAAAGATCGAAGCCTTCGAGGTGAAGATGGCTGCCGTCGCCATCTTGGTGCCGCCGCTGGCGGTGCTGGTCGGAGCCGCTCTCGCGGTGAGTCTGGATGTTGGCCGTGCCGGCATCTTCAACCCCGGCGCGCATGGGTTCTCCGAGGTGCTGTACGCCCTGTCCTCGGCTGGCAACAACAACGGCAGCGCCTTCGGCGGACTGTCGGCCAACACGCCCTTCTACAACACGCTGTTGGGTTTCGCCATGCTGCTGGCGCGCTACTGGGTGATGATCCCGGTGCTCGCCATCGCCGGCGCGCTTGCCGCCAAGAAGATCGTCCCGGCCTCGGCGGGCACCCTGCCCACCCATACCCCGCTGTTCGTGGTTCTGCTGATCGGTACCGTGATCGTCGTCGGGGCGCTCACCTTCGTGCCGGCCCTGGCCTTGGGTCCGGTGGTCGAGCACCTGCAGATGATCTCGGTCAAATAAGGAATTCGCCATGCATAAAACACAAACGCTGTATGACGCAGCCCTCCTCAAGGCGGCGGCCTGGGATTCGGTGAAGCGCCTGTCGCCTCGCCACCAGGTGAAGAACCCGGTGATGTTCGTGGTCTGGCTGGGCAGCTTGCTCACCAGCGGCCTGTTCGTCCAGGCTCTGGCGGGCCAAGGCGAGGCCCCGACGGGTTTCATCCTCGCCATTACCCTGTGGCTGTGGTTCACGGTGCTGTTCGCCAACTTCGCCGAAGCCGTGGCGGAAGGCCGCGGCAAGGCCCAGGCGGCGGCGCTGAAAGGCATGCGCAAAACCGTGCTGGCCAAGAAGCTGAAGGAGCCGCGCCACGACGCCATCACTCACGTGGTCAACTCGGAGGATTTGCGCAAGGGCGACATCGTGCTGGTCACCGCGGGCGAACTCATCCCCGGCGATGGCGAGGTGATCGAAGGCGTGGCTTCGGTCGACGAATCGGCCATCACCGGCGAGTCGGCGCCGGTGATTCGCGAGGCGGGCGGCGATTTTTCTGCCGTTACCGGCAGCACCCGGGTACTGTCCGACTGGCTGGTGGTGCGGATTACCGTCAATCCGGGCGAGACTTTCCTCGACCGCATGATCGCCATGGTGGAGGGCGCCAAGCGCCAGAAGACGCCCAACGAAATCGCACTGACCATCCTGCTGGTGGCGCTCACCCTCGTGTTCCTGCTCGCCACCGCCACCCTGCTGCCATTCTCGCTGTTCAGCGTGCAAGCGGCGGGCAGCGGGTCGCCGGTCAGCGTCACGGTACTGGTTGCTCTGCTGGTGTGTTTGATCCCCACCACCATCGGCGGCCTGCTCTCCGCCATCGGCGTGGCCGGCATGGGCCGCATGATGGCGAAGAATGTCATCGCCACTTCGGGCCGCGCAGTGGAAGCAGCCGGCGATATCGACGTGCTGCTGATGGACAAGACCGGCACGATCACCCTGGGCAACCGCCAGGCCAGTAATTTCCTGCATGCCTCCGGCGTAAGCGAGAGTGAACTGGCCGACGCCGCCCAATTGGCCTCGCTGGCCGACGAGACCCCGGAAGGCCGCAGCATCGTGGTGCTGGCCAAACAGAAATTCAACCTGCGCGGCCGCGATGTGCAGGAACTGGGAGCCCACTTCGTGCACTTCACCGCGCAGACCCGGATGAGCGGCGTCGATCTGGATGGCCGTGAGATTCGCAAGGGGGCGGGCGACGCGGTACGCGCCTACGTTGCCGAACGGGGCGGTCACTTCCCGCCGGAGGTGGAGGCCATTGTCGAGCAGGTCGCCAAGCGCGGCTCCACCCCGCTGGTGGTGGCCGAAATAGCCAACGGCCACGCCCGGGTGCTGGGCGTGGTGGAGCTGAAAGACATCGTCAAGGGCGGCATCAAGGAACGCTTCGCTGAACTGCGCCGCATGGGCATCAAGACGGTGATGATCACCGGCGACAACCGCCTCACCGCCGCCGCCATCGCCGCCGAGGCGGGGGTGGACGACTTCCTGGCCGAAGCGACGCCGGAGGCCAAGCTGAAGCTGATCCGCGAATACCAGGCCGAAGGCCGGCTGGTGGCGATGACCGGCGACGGCACCAACGACGCACCGGCGCTGGCGCAGGCCGACGTCGCGGTGGCGATGAACACCGGCACCCAGGCCGCCAAGGAAGCCGGCAACATGGTCGACCTCGACTCCAACCCGACCAAGCTGATCGAGGTGGTGGAGACCGGCAAACAAATGCTAATGACGCGCGGCTCGCTCACCACTTTCTCGATCGCCAACGACGTCGCCAAGTATTTCGCCATTATTCCGGCCGCATTCGCCACCACCTATCCGGCGCTCGACGCGCTCAACGTGATGGATCTGGCGACGCCCGCAAGCGCGATTCTGTCGGCGGTGATTTTCAACGCGCTGGTCATCGTCGCCCTGATTCCGCTGGCGCTGAAGGGGGTGAAGTACCGCCCCCTGGGCGCCAACGCCATCCTGCAGCGCAACCTGCTGGTCTACGGCCTGGGCGGCCTCATCGTGCCCTTCATCGGCATCAAGGCCATCGACCTGATCCTGGTCGGCCTCAACCTGGCTTAAGGAGACATCATGCTCAAGGAACTCAAACCCGCACTGCTCGTGCTCGCCCTGATGACTGCGCTGACCGGCGCTGTCTATCCGCTGCTGGTCACCGGCATCGCCCAGGGCCTGTTTTCCGACCAGGCGAACGGCAGCCTGATCGAACAGGACGGCAAGGTCGTCGGCTCGGCCCTCGTCGGCCAGCCGTTCTCCGATCCGAAACACTTCTGGTCCCGCCCCTCGGCCACCGGCCCGGTGCCCTACAACGCCGGGGCATCGTCCGGCTCCAACCAGGGTCCGCTGAACCCGGCGCTGGAAGAGGCGGTCAAGGCGCGCATCGATGCGCTCAAGGCGGCGGACCCGACCCAGACGGCGCCGATCCCGGTGGATCTGGTCACCGCCTCGGGCAGCGGCCTCGATCCCCACATCAGCCCCGCCGCCGCCCGCTGGCAGGCGCCCCGAATCGCCCGCCTACGCGGCATCAGTGAGGCCGGGGTGTCTAGGCTCATCGACGGCCATACAGAGGGGCGCCAGCTCGGCCTGCTGGGTGAACCCCGGGTCAACGTGCTGACGCTGAATTTGGCGCTGGATCGCCTGGGCAAGCCGTAAACTGTCGCCATGGCCGATACCGATACCCGTCCGGACCCGGATGCCCTGCTCGCACGGATCGAGGCCGAGGCCGAACGTGCGCGGAGGGGCAAGCTGAGGGTCTTCTTCGGCGCCTGCCCCGGCGTGGGCAAAACCTACGGCATGCTGAGCGCGGCGCGCGCGCTGCATGAGCAGGGGGCCGAGGTGGTGGTGGGGGTGGTGGAGACGCATGGGCGTTCGGAAACCGCGCGTCTGCTGGAAGGCCTGGAGCTGCTGCCGCCCAAGATCGTGCCCTACCAGGGGCGGGAGCTGCGCGAGTTCGACCTCGACGCGGCGCTGGCGCGCAAACCTGCCCTCATCCTGGTGGACGAACTGGCGCATTCCAACGTCGCCGGCTCGCGCCATCCCAAGCGCTGGCAGGACGTCGAGGAACTGCTGGCGGCCGGCATCGACGTCTGGACCACGGTGAACGTGCAGCATCTGGAAAGCCTCAACGATATCGTCGGCGGCATCACCGGCATCCAGGTGCGCGAGACCCTGCCGGACCGGGTGTTCGAGCAGGCCGACGAAATCGCGCTGGTGGACCTGACGCCGGACGAACTGCTGCAGCGGATGAAGGAAGGCAAGGTCTATCTCCCGCAACAGGCCGAACGCGCCGTTCGCAACTTCTTCCGCAAGGGCAACCTGATCGCGCTGCGCGAACTGGCCCTGCGCCGCACCGCCGACCGGGTGGACGCGCAGATGCGCGAATACCGCACCGATCAGGCCATCCGGGATGTCTGGCAGGCCAAGGAGCGCCTGCTGGTCTGCGTCGGCCCGGGCGCCGGAGGTGATCGCCTGGTGCGCGCCGCGGCCCGGCTGGCGACGGACCTGCACGCCGACTGGATTGCCGTCTACGTCGAGACGCCGGCGCTGCAGCGCCTGTCCGAAGCGAACCGCGACAAGATCCTCAAAACGCTGGCCCTCGCACGCGAATTGGGTGCGGAGACCGCTACCCTCGCCGGCCAGGAGGACGCGCCGACCCTGCTGGCGTATGCCGTCAGCCGCAACGTCTCCAAGCTGGTGGTGGGCAAGAGCTTGCGTACCGGGCTATCGCGGATGCTGCGCGCGCCCTTGTCGGATCGGCTTTCCGCGCTGGCCCGCGACGTGGATGTCTACGTGGTGGCCCACGAGGTGGAGGCAGCGCCTGCCGGCGAGGTGGTCGCGATGCCGCTCGAACTGGAGCTGGAACCCGCGCGCGGCTGGAAGGCGCAGGGCTATGCCTGGGCCGGCGGCATCTGCGCCCTGACCACCGTGCTGGCCAAGGTGGTGATGCCGTATTTCGATCTGGCCAACCTGATCATGTTCTATCTGGTTGGGGTGATATGGGTGGCCGCGAACCATGGGCGCGGGCCAGCCATCCTGGGGTCGGTACTGAGCGTACTGGCCTTCGACTTCTTCTTCGTGCCGCCGCCGCTGTCTTTCACCGTAGCCGACACCCGCCATCTGCTGACCTTCTTCATCATGCTGGCGGTGGCGCTAACCATCAGCACCCTGGCCGCCAATTTGCGCTACCAGGCGCGCATCGCCATGTACCGGGAACGCCGCACGCGGGCGCTCAACGAACTGGGCAAGGAACTGGCCGGTGCCCTGATGGCCGAGCAGATCGTGGAAACGGCCCGGCACCATCTGGAAAGCCTGTTCCAGGCGAAGGCCTGCTTCCTGCTGCCGGACGCCCAGGAAAAACTGCATTCGACTTCCCCTTTGCCCACGCACAAGAACCTGCCGCTGGACCCGGCCATCGCCCAGTGGGTCTACGACCACCAGCAGCCTGCTGGCATGGGCACCCAGAGCCTGGCCGGCGCGCCCATGTACTACCTGCCGCTGAAGGCGCCCATGCGCACGCGCGGCGTGCTGGCCCTGGAGCCGAGCCAGAAACGGCTGCTGTTCCTGCCGGAACAGGCGCGCATGCTGGAAACCCTGGCTGGGCAGATCGCGCTGGCCCTGGAGCGGGTGCATTTCGTCGAAGTGGCGCAGGACGCCCTGGTGCGGATGGAATCGGAGCGCCTGCGCAACAGTATGCTCGCCGCCCTTTCCCACGACCTGCGCACTCCGCTGACCATTCTGGCAGGCCTGGCCGATTCTCTGCCGCTGGCCGGCCCGCCCTTGCCTGAGGCCCAGGCCGAAATCGCCCAGGCCATCCGCGCCGAGTCCCTGCGCACCAGCATCCTGGTGAGCAACCTGCTGGACATGACTCGTTTGCAAGAGGGCCAGGTCCAGCTCAAGCGCGAATGGCAGCCGCTGGAAGAAGCGGTGGGTGCCTCGCTGCAGACCCTGGCGGTGCCGTTGGCGCGGCACGAGGTGGTCGTCGACCTGCCGGCGGACCTGCCGCTGCTGGAGTTCGACAGCGTGCTGATGGAACGGGTGTTCTGCAACCTGCTGGAGAATGCCGCGAAATACACCCCGGCGGGCAGCCGCATCGAGATCGGCGCCCAAAAGGAGGGAGACTCCGTCACCATCACCGTCGCCGACAATGGCCCCGGTCTGCCGCCCGGCAAAGCGGAAGCCCTGTTCGAGAAATTCACCCGAGGCCATGACGAATCCGCCGTGGCAGGCGTCGGCCTCGGCCTCGCCATCGTGCGTGCCATCGTCCAGGCGCACAAGGGAACGGTCAGGGGGGAGAATCGCCCGGAAGGCGGCGCCCGCTTTGTCATCACCCTGCCCGCCGGCGAACCGCCCGTCGTTCCCCCGGAGACCTGAACCATGGAAACCCCGCGCGCCGCTTCGCCCACCGTGGTCGTCATCGAGGACGAACCGCAGATCCGCCGCTTCGTCCGCACCGCGCTGGAGGCCGAAGGATGCCACGTGGCCGAGGCCGCCACGGGAGAACGGGGGCTGATCGAGGCCGGCACGCGCAAACCCGACCTGGTCATCCTCGACCTGGGCCTGCCGGACCGGGACGGCGTCGACGTGGTGCGCGACCTGCGCAACTGGTCAGCCGTGCCCATCCTCATCCTGTCGGCCCGGGTCGACGAAACCGACAAGGTGGCCGCCCTCGATGCCGGCGCCGACGACTATCTGACCAAGCCCTTCGGCGTGGCGGAATTGCTGGCGCGGGCGCGCGCGCTGCTGCGCCGCGCGAGCCTGGCCGGCGGCGAGGGGCCGCTGGTCACATTCGGCGAGGTGACGGTGGACCTAGCCCGCAGGCAGGTCCACCGGGGCGGCATTGAAGTTCACCTTACCCCCATCGAATACAAACTGCTCGCCCAGCTCATTGCCAACGCCGGCCGGGTGCTCACCCACCGGCAACTGCTGCGGGAAGTCTGGGGTCCCAGCCACGCCGAGGATACCCACTACCTGCGCGTCTATATGACGGGCCTTCGCCGCAAGCTGGAGGCGAATCCGACCCAACCGCGCCACATTCGCACTGAATCCGGTGTAGGTTACCGCCTCGTGCTCGATATCTGATTGGAGTGTGATTCGAGGGCTTACGACATGCTGTACTGGATCGGGTGACTACTTTGGCCAATACCGGACGGTCGTGTTGATCGGCTGACCTGCTGAACCTGGCCGGATGCTGAAGAGGGGCCATGGTTCTGCAAAGCAGACCTTTGCATTGCTGGAACTGACTCTGTTGACCGCCGGCAGCAATGGCCGAGGAGCGGACGCTCTTCGGGTAAAGCACAACAATCTTTTCAGGGTCGCAGTCGGCCGTTCCGACAAAGCTTTATCACCGGATACAAATGGTGAATAACCCTCTTGGGTTCGCTGATCACCGAGCCTGCGCGTTCAGCTTTCCCTGAAAAATCGAATCGCCTCGTCCAGCCGATGAACGGGGTGAATTTCCATCCCGGCAATCTTCTGCTTGGGCTGGTTGGCGGCCGGCACGATGGCCTGGGTAAAGCCGAGCTTGGCGGCTTCCTTCAATCTTTCCTGGCCTCGCTGCACCGGGCGGATTTCGCCAGCCAGCCCGACTTCGCCGAACATCACCAGCTTGTCGGGCAAGGGCTGGCTTCTGAGTGACGACACGATCGCGGCAAGCACCGCGAGGTCGGCGGCGGGTTCGCTGATCTTCACCCCGCCCACCGCATTGACGAACACATCCTGATCGAAGCAGGCGATGCCGGCGTGGCGGTGAAGCACGGCCAGCAGCATGGCGAGGCGGTTCTGCTCCAGGCCCACACTGAGACGACGCGGGCTCGGCGCGTGGCTGGCATCGACCAGCGCCTGGATTTCCACCAGCAGCGGACGCGTGCCTTCCTGCGTCACCAGCACGCACGAGCCCGGCACCGGTTCGCCGTGGCGCGACAGGAAGATCGCCGAGGGGTTGGAGACGCCCTTGAGACCCTTCTCGGTCATCGCGAACACGCCGATTTCGTTGACCGCGCCGAAGCGGTTCTTGAACGCACGCACCAAGCGGAAGCTCGAGCCGGTGTCACCCTCGAAATACAGCACGGTGTCGACGATGTGTTCCAGCACGCGCGGGCCGGCGATGGCGCCTTCCTTGGTGACGTGGCCGACAAGGATGATCGCGGTGCCGGTCTGCTTGGCGTGGCGCGTCAGCTGCGCGGCGCATTCGCGCACCTGCGCCACCGAGCCGGGGGCGGAGGTCAGCGCCTCGGAGTACACAGTCTGGATCGAATCGATCACCGCGACATCGGGCTTCAGGTCGGTCAGCTGCGCGAGGATGGCTTCGAGCCGGATTTCCGGCAGCACCGGCAGGTTGGTTTCGGGCAGGCTGAGGCGGCGTGCGCGCAGCGCCACCTGGCGGGCCGATTCCTCGCCGCTGACATAGAGGGTCTTCATGCGGCCAGACAGGCCCGCCATGGCCTGCAGCAGTAGCGTCGACTTGCCGATGCCGGGGTCGCCGCCGATCAACGTCACCCCGCCCGGCACCAGGCCACCGCCGAGCACGCGGTCAAGCTCGCCGATGTCGGTGGCGATGCGCGATTCCTCGCTTCCCTCCACCTCGTGCAGCATCTGGACGGTGCTGGTCGCCGCCAGCGCCTGGTAGCGCGGCTTGGCCGACTCGGCAATGGTCTCGACCAGTGTGTTCCAGGCGTTGCAGGCCGGGCACTGCCCCTGCCACTTGGGGGACTGCCCGCCGCATTCGGTGCAGGTGTAGATCGTCTTGGTTTTGGCCATGTGTGGATTCAATAATCTACTGCGCGGACGTGATCCGGGCGCGTCCGGTGCTCGGAATCCTCATGTACTTCGATGTACATTCCGGTTCCTGCGCTCCGGGCACACCCGGCTGACGCCCGCTCGCTACGATTCTTGAAACCACACATCAAGCCGGAAAAACGCCGGTGGACAGATAGCGGTCGCCGCGGTCGCACACGATGGAGACGATGATCGCGTTCTCGACCTCTTTCGACACCTGCAGCGCCGCCCACAGCGCGCCGCCGGACGAGATGCCGGCGAAGATGCCCTCCTCGCGCGCAAGCCGGCGCGTGGTTTCCTCGGCGTCCTGCTGGCTGACGTAGATCATGCGGTCGACCCGTTTCGGGTCGCAGATCTTCGGCACGTATTCTTCCGGCCATTTGCGGATGCCGGGAATCTGCGCGCCTTCGGTCGGCTGCACGCCGATGATCTGGATATTGGGGTTCTGTTCCTTGAGGTAGCGCGAGCAGCCCATGATGGTGCCGGTGGTGCCCATGCTGGAAACGAAGTGGGTGATCTTGCCCTCGGTGTCGCGCCAGATTTCGGGACCGGTGGTGCGGTAGTGCGCCTCCGGATTGTCGGGGTTGGCGAACTGGTCGAGGATCTTGCCGATGCCCTGCTTTTCCATCGCGATGGCGAGGTCGCGCGCGCCTTCCATCCCGGCTTCCTTGCTCACCAGCTGCAGTTCGGCGCCGAAGGCGCGCATGGTCTGGCGCCGCTCGATCGACAGGTGCTCGGGCATGATGAGGATCATCTTGTAGCCGCGCATTGCCGCCGCCATCGCCAGCGCGATGCCGGTGTTGCCGCTGGTGGCCTCGATCAGCGTATCGCCCGGCTTGATCTCGCCGCGCGCCTCGGCGCGCTCGATCATCGACAGCGCCGGGCGGTCCTTCACCGAGCCGGCCGGATTGTTGCCTTCGAGCTTGACCAGGATGGTGTTGCTGGTCGCGCCGGGCATGCGCTTCAGGCGCACCAGCGGCGTGTTGCCGACGCAGTCTTCGAGGGTCTTGTACATGCCCTACTGACGTCCGACCGGCAAATAATCGAAGCCCATCTCGCGCATCGCCTGCGGCTCGTAGAGATTGCGACCGTCAAAGATCAGCGGGGACTTCAGCAGCGATTTCATGGTGTCGAAGTTGGGACTGCGGAACACCTTCCATTCGGTGACGATCAGCAGTGCATCCGCGCCCTTCAGCGCATCCATCGGGCTGTCGACCAACAGCAGGTCGGCGCGCTCGCCGTAGATGCGGCGGGTTTCTTCCATTGCCGCCGGGTCGTAGGCCGACACGCTCGCCCCCATCGACCACAGCGCTTCCAGCATGGTGCGGCTGGGCGCTTCGCGCATGTCGTCGGTGTTGGGCTTGAATGCGAGGCCCCACATGGCAAAGCGCTTGCCTTTCAGATCCTTGCCGAGACGGGCGGTCAGCTTGTTGACCAGAATCTGCTTTTGCGCGTCGTTGGCTTCTTCCACCGCGTCGAGCACGCGCAGCGGGATCCCGTTTTCCTGTCCGGTACGGCGCAGCGCCTGCACGTCCTTGGGGAAACACGAGCCGCCGTAGCCGCAGCCGGCATACAGGAAGTGATAGCCGATGCGCGGGTCGGAGCCGATGCCGTGGCGCACCTGCTCGATGTCGGCGCCCAGCTTTTCGGCCAGCACGGCGAGTTCGTTCATGAAGGAAATGCGCGTCGCCAGCATGGCATTGGCGGCGTACTTGGTGAGCTCGGCGCTCTTCACATCCATCACCGTCAGACGGTCGTGGTTGCGCTGGAACGGCGCATACAGCTGGCGCAGCAGCTGGGTGGCGCGCTCGCTGTCGGTGCCGATCACGATACGGTCGGGCTTCATGAAGTCGTCCACTGCGGCGCCTTCTTTCAGGAATTCAGGGTTGGACGCCACGTTGAATTCGAGTGCCACACCGCGCTTGGCCAATTCTTCCTGAAGAGCGGCTCTGACCTTGTCGGCCGTTCCCACCGGCACGGTCGATTTGTCGACCACCAGCTTGTAGTCCGTCATGTTGCGGCCGATGTTGCGCGCGGCGGCCACCACATATTGCAGGTCGGCCGAACCGTCCTCGTCCGGCGGCGTGCCGACGGCAATGAACTGGATCTGGCCGAATCGCACCGATTCCTCGATGTCGGTGGTGAAATGCAGCCGGCCAGCGGCCACGTTGCGCTTCACCATGTCTTCCAGCCCCGGCTCGTAGATCGGGATGCCGCCGGCTTTCAGCGTTTCGATCTTGGTCGGGTCGACGTCCAGGCACAGCACCTCATTGCCGACTTCCGCCAGGCAGGTTCCAGTGACCAGGCCCACATAGCCCGTGCCAACTACCGTGATTTTCAAAGCGTCTTCTCCCTAGGTATTTTGTATGTCGAACTGAATCTGTTTGAGTGCAGCCAGCGGATCGGTTGCGGCCGTGATCGGCCGCCCGATCACCAGGTCGGTCGCCCCGGCGCGCAGGGCTTCCGCCGGCGTCATCACGCGACGCTGGTCGCCCGCATCCGATCCTGCGGGGCGGATGCCCGGCGTCACCAGGCGAAACGCGTTGCCCAGATCGGCGCGCAGCATGGCGGCCTCCTGTGCCGAGCACACTACACCATCCAGTTTGCACTGCTGCGACAGACGCGCCAGCCGCAGCACCTGATCGGCGGGCGCATCGGAAATGCCGACTTCACCCAGATCCTCCGTGCTCATGCTGGTCAGCACCGTCACGGCGATCAGCAGGGGTCGATTGGGCAGTCCGGCCAGTGCCTCCTGCGCCGCCGTCATCATGCGGCGGCCGCCCGAGGCATGCACGTTCATCATCCACACGCCCAGCCCGGCGGCCGCGCGACACGCTGCCGCCACCGTGTTGGGAATGTCGTGAAACTTGAGGTCGAGGAAAACCTCGAAACCACGCGCGACCAGCGTCCGCACCAGTTCCGGCCCGGCTGCGGTGAACAGTTCCTTGCCCACCTTCAGCCGGCACAAGGACGGATCGAGCCGTTCCACCAGCGCCAGCGCGGAAGCCGCGTCAGCATAATCCAGCGCCACGATGATTTTCGCCTGCTTCACATGCTTTCCTGAGTCTTGTGTCTTGCCGCGTGCATCAGGCTTCGCCCTCGCGCCGCTCGGGATCGAAACTGTCCCAGCGTCCGCATGCCGGACAACGCCAGAAGAACTGCTTGGCCTTGAATCCACAGCTGCCGCACTGGTAGCGCATCATGCGCTGGCTATGCGCAGCCACCAGCGTTTTTTCCACCTGCAGCAATTCACGATCGTCGGGCCCGGCATTGATGAGCTGCGCTTCGAGCAGGCGATCCAGCGTGCGCAGGCTGGGGTTGCGGCGCAGTTCCTCGCGCGCCAGCTGGCTGGCCGCGGGTGCACCTTCGGCTTCGGCCACCGCGAGATACAGGGCGTTGAACACATCCTGCGACGGTTGCCGCGCATACAGGGCACGCAACCACTGAACCCCTTCATCCAGACGCCCCAACTGGCGATAGCTGCCGAACACGCGATCGACCACCAGCGCCATGTGCGCCGCGCTCTGCGTTTCGACCAGGCGCCAGTCGGCAATCGCGGCCTCGTGTCGTCCTGCAGCCGCGTCGAGGTCGCCCGCCATCAGGTTGGCGCGCACCGACTGGCGGTTGGCCGTGAGGGCCTGCTGCAGTTGGACTGCGGCAGCGTCGGGATTGCCCTTCGCCGCTTCCAGCAACGCCAGTTCGCAATAAAAGTGGGCGATGTCGGCGTTGAGTGGTTTGCTGGTGTCCTTTTCCAGCAGGCGCGCAGCCTCGATGGCCTTTTGCCAGTCCTTTTCCTGCACGTAGATTTCCAGCAGATAGGTGCGCGCCAGGCCATGCTGCGGGGTTTCCAGCAGCTTGCCGAACACCTGCTCGGCGCGATCGAGCAGGCCGGCCTTGAGATAATCCTGGCCCAGTTCGCTCATCGCACGCAGGCGCTGCTCCTCGGCCAGGCCTTCGCGTTCCAGCAGGTTTTCGTGCATGCGGATGGCGCGGTCGATCTCGCCACGGCGGCGAAACAGGCCACCCAGCGCAAAGTGCAGGTCGATGGTTTCGGGTTCGAGCTTGACGACTTCGAGAAAGGCCTCGATGGCCTTGTCGGGCTGCTCGTTGAGCAGGAAATTCAGGCCGCGGAAATACGAGTTGGGCAGCGCACGCGATTCGGTCACCACCTGGCGAATGTCCACCCGCGCAGCCAGCCAGCCCAGCACGAAAAACAGGGGAAACGCCAGCAGCCACCAGACTTCGAATTCCATTGCCTAGACCACGCTGATGTCGGTGGCGGGTTGGGTTTCGGTTTCGGCGGCCAGCGATTTGTTCGCTGCTTCACGCCGCAGCCGGAACAGGGTCGGCAACAGGGCCAGCAAGCCGGTCAGCGCGCCCAGCACAAAAGCCAGCCCCAGCATGACGATCAACGGCGCCCGCCACAGGTAGCCGAGGTACGAATAGAAAATCACGGAATGGCTGTTTTTGAGCGCAAAACCCAACACCAGCAGAAACACCAGCAGCTTCGCCAGCAAGCCCAGATAATGCGTGAAATTTTTCATGTCTATGCGCCAGGATACTGCGTTCATTTTACCCGCGCAGGGCCAATCGCCAAAGAAAACGGCACCTTGCGGCGCCGTTTAATGGGTCTTGCTGTCCTTGCCTGCTGCTCTACCCGCGAGGGGCAGGCCGTGGTTGTAAAGACGCTGAAGCGTCAACAACCACGCTCAAAGCGGAAAATCCACCCGGTCGCGCAGTTCCTTGCCCGCCTTGAAGTGCGGCACATACTTGGCAGGAACCTGCACGCGCTCGCCCGACTTGGGGTTGCGCCCGAGGCGGGCGGGGCGAAAGCTCAGGCTGAAACTGCCAAAGCCGCGGATTTCGATGCGCTCGCCGCGCGACAGGTTTTTCGCCAGCGCGTCGAGGATCGTTTTCACCGCCATCTCGATATCCGCAACCGAAAATTGCGAATGCCGCGACGCCAGTTGAGCAATCAGCTCGGACTTGGTCATGATTTACTCGGCGTTCTTGTTGTCGAGTTTGGCTTTCAGCAACGCACCGAGGTTGGTCGAACCGCTGGCTGCCGCTGAGGATTCGGCGGCGAGTTTCTTCATCGCAGAATCCTGTTCCGTCATGTCCTTGGCCTTGATCGACAGGTTGATCACGCGGTTCTTGCGATCGACGTTGATGATCATGGCTTCGATTTCGTCGCCTTCCTTGTAATGGGTGCGCATGTCTTCGACGCGGTCACGCGACACTTCGGATGCGCGCAGGTAACCTTCCATGTCGCTGTCCAACTGCACGGTGGCGCCCTTGGCTTCCACAGTCTTGATGGTGCCCTTGACGATGCTGCCCTTCTCGTGGCCGGTCGCGAAGCTGGTCAGCGGATCGCCTTCGAGCTGCTTGATGCCGAGCGAAATACGCTCGCGCTCGAGGTCGATGCCCAGCACCACGGCCTCGACATCCTGGCCCTTGCGGAAGTTGCGCACGGCTTCTTCGCCGGGCAGGCTCCACGACAGGTCGGACAGGTGAACCAGGCCGTCGATGCCGCCCGGCAGGCCGATGAACACGCCAAAGTCGGTGATCGACTTGATCGCGCCGCTGACCTTGTCGCCCTTCTTGTGGTTCATCGAGAAATCTTCCCACGGGTTCGACTTGCACTGCTTCATGCCCAGCGAGATGCGACGCTTGTCTTCGTCGATGTCGAGCACCATGACTTCGACTTCATCGCCCAGCTGCACGATCTTGGAGGGGCTGACGTTCTTGTTGGTCCAGTCCATTTCGGAGACGTGCACCAGACCTTCGATGCCTTCTTCGATCTCGACGAACGCGCCGTAGTCGGTCAGGTTCGCGACCTTGCCGAACATGCGGGTGCCCTGCGGGTAGCGGCGTGCGATGCCGACCCACGGATCGTCACCCAGCTGCTTGATGCCGAGCGAAACGCGGTTCTTCTCGGTGTCGTAGCGCAGGATCTTGGCTTCCAGTTCCTGGCCGACATGCACCACTTCGGACGGGTG
>Ga0209705_10000815_pt1 | contig 16417 bp, 15 predicted proteins | sample PPLLaktember2015_5_FD_187262 | JGI IMG/M metagenome (GOLD analysis project Ga0209705, IMG submission 187262) | Freshwater sediment microbial communities from Prairie Pothole Lake near Jamestown, North Dakota, USA - PPLs Lake P8 Core (1) Depth... | ecosystem: Environmental > Aquatic > Freshwater... | reverse complement strand
GTCATCATCGCCGCCAGTGCCGTGCTGAATAACCAGACTGCTTTCATTCGTGCTCCTTTGCTCAATGGGTAAAACTCTATTGCCTGCACCACGATGACGCAAGCATCCTGGTTGGCATTAAGATTCGCCGTATGAATTTCCTGACGGCTTCGATCGAGTCCCTCGGCGCCAAACTCACCGGCTGGTTCAGCGTCGGCTACAGCCTGTTCGCCTTTCTCGCGAAGGCCGGACTGCTGCTGATGCATCCGGGGACCTGGAACCGCGCCACCTTCGATGTGGTGATCAAGCAGGTCTACTTCACCTCGGTGCAGATCCTGCACGTATTTCTCGGCTATTCGCTGGTGATCTCCTGGCTGATCGTTTCCATCATCCTCAGTACCGCGCGGGATTTCGGCCTCAGCGAATTCGCCACCGAGATGACGATACGCGTGCTTGTGCTGGAACTGCTGCCCTTCCTCACTGCCCTGTTCATCGCCCTGCGCTCGGGCAGTGCCATCAATACCGAAGTGGCGCTGATGCAGGTCAATAATGAATTAGATGCACTCGATCACTGCAAGGTTCCGCCGATGCAGTTCGAGTTCATGCCGCGCCTGATCGGCGGGGTCATTTCCGTCATCACCCTGGCCGGGCTGGCGGGACTAGTGGCGCTGCTGGTGGCCTATTTCAGCATTTATGGCATCAGCCACGCCGGTTTCGAGCCGTTCACCCTGACCATCTCGAAGGTTTTCGATTTCGTCATCGTCGCCGGCCTGCTCGCCAAATGCGTGCTGTTCGGGCTGGCGGTAACCCTGATTCCGGTGGTGGCCGGGCTGGAAACGCCGAAGAAATTTTTCATGGTGCCGGTTTCGGTTCTGCGCGGCATGATGCGGGTGTTCTTTGCAATCATTGCGATCGAGGTGGTGTCATTAGCGCTGAAGTACATCTGACGGTCTTCGCCGACCGCGAGCAGCAGCTCGCCGCCCTCGCCGCCCTGACTGACGAGGTGGCGCGGGTCTCGCCCGACCTGCCGCTGCGCGCCAACCTCTCGGCGGTCGACAACATCGCCCTGATTCCGCTCTACCAGGGCCATTTCAACGCGACCGAATCGGGCCGTCAGGCCCTGATGCTGCTCGAGCAACTGGGCCATGCCGGCATCGCGCCGCTGCGCGACCCGGACATGACGCCGGCGCAACGCTTCGTCACCAAGCTCGCCCGGGCACTGATCCTGCATCGCCCGCGCCTGGTGATCGACCGTCCCGGCGCCATGCTTTACGATGTGCCCTATCCAGAATTCATCCGGCAGCTCGCCGGCCGTGTCGAGGCAACCGGGGTCTGGGAAATCCACGACTTCGCCTGGAACCAGCCGCTCTACACACCATGAACAACATGCATTTCAAAGTTGGATTGTTTGCCGCCGTCTCGCTGCTGCTGGGCGCCGCTTTCCTGGTCTATCTGCTGCATGCGCGCGGCTTTTTCGAGGACACCTACCGCCTCAACCTGGCCGCCGCCAGCGCCGACGGGGTCACTCCCGGCGTGGCACTGGCTTTTTCCGGCATCCAGATCGGCAGCGTCACCTCGCTCGGGCTGAACGACAACGGCGGCATCATCATCCAGGTCGAATTGCCCGAGCGCAACGCCAAGTGGCTGAAGGAAAACAGCAGCTTCACCCTCGACAAGCCCATCGTCGGAACGGCCAGGATTCGCGTCGACTCCCCGGATCTCAATGCACCCGCCCTGCCGGAAAACTCGACCATGCTGCTGCTGACGTCCGACATCAGCAAGGAAATCCCAGCCCTGGTAGAACGGGTCAAGGCCATCCTCGCCAACGTCGAGCACCTGACCCGCCAGGACGGCGAGATCGTCTCGACGCTCGCCAACGTGCAGACCGTGACCGGGCGCATGACCGGCGAATACGGCATGCTCGAAGGTCTTCTCGGCAGCCCGGAGAAAGCGCGCACCGTCACCGACTCGCTCGACAAGACCCGCGCGCTGGTCACCAAGCTCGACGGCATCGCGCTGAAGATGGACGGCATGGTGGTGAAGACCGATCAGTGGCTGTTCGACCAGGGCGGGGTGGCGGAGTCCACGCGAGAATCGCTGGCCCAGGTCCGCCTGATGCTGGACGACGCGCAGGCCAGCCTGAAAAAGGCCGACGCCGTGATGGCCAACGCCGTCGACATCTCGGCCAACGTCAAGGAAGGCACCGAGGATCTGGCCAGGCTGCGCAGCGAAATCGACGACGCGGTGCACAAGGTCAACGGCCTGGTCAACGAGATCAACAAGAAGTGGCCTTTTGCCCGCGATCCGGAGGTCAAGCTGCCATGAAGAAGTTGTTCGTCACTGCGTGCCTGCTCCTGCTGGCCGGCTGCGGCAGCAAGACCCTGCCACCCGACTGGAAGGTCGATTCCGCCGACCTGATCGAGCGCTACCAGAAGCATGAACTGCGCGGCGAAAACATTCTCGCCGACCGCTATTTCCAGCAGGCCGTCCACGCCGCCGGCAGTGCCGGACAGGTGGCGGAGACGGCGCGCCTGTGGCTGGTGCGCTGCGCAGTGCGCCGCGCCTCGCTGGACGACGACGACTGCAGCGAATACGTCGAACTGGCAAAGCTCGAAACCACCAACGAAGACCGCGCCTATTACCAGTTCATCACCCTCGACTGGAGTCGGGTCGATGCCTCCAGGCTGCCAAAGCACTACGCCGCGCTGGTTGCCGGCGCTGCCGACAAGCGCCATGCGCAAGTCGAGGGCATCAACGCTCCGCTCTCACGCCTGCTGGCTGCGAGCCTGGTCGTGAAACGTGGGGAGGCGGACGATGCGCTGCTGTCGCTGGCGACCGAGACCGCGTCGGCCGAGGGTTGGAAACGGCCCCTGCTGGTGTATCTCAAGCTCGCGGAAAAGCGCGCGTCCGAGCGTCAGGATGAGGCCGCGCTGGCCGCCATCCAGGCGCGCATCCGCCTGGTCGAGCAGCCCTTTTCAGCTTCCCCATAAGCAGGTACGCTCGCCAAATCAGTTGTTCGATAAAAAATTTGGAGTTGCCTGATGGATAGTCTTACCGCGTGGCTGCATGCCCCCTGGCCCTGGTACGTGGCCGGCCCGCTGATCGGCCTGATGGTTCCCCTGATGCTGTGGATCGGCAACCGCTCCTTCGGCATCTCTTCCAACCTGCGCCACATGTGTGCGATGACGCAACCCAAGGCAATCGGGGTGGACTTCTTCCAGTACAACTGGCGCGAGCACAACTGGAGCCTGGTGTTCGCCATCGGCACGGTGCTGGGCGGATTTTTCGCCGGAATCGTGTTTGCCAACCCCAACCCCATCGACCTGTCGGTCGCCGCGCTGACCATGTTCTCCTACTGGGACGTGCCGATCGGCGGCGGCTACCTGCCCCCGGTGCTGTTCGATTTCAACTGGCTCAGCATCCTGGTGATGTTCCTCGGCGGGGTGCTGGTCGGCTTCGGCACCCGCTACGCCTCGGGTTGCACCTCGGGCCACGCGATCACCGGCCTGTCGACCCTGCAGACCCAGTCGCTGCTGGCGGTGATGGGGATCTTCGCCGGAGGCCTGATCGCCTCCCATTTCATCACCCCGCATTTGTTCTCGATCTTCTGGTAGGCCGGCATGCGTTTCATTCCCTATCTCTTCGCCGGCATGATGTTCGGCTTCGTTATGGTCAAGTCCGAAGCCGCGTCGTGGTACCGCATCATGGAAATGTTCTATTTCCAGTCCTTCCACATGTTCGGGATCATGGGCAGCGCCATCGCCACCGGCTTGGCCGGGGTGTTCCTGCTCAAGCGTTTCGGCAGCAAGAGTGCGCTCGACGGCTCGACCATCGAGATTCCCTCCAAGGAACCCGGGCGCTGGAACTACATCCTCGGCGGCCTGATTTTCGGCCTCGGCTGGGGCATCATCGGCCTCTGTCCCGGCCCGATTTTCGCCCTGGTCGGGATGGGCTCGATCGGCGCCCTGGCGGCGCTGGCCGGGGCCCTTCACGGCACCTGGCTTTACGGGGTGCTGAAGAGCAAACTACCACATTGACACAGTCGTTGCGCGCGGTTAACGTGCCGGGCGACGTGCTGGTTCTGCGTTGTTTTTATCAATACTGGAGGAGTCCCATGAAAACCACATCCCTGATCATCGCCGCCGGCCTGCTGGCCGCTGCAGCCTCGGCCCAGGCCGCTACCCCGCTGATGTCCACCGAGTGGACCGCCCAGGCCTGCGACGCCTGGAACAAGGAAACCACGCTGACTACCGGCCTTGCCGGCGACTGGATCAAGAACGACAACGGTCGTGGCTACAAGATCATCCAGATGTACCGCACCGATTGCGGCGATGCCTACAAGACCGAAATGAAAATCGCCGGCAAGGATGGCAAGGCCATGTGCGTCTACGGCGGCAGGGCCCAATCGACGCCTGACCTGAAAGTGGACTACGTTATGCACGCCGAGACCGCTCGCTGGACCGAAATGGGCAAAGGCGAATATGGCCCGATGAAGGGGATGATGTTCGGCCGCCTGAAATTCGCCGGCCCGAAAATGGAAGCCATGAGCGTGATGGGCCCGTTCGAATCATTCCTGCTGCTGGTCGGCAAGGTCCCGGGCGACACCGCCGTCTGCCCCAAGTAAGCATCAGGGCAAAAACTAAAAAAGCCGGGATCGCCCGGCTTTTTTTCGTCCCCGCTTTCGCTGCGGGCTCAGTGCAGCGTGGTGCCCTGTCCGGCCTCGGCGGGACGACCCGTGCGGATTTCCTCGGCGGTGGCATCACGGATTTCCAGGACGTTGACCAGGCAGGTGACGGTCTGCCCTGCCAGGCTGTGGTTGCCGTCGATGGTCAGCTTGCCGTCCTCGATGCGGGTGACGTAAAACGCCTTGGTTTCGCCCTGCTCGTTCTCGAACAACACCTCGGCGCCGACATGGCGGAACTGCGGCGGCACGTTGTCGATGTCATCGACGAATACCAGGCCCTCGTCCCTGACGCCGTAGCTATCCTCGGGCGGCAGCTTGATCTCGATCCGGTCGCCGACCTGGTGCCCGGCCAGGCCGGATTCGATGCCTGGCAAGATGCCGCTGTTGGCGCCATGAACGTAGCCCACCGGCATATCGTACTGCTCGACCACCGAGCCGTTGGCGTCGAGGATCGAATAAGTAATGAAGACTACCTTGTTGGCGGAAACGGTGTTCATGTAAGAAATCCTTGTTGCGTGATGCGGCATTTTAACCCGAGGCCGACGGTCTCCGGGCCGCGCGCCATGCTTCTCCAGCGTTGCAGCACGCCTTGCCGGGTCTTCCGCCAGCCATTTCAATACCTGACACGCGCCCGATAGGTCAGCGTGGCACTGCCCTCGGCCGGCACCTCGACCTTCCACTCCGCTGTCGCGGATGCCGCCTTGTTGTGGGGATGGGATTCTGATACCACGCTCCAGTCGCCCGGCATGGGTTCGCGCACGGTGACGGTCACCGCCTCCTGCTTGGCGTTCTTCAGCACGATCTCGTAGGCCGACTCGAACACATAGTTGTAGCGACCGGTCCCGGCGAGCTTCTTGAAATCGGTCTGTTTCCTGTCGGCGGTGAGATCGAACGCATCGCCCAGCTTGAGACGCACGGTTTCGTTCTTTGGCGTGTGGTCGATGCGGTCCTCGCCAATGAACTGGGCGTTGCCCTGGCTGTCCTTCTTGACCAGGCGAATGATGCCCTTGGGCAGCGGAATGCCCAGTCCCTCGCCCTGGTTGAGAAACTCGACGAACACGCCGATCTTCATCTTTTGCCCAAGCTCGCCGTACTGGCCCGTGTAGTAGTAATTGGCGCCCTGCAGCAGGAACTCCTTCTTCACCGGCACGCCGGTCGCCGACATCAGGGCCACCTGCTTGGTCTGGTTCTGTGCCAGCGTGGTGGGGCGCTGCAGGGTATAGAGGTGGTATTCGAACAGCGATTCCTGCTGCATCTCCGCCGCGTCGGCGACCTTGGCGGCCATCGCCATCACCTCGCGGGTCATCGGCCGCGCCTCGCGCACCAGGTTGACATCACCTGCCACCAGTTGAAGTTTGGCGTCGGGATAAGACGCGCCGCTCTGGTTGGTCAGCGTCACCCAGCCGTTGAGGTCGATCTGGTCATCGCGCTCGCTGAGCTCCGCCACATAGTCGGCGCGCCACGACAGGCCGCCGGTGAGATATGACAACTCGAGATCCTGCTTGCCGGCCTCGGGGTTGTTCAGTGACACCACCAGCGTCGGTTTGTCGCGTAGGTTGTCCGGCACGCCGGAGAACGCGAGGCGTCCGGGAATCCCGGTCTCGATGCGGTCGGCGTACTGCAGCACGACCCCGCCATTGGTCGCCAGCACCGTCGCGGTTTCGCGTGTTTCCTCGCCGGTTGCCGGGTTGGTGCGGATCACCGTGACCTCCTCGCCGAGATATTTTTCGAGCAGCGTTTGCGGCGTCAGCAGGTCGAAATCGAAATTCTGCTCCTGCAGGCGAAAACCCTGCGGGTGGGAAAGATTGCGCAACTGCGCGGTCTCGGGCCGCATCTGCGCCGAGACTCCACGCCAAGCCAGGCGGTTGAGATCGCGATCCAGGCAGACCTGGCGAGCATCCTTCACCAGCGCCAGGTTTTCGTTGTAGATGGTCACGGCGATGCCCTTCTGGTCGGCCGCGGTAGTGACCTTCTCGTCGACCGCGACGGCCGGGATGGAATGGGAAAGCGCAAGCATTGCGGCGGCCAGAATCTTGTAACGCGAGAACTTCAGCACGGTAGTCTCCTTCGAACGGTTGAGCGTGTCGCTAATATAGACCGCTATCAGTGACAGAACGCCGTGAAAAAAGATTCGCGGCGTTAGAATCCGATTTGTAACCCTGTGTAACGCCGACATGTCGAACGACAAACTCACCCCTGCCCCCATCGTCGGGGGCGGCATCAATACCGGCAGCTTCGAGCAACCGGTCGTGGTCACCCAGATGCTCGGCATCGGCCCGGCCGAGCCGATCCGCGAAGAAACCCTGCGTGCACGTTTCCTGTCGTTCGAGCCGCTGTTCGATTCGGCCTCCGGGCTGGCCGCCTACGAACTGGTGCTGCGCGGCCGGTTGGCCGCGGCGGAAGGCGACGACGCCCTGGCGCAGATGGACGAGGACATGCTGCTGACCGGGCTGTATTCGCTGGTCCAGGACGGCCTCACCGGCGAACTGCCGCTGCTGGTGCGCGTCAACCCGGGCGTACTGTTCACCGATTTCCCGGCCCAGGTCAACCATCCCAATCTAGTCTGGATCGTGGCGGTCGATTCGGAAGCCGTCTTCGCCCGCATGCTGGCGCTGCGTGATACCGGGCTGCATTTCTGTCCGATCCTGCGCGGGGGCGATCCGCACGTTGTCGACAGCCTGGATATCTGGCCGCATGTGATGTGCTCCGCCGCCCTCGCGCCCCCTGCGCAGGCTGCCGCCAGCCACTTCATCATCGAAGGCGTGGCGCAGGCCGCCACCCTGGAACGCTGGCCAGAAGGCACCTGGTTCAAGGGCAGTCTGTTCACCGGCGAGACGCTGACGCGCGAGGAGGATCAATCGCTGGCACGGCGTCTCGACCTGCTGGCGGTGGCCATGCGGCAGCCGCTCGACACGCTGATCAATTTTTTCAAGCTCAACCCGGACATGGGGCAGCGCCTGCTCGATATCGCCAACTCCCCTGCCGGCGCGCTCAGCCGTCCGGCTGATTCGGCTGGCCATGCGCTGGTGATGATGGGGCGGCAGCGCGCCCAGCGCGTCGCCATCCTGCTTGCGCTGGCAGGCGCGACACCGACTGACGAGACGCGGCTTTACGCCAAGACAGCCTTCGCCCGTGCGCTCTTCATGGGCAAGGTCGCGCGCATGCATACTCCCGCCGAGGACGCCGCGGTCGCCTTCGAAACCGGTCTGCTGTCAACGGTCGCACTGGCATTCGAGCGGCCGGTGGACGACCTGGTGAGAAAGCTCGGCCTGCCAACAGCCATCGCCGTCTCCCTTGGCGACCAGGCACTGCCGCAAAACATCCTGCTGCGTCTCGCCCATGCCTGCGAGAGCAACGATGTCGACACCCTGATCGCCCTTTCGCGCGAACTGGGGGTCAATATCGACAGCCTGTCGGCCGCCTACCTGGATGGCGTCATCGCCGGCGAATCGCTGGAAGCCGCCCTCACCTGAACGCTCACTGCTTTGCAGCAAGCCGCCGCGAGCGAGAAGGCGGCCGGCGTAAAATAATCCCTTTTTTCCTTTCCTACCGTCATGCGCGCCACGCTGGTTTTTGATATCGAAACGATCCCCGACGTCTCCGGCTTCGCCCGTCTCAACGATCTCGACGAGACCGCCATGCCGCCAGGCGAGATCGCCGAAATGGCCCTTCTGGCGCGCCGGCAGAAGACCGGCAGCGACTTCATGCCGCATCATCTGCACCGCATCGTCGCGATCTCGTGCGTGCTGCGCCTCGGCGACCAGCTCAAGGTGTGGTCGCTGGGCGAGCCCGACAGTGGCGAGGCCGAACTGATCCAGCGCTTCTACGACGGCATCGAGCGTTACACCCCGCAACTGGTTTCCTGGAATGGGGGCGGTTTCGATCTCCCCGTCCTGCACTACCGCAGCCTGATCCACGGCGTGGCGGCGGCGCGCTACTGGGACTGGGGCGACGACGACAAGGAATTCAAGTGGAACAACTATCTCGGGCGTTATCACACCCGCCACCTCGACCTGATGGACGTGCTGGCGATGTACCAGCCGCGCGCCAACGCGCCGCTCGACCAGATGGCCAAGCTGTGCGGCTTTCCCGGCAAGCTGGGGATGGATGGATCGATGGTGTTCGAGGCCTTCGGGCGCGGTGAGATCGACGCCATCCGCAACTATTGCGAAACCGATGTGATGAACACCTGGCTGGTCTACCTGCGCTTCCAGAAAATGCGCGGCACCCTCAACGAAGCCGCCTACCAGGCCGAGATCGAACTCGCCCGCGGTACCGTCGAGGGCCATAGCGCGCCGCACTGGCAGGAATTCCTGGCCGCCTGGAAATGAATACGGTCGTCGACATTCTCTCCCTCGACCACGAGGGCCACGGCGTCGCCCGCATCGACGGCAAGGTCACCTTCGTCGACGGGGCGCTGGCCGGCGAGCGTGCCGAAGTCGCGGTTTATCGCGAGCACGCCAAATACAACTCGGCCAATGCCACCCGCATCCTGCGTGAAAGCGCGCAGCGCGCCACGCCGCGCTGCGAATATTTTGGCCGCTGTGGCGGCTGCTCGATGCAGCATCTGGAGCCCGGCGCCCAGGTCGCCGCCAAGCAGCGCGTGCTTGAGGACAACCTCGCTCGCATCGGCAGGATCAGGCCGGAGATCATTCTGCCGGCGCTGCATGGACCCAGCTGGGGCTATCGCCACCGCGCGCGGCTGTCGGCTCGACGAATCGACAAAAAAGGCGGGGTGCTGGTCGGATTTCACGAAAAGCGCTCCAGCTTCATCGCCGATATGGCGCACTGCGAGATTCTCACGCCGGATGTATCGGCGCTGATCAAACCACTGCGCGAGCTGATCATCCAACTCAGCAATGCCGACCGCATCCCACAGGTCGAAGTCGCCGTCGGCGAAAACATCACCATTCTGGTATTCCGTCTGCTCGAACCCTGGACCGACGATGACGCGACCCGGGTACGCGCCTTTGCCGATGCGCATCGCGTTCAGATATGGGAGCAGCAGAAGGGACTCGACAGCGCCCGCCCCTTCTGGCCGGAGCTCGCCCCCGAGCTCAGCTACAGCCTGCCCGAATTCGGTCTTGTGATGCCCTTCCGCCCGACCGAGTTCACCCAGGTCAACGCTGCACTCAACCGGGCGCTGGTCGGCCGCGCCATGCGCCTGCTCGAGCCGCGTCCAGGAGAACGTATCGCCGACCTGTTCTGCGGTCTCGGCAATTTCACCCTGCCAATCGCCCGGCACGGCGCCGAGGTCCTCGGCATCGAAGGCAGCGCCGAACTGGTGGCGCGGGCGCGCGAGAATGCGCTGCGCAACCAGCTCGGCAACGTCGAGTTCGCGGTCGACAACCTGTTCGAGATGACGCCTGAGAAGTGGGCCGCGCTGGGGCATTTCGACAAGCTGCTGATCGACCCGCCGCGCAGCGGCGCCATCGAACTGGTGAAATCACTGCCGCCGCAGGGCGGCCCGCGTCGTATCGTCTATGTTTCCTGCGATCCCGCCACCCTGGCGCGGGATGCCGAAGTGCTGTGCCACGTCCTCGGTTACCGGCTGCAAGCGGCCGGTGTCGCCAACATGTTCCCGCACACCGCGCATGTCGAGTCGATTGCGCTTTTTGAACGCTGATCCATTAAAATCGCGCCTTTAACCAGCCCCTAGCCCCCAACCTCCAGCCCCATCATGGCACTCATCGTACAAAAATACGGCGGCACCTCGGTCGCCAACGTCGAACGCATCCGCGCGGTCGCCGAACGCGTCGCAAAATTCAAGATGCTCGGCCATCAGGTGGTCGTCGTGCTGTCGGCCATGTCGGGCGAAACCAACCGCCTGATCGCACTGGCCAAGCAGATCCAGTCCACTCCCGACCCGCGTGAACTCGACGTCCTGGTCTCGACCGGCGAGCAGGTGACGATCGCGCTGCTGGCCATGGCACTGAAGGATCTCGGCCTCAAGGCGAAAAGCTACACCGGCTCGCAGGTCCGCATTCTCACCGACGACGCCTTCACCAAGGCGCGCATCCTCGGCATCGACGAAGCCAACATGCGCCGCGACCTCGATAGCGGCCAGGTCGTCGTGGTCGCCGGTTTCCAGGGCGTCGACGAGAACGGCAACATCACCACCCTCGGCCGTGGCGGCTCCGACACCACCGGCGTCGCCCTGGCGGCGGCGTTGAAGGCCGACGAATGCCAGATCTACACCGATGTCGACGGCGTCTATACCACCGACCCGCGCATCGTCCCGGAAGCGCGCCGGCTGAAGACCGTCACCTTCGAGGAAATGCTGGAAATGGCCAGCCTCGGCTCCAAGGTGCTGCAGATCCGCTCGGTCGAATTCGCCGGCAAGTACAAAGTCAAACTTCGCGTGCTGTCGAGCTTTCAGGACGAAGGCGACGGCACCCTCATCACCTTCGAGGAAAACAACACCATGGAACAGCCCATCGTCTCCGGCATCGCCTTCAACCGTGACGAAGCCAAAATCACCGTGCTCGGCGTGCCCGACCGTCCCGGTGTCGCCTACCAGATCCTCGGACCGGTGGCCGACGCCAACATCGACGTCGACATGATCATCCAGAACGTCGGCGCGAATAACACCACCGACTTCACCTTCACCGTGCACCGCAACGATTTCGCCCGGGCGATGACCATCGTGCAGAACACCGCCGCCGCCATCGGCGCGCGCGAGGTCAGCGGCGACGACAAGATCGCCAAGGTCTCCATCGTCGGCGTCGGCATGCGCTCCCACGTCGGCATCGCGCGCAAGATGTTCGAAACCCTGTCGAAAGAAAACATCAATATCCAGATGATCTCGACCTCCGAAATCAAGATCTCGGTCGTGGTCGACGACAAGTACATGGAACTCGCCGTGCGTGCCCTGCACCAGGCCTTCGAGCTCGACAAGGCCACTGCATAAGGTGGCGTTCCCCCGCGCGTTGGGCTACAATGCGCGGCGTTTCGGAGACGTGGCCGAGTGGTTGAAGGTACTCCCCTGCTAAGGGAGCATGCGGGCTTAAACCTGCATCGAGGGTTCGAATCCCTCCGTCTCCGCCAACAAAAACAGGTTTTTCAGATGCGCAAAACCTGCGTATAATGCGCATCCTTCAACGCGCCCGTAGCTCAGCTGGATAGAGTACTTGGCTACGAACCAAGGGGTCAGGAGTTCGAATCTCTTCGGGCGCACCACATTCAAGGGGTCAGCGAAAGCTGGCCCCTTTCTGTTTCTACCCTTCCAAAACTTTCACATCGGTTAAGGAATTCATGACCGAGTACCAGGACCAGGACCAGGCCCTGGATGCGCAGATGAACGCCATTCGCCAAATGGGGACGGCAGCCAGGGCGGGCTCGGACGAGTACTTCAAGTCCTGGCAGGCTGCGGTTGCCACGATCCAGAACAAGGACATCCGCGAAGCCGCGGTAGAGCGGCTCAATACTGCGAAGGAGCGCTATGCCCGGGTGCTGTCGATGGCCGACGAAGGCAGGCAGAAAGTGCAGCCCTTCCTGACCGACATGAAGGACATCAACACCCTGCTCAGCATCGACATGACGCCAGATGCGGTGAAGCCGGTTTCGGGCTCGACGTGGCGTATCAGCCGCAGCGCCGAAGAGTTCGTCGACTCGATCGCCGAGATCAACCGCAGCATCGACATCATCCTGGAGTCGCTGCCGAAGAACTGAGCACGTCGCTATAGGCATGACGGCGGCGGTCCGCCCGCGAGCCAGCATCCGTGGACCCGTGGCCCGCGACGGGCTCACGCTGTTGCATGTGGCGGGCGGCGGGCGGCGGGGCGGCGCTTTGCATGCTGCCCACGCGCCGCGACGCCACCAACCTCCCGCGAGCGGATAGAATGTGGCAAATTCTAGCCGCCCGCCGACCTTGAGCCGCTTTTCCCCTCACCTTCTCGCCACCCTGCTCGTTCTCGGTATCGTTAGCCCGACGGCGCAGGCGGCCGGCTACCAGGTCGAACTCGTCGTTCCCTCTGAATTCCGGCCGCTGCTCGAGCCGCATCTGCAGATCCTGCGCGAGCGCGACGATCCCCGGCTTTCCCGCACGCGCTTCCAGTTTCTCGCCCGCCGCACCCCGGACGAGATTCGCGACCTGCTCGCGACCGAAGGCTATTTCTCGCCGACCATCGAGCAAACGGTCGAGCGCCTGGACGACGGCTCGCGGGCCACCATCCGCGTCGATCCGGGACGACCTTCGCGCATCACTTCGCTGGATCTTTCCTTCATCGGCGATTTCGCCACCGACGAAGCGCATGGTGAGCGCGCCTCCGCCCTGCGCCGCGCCTGGACGCTGCAGCCCGGCATGGTGTTCCGCGACGCCCTGTGGTCGCAGAGCAAGACCAGCCTGCTGCGGGGGCTGCAGCGGGAGGATTTTCCCGCCGCACGCATCGCCGACAGCCTCGCCGACGTCGACCCCGAACTCTACAGCGTCGACCTGCACGTGAAGCTCGACAGCGGTCCGCGCTTCAGATTCGGCAAGATCGAGGTCAGCGGTATCGAGACCTTGCCTGAACAGGTGGTGACCGGTCTGAACCGCATTAAACCGGGCATGCCCTACCGCGAGCAGGACCTCGAAGACCTGCAGAACCGGCTGCAACGCAGCGGCTACTTCAACAGCGTCTTCGTCAGCATCGCGGCGGATCCCGAGAATGCCGACGCGGTGCCGGTGCGGGTCTCGGTGACGGAGAACCTGGAACGCACCCTCGGCTTCGGTGTCGGCTACAGCACCGACCTCGGTTTCGGTGTCGAGCTACGCTATGAGGACAACCTGACGTTCCGCCCGGGCTGGCGCTCCAACACCTCGCTGAAGATCGAACAGAAGGAACAGTCCGCCCGCACCCGCCTGCAACTGGTGCCGCTGGCACGCGGGTTTCAGCCTGTCGTCAGCGCCGAGGTCAAGCGTCGCGACATCCAGAATGACGAGACGCTGACGACGCGGGTCATCGGCCAGCTGGTCAACGTCAGCGGCACCCGCGAACTCAGTCTGTCGCTCGACTTCAACTACGAATGGCAGCGCGTCGAAGGCGAGTCTCGCGACGACATTACCGCGGTGCCGCTCAACCTTTCCTGGACCCGCCGTGAGCTCGACGACCTGCTGTTTCCCCGTTCCGGCTACATCATCAATCTGCAGGCCGGCGGGGCGGTCGACGCGCTGTTGTCGAACACCAGCTTCTTCCGCGTCTACGGCCGCGGCAACTACTATTACCCGGTCGGCACCCGCAGCATGCTGCTGCTTCGCGGCGAGGTCGGTGCCGTCGAATCAGACAGCCGCGACGACATTCCGACCGATTATCTGTTCCGCACCGGGGGCAGCCAGTCAGTGCGCGGCTACGAATTCGGCAGCCTCGGGGTCGTCGACGGCGACGCGATCGTGCCCGGCCGCTACATCGCCGTCGCCAGCGCGGAATTCATGTTTCCGGTCAGCGGCGACTGGTTCGGTGCAGTGTTCGTCGATGCCGGCAACGCGGTCGACCGCATCGAGGACTATGAGGCCAAGCTCGGCTACGGCGGCGGCGTGCGCTGGATGAGCCCGCTCGGCCCGCTCAACCTCGATGTCGCCTACGGCGAGGCCGAAGAAAGCTGGCGTCTGCATTTTTCCATCAGTTCGGTGTTCTGATGCGCCGCCTGCTGACGATCCTTGTCCTGTTGCTGATCCTGTTGCTCGGGACGGCATGGTGGCTCGCCGGGCGCGAGGAGACTCTGCGCTGGGCCCTCGACCGGGCGGTTGCTGCCAGTAATGGGCAGTTCGCCTACCGCGGGGTCACGGGCAACCTACTCGCAACGATCGAACTCGAGCAGGCGCGCTTCGCCAGCCCGCAGGCCGAGGTCAGTGCCGAGCGCCTCTCTCTGAACTTCTCCCTGCTCGCCCTGCTGCAGCGGCGCCTGGAGCTCGAGCACCTTCAGGCCGGGAGCCTGGCGATCACCCTTGAGCCGAGCGCGGAGCCGCCGCAACTGCCCGAATCGCTGCTGCTGCCGGTCGCGCTCGAGGTCGAGCGGCTGCAGATCGGCCGCATCGACATTCGCCGCGGCGACCTTGCCCTGACGCTGCAGCAAGTCGATGCCCGCCTCGTCAGCAGCGGGCACGTCCATGACATCGCGCTGCTGGGAACCGGCACGCCCTGGGGGCAGGTCAAGGCCAGTCTCAGGCTCGAAGGCAAACGCCCCTTCGCGCTCGAGGGCCACGCCAGCCTGGCTCCCGCCGCCGACCTGCGCCTTCTGGCGCCCCTCGAGCTGAAGGCGAGCGGCAGTCTGGCGGAGCTTTCCGCGCGCATCGCCGCCGAAGCGGACTGGCTCAAGGGCAGTGCCAACGCCGCAATCGAGCCTTTCGCAGCGACCCCGCTGCGAAAACTGGAGGTGGCACTCGACCGTCTCGACCTGCGGCAGATCGATGCTTCATGGCCCGAGGCCGTGCTCGCCGGCCAGCTGACGGGGGCGCAGACGGGCGAAACCCGCCTCACCGGCCGCCTGAGCCTGCGCAACACCACCCCCGGCTCGCCCGTCGACGGCAAGCTGCCGCTGACCCTCCTCGACGGCGCGTTCGAAGTCGACCCGCAGCAGCTGGCACTCGACGATCTGCGGGTCGGACTGCGCCTCGGCGCACCGCTGACCGGGCGCGCACGACTCAGCCGTGACGGCGTTTCGGCCCAGCTCGACACCACGGCCCTTGATCTAAAGGCCTTCCACGACGACCTCGCGTCCACACGGCTCGCCGGCAGCCTGTCGATCGATGCCAGCGGCGCAGCGCAGCGCTTGCGGGCGCAGCTGCGGGACGCCCGCCAGCACTACACCGTCGACGCCACGCGCGAGGGCGAGCGCATCACCGTGCAGCGCGCCAGGCTGCGCAACGGCAACAGCGTCGTCGAACTGCAGGGGGAGCTGACCACAAGCGCTGCCTGGCCCTTCCAGGCCCGGGGCCGCCTGGTGCGCTTCGACCCCGCCGCTTTCGGAGACTTCCCCTCGGCCCGCCTCAACGCCACCGTCTCCGGCCGCGGCAATCTGCGCCCCGACTGGAACGGACGATTCGAAGCGGTGATCACCGACAGCCTGTTCAAGCGCCGGCCCCTGTCCGGGCGACTGCAGGCCCACCTCTCGCCGCAGCGCGTCCACGACAGCCGCGGCGACCTGCGCTGGGGCCGCAACCATGTGGTGTTCCACGGCACGCTCGGTGCGGCAGGTGACCGCCTTGAACTGGAACGGATCAGGATCGATGCGGCGACCTTCGACGAGCGCTGGGCGGGCTTGGCAACAGGCTCGGCGACGCTCGTCGGAAAGCTGCGCTACCCCGCTGTCGCGCTGAAGATGACGGCCACGGATCTCAAGGGCCCGGACGATCTGGCCGTGGGGCAGGCGGAGGTTTCCGCCGAGATCGCACCGACCCTCGATGCCCCGCTGGCGATCAAGGCCCAGATCGCCAGCCTCCGCATGGCGTCCATCAAGGTCGATCGGGTTTTCCTCGCAGTCGACGGCCAGGGCAGCAAGCACGAAATGAAGCTGACCGCCGCCGGCAAGGACCTGGTGTTCGATGCGACACTCGCCGGTGGCCTGAGCCAGGACTTCTCGTGGCACGGCGAGATCCGCAAGTTCGCCCTGGAGCAGCCGCGCGTTCTGCGCCTGGAGGCACCGTCCCGCCTGGCCTTGAGCCGAACCGGCCTGGAACTGGGAGAGGCCCGGCTGCGTTCCGACGAGGCCCTGATCCAGATCGACCGGCTGGCGCTCGACCCTGCCGGACTGCGCACCGCGGGCCGTTTCAGCAAG
>Ga0209705_10000811_pt1 | contig 16449 bp, 16 predicted proteins | sample PPLLaktember2015_5_FD_187262 | JGI IMG/M metagenome (GOLD analysis project Ga0209705, IMG submission 187262) | Freshwater sediment microbial communities from Prairie Pothole Lake near Jamestown, North Dakota, USA - PPLs Lake P8 Core (1) Depth... | ecosystem: Environmental > Aquatic > Freshwater... | reverse complement strand
TAGGTGTTCATGTAGTAAGGGAAGCGGCTCGAGCAGCCGATGCCCGAGACGAACACCACGTTCTCGCGCGGGACGCCCAGCTCGGGCATCACCTTCTGCACGTTGGAGAGGATCGAGTAGTCGCCGCAGCCCGGACACCAGCGGACGTCCTGGTCGGAGACGAACTCCTTGCGCGACGGCGTCGCCGCTTCGGACACGTCAGGCCTCCTCGCCGAGCAGGGCGTCGATGCGCGCGCGGATCTCGGAAATGTGAAACGGCTGCCCGGCCACCTTGGCCAGGCTCTCGGCGGGCAACAGGAAGCGCGCGCGCAGCAGCCAGCAGAGCTGGCCTCCGTTCAGCTCCGGCACCAGGATGCGGTCGAAGCGCCGCAGCACGTCCTCGAGGTTCGCCGGGAACGGGTTCAGGTGCCGCAGGTGGAGGCTGGCGACGTCGAGGCCGTCGGCGCGCGCCGCATCCACCGCTTCGGTGATCGCGCCGTGGGTGCCGCCCCAGCCCACCACCAGCAGGCGCCCGCGATCGGCGCCGCGGGGCTCGGCGGGCGGAATCTCCCGCGCCATGCGCGCGATCTTCTCGGCGCGGAGCGCCACCATGCGCGCGTGGTTCTGCGGCAGGTAGGAGACGTTGCCGCTGCCGTCCTCCTTCTCGAGGCCGCCGATGCGATGCTCGAGGCCCGGGGTGCCCGGCACGGCCCAGGGCCGCGCCAGGGTGTCCGGATCGCGCTGGTAGGGCCGGAAGCCCTCCGAGTTCGTGTGATGGCGCACGGGGCGCTCGGGCAGCAGGGCCGCGTCGGGGATGCGCCAGGGCTCGGAGCTGTTGGCGAGGTAGGCGTCCGACAGCACCACCACCGGCGTCATGTACTTCACCGCCAGGTCGAAGGCCTCGAACATGACGTCGAAGCAGTCGCCGGGCGTGGCCGGCGCGAGCACGGCGACCGGGCTCTCCGAGTTCCGCCCGTGCAGGGCGAGCAGCAGGTCCGCCTGCTCGGCCTTGGTCGGCATGCCGGTGGAGGGACCGGCGCGCTGGATGTCGACGATCACGATCGGCAGCTCGGCCATCACCGCCAGGCCGATCGCCTCCTGCTTCAGCACGAAGCCGGGCCCGCTGGTGGTGCACAGCGCGAGCTGGCCGGCGAATGCCGCGCCGATCGCGGCGCTGACCGCGGCGATCTCGTCCTCGGCCTGGAAGGTCTTCACACCGAAGTGTCGGTAGCGCGCCAGCTCGTGCAGCACGTCGCTCGCCGGCGTGATCGGGTACGCCCCGAGGAACACGGGCTGCCCCAGGCGGCGTCCGGCCGCCACGATGCCCCAGGCGAGGGCCGTGTTGCCCGTGATGTTCCGGTAGCTGCCGGGCTCGATCTTGGCGCGCGGCACCACGTAGGAGACCGGGAACGCCTCCGTCGTCTCGCCGAAGTGCCAGCCCGCCTTCAGGACGCGCAGGTTCGCCTCGAGCACGTCGCCCTCGAACTTCGACTCGAGCCAGCGCACGGTCGGCTCCATCGGCCGGCCGTAGAGCCAGTACATGAGGCCGAGGGCGAAGAAGTTCTTGGAGCGGTCCGCCTCGCGGGTTCCGAGGCGCAGATCCTTCACGGCCTCGCGGTTCAGCGCGGTGAGGGGCACCTCGATCACGCGGAAGCGCCGGCGCAGGGCGGGCAGCGGGTCCTCGGTGTAGCCCGCGCGCTCCAGGTTCTTGGCCGCGAAGGCATCGGAGTTGAGGATCACCATGCCGCCCGGCCGCACGTCCTCGACGTTGGCGCGCAGCGCCGCGGGGTTCAGCGCCACCAGCACGTCGGGCTGGTCGGCGGGGGTGCGGATGTCCTCCGCGGCGAAGTGGAGCTGGAAGCCGGAGACGCCGGCCAGGGAGCCGGCGGGTGCGCGAATCTCGGCGGGGTAGTCCGGGAAGGTCGAGAGGTCGTTGCCGAAGAGGGCCGTCGCCTCGGTGAACTTGGTGCCCGTGAGCTGGATGCCGTCGCCCGAGTCTCCCGCGAAGCGGATGGCGACCCGTTGGAGTTCCTCGACCTTCTTCGCTGGGCTCGGCACGTCGTCCCCACTGGTGTTTGGACCCCGCAGCGGGCCCCGTCCGTGGGAGGAGCGTATCCCCCCCTGGGTCGGCGGGAAAGGGCGAGGCCGCCCGGCGCGGGGAAACGGCACCAACGGAAAAAACCTCCGGGTTTCGCCGCTCTGCGCCGGTGCCTGCGGGGGCGAGAGCCTCAAGTTGCGCGCTGCCCGGGCCGAAGAGCCCGTCGTGTTCTTTCCCCGCGGCAAGCCTCTGTCGATCGCGCCGGCCCACGTCCGGGGCCTGCGGCTCTCGCTGAATACGCCCGTGGTGGCGACCGAGGACCTGCCCATCGGCCCGGCGCGGGCGGCGATCCTGATCCACGAGGAGCCCGGCCGCGGCGAGACCGTCAGCATCGGCATCCGCTCGCTGCGCGCCGAGCGCTTCGCGATCTACGGCATCGATCCCGAGGCCGACGGCGAGACCACCTTCGACGTCGCCGTCGATGCGGCGCTGAGCTTCGCCGAGAGCATGGGCTTCCTGTTCGACGAGGACGAGCTCGGCGACGGCGGCGCACCCGCTCGCGCCCGCTGCTTCGGCCTCTGGAAGGACCTGCTGGGCGACGCGCCGGAGAAGCCGGCGGGCGAGGCCGACGAGCTCCTGCTGGAAGACCTCGTCGAAGAGGCGACGGAGGTCGCCGTGTTCGACACGCCCGCCGACGCCTCCGACGAAGACGAGGAGATCGGCGACTTCATGCCCATCCCGGGCGCGAAGGGGGCGCCGGCCGTCGGAGCGGATCTCAGCGACGCCAGCGACGGCGTCGTGGCGGCCGAAGCCGCGGAGGCCGTGGCCGCCGCCGGCTCGCGCCGCGCCGCCCTGCCGCTCTCCAAGTTTCGCAGCGCCCGCAAGGAGCCCGCGCGCAGGGCGGAGCCCGCCGCGGCGGCGGCGGCGGCGCGGCCCGGCCGCGGCGCCGCGCTCGGCAAGCTCCGTCTGGTGCGCCGCGTGCGCGACGGCCTGCGCAAGCGCAATCCGATCCTGCGCCTGTTCGGCGCGTTCTGAACCGTCACCGGAGGGACCACCCATGCGAACCACCCGTCGAATCGCCCCGCTGATCGCCGGCCTCGGGCTGGCGCTGCAGCTCGCGACCAGCCTGGGCTGCGCCACCACGGACCCCGCGAAGGTCGCCGACAAGGAGCGCCGGGCGCGCTCCCACTACGGCCTCGCCATGAACCACCTTCGCGAGGGGCGCACCGGCATCGCGATCCGCGAGCTGCTGGCCGCCCAGGCGCTGTCGCCCAACGACCCGTGGATCGACCTCTCGCTCGCGGAGGCCTACCGGCTGAAGGCCCACAACGCCGAGTCGGAGCGCCACCTGAAGCGCGCCCTCGAGCTGCGCCCCGACCTCCACGCGGCCAAGCTGAACCTCTCGGTGCTCTACATCCAGTCGGAGCGCTACGAGGAGGCCGTGCAGCTGTCGCAGGAGCTGCTCGGCGACGCCACCTTCCCGGTGCCCTGGAAGGCGCTCACCAACCAGGGATACGCGCTCTACAAGCTGGGCCGCAACGCCGAGGCGCGCCAGGCCTTCGAGCACGCCCTCGAGTACCACGAGCGCTTCTGGCCGGCGCGGCTCGACCTCGCCATCCTCGACGAGGAGGAAGGCCGCCGCCTGGAGGCGCTCGAGAGCCTCGAGCAGGTGCTGGCCCTGAAGCCGGGTCCGGTCGCGGAGGCCGAGTGCCACTACCGCATCGCGACCATCTACATCTCGCTTGGGAATCGCGCGAAGGCGGTGCATCATCTGTCCGCCGCGAGCGAGACGAAGCCCAGCGGGGAGTGGGGCAAGCGATCCGCGGACTATCTGAAACGCCTGCGCTGAAGGGCGCCGCCCCGGAGCCGGTCGGCCGCTGGCTCGCGCGCGAGCGCAGGCTCCGCGGCCTCTCCCTCGAGGACGTCTCCGCGGCCACCCGGATTCCGCGCCGCTCCCTCGAGCGTCTCGAGGCCGGCGCCTTCGACTCGAGCCCGGACGGCTTCTCGCGCGGCTTCGTGCGGGCGGTGGCGGACGCGATCGGGCTCGACCCGTCGGAGGCCCAGGCGCGGCTGCTGGGCGAGGCCGCGCCCGCTCGCCGGCGCCGGCGCATCGCGCCCGGGCGCGCGCTCGCCGGCCTGCTGCTGGCCGTCGCGCTCGCGGCGGTCGCCGCCTCGCTGGCCGCCTGGTGGTCCGGACGCTCCGCGCCTCCCGCCGCTGCCGACGCGCCGCCGGCGCCGGAGCTGCGCCGCCGCGACTTCGTGCGGGAGCTCGCCACCCGGCAGCCCGGCCCGCCGCTGCCCGCGCCCGCGCCGCAGCCGTAGCGTCGTCCCCGCTACCGTCTTGCCGTGGCTGCCTTCGCGAGCGAGGCCCTGGTGCTGCGCGCCGTGGACTTCGGAGAGTCCGATCGCGTGGTGCACCTGCTGGTGCCCGGCTCGGGGCGCCTCACGGCGATCGCGAAGGGCGCGCGCCGCAGCACGCGCCGCTTCCCCGGCCTGCTCGACCTCTTCAACCACCTTCGCGTCGAAGTGGAGCGCCCCCGCCGCGGCTCCCTCGCGAGGCTCGAGCACGCCCGGCTGATCGACGCCCACCTCGGCCTGCGCAGCGACCCCCGGCGCTTCGCGCTCGGCTGCTTCCTGCTCGAGCTGCTGGATCGCCAGGCGCCCGAAGGCGGGGCCCGCCGCGACCTCGAGCAGCTCTTCGGGTTCGCCACTTCCGCGCTCGGCAGCCTGGCGGAGTCGCAGCCCGACCGCCGCACGCAGGTGCTGCTCGAGCTGCGCGCGCTCGCCGCGCTGGGTCTGCGGCCCGAGCTGCGCCTGTGCGTGCGCTGCGGCCGCGAGGTCGCGGGCGGCGAGGCGGTCGTCTTCCAGGTGCCCGAGGGCGGCCCGGTCTGCGCGGCCTGCCGGCGCCCGGGGGACGCGGGCATCCCGGTCCACCTGGGCACTTTGCGCGCCCTCGAGCGCGGAGCCAGCCTGCCCCTCGGCCACATCGCGCGCCTCGCCCTGCCGCCTCCCGCTCTCGCGGAAGCGCTGCACCTGCTCGATCGCTTCCAGCGTTTCCACGTCGGCGTGGAGCTGCGGAGCCGCGCGTTCCTCGAGGCCGCGCTGGGCGGCGCGGAGCGGCGGCCGCCGCAGGCCCCGCGGGCCGCCTCGCATTGACACCTCCGGGCCTCGAGGGGACACTCCGACCTCCGCGGGTCCCCCGCGCGCCGCACGCGGCCGGCTCTCTCCGGCCGAGACCCGCGGGCGCCTGCGGGCCCGAGCCAGCGAGGAGCGATGGCCGCCGATCCCGCAGCGCGTGCAGGCGCCGACGTCCGCATGGAGGACGTCGTCTCGCTGTGCGCGCGCCGCGGCTTCGTGTTCCAGTCGAGCGAGATCTACGGCGGGATCAACGGCTTCTGGGACTACGGGCCCCTCGGCGTCGAGCTGAAGAACAACCTGAAGGCCCTCTGGTGGCGCCGGGTGGTGCGCGAGCGGGACGACGTCGAGGGCCTCGACAGCTCGATCATCTGCCACCCGCGCACCTGGGAGGCCTCCGGCCACGTCGAGCACTTCGGCGACCAGCTCGTCGACTGCCGGGCCTGCAAGCGCCGTTTCCGCGCCGACCAGCTCGACGGGATCGAGCCCTGCGAGGCCCGCGAGGACGGCACCCACGACCTCACCGCCCCGCGCGCCTTCAACCTGATGTTGAAGACCTTCGTGGGCGCGTCCGAGGACGCCGCCAGCGTGGCCTGGCTGCGCGCGGAGACCTGCCAGGCCATCTTCAACGACTTCAAGCGCGTGCGCGAGGTCTCGCGCCAGAAGATCCCCTTCGGAATCGCCCAGATCGGCAAGGCCTTCCGCAACGAGATCAACCCGCGCAACTTCACCTTCCGCTCGCGCGAGTTCGAGCAGGCGGAGCTCGAGTTCTTCGTGCACCCGGGCGAGCGGCAGCGCTGGTTCGAGTACTGGCTGGCCGAGCGCGTGCGCTTCCATCGCGAGCTCGGCTTCGGCGAGGACAAGCTGCGCGTGCGGCCCCACGAGCCGCAGGAGCTGGCGCACTACGCCAAGGCGGCGGCCGACATCGAGTTCAAGTTCCCCTTCGGCTGGCAGGAGATCGAGGGCGTGCACGACCGCGGGGACTGGGACCTCTCGCGCCACTCGGAGTTCGCGGGCCGCGACCTCTCGGTGACCGACGAGGAGCGGGGCGAGCGCTTCATGCCGATGGTGATCGAGACCTCGGTCGGCGTCGATCGCACCGCGCTGGCGCTGCTCTGCAACGGCCTGCGCGTCGAGGCGCTCGAGAACGGCGAGACGCGCACCGTGCTGGGGCTCGATCCGAGGCTGGCCCCGATCCAGGTGGCGGTGCTGCCGCTCTCCAAGAAGCTGGCGGAGCCGGCGCGGCGCATCCTCGCCGACCTGCGTCGCGAGTGGAACGCCTTCTACGACGAGTCGGGCAACATCGGCCGCCGCTACCGCCGACAGGACGAGGTCGGCACGCCCTTCTGCGTCACCTACGACTTCGACTCCGAGCAGGACGGCAAGGTCACCGTCCGGGAGCGGGACAGCATGCGGCAGGACCGGATCGAGACGGGGTCCGTGGCGGCCTACGTGCGCGAACGACTGGAGGGGAAGCCGTGACGGCTCGCAGGACGGCGAAGCGGCCGGGGAAGGCGCGGCAGACGAAGCGGGCGGCGAAGGCGAAGCCGGCGCGCGCGCGGCGCAGCGTCTACTTCTTCGGCGCGGGCCGAGCCGACGGGCGCGGCGACTGGAAGGAGCTGCTGGGGGGCAAGGGCGCCGGGCTGGCGGAGATGACCCGCCTCGGCGTGCCGGTGCCGCCGGGCTTCACGATCTCGACGGAGGTGTGCGCCGCCTACGACCCCGCGCGCGGCGTGCCCGCGGCGCTGAAGCGCGAGGCGCTGGGCGCGCTCGCGCGGGTCGAGAAGATCATGGGCGCGCGCTTCGGCGACGCCGAGCGCCCGCTGCTGGTTTCGGTGCGCTCGGGCGCGCGGGCCTCGATGCCGGGCATGATGGACACCGTCCTGAACCTCGGCCTGAACGACGAGACGGTGCAGGGCATGGCGCGCCTCGCCGACGACCGCTTCGCCTTCGACAGCTACCGCCGCTTCGTGCACATGTACGCCGACGTCGTGCTCGGCGTGCCCCACGAGCGCTTCGAGACGCGGCTCGAGCACCTGAAGGAGCGCCGCGGCGTCGAGCTCGACACCCAGCTCCGGGCCGCCGACTGGCGCGAGGTGATCGACGAGTACCTCGCGCTGGTCGAGGAGCACACCGGCCGCCCGTTCCCGCAGGATCCGCACGAGCAGCTCTGGGGCGCCGTCGGAGCGGTGTTCCGATCCTGGGGCAACGACCGGGCGGTGCGCTACCGCCGCATCCACGGCCTGCCCGACAGCTGGGGCACGGCGGTGAACGTGCAGGCCATGGTGTTCGGCAACATGGGCGACGACTGCGCCACCGGCGTGGCGTTCACCCGCAACCCGTCCACCGGCGAGCGCAGCTTCTACGGCGAGTACCTGAAGAACGCCCAGGGCGAGGACGTGGTGGCGGGCATCCGCACGCCGCAGCCCATCAACCGGGCCAGCCAGGAGCCCGGCCAGGAGGAGCTGCCCACTCTCGAGGAGGAGATGCCCACCGCCTACCGCGAGCTGGTGCGCATCTACAAGCAGCTCGAGAAGCACTACCGCGAGATGCAGGACATCGAGTTCACCATCCAGCAGGGCCGGCTCTGGATGCTGCAGACGCGCAGCGGCAAGCGCACGGTGCGGGCGGCCGTGAAGATCGCGGTCGACATGGCCAAGGAGGGGCTGATCTCGCGCGAGCAGGCCGTGCTGCGCGTCGATCCGGGCTCCCTCGAGCAGCTCCTGCACCCGACCATCGACCCGCAGGCCGCCCGCACGGTGATCGCCAAGGGGCTGCCGGCCTCGCCCGGCGCGGCGGTCGGCAACGTGGTGTTCAGCGCCGACGAGGCGGAGGCGCGCGCCAAGGCGGGCGAGAAGGTCGTGCTGGTGCGCATCGAGACCTCGCCCGAGGACATCCACGGCATGCACGCCGCCCAGGGCATCCTGACCGCGCGCGGCGGCATGACCTCGCACGCCGCGGTGGTGGCCCGCGGCATGGGCAAGTGCTGCGTGGCCGGCTGCGGCGCGCTGCGCATCGACTATGCGGCGCGCGAGATGCGCGTCGAAGGGCACGTGGTGAAGGCCGGAGACCCCATCACCCTCGACGGGTCGAGCGGCGAGGTCATGCTCGGCGCCATCCCGACAGTCACGCCCGAGCTCGGCGGCACCTTCGCGGAGCTGATGAGCTGGGCCGACCGGCTGCGACACGTGCGCGTGCGCACCAACGCCGACACCCCGACCGACGCCAAGATCGCCCGCCAGTTCGGCGCCGAGGGCATCGGCCTCTGCCGCACCGAGCACATGTTCTTCGAGCCGGGTCGCATCCAGGCGGTGCGCGAGATGATCCTCGCCGGCGACACCACCGCCCGGGAGCGCGCCCTGGCGAAGCTGCTGCCGATGCAGCGCAGCGACTTCGTCGGGATCTTCCGGGCGATGGAAGGGCTGCCGGTCACCATCCGGCTGCTCGACCCGCCGCTGCACGAGTTCCTGCCCCACGGCGACGGCGAGATCCGCGAGGTGGCCGCCGCCCTCGGCACCGACGCCGCCGCGATCAAGGGCAAGATCGAGGAGCTGCGCGAGTTCAACCCGATGCTGGGCCACCGGGGCTGCCGGCTCGGCATCAGCTACCCCGAGATCTACCGCATGCAGGTGCGCGCGATCGTCGAGGCCGCCTGCGAGGTGGCGGAGTCGGGCAGCGCGGTGGTGCCGGAGATCATGATCCCTCTGGTCTCCCACGTCGGCGAGCTGTCGCGCCTGCGGCTGCTGGTGGACGAGGAGGTGCGCGCGGTGCTGGCCCTCCACCCCAAGGTGAAGGTGCGGCCGTCGATCGGCACCATGATCGAGGTGCCGCGCGCGGCGCTCACGGCCGGGGCGATCGCCGAGTATGCCGACTTCTTCTCCTTCGGCACGAACGATCTGACCCAGACCGCCTACGCGCTCTCGCGCGACGACGCGGGCAAGTTCCTCTCCACCTACCTCGAGCTCGGCATCCTGGAGAGCGACCCGTTCGTGTCGATCGACCAGGAAGGCATCGGCGAGCTGATGCGGCTCGGCGCCGAGAGCGGGCGCGCGCACCGCAAGGACCTGAAGCTCGGCATCTGCGGCGAGCACGGGGGGGACCCTCGCAGCGTCGCCTTCTGCGCGTCGCTCGGCTTCGACTACGTCTCGTGCTCGCCCTTTCGCGTGCCGGTGGCGCGCCTCGCCGCCGCCCAGGCGGGCGTGCGAGCCGGCGCCACGCTGCGCCGCACGGGACGCTCGCGATGAGCCGCGGGCTCGCGCGCCTCGCCCTCGCGACGCTGCTGGCCGCCGGCCTCGGCGGCTGCAGCCTCTGGCGGGGCGGCGGCGGGGTGCCGGCGGACGAGAGCTTCGGCGTCGAGATCGTCGACGGGCCGGCCGTCGTCGAGTTCCACCGGCGCGCCTCGACGTTCTACGGGCGGCTCGCCCAGCGGCGCTTCAACGTGATCGCGACCTTCCGCGACCAGCTCCTGCGCGACTACTTCCGCACCGATCGCGCCTTCTCCGATTACTACGCCGACTTCGCCCAGGAGCTCGACGACGCGCACTTCGAGCGCAACGTGCCGGGCCAGCTCGAGGTCCTCGAGTTCCGCTTCGAGGGCCCGGGCGACGCCCGGGTGCGGGTGCGCATCGAGGGGGCGAACGGCCTGCCGCTCCGCATGGGCAGCGTCGCGGTCGAGCGCGAGGACCGCTGGGAGCGGGTCGGGGGCACCTGGTGGATCGTGCCGGGTCGCTTGTAGCCAGATCCCCCCGACTCGATCTGAGAGCCTCCGGTGAACGCCCCACCACAGAAAGGGAAAACCCCTTCACACCGTGAAACGGCGTTCCAGTCCGGACCGGCTCGTCCAAATTCGGGAATCCTCAATCGAATCCATAGGTTGACAAACCGAGGCCGCGCTCGGCCCCGCTGGCACGTGGCTTGCGACAAGGACGGCGGGACTTCGGTCCCCACTTTTGAGACGTCCGATCGGCGAAGAGGGGTCGCCGGCTGCCAGGGAGTTCGCAAAGCCGTGCTGAGCATCCAGGACCTCCGCGTCGCGGAGGAAGGAAACGAGTCCGCCCAGACCCCCGAGCCGGCCCGCCGCCGGCTCGTCCGCCAGCGCCCCCGCAGCGCGGCCCCGCCCGCGCGCCGGCCCCAGCGCCGCAACCCCTGGGCGAGCGACGAGGAGCTGGTGCGCGCCATCCTCGGTGGGAGCCGCGAGCACTTCGAGCAGCTCTACGAGGCCTACTTCCCGCGCGTCTACCGCTTCGCCGTGAAGCGCCTGCACGACGCCGGCGACGCCGAGGACGTCACCCAGGAGGTGTTCGTCACCGTGTTTCGCCGCCTCCACACCTGGGCGGGCGACTCGAGCCTGCTGGTCTGGATCTTCGGCATCACCCGCAACAAGGTGAATCGCCGCTTCCGGGGCGTGCGCCCGCGCCTCGAGTCCCTGGACGGAGAGGGCGCCCTCGCGGTGGCCGGCTGCTTGCCCCCCGCGGACCGGGCTGTCGACGCGAGGCGGCTCCTCGCCCAGTGCGAAGAGGTGATCGAGCATCGCCTGACGCCCCTGCAGCGCAGGATCTTCCACCTGAAGCACCTGCGCCGGCAGTCGATCCGCTCGATCGCGGACGCCCTCGGCAAGTCCGAGGACGCGATCAAGGCGAACCTCTACCGCATGCGCCGCGCCCTGGCGGCGGGGGCCCCGGGCCTCGAGGGGCTCCTCCAGGGCTGAGCATTCGCCCTCGGGCGACGCTTTCCCTGCCACGCAGCTCCGCTTGCGGCCACTTCCTGAGCGGAAGACGTCTGCGCCCGACGGGCTCCGGCCCCACGGCGAGGGCCGCCTTCCGCCTGGGACGGGGACGACGCGAGGGAGCGCGCGTTGCCCCGAGAGAGTTCGTTTGCAGGGTCCCCGACCGGGACGGCGGGAGACCTGCGGGTCGCCTCGGACGAGCGGCTCGTCGAAGGAATCCGCAGCGGGAGCGAGCAGCACTTCAACGTGCTCTACGACCGCTACTTCCGGCGCGTCTTCGCCTTCGTCTTCAGCCGCGTGCGCGACCGCGCCGACGCCGAGGAGCTCACCCAGGAGAGCTTCACCGCGGTGTTCCGCTCCATCGCCAGCTACTCGGGCCGTTCGACGCCCCTGGCCTGGATCTACGGCATCGCGAAGAACACGGTGAACAACCACCTGCGGCGCGCGCGCGCCCAGAGCGAGCGGGTCGAGGCCGCGGGCGCCGACGCCACCGCGGGCGAGTGGGCCTCGAGCCCCCAGGACGACTTCGAGATGCGCCAGCTCCTGCAGAGCATGGACCATCGACTCCGCTCGGTGACGCGCTGGCAGGCGGAGGCCTTTTGGCTGCGGCACATGGAGGACCTCTCGATCGAGGAGATCGCGAGCCGGATGGACCGCTCGAACGACGCGGTACGCTCGGGCTTGTATCGCGTGAAGCGGATGCTGGTGGACGCCAGTGAGGCGCGGGGGGTGCAATGAGCATTCGGCGTGACGATCCGGCGCGCCGCCGAGCGCTCGCGCCGAGCCGCAGCGGGCGGCTGGACCCGGCGGGGCAGGCGGGCGTGCTCGAGGAGATCGCAGCGGAGTTCAGCACCGAAGAGCTCCTCGAGTTCCTCGAGGCCGACCAGCTCCCCGTGGAGGCCGACCCGGAGTTCCGCGAGCGCCTGCGCAGCGAGCTCTGGAGCCTGGTGCAGAGCCTCGCCAAGCGCTGAGGCCGGCGGGTCGCTACCGTCGGCCTCGCGTGGCCCGTCGACCCGACAGCGCCCTCCCGCGCGCGGGCATCACCCGCGCGGAGCTGGCGAGCGCGACGCGCGAGCTGCTGAACCGCGGCAACCGCCGCAACCCCGATGTGCTGCTCGCCGAGCACGCCGGCGAGCGCGTAGTGGTGAAGGACTTCGCGCCCCGCGGCCCCTGGGTGCGCGCCTGGCTCGGGCCCTTCATCGCGGCGCGCGAGGCGCGCGCCTACCAGCGCCTCGATGGCCACGCCGCGGTGCCGCGCTTTCGCGGCTGGATCGATCGCCTCGCCTTCGCCGTCGAGTACCGTCCGGGCCGGCGCCTCTCCCGGAGCCGCGCCGAGGCGCTGCCCGCGGACTTCCTGCCGCGGCTCGAGGCCGCGATCGGCGAGATGCACGCGCGCGGCGTCGCGCACCTCGACCTGCGGCACCGCAGCAACGTGCTGGTGGCGGAGGACGGCAGCCCCGTGCTGATCGACTTCGGCTCGGCCGTCTGCTTCCGCCCCGGTGGAGCCGGCGCGCGCTGGCTGCTGCCGCTGCTCGCCCGCGTCGACCGGGGCGCCCTGGCGAAGTGGCGCCGGAAGCTCGCGCCCGGCGCTCAGCCCTCCGCGGGCGGCGGGGCGTCCGGCGGGGGGCGCAGCGCCAGCCGCCCCACGTAGTGCCGGAAGGTCTCGAGGGTGAGGCGCGCGTCGGCCATCGCCCGATGGGGCACGGGCCCCTTCACGAGGCCGGCGGCGGTGGCCGCCTGGCGCAGCGAGAGCGCCTGCACCGTCTCGCCGGCGACCAGCGACCAGCCGTAGTAGAGCGTCGCCAGGTCGATCACGTGGTAGTCGAAGGGCCAGGGGATGCCGCACGCCTTGTAGGCGCGCTCCAGGAACACCACGTCCATGCGCACGTTCTGGCCCGAGGGCACCACCGTCTTGCCCGCCGGCAGGCAGGCGGCGAGCTCCGTCAGCGCCTGGCGCACCGGCACGGCGTCGCGGGCCCAGACCTCGGGGTCGTAGCCCGAGAGGGCCGCGGCCTCGGGGCTGATGCGCTCGGGCCGCGCGCGCACCTTCCACTCGCGGCTCGAGAGCTCGGCGAGGCGGTAGTCGGTGGCGATCACCGCGATCTCGGTGATGTCGTGGAGATCCGGGTCGAGGCCGCCGAACTCGCAGTCGAGGAAGGCGAAGGCGAAGTCGGGCAAGGTGCCTTTGGCGCTCCCAACGGGAGTCGAACCCGTGTTTCAGCCTTGAGAGGGCCGCGTCCTAGGCCACTAGACGATGGGAGCGTCGAGCCCGATTTCAGGGGCACGCAACTTAGCCCTCGGCCCCCCCCGCTGCAAACCGGGCCCCGCCCGCGCAGGTGACGCGTTCCGGCGCGCGAGGGACCGGAATCGTCACTGGAATCGGGCGCGCGGGGCGAGGCGCGGGCGGCGGGCCCGAGCCGCGGAAGCGCACGGCGCTCGCAGCGTTCGGCTCCGCGCCTGCGCGTGCACGAGCGCGCGGGGCGGCGTTGGCACGGGCGTTGCTCTTCCCACACGCCGAACGCCACGCCGACCTTGGGTCCGAGCGCAGGTGCCGCCGCGGACAAAGGGTCAAAGGAGCAACAAGACCATGCGCAAGCTTCGCACGCGCCGTGGCGGCTTCACGCTCATCGAGCTGATGATCGTGGTCGCCATCATCGGGATCCTGGCGGCGATCGCCATTCCCAACTTCCTCAAGTTCCAGCTTCGCAGCAAGACCGGTGAAGCGAAGACCAACCTGGCCGCGCTCCGCACGGCCGAGGAAGGCTACTTCGCCGAGTACGGCGTCTACGTGGGCACCGGCACGGTGCATCCGGCCGGGCCGGTCGGTCCCTCGAAGCAGGACTGGACCTCGCCGGCCGTCGACTTCGACACCGTCGGCTGGGGCCCGGAGGGCGACGTGTACTTCACGTACGCCGTGACGATCGCCGGTACGGCTTACAGCCTCGACGCCGTGGGCGACCTCGACGGCAGCGGCCCCGGTCTGGACGCGGACTTCGGCTACATCCACCCGATCCCGGGCGCCGCGGCGGGTATCGCCCCGGCGCGCGGCGTCTGCCAGACCACGGGCGTGTGGAACGCGGCGGCGACCCCGCCGGCGGCGAACCTGCTCGACACCGTGGGCCAGTGCGGCCCGCTCGACGGCCAGGACGAGTTCTAGCCGTCCGAGTCGAACAGGATCTTGGTTCCGAGAGGGCCAGGCGCGAGCCTGGCCCTCTCCATTTCTGGCCCCGCCGCAGTCAGCCCGCCGGACGATTTTCGTCACCCCGACGCCGTAGTGCGTCCTTTCCCCCGCGCGCGGTGACGAGGGGCGTTCCGCCCGGATCGGGATTTCGCTGCGGAGACTCAATGCCGGCCGCCATCCTGCCGATGCGAGTAGGCGACCGGCGGACTGGCACGCCGATTGCTCTTCTGTCCGGGATGCTGAGGGAGAGAGGCATGACAGGGCAGCACCGCCGAAAGGGTTTCACGCTGATGGAGCTGATGATCGCCGTGGCGATCATCGGCATCCTCGCGGCGACCGCGATTCCGCTCTTCTCGCGCTACCAGAACCGCTCGAAGCGCTCCGAGGCGATGACCAACCTCAACGCCATCGCGAAGCTCCAGATCGCCTACTTCGGCGCCAACGGCATCTACTACGAAGCTTCGCCGATGCCGGCGCCTCCGCTCGGCCCGAACAAGCGCATCTGGGACGCGCTCTCCCAGGCCGAGTTCGGTCCGCTCGGCTACCAGCCGGAAGGGGCGGTGGTCTACTCCTACGCCGTGACCGTGGACCCCGCGCTGTGCACCTGCGCGCTCGGGGGCGCCGGTCTGCCCTCGTGCTTCACCGCCGAGGCCCACGGGGACCTCGACGGCGACCTCGGCGTCGCGGTGATCGCGTACTTCCATCCCGGCTCCTCGGGCGGCGATTGCGCGACCGGCGTCGGTGGAAATCCTCCCCCGGTCGACGGCAACGGCGATCCGATCTACGACGCGCCCATCCCGATTCCGATCGGCGGCGGTAGCGACGACTACTGATCGGCTCCGGGAGACCGCGCGGAGAGGGGTGAGAGAGGGGTGCTCGGGGGAATCGGGAGGCTGCTGCTCGCGGCTGGCCTCGTCGCCGGCACCGCCGCGGTGCACGCCCGCATGCCGACCGAGGCGCGCGCGGCGCAGGGCGAGGTCTTCGTGCCGCGCCCCGAGGTGGCGCGCGCCACCGCCCTCGGCTTCGACGCCGTGGTGGGCGACTACTACTGGCTGCAGGCCGTTCAGCTCGTCGGGAGCACGCTGCGGCCCGACCAGCATTCCGAGCTGCTCGGCGCGCTGATCGACGTGGTGACGACCCTCGACCCCTGGGTCGATCATCCCTACCGCTTCGCCGGCGTCTGGCTGACCTCGAGCGAGGAGAGCGTCCGCAAGGCGAACGAGCTGCTGCGCCGGGGCATCGCCCACCACCCGGACGACTGGCGCAACCGGCTCTACCTCGGCTTCAACCACTTCTACTACCTGGACGAGTGGGGGCCGGCGGCGGAGGCGCTGGAGGGCGCCATGGAGCTGCCCGGCGCGCCGCTCTACATCCGGCGCCTCGTGGCGCGCCTGAAGAGCGCCGACGGCGGGCTCGAGGTGGCCGAGTCCTTCCTCCACGGTCTGCTGCTCCAGACCGATGACGAGCACGCCCGGGAGCAGTACGAGACGGCCCTCGACGAGATCGCCACCGAGCGCGTGGCGCGCGTCCTCGACGCGGCCCGCGAGCGCTACCGGGAGCGCCACGGCCGGGACATCGAGGCCGTCGCGGATCTGGCGAAGGGGCCCGACCCGGTGCTGCCGGCGCTCCCCCCGGAGCCCCACGGCGGCGCCTGGACCCTCGACCCGTGGAGCGGCGCGATCGTCTCGGACGTGGTTGGCCACCGCTACGAGCCGAAGATCGACCCCGTGAACCAGAAGAGGCTGGAGGGCTTCCGCGGCCGCAAGGCTCAAGGGGCCCCTCCGGCGAGTCGAGGCGGAGAGGGATGAGCCACTCGGAAGAGCCCGTCGTCTGGGTGCAGGACGTGGTCAAGGATTTCCGGCCGGGCTTCGGCCTGCGCCGCAAGCGGGTGCTCGACGGCATCAGCTTCTCGGTGCGCCGCGGCGAGATCTTCGGCTTCGTCGGCCCGAACGGCGCCGGCAAGACCACCACGCTGAAGATCCTGCTCGGGCTGATCTACGCGGGCTCGGGAGAGGCGGCGATCCTCGGGCACCGGGTGCGCGAGACGGCGTTCCGGCGCGACGTCGGCTTCCTGCCCGAGAACCCCTATTTCTACGACTTCCTCACCGGCCGCGAGATCCTGCACTTCTACGCCCGGCTCTCCGGCGTGTCCGGCGAGTCGCGCGCGCGCCGCGTCGACGACCTCCTCGAGCGCGTCTCCCTCACCCACGCCGCCGACGCGCGGCTGCGCACCTACTCGAAGGGGATGCTGCAGCGCATCGGGATCGCCCAGGCGCTGGTCCACGACCCGCAGGTCGTGTTCCTCGACGAGCCGATGAGCGGGCTCGACCCGATCGGCCGCAAGGAGATCCGCGACCTGATCCTGCGGCTCCACGCCGAGGGCAAGACCAT
>Ga0209705_10000805_pt1 | contig 16498 bp, 16 predicted proteins | sample PPLLaktember2015_5_FD_187262 | JGI IMG/M metagenome (GOLD analysis project Ga0209705, IMG submission 187262) | Freshwater sediment microbial communities from Prairie Pothole Lake near Jamestown, North Dakota, USA - PPLs Lake P8 Core (1) Depth... | ecosystem: Environmental > Aquatic > Freshwater... | reverse complement strand
ACATTTTTGTAAATGGGCCTCGACCTATATCCAATATCCTGGATTCTTTATCTAAATTTAAAGAGTCAATCTTTTGTAGTAAAAAATCAAACCTCTCTCTATGATATAATAAATATGAGGTTTTATCTTTCTTCCATAACAATATTGTTTTTTTACATATCTTCTTTTTCACAACAGCCGCAAGACAAAATTGTCGGTTCGATACGATGTGGAGCCTGCAGACAAGAGTCGGAGGATGATTCCCCTCCGACTCTTCCGGATGAAGGGTGGATTACCAGCCCAGGATACCGAAGAACAGCACGCAGGCGGTGGCGCCGACGACGGACATGGAAAGTCCCCAAATCAGCAGTTTTCTGAAGAGCTTTGTCTTGTCCTCGTGCTCACCGGCGCAGGCGATGCACAATGCGCCCAGCGTCGACAGCGGTGAGGTGTCGACAAGGTGGGAACCGATGTTGATCGATGAAATCATGGCGATCACATCCGCGCTGGGCACCTCCTTGGCAAGGCCGGGCACCAGGGGCAGGAACATGGGCATCACGACTCCCGAGGAACTGGAGTAGGCCGAGAGGATGCCAGTGAAGAGGCCGAGCCAGAAGTTGACCGTAATGGGGCCGGAGATGACGCCGATCATATTCACCATGGCGTTGAGGCCTCCCGAGCGGTCCATGACCTCAACGAGGACGGTCACCCCGCAGACCATCATGATAACGAACCAGGGCATGACCTTGACTGCAGCCTTGCTGTCGCCGGCATTGAGGAGCATGAGGATACCGGCCAGGATGAAGGCGACAGAGCCGACGTTGGCGATCAGGGGCTTGATTGCCTTGGGGATGAGATCTTTCACGCCGGGAAGGGCCGGGGCGATGACTAAGACGATCAGGAGAATGATGGCGAAGATGGTGTACCACTGCTTCAAGGTGAAGGGTTCGGGCCTCGGGGCCAGTTCATCGATATTGATCGTCTGGCCGCGCTGCTTCGCGATCCAGGCCCAGCCGCCCATCAGCAGGAAGCCGCCGATGTTGATGATGCCCTGGCAGTACTCGGAGTTGAAATGGATCTTCCAGGCAAGGCCGTCGAGGGTCCATGCCTCCTGAATAGCGGGTAGCTGGGGAGCGATTTTGGCGATGAGGCCGTTGGAGACGATCCCCGTGGGGGCAAAGGGCGAAAAGGCCGCACCGTTAGACGCCCCGACGACCAGAAGCGTCATCAGGAAGGCCGACATGCCGACACGGGCCGCGATGGCCATGGTGATGGGGGCCATGAGGGCCGTCGCGGCGATATTCCCCGGGCCGATGGTGGTGAGGACGGTCACAAGAAGGTAGATAATGAGGGGCAGCCAGGCCGTCTTGCCGCCACAGGCGCGGATCGCATAGGACGAGACCTTTTCCATGGTCCCGTTGGTCGCGGCCAGGGCGAAGAGGAAGGTTACACCCACCAGGATCATGAAGAGACCCAGGGGAAAGGTGTTCATGACCTTGGGAGCGCTCATGTTGACCCAGAGGCCGCCCACGATGATACCGAATGCAATGCTGAGAAACCCGACGTTGAGTTCCTCGTTGATACAGCTGATGACGACGACGATGGCCAGTGCCAGGATGGACATCCATGCCGCTAATGAAATTTCCGCAAATATTTCCATGGCGATACCCCCTCTTTCTCATCATCAGGATCGTGGGCTATAAACTTTTGCAACTCGTTGTCTACGGCAGGTAGGCACCGCAGCAGACAATCAAGTTTCCCTCTTTTCGAAAGTAGGTGATCTTGGCCTCCTCCTGCCGGGTCATCGGGTTCATATAGGTATAGTCCACCCATCCGGAACCCCGGCTAGTCGCGAGATCAACGATTTCCTGCCTGAAAAGCTTCCCCTCGCTGTCCGGTTCATTGTAGAGATTCCGGCCGATCAGTTTAGGATTCGGATGGCCCTTCATGACCCCTTTCAGGTCGTAGGCAAATACGTACAGATCACGCCACTGGAACTTGCCGTTGGGCTTGTTGAATTCCTGCAGCGCCTTCTCCTCGCCATTCGCCTTGATGTAGGCAGTGGCCTGCTCCACCATTTTCTTCGCTTCTACGGGAGTTCCAACGCCATATCCCTGGGCATGCACCGTACCCGCTGCGAAGAGACACATGAAGATGGATATGAAAATCTTCTTGAACATAGCCCTCATTCCTCCTTTTCTGTCTGTCGTATCGAACTTTCGTGTCAACCCGCGCTGGCAGCACAAACGCTGTCGCTTGGCCAGAAGCCGGAACTGTTTCTCGCCGCATCGAATGCAAATCAACAGGCCCGATTCAGTTTGAGGTCACGGGAGCTATCGTAGAATCGGGTGCAATGAATGGGGGGAGTTGACAAAACCCGCAGCGGGATCTTTTGACCCCTCTGCATGCGTAGTAAGCATACTCCGCACCGACGATGGATTCCTCCTCAAAAATGATCGTACGTGATAATGGCCTCATCCTCCTCATGGAAAATGGCCTCTTCCTCTTCACGACGATACTTGAACGAGAGATTGAGCTTTACCCTGAAGATTGTCTTTCCCTTCGCGACGACGAGATCCTGCTTCACGACCTCGGCGATCCTCATCTCTTCCAGGGATCTCCCGGCCTCCGCCACGACGTTCCGTGCGGCATCCTCCCAGGACGTTGGACTCGTTCCTACAAGCTCAACGAATTTGTAAACGGACATGACATCTCCTCCTTTTTTCATCGGTCCGGTGACGCCCCACTCAATGAAGCATCCTTCTCCTCAGGAAGATACTTGAATGAGAGATTTACCCTTACCCTGAAAATGATCCTTCCTTTTGTGACAACGAGGTCCTGCTTCACGACCTCGGCGATCCTCAGCTCTTCCAGGGATCTCCCGGCCTCCGCCACGACGTTCCGTGCGGCATCCTCCCAGGACGTTGGACTCGTTCCCACAATTTCAACGAATCTATAAACGGACATGACGGTTCCTCCTCTCTTCATCTGGCTGAATCAATTTAAACTATTTGACAATGGCGCCTGCACGCCTTGACGTTTCACGGGAACGTATTCATGATCGAGATGCTTAGAGAGGATATAGAAAATTTAAGAGAATAGGGTTCCAGATTGACGGGATTCCTTCAAAACGGACAAAGCCATGAGACCGGATACAGCGCGGTATTCGCAATGAAGGACGGGAGATGCTCCTGAACGAGCGAAGTTTTATCATTTATACGCCTTTCGAAGAGGAAAAACAAGGAGCAGGACTGCGAAGCAGCCGTTCAGGTAAGGTTGATCACCGTCACCTCCGGCCTTGCGTTGAGCCTTACGGGGGTGAAGGTCGTGCCGAGCCCGCGGCTCACATAGAGGCGGGAGTCGTCGATGCGGTAGAGCCCCTCGGGCCAGGGGGTCCGCAGGTGGGCGAGGCTCACGTCCCCTCCCGGCAGTCTCAGCTTGATCTGCCCCCCGTGGTAGTGACCCGACAGCGTCAGGGCAATCCCCTGCCCGGCAGCCTCCGGAAAGATCTCCGGGCGGTGAGAAAGCAGGATCGTCGGGATGGCCGGGTCCAGCCCCCGCAGGGCGGCATTCAGGTCGTGGTTGCCGAACCGCATGTCATCGATCCCGGCAACGGCGAAGGGCCCCTTTTCGGTCCGGATCACCCGGTGCGCATTGTAGAGCAGCGGAACCCCGTGCTGTCGGAAAAGCGCCTTGAGCCGGCCAAGGCTGCCGACCCAGTGCTCGTGATTGCCCAGGGTGGCAAAGGTGCCGTACCGGGCATTGACACGGGCCATCTCCTCCAGGCAACCCGGAAGAAACGCAATCGAATTGGATACATAGTCCCCGGTGAGAACGAACAGGTCGGGCTCGAGCGCGATTGCCGTATCGGCATAGCGCCGCAGATCGTCCCGGGTCATGTAAAGGCCCGCGTGGTGGTCGGTGAGTTGGACCACCCTGAGCGGCACGCCGAAAGGCAGCGTGAGTGCCCGCACCTCGTGGGACCTTCCGCCCCAGGCGGCGCCGTAGCCGGACAGGACAAGGGGCGCTGCGGCAAGCGCCCCCGCACCGGCCTGAAGGAAGCGGCGGCGCCCCGGATTTGCGGGGGGCCCTTCTGCACGGGGGGCCGAGTCGCGCCAGCGCCCGATGATCGCCTGCATCAGAGACCCTGCGGCCTGCGAGCAGACGAGGAGCAAAGCCGACAGGATCGAACCGATACCCCAGACAGCCGGAAGATAAAAGAGAAGGGCCTGTGTCGTCGCGGGGGGGTCCACCCAGGGGATGGGTTTGAGCAGGATCAGCACGTTCATGGAAAACAGAAGACCGATGGCCGCCCCCGAGAAAAATACGGCCAGGGACTTGAACCGCTCCGACCTGTCCGAAGATCGGATGGCGTGCCGGATGCGGACGAAGAGGTATATCTGGGCAAATACCGCAAGACTGACGACGATGAACCGAAGGGTGCCGAAGGTTAATGTAGGTGCCATAAATCGATGACCCAATCTGCCACAGAATGGCACCGCCTGCAACCTTCAATCGTGAGGGAAGTGCCTGAGTGGCGGGGGCCTTTGTTTTCACCGAACCGGCTCACCGCGAAACTCGCCCTATTTTTCTGAGAGCATCACAAAGCGATTTGTATTACAATACGGCTCGCCGCATTGAGACAGTGAACGAAGTGCCTGAGTGCATAAGTGCCTGAGTGAAGAGAAAGAAAATCCCCCTGGCAAAAAGGGGCATAGGTTATTTGAGGCTTGCGACTCGCTGTTCTTTCTTCCCAATAAACCAACCAGTTAACTAATTCCCCAGTGATGGTCCGGTTATGAAAATCCCCTTCGTAGAAAAACTCGCCACGAAACGCGTCACCTTCCGCACGGCGCTCTCGACCCTTCTCGTGTTGATGCTCTTCGGCACCGTCGCCCTCCTGGGGGGCCTTTCCTATTACAACCTCAAACGAAACGCCGACACACTCTCCGGGCAGGTACTCGACGAGAGTTCCCTGCGCATCCGGCACTGGGTCGGCACTTTGCTCACCAGGGCCCAGGACCAGGCGGAGATGAACCGCCAGACCTTCGGCTCCGTCCAACTCCGGCCGGAGACGCTGAACTGGCTCTCCCGATACCTGCAGCGCGTGATGGAGACGCAGAGCCATTACTCCTTCCTCTCGGCGGGCTTCGAGAGCGGCCTGATGCTGTCAGTCGAGCGCCTGCAGGACGGCGGGTTCAGCATCCGGGAGGCCCGGTACGACCGCAAGGCCGGCAAGGCGGTGATCCTCGACTTCCGCCCCGAAGACTACCCCCAGCGAAAGGCCTATGATCGCCGGGAATTCCCGCTGACCGGCGAAAGGAAGCTGCCGGACTGGTACAGCGCGGCCCGTGATGCCGGAGGCCCGATCTGGACCGAGGGGCGCACGCTCCGCGCAGGCGCCGTGGCGGTCCCGGGCGTTTCCTACGCCACGCCCATCTACGACCAGGACCAGGAGTTTATCGGCGTCACGACGGTCGACTTCGACATCAGCGCCATTTCCCGCTTTCTCAACTCCAACCCGATCGGAAAGGAGGGGTTTGCCTTCATCATCGAGAAGACGGCCGCCGGGGAATACCAGGTCCTCGCCCACCCGCAGCCGGAGATCCTCACCCGCGAGGTGAAGAACGAGCGGGGGCGCACACAGTTCGAATTTACGGAATGGCAGAAGCTGGGCGACGAGAGGGTCGTGCGCTTCATGGAGAAATTCTCTCAAAACAGCCGGGAATATCTGGGACACGATCTCAGGACGTTTCGTTTCAGCGCCGGCGGCAAGGACTACTTCGGGAGCTACCGCCGGATGGCCGGGAATAACCTGCCGGGCTGGGTCATCGCGCTGGTCATCCCCTACAACGAGATCATGGGTGCCGTGGACCGGAACAACCTGGAGACCCTGCTGATCGGGATCGCGGCCTTTTTCCTGATTCTGCTCTCGAGCGCCTGGATCTCCGCCCTCGTCTCGAAGCCCCTGCGCCGGATCGCCCTGGACTCGGAGGCCATCGGCCGCTTCGAGCTGGAGGCCCGGCCCCTCGAACGCTCGCTGATCCGGGAAGTGGATCAGCTGATGGTGGCCACGCACGACATGAAGCGGGGCCTGCGATCCTTCGGCAAGTACGTGCCGAAAGATCTAGTCCGGCAGATCCTCGCCTCCGGCGGCGAGGCCGAGCTGGGCGGCCAGAAGTCGTCCCTCACCATCTTCTTTTCCGACATCGCCGATTTCACGACGATCTCGGAGCGCCTGGCTCCCGAGGCCCTCGTAGACCAGCTCGGCGAATACTTCGAAACGATGAGCAGCGCGCTGAGACAGCCGCCGCCGGCCACACTCGACAAGTTCATCGGCGACAGCATCATGGCCTTCTGGGGGGCCCCCCTGCCCAACCCCGATCATGCCGTCACGGCCTGCCGCGCGGCGCTTTTGTGCCAGGCAGCCATGAAGGAGCTCCACGAGAAGTGGACGCGCGAGGGCAAGCCCCTCTTCCACCAGCGCATCGGCATCAACACGGGAGAGGTGATCGTGGGCAACATGGGCAGCGCCACCCGGCTCAATTACACCGTCGTCGGCGACACGGTGAACACGGCGAGTCGATTCGAGGGCCTCAACAAGCTCTACGGCACGCGGATCATCATCGGGGAGAGAACCTGCGAGCTGGTGAAAGGGCAGTTCATCGTCCGCCCCATCGATCTGGTCTCCGTCAAGGGGAGCACGAGGGGCGTGCGGATCTACGAACTGATGGCCGAGGCGGCCGGCGCCGACGAGCGCACACGCTCGATCGCAGCTCTGGCCGAGACGGCGTTGAATCTCTATCTCGGGCGGCGCTGGGACGAGGCCGCGGAGAGCTGCGGGAAGATCCTGGAGCTCAACCACGGCGACGAGCCCGCCCGCATCCTGATGACGCGCTGCCGGCTCATGCGGGAGAACCCGCCGCCCGAGGACTGGAACGGCGTCCACCGCATCGAGAGCAAATGACCGGTTTTGCGGGCTGCTGCCGGAATGTGCCCGACCGGGATTTTCCTGTGACTGCAACACTTCAAACGAGATGAAAGGAGATCACCCATCGTCATGCATCGAAGACACGTCACTGCCATGGCCGCAGGCGCCCTCCTCATCGGCGCCGTCATCGCGCTTTCGTCCTGTGCCGCCAACCCCGTCAGCGGCAGGCAGGACTTCATGCTGATCAGCGAGCAGGAAGAAATCGACATGGGCCGGAAAGTCGACGCCTCGGTGACCCGGGAGTACGGCCTGTACGACGACCCGCGCCTCACCGCCTATGTGAACGACATGGGCCGCAGACTGGGAAAGCTCTCCCACCGTCCGCAACTCGACTACAGCGTCAAGATCCTCGATGCCCCCGTCGTCAATGCCTTCGCCGCCCCCGGGGGCTATCTCTTCTTCACGCGGGGGATCCTGGCCACCCTCAACAGCGAGGCGGAACTGGCCGGGGTGATGGGGCACGAGATCGGACACGTCACGGCTCGGCACTCGGCCCAGCAGCTGAGCCGCGCCCAGGTGGCACAGATCGGGCTGATCATCCCCCAGGTGCTCGGTGTGCCCCTGCTGTCAGGCCTGGCAGAGATCGGGATGGGGCTCTTCTTTATGAAATACAGCCGCGACAACGAGCGGGAAGCCGACTCCCTGAGTGTGGAGTACGCGACCAAGGCGGGCTATGACGCCTCGCAGATGGCGGGCTTTTTCGAAACGCTCCAGCGGATGGACCCGCAGTCGGACCGCAGCGGCATGCCGGCCTGGTTTGCCACGCACCCCAGCCCCGAAGACCGCGAACAGGCCATCAGGGCCCAGGCGCAGCAGGTACAGCGGCAATTGGGGGTGTCCCGACCCCGGATCGAGCGCGAGGCCTACCTGAGGGCGATCGACGGCCTCATCTACGGCCAGGACCCCCGGGAGGGGTACGTGGAGGGGGGCGTCTACTACCACCCCGCCATGCGCATCCAGTTCCCCGTGCCCGCCGACTGGAAGGTGAACGACACGCCCTCGGCGGTGCAGATGACGAACAAGGACAAGACCGCCGTCATCGTCTTCACCGGGGCGCCCGGCAAATCCCCGGAGGAGGCGGCACGGGGCTTCGTCTCGAAAACCAAGGCCCGTGTCCTCCAGAGCCAGTCTGTTCGTGTGGGCGGCTTTGCGGCCCATCGTCTCGTCGCAGACTTGCAGTCCCGCAACGGCGCGGTCCGGACCCTGTCCTATTTCATCCAGAAGGCCGATGTGATCTACACGTTCGGGGGACTCAGCACAACGCGCAACTACCCGCAGTACGAGAATCTCTTCGATAACACCATGGGCCGGTTCGCCGAGATCACCGACGCGCGAAGGATCAACGTCCAGCCGGACCGCGTCCGGGTGCGCCGCGCCGCCAGGTCCGACACCCTCGGCAATGTCCTCCGTACGTTCGGCGTCGCGGAGAACCGGGTCAAGGAGATGTCGCTGCTCAACGGCGGCGATCCGGACGAGCCGATTCCCCCGAACACCCTGCTCAAGGTCGTGGAGCGCGGCAGATAGAATCTCAGAGCGCCTCGATGGACAACTCGATCCTTTCCGCCGACGGCTCCGCGGGGCTCCAGCACAGCTTCCACCGGGAAATGCCTGTTCGCGCGGGGGAAGCGGCGCCCTCCTCCCTGTAGTCCGCCCAGGCGGAAAAATCGATCCACCAGTTCAGCGCCGCCTTGTAGCCCCAGAGGTGAACCTTGCTGGCCACTCCGGGATGGGCGGCAAGGATCAGGTCGTAGAGGTCCCACGTGAGCTCTTCGCCGGGCGGGATCGAGTCTGCGGGCATGGCGCGCTTCAGGGCCTCCGTTGCGTCATGGATGAGTCCCCGCTCCTCGGAGAGGGTTGCATGCGGGGCGACCCCGGTGGCGGCGCTGCCGCCTGCATTGTGCAGCGTGAGGATCGCCCTGACAAAGGGGATCTCCTTCGCCCCGGTGACCCGGAGCGTCGAAAGGACGGTATTCAGGGTGAAGCCCAGGTTGCCGGGCATGGTGTTGCCCCCCCTGTTGTCATGTCTTTTCCGGCGCTTCACCAAACCGGAATGGTTCCAGCCGGCCATTCTCCAGATCCACGTAGGCCATCACGTTCCGGAAGAGGCTGCCGCGCCTGAGCAGAATCTTGAGCACCTCCATCGCCTGAAAGGTGCCGATGAGAGCCGCCGTCACGGCGGGAACGCCCAGGACGGCTTCCGGCCTGTCCGGGTCGGCCCCGCTCGCGGTTTCCCCGTAGAGGTGCTTCACACCGGCGTCGCCCGGCAGGATGGTCATGATCCTGCCCTCGAAGCCGGCCAGTGCCCCGTGTACCATGGGGATGCCCAGCCGGCCGGCTGCCTCCTGCAGCAGCAGGCGGTCGGGCACATTGTCCAGACCGTCGACGACGACGTCGCTGCCGGTGAGAATCCCGTCAATCACGCCGGCATCAATCCTCACCGGGTGAGGGATCACCCGGATGCCCGGGTTGATCGCCGCCACGGCCTCGACAGCGGCACGGGTCTTAGGCTCCCCCAGCGTCTCACCCACGCAAAGGGCCTGGCGGTTGAGATTCGTTTCGTCGAACTGATCGCAGTCCACGACGACGAGAGTCCCGACGCCAAGGCGCGCCAGTAACACGATGACCTGCCCGCCCAGCCCCCCTGCGCCCACAACGGCAACCCGCGATTCGGCGAGCTTGAGCTGTTCCGCTGCGGAGAGGATGTCCATGTTGCGGATGTAGCGGTACGGGTAGACTCCGAGCTTGAGCGCCTCGCGGTAAATCTCGTGAAGGGCTACCCTGCTCTGCCGGGCAATCTCGCCGGCAATGCGGTCTTCCAGGATCTCCGCCTCTCGCCCCGCCGGGTCCGTTATTTTTTTTGCCCGCTCGCGAATCCGGTCCTGTATGTCCGAACTCATCGCCCTGCCCCTTCTTCCCGCCTGACCGAATCCATTTGAGGAAATCCTCTCAGTCGTATATGCTTTATTCGAGGGTTGATGAAACCATGAAAGTCGATCTGAACCTCTATGCCTCCCTGGCCCGCTTCGTCCCCCGCACGGGGCCCCTGGAGGTTGGCGAGGATATTACGATCCTGGGGCTGCTTCGGCATCTCGACGTGCCGCTGGACAAGGTGAAAATCATCTTCCTCAACGGCATCCACGCCAGCGGCAACGAAACCCTGCGTGAAGGGGACCGGGTGGGGGTCTTCCCGCCCGTGGCCGGCGGCTAGAAATCTAGGACAAAGGATCAAGGATAAAGGTCCAAGGAAGAATGAGGTCCGGTCACTGCCGCGTAGCGGCACCCGTCCCTACCCCCTAGTCCCTCGTCCCTTTCCCCTCCAGACCCATTCTGACCCGCAGGAAAGTACTCCCTGTCTCCTCGAGCCCTTCCAGGCGCAAGCCCTCTCGGCAATCCTCCGGCAGTTCCCTGACGATCCGTGCGAGATCCCCGGCGTCGACCTCGATGCCGCGCTCGAGAAGCTGCGGCCCCAGTTCCCGCAGGGCCATGCCGAAGAGCTTCATGGTGATGCGGCCCTCCCCGATCCCCCGCGGTGCCGCATCGCCATGGTGCGTGATCCCGCTGCGCATGGGGGCGTAGTACCCGCCCCTCCGGAGCATCGCGCCCATCAGACCCGGCATGGCAGGCGCGAGGGCCAGCGTCGCACCGTCCCGGACAAGGGCCGTATCGATGTCGTCCACGGGCTTGCCGTCCAGGAAGATTGTCTGTATCTTCGTCTCGATGTACTCGTCGGTCAGGCCGAGCCCATCGCGCAGAAGTGCCCGGATCGGGCAGCCGACGAGGACCCCGAGCTCAAACCCTTTCTGCAGCAGCGGGAAGAAACAGGCAATCCGGTCCGCCGGTACGGTGAGGTTCAATGCTCGCTCAGCTTCGGAGCGGGTCGATTTTGTCATAGGCCACATCGTTCTTAAGGAAAAATCCCCCCCATCCCTCCCTATGGAGACCCCTACCTCTGTTCTCCTCCCCTGGTGGGAGGAGGAAGTGGAGGAGGGGGAACATTCCCCCTCACCTCAGTCCTCTCCCACGAGGGGAGAGGAAGATTGGGGAAGTGGGCTCTATAGGGGGGCTGGGGGGATTTGTGTTTACCAGTCGAATACCTTATCCAGCTCCGCGTCACTAACCTGGAACGTGACGTTGTGCGGGGGAAGCAGCTCTTTCCGGAAAAACTCCGGCAGGCGGTCCTGCGCTTTCGTGAAGCCGGCCTTCGCGTTGAAGTCCCGCTCCCATGTGAGAACCTTTTTTCCCAGCGCCGTCACGTCGTCGCCCGTCATGCTGAGCCCGTAGAAGGCACTGAGCAGGTCGAGGAGCGCCTGGAAGGTTTCAGGCTGGTCCATGATGGCAAAGGCGATGAAGAGGCACATCCCCGTGGAGTCGATGGCCGCCGTGGCGATCTGAAGATTCCGGGAAAGCTCGATCTGGCCCTCGGGCTTCAGCGGGTCGACGTAGCCCCCCACCTTGAGGATATTGGTGGCCACGGCGTAGCCTGCCGTGTGGTCGGCGCCCATGGTGCTCGTGGCGTAGGTGACCCCGATGCCCTGGATGGCCCGCGGGTCGTAGGCCGGCAGGGCCTGGTTCTTCACGACGGGGACCCGCTCGACGCCGAAGGCCCGGCCCGTCATGGCGGCGCCGTTGCCCAGGATGCGCCCCAGGGGGCTGCCCTTGCCTACTTCCTTGATCAGATTGATCGCGGCCTGGGCATCTCCGAACTTCGCAATCCCCGCCTCCATGGCCACGCCGATTGTCGCGCCCATCTCGATCGTATCGAGGCCGTAGTCGTCGTCCAGCCGGTCCAGCATGGCGATGGCGTCGATGTCGTCGATGCCGCAGTTGGCGCCATGGGCCCAGACGGTCTCGTACTCGGGCTGCTTGGTCAGGTAGTGGCCGTCCTTGTCGTGGAAGATCCCCGAGCAGCGGATCACGCAGCCCCGATGGCAGCCGTGGGTCGGGTTGCCGCCGCGTGCCTTCTCCAGCTCCGCCTCGGTCTCGCCGCTGATCTTCGAGGTCCCGACAAAGCGGCCCCAGAGGAAGTTGTGCGTGGGGTAGGCACCCGCCTCGTTGATCACGTTGGCGAGGATGTTCGTGCCGAAGGCGGGAAGACCCTCGCCCGTGACGGGATGTTTCTTCAACCCGTCCACGAAGGCCTTGTTGGCGGCCCGGAATTTATCCGTGTCCTTCGGGGCGCGGGCGCTCATGCCGGCGTCATCGAGCACGATTACCTTGACCCCCTTGGAGCCCATGACGGCACCGAGGCCGCCGCGGCCCGCGTGGCGGGTCGGCCTCAGTTCCATGTCCGTGAAGGCTACCGTGGCAGCGCACATCTTCATCTCGCCTGCCGGGCCGATCGAGACGCAGGCGATCTTGTCGCCGTACTCACTCTTCATTTTCTCGACGAGGTCGTAGTTTCCGAGCATCTTGAGACTGTTGTCCCGGATGATCTTCACTCCGTCCTTGTTGATGAAGACCTTGTAGAGATCGTTTTCATTCGGCTTTCCCTCCAGGATGATGGCCGCGTAGCCCAGCCGTGCGAGCACCTGGGAGGCCTGGCCGCCGGAGTTCGCCTCCTTGATGCCGCCCGTCAGCGGGCTCTTGCCGCCCACGGAGCATCGCCCCGACATGGCCGCGATGGTTCCGCTGAGCATCCCCGGGGCAATGACAAGCCTGTTGTCCTCGCCCAGGGGGTGTGCCAGGGGCGGCACTTCCCTCGACACAACGGCGGAGGTCAACGCCCGGCCGCCCAGCCCCGCATACTCCCCGACGGGGACTGCGACGGCAACAGGACCGCCTTCCGCACTCATGTTGATTCGGAGCAGTTTCTCCATGATCCGTCCTCCTTTTTTGCCGGGGTTGCCCGGAATTTTGCGAGTTTTGCGGTTTCGGGTTTTAACGGGAGCACATCTTGGAGGAGGAAGTGGAGACCTGGGAGCTCCCTGTGGCGAACAAGGGGTTGGTTGGTTGGAACCGGTGAAATACCGTCAGCGAGACTGCTGCTTATCACTGTATGGAAACGGGCAGGACTTGTCAATTATGCGAAAAATGACATAGCACATCCGCCCCTTCCATCATCCGCCTTAGAACGGCATCAGTGTTTTCACTCATCAAGATACGGATGATACCGCTGGCGCTACTCCAGTCATTTGCCCTATAATGACAAAGCAGGATGATCGTGTCGCATAGGGCCCAGGGAAAAGCAGTATCGGTTGGTTGACAGGAGACGCACGATGCTCGTGGAGAGAATCCACCGGCCCATGTACGGCAGGGAGTTGCGGGGCAAGCGCAAGCCGGGGATGCTGATTCTCGGTCGTTTCGAAAAGCTGCAGCATGAGCTGATCCCTGCGCTGTTCCGCGTCGCAGACGATCACGAGATCGGCCATATCGACGTCATCCCGTCGCCGGAGGCGGGCGATCTGAAGCGGATCGAGAAAAGCACCTTGGTCTTCGTGGCCTTCGAGTATTACAAGGCCAATGAATCCTTCTTTCTCCTGTTGCCGGAATCCGTCCGAAACCGGATCACCGTCCTGGCAGGGCCCTCAGAATTCCCTTCCGTAGCCCCGGAGATCAAGTGCGCATGCTTCTGCTCCGGATTGAAGGGCCTTCTGCCCAGGGAAGAGGCGCAACTCCTGCACCGCTCCGCCTCCGCCGGACACGGACAGCGGGATGATTCCTCCGCCCCGCCCGGCGGGCAGGCCGCAGCCCGTGCCGACGAGCCGTCGGGGAGCGCGAAAGCCGGTTTCCCCGGGAAAGGCAACACAAAGAAACGGGCCGGGTCCACCCCGGCCGGATAGAAGCCTGCCGGCAGGCTCGATTTCAAGGGCCTGTCCACACAAGACCCCTTCCCCGGTTCCGCCCCTACCGGCAGCCTCGCCGTGCGGAGCGTATTTTCTGTGCCGGGCATTTTTCCACGAATCCGGCTGCCTGCCACGGCTCGCTTGACCACGGAACGCACGCTCTGCTATAAAAAGGTTATCGGGCTTATCGTTGGACTTATTGATCGCTCGCTTCTCCCCTCCTTCCTGAGAGGCAGCAGCCATGTTCCCGCGCCTGGAAAACTTTCTTGCCGCCTTCGCCGTCACGGTCATCGCCATCACGGCCGTGTTCTGGTCCTTCCCCCCTGAATTGCGCTTCCCGGACCTGAGGCAGGAGGCCGGCGTTTCCAGTGCCGGCCCCGTTGAGGCCGCTCCTGCCCCCGCGCCTGTTCCCACCGCGCCGCCCGATGAGCCTTCCGGCCGCCAGACGAGGAACGAACCCCCTGCCCCCATCGTCTCAAACGACTCCGACGAGATGTGGCAGCGCCTCCCGGCAATCCTCCCCCTCGCCATTCGCGAGATGCTCCCCGAAGCCTCTCTGTCGGACGAAGACATCCGGGAGCTGACCGAAACCATCGGGGCCCTCCGGGAATCGATGCAGAGCCTCCGGGAGATCGAGCGGACCCCGGAAAACGCGGACAGGATCCGGGAGCTGATGGGACGCATCGAGGAGGACCGCAAGCGGTTCGAGAAAACGACCGGCATGAGCATTGCCGAGTTCGTCAAGCGCACTTCAACAGGCGAAACCGACAATGCCAAACGCGAAGAAGACAAGGGGATTCTGGAAACCCTGGATGGACCTGGACGTTAGCCTCGTGTTCCTCTCAAGATCCACCGGAAATCGTTCGGAAAAAAAGAGCCCCGCCGGATGGCGGGGCTCTTTCGACGGGGGCAGAGGGAACGATCTACTTTGCAGGCTTCCTGGGGGCTTTGGCGGTTTTCTTCAGGCTCCTCGCTCTCGCGGCGGCCGCCTCTTTCTCGAGCTTTGCGATTTTCTTCTTGAGCACGTCGATCTCTTTTTTCAGCGGGGCGTGGAGCTTGTCCTGGGCATCGGACATCACCTTCTGGATGCGCCCCTCCAGATCCTTCGACGCCTCCTTCGATTTGGCCACGAGTTCATTCACCAGCGCCCGGCCTTCCTTCTCGGTGATCTCCCCCTTCTTGATCAACTCCGCAACGGACTCTTCGACCTTCTCCTTCCCCATGTAGAAAAGGCCGACACTGAGCAGTTTCACTTTCTTGATAAAGTCCTGCATGGTTCGTCCTCCTTTTGTTATTTTTATAATGATACCGCCCTTCGGCCGCGTAAAGCAAGATAAAGGCTTCCGCGCCTCCTGCCCGGCCCGCAACACACCACCCATAAAAAAGCCCCGCCTACAGGCTGCTACGCAGCAGTGACTGGGGAACTGGGTGATCAGGGGAGAGCAGACAGCCGACTGCCTGCAGTGAGACAATGACTGCGATGAAGAAGAACGCCCCGCCGGTCCACGCAACAGCCAGACACGTTACCCGGCAGTTGCCGTTGATTCGTTGAATGGGGTAACCACCTTGTCAACTGATCAACCTATCAACTTGTTTCTCATGTCAGGTTCAGCAGGGTCACCTCGGGCCGCGCGTTGAGCCTCACGGGGGTGAGCAGGAAAGTCCTGATCACTTCGGCATGAGTGCCTCCTCAGGATCGAGATCTCTCATCCTTCTTCATGTCAAAAATCGAGGCGCCACGACGCATGGCGGCATTCCGGAAGTGTTTCAGGAGTTCCTCATAAGCCTGTTCGGAATCCCTCTTTTCGATCGCAGCGTAAATGGCGTGATGTTCCTTCTGGACATCCGAGGGAAGGCCCCGCTTTTTCTGCATGTTCCGATCCGACTGCACGAGCTTCCAGATCTTGCTGCCGAAGAATTCCATGAAATCCGACAGGTATGGATTACCGCTGGCCCGGACAATTTCTGTGTGAAAATCGATATTCGAGTCCGTGGCATCCTCGCCTCTGAGAACGGCCTTCTCCATGATTTCCAGGTTCCGACGCATGGCCCTCAGATGGCTCGGGTTGCGTCTCTTGGCCGCAAGCGCCCCGGCCTCTGTCTCCAAAATGGCCCTGAACTCGTACAGGTATCCCACCTCGGAGAGGTTGTTGATCGCGAATCGATCCAGACGAAAAACACGCTGCTTGCCCCGCTCGGCAATGACGGAACGGCTTCCCTGCCTGGAAACGAGCAGTCCTTCGTATTTGAGCCGTGCGAGTGCTTCCCGAATGACCGTCCGGCTTACATCGAAGCGTACAGCCAGCTCTGACTCGGAGGGCAAGACATCTCCTGACTTGATGAGATCATCATCGATTTGACGGGCGAGGTAGGTGGCAATCTGGTCGGAAAGATTCGGAGCACGGGTCAGCTTCAAACGTTCCAGCACTTTTTTCATGGATCCTCTCGCGTTCCACCATTTCACAATTTGCCATATAATACGATAACCGGAAATTGTCAAAACAATTCATGCAGATATGAAAAAAATAGCAACCGAAATTACAACTTGACATACAAGATGATAATCATCTAGCCTACCTAAAACGAAAGACATGATATCAGGGGGTGCATCATGGACTCATTGACGAGACGAGACTTCATCAAGGGGCTGTCCGTCGGTACCGTCGCCGGTTGTCTGGCCACCATGGGGGTCACTTCTGTCCTTTTCAGAGACCAGCTGGTCTCTCCCAAGGTTTACAACCCAGTC
>Ga0209705_10000804_pt1 | contig 16505 bp, 16 predicted proteins | sample PPLLaktember2015_5_FD_187262 | JGI IMG/M metagenome (GOLD analysis project Ga0209705, IMG submission 187262) | Freshwater sediment microbial communities from Prairie Pothole Lake near Jamestown, North Dakota, USA - PPLs Lake P8 Core (1) Depth... | ecosystem: Environmental > Aquatic > Freshwater... | reverse complement strand
GCGTCCATCAGCACCGAGCGCCGGACCTTTTCGGACCAGTAGTCGAAGTGCGCGATGCGACGCAACGACGCCTCGATGCCGCCGATCACAACCGGGACGTCCTTCCAGGCCTCGCGTGCGCGCTGCAAGTAAACGATCACGCAACGGTCGGGTCGCGCGCCGGCGACGCCGTGTGGCGTATAGGCGTCGTCGCTGCGGATCCGGCGATCCGAGGTGTAGCGGTTCACCATCGAATCCATGTTGCCGCCGGTGATGCCGAAGAACAGGTTCGGCCGGCCGAGCTTCATGAAATCGCGGGTCGAATGCCAGTCCGGCTGGGCGATGATGCCGACGCGGAACCCCTGCGCCTCGAGCACGCGGCCGACGATGGCCATGCCGAAGCTCGGATGGTCCACGTAGGCGTCGCCGGTGACGATGATGACGTCGCAGGAATCCCAGCCGAGCTCGTCCATCTCCGCCCGTGACATGGGCAGGAACGGCGCCGGGCCGAAACGGTGGGCCCAGTGCTTGCGGTAGGAGAAGAGGTCGCGGGCCGACTGCATGGCGCGCAGTTTAGACCAGGTCGTCTCGAACGCCGGCCCGAGGGGCAGCTCGATTCGTGCGTTCGCGGCCGATATGCACGTCGATTAAGCGTCCGGTCTGCGGCAGGATCACGCCTTGACTGGTGATCTTTTCCACAGCACGATAGGCGGAACCAAAACGGTATCTAAATGGTGCCAGATGCTCAACCTAACCCTCAAGAATATACCGCCGGAGCTGCACGCCCGGCTCAAGGCGAGTGCGGAGGCCAATCGGCGCAGCTTGAACCGCGAGATCCTGGCCCGCCTCGAAAGCCAGCTCGACGCGCCGCCCATCGATGTCACAGGTGAGTTGCGCGCACTTGAGGACTTCGTCGCCAAACTGCCGCGCGTTGATCATGGCCTGGTGGGCCGCTACCGAAGCGCGGGAAGGGCATGATCGTCGTCGACAGCAACGTCATCGCGTACTGCTGGATCAACGGCGACCGAACCGCACTGGCCCATCGTCTGCGCGGACTGGATCCGGACTGGCACGCCCCGGTGCTGTGGCGCTCCGAGCTGCGCAACATCCTGGTCGGATATCGCCGCGACGGCAGCCTCAGCGGCGAGCAGGTGCGGAGCATCATGGCGGCCGCGGAGGCGGCGCTCGCGGGCCGCGAACACCACCTGCCGAGCGACCGCGTCTTTGCCGTCATCGAGCGCGGCCGGCTATCGGCGTACGACGGCGAATTCGTGGCGCTGGCGGAAATCCTCGGTGTGCCGCTCGTGACCGAAGATCGCGCCATCCTGGCAGCCTATCCCAACCAATCGTTGAACCTCGAACGATCAATCGCGCTTCAGTAGAAACAAATAACACAAATAATTTCCAGAAGAGTATCCTTCCGCCATGACCCTCCGGAAAACACCGCTCCCACGCGCATTGGAGGAGTCTTCGGTCCTGACCAAGGCCGTGACCCGTGCCGCGGCGCTGCTCGGCCTGACGCAGCGGCAGGTCGCCGAGGTGCTCGGACTCTCCGGCCCGACGACTTCGCGGTTGTTCACCGGCAAGTACCTCCTGTCACCGACTCGCTCCAAGGAATGGGAATTGGCCGTGCTGTTCGTGCGACTGTTCCGTTCGCTGGATGCGCTGTGGGGCCACGAAGGCACCGCCCGGGCCTGGCTGGCGAGCTACAACGCGTCACTCGGGGCGTCGCCGCTCGAACTGATCAAAGGTGCCGCTGGCCTGGTGCGCGTCGTTGACTACCTGGACCACGCGCGCGGTCGCGTCTGAAGCGCGGCCCGCCGCGCTCGATCTGTGGCGCGCGGTGGAGGCGCAGCACGTTGCGTCGACGATGGCGCTCGTCGATACGGTCGCGGAGCAGGCCGTGCTCGAGCGCCTCATCGAGGCCTCGAAACCACCCGTGCCGCGCGAAGTCGCCGCACTCGAACTGCACTGGCTGCTGTTCACGCCGTTTCGCTATGCGCCGCCGCCGGGTGGCTCGCGCTTCCGGGGCCCAAACGATCCGGGAGTCTTCTACGGGGCCGAGCAGGCCCGCACCGCCTGCGCCGAGGTCGGTTACTGGCGCTGGCGTCACCTGCGGGACTCGCCCGGAATTCCAGCCATGCCACCCCGTCCGCAGACGGTGTTCAAAGTGCCGGTGTCCGGACCGGCGATCGACCTGCGAAATCCGCCGTTCGGTCGCGACCGCGAATGGTGGACGCACTGGTCCGATTACGCGGAGTGCCAGGCCATCGGCCGCACCGCGCGGGAAGCGGCTGTGCAGTGGATTCGATACGAATCGGTGCGCGACTCACGCCACGGTGGCTGCGGCGCGGTGCTCAACGCCGCAGTATTTGCGAGCCGGGCGCCGGTCGAGCAGCAGGGCTGGATCCTGACGGTCACCCAGACACGAGTCGTCTGGCAACGCAGCGATCCACTGAACCCCGGCGTCTTCGAGTTCACCGCCGCCGGCTGGGGAAAATAGCCTCACGCGAGCGTGTGGTAGACCTTCTGCACGTCCTCGTCCTGCTCGAGCTTGTCGATCAGTTCGAGCACTTCGGTCGCCTGTGCTTCGGGCAACTCGGTGGGCACCTGGCAGATGTATTCCTGCTCTGCGGAAATCGGCGTGATGCCGCGGTCCTCGAGAGCCTTCTGTAACGTGCCGAAGTCCTCGAACAGGCAGCGCGCCACGAGCTGTGGTTCGCCCTTTTCGCCGGTACTCTCGCCGAACTCCTCTAGGCCGTGGTCGATCAGGTACAGCTCGAGATCGTCCTGGTCGATGCCTTCCGGGTTGAGGCGGAACACGCCCATGCGCTTGAACTGGAACGATACGCTGCCGGTCGTCGCCAGGTTGCCGCCGTTCTTGCCGAAAGCATTACGCACGCTCGCGACGGTGCGGGTCGGGTTGTCGGTGGCGCACTCGACCAGAACCGCGACGCCGTGCGGGGCGTAGCCTTCGTACAGCACCTCTTCGAAGTTGGCCGCGTCTCGCCCAGAGGCGCGCTTGATCGCAGACTCGATCTTGTCCTTCGGCATGTTCACGGCGCGGGCATTCTGGATGCAGCGCCGCAGGGCCGGGTTCGAGTCCGGGTCCGACCCGCCCTTCTTCACGGCGATGGTGATTTCCTTGCCGATCCGGGCGAACTGTTTCGCCATCCGGTTCCAGCGCGCAAACATCGCGTGCTTGCGGACTTCAAAAATGCGTCCCATCGTGTCTCGACCTGTTCAGGCGGGGCGCGCAATCTACCCGAGCGCGCATTCGAGGCCAATCTCCGGCCGGCCGCTATTATATTCAGCTACGCAATAATCCGGCTTGTGTCCGAGACGGATCGGCGACGATTATGAAGTTTGACTGCATGCAGCGTTTTGCCTGCCAGGAGTCCCAGATGCGCAAATATGCCGTTGCCGTGCTGCTCGCCATTGCATGCAGTCCGGTGCTGATCCAGGCCGCGGACGCTCCGGCCGCGCCCGGCTGGATCGAGCAGAGCCGCCAGCTCGCGCAGCAGCTCGGCGGCGAGCTCAAGGTCGAACTCAGTCGCGCGATCAGCGAGGGCGGCCCCTTGGCGGCCGTTACCGTGTGCAAGACCCGGGCACCGGAAATCGCCGCGGGCCTCTCCGCCAAGTCCGGCGCGGTCGTGGGCCGCACCGCGCTGCGCGTGCGCAACCCGGCCAACGCGCCGGACGACCTGCAGCGCGCCGTGCTCGAACAGTTTTCGGGCGAGCTCGCCTCTGGCCAGTTCGCGGGCCCGCTCGAGGCCGCGTTCGAGATCAATCGCGGCGGACAGGTCGAGCGCCGCTACATGCGCGCGATTCCGATGGACGCCCTGTGCCTCACTTGCCACGGGCCTGTCCTCGCACCCGACCTGGCCGCCGTCATCAAGCGTGACTACCCCGACGACCAGGCCACGGGCTTCGAGCAGGGCCAGTTGCGCGGAGCTTTCAGCGTCACGTGGCCATCGGCCGCCAAGTTACCCGCCAACCCTTGACCGCGGTCTGCTGTCCTTGCGCCTCTACCACCACTACGTCTTCCCGCACCTGCTCGACCTCGTGATGTCGAACCGGATGTTTCGCAAGCCGCGGGACCGCACGCTCGCGTCAGCGCGCGGGCGCATCCTGGAAATCGGCTTCGGCACCGGGATGAACCTGACGCACTACCCGCCGACCGTGAAGCGCATCGAGGCGATCGATCCCGATCTCGACCTCGATCGATACTCGCTGCCGCGCATTGCGGCGGCGCCCATCGAGGTGGACTTTCACCACCTCGATGCGGAGCACCTGCCGTTCGAAGCGGATCGCTTCGACACGGTCGTCAGCACGTTCACGCTCTGCTCGATCCCGGATGTCGCCCACGCACTGCGGGAGATCCGGCGGGTGCTGAAGCCCGGCGGCCAGTTCCTGTTCCTCGAGCACGGCCGGTCGCCCGAGCCCGGCGTGGCGCGCTGGCAGGATCGACTCAATTCGGCCTGGATGCCGCTCGCCGGCGGGTGTCATCTCAACCGGCCGACGCGCGAACTGGTCACGGAGGCTGGACTCGAATTGGGTCCGGTGCGGAACTACTACCTGAAGCGAGCGCCGCGCTTCGTCGGATACATGACGGAAGGAATGGCACTGAAGCGGTGATCTCTGTTGCAGTGCGTAATGACGCGCCGCAGCCGGTCGCGTACAAGCTCACCAGCCTCGGCGTGACCCGCCGCACGCGGGGACGGACTTCCGAACTGGGGGATGCCTGAGCGGGGGTGGCGGGCGGGTCACGGAAGACCACAAGATGAGAAGAAGGCCGCGAGCCGCATCCGTTGCTCGCGGCCTTTCTTTTTTCTGGCGCCCCCGCGCCGCCACTCGCCGCCCCGCGTCACCGTGCCGTAAACTGCGGCGCGATGGCCTGCCAATCGCCCGTCCCGCTCCCGATGAGCGGCCCGGGCCTGAAGGAGACTGCGATGAAACGGCGAGTTTCGAGCGCGACGCTGGTCGCGTTCGGCCTGGCGACCATCACCGGTTGCAGCGTGCAGATCGAAGGCGACGATTCCGTTGCGCAGCAATTCGGTTCCGACTATGTCGGGGCTGGCGGCATGGTCAACGTGACGGAACCAATCGCGGGTGACGCCTTCCTGGCCGGCGGCCGGGTCGCCATCGCGACCGAGGTGCAGGGCGATCTCGTCGTGGCGGGCGGCGAAGTCTCACTCGGCGGCGCAGTCGGCGACGATCTGTATGGCGCAGGCGGCAACGTCCAGCTCGACGCCATCGTGAGCGGCAACGCCCGGCTCGCCGGCGGCGACGTCACCGTCGGTGCCGCGACCGTGGTGGCGGGCAACGTCAATCTGACGGGCGGGCGCGTGCAGTTCGACGGCAACACTCACCAGGACCTGCACGCATCCGGCGGTTCGGTCCGCCTCAACGGCGAGGTGCATGGCGACGCCGTGGTTCGCGCAGAGGAATTGGTGGTCGGACCCGATGCGCGCATCGGCGGACGGTTGGTGTTCCGGGGCCCGGCCGAGCCCGAGATCGCCGAGGGTGCAGTGATCGTCGGGGGCGTCGACTTCGAGCGCAGGTCGACGCGCAGGGTTTTCGACGATACGTCCGGGCACGTCCGCGACGCGGTACTCGGTGTCGGCTCGTTCCTGTCGTTCATCGGGCTGTTTCTTGCGGCGGCGCTGTTCCTGGCGATGTTTCCGAAGTTCGCCACCAGTGCGGCTGCGGTGGTCGGACGCAAGCCGCTGCAGTCGCTCGGCCTCGGCTTCGCATTCGTCGCCTGCGTGCCGTTCCTCGGCGTCGTGCTGCTGATCACGGTGATCGGCATTCCACTCGCGCTGCTGCTGGTTCCGATCTACCTGCTGCTGCTGTTCCTCGGTTGGGTCACCGTGGCGCTGTTCGTCGCCCAGCGCGGGCTCGATACCTTGCGGCCGGGGCGGCCGGCGACGATGGCTGCGCGACTGCTCGCACTGTTCCTCGCGCTCGTGGCGTTGTGGTTGCTGCGCCAGGTTCCGCTCGTCGGCGGCCTGATCGCGTTCGTCGCGCTGCTCGTCGGCATCGGCGCATTCGTCTGGCAGGCGTGGAACCGCCGCGAGCCGGCTCCGCAGGCGGCGGCGTGAACGGATGAGCTACTGGCCGCACTTGATGGCTACGCTGGTCGGTGCCGGGCTCACGATCCAGGTCGGCATGAACGCAACCGTGCGGATGACGATCGGGTCGCCGGTTCTCGCCGCGATCGTGAATTTCGTCGTCGGCTTCGCGGCGCTCGTGCTACTCGCGGTCGCGAGCGGCGCGCGCATCGTGCCAGGTTCGGCCGTTGCCGTGCCGGCGTGGGCCTGGTTCGGCGGACTGCTCGGCGCCGCCTACGTGGCGGCCACCACCGTGCTCGGACCGAAGCTGGGCGCCGCGAGCTTTCTCGCGCTGACGCTGGCCGGACAGATGGTGGCGGCGCTGCTCGTGGACCACTATGGCGTGATCGGCTTTCCGCAGAGCCCGTTGACGCCGACCCGCCTCCTCGGCACCGCGTTGCTGGTCGCCGGGGTGCTGCTGATCCTGCGGCGTTGACCTGTACGAGGAGGACCCATTGGCTCGCACACCGTCCACGATGCTCGCGCTCGGCACGGCCGCCCCCGCGTTCCGCTTGCCCGATTACGACGGGCACATGCATTCGCTCGATGACTTCGCGGCGCAGCCCGCGTTGCTGGTCGCATTCATCTGCAGTCACTGCCCGTTCGTCCGGCACCTGCGCAAGGAGTTCGCGGCGTTCGCGCGCGAGTGCGCTCCGCGCGGCCTCGCGGTCGTCGCGATCAACTCGAACGACATCGTGGCCTATCCGCAGGACGGGCCCGATGCGATGCGTGCGGAGGCGGCGGAGCTCGGCTACGGTTTTCCGTACCTGCTCGACGAATCACAGTCCGTCGCCAAGGCCTACCAGGCGGCCTGCACCCCGGACTTCTTCCTGTTCGACGCGACCCGCCGGCTCGTCTACCGCGGCCAGTTCGACGACAGTCGTCCGGGCACCGAGCGACCGGTCACCGGTGCGGACTTGCGAGCTGCGGTCGATGCACTGCTCGCCGGCCGCCCGCCGGTCGCGGAACAGCGACCCAGCCTGGGCTGCAACATCAAGTGGCGGCGCGGCCACGAGCCCGCCTACGCCGCAGGCTGAACGCGGCGCGCGTTTGCGCGAGCGTCAGGTTCCGGCGCGCCGCTGGGGGAATTCCCGCGCAATCTGGTGCGCCATCTCGACGACCATGCGGATGCCCGCCTCGCGCGACGTCACGCGCGACTCGGACGTCACGAGTCCGCGCCAGATGATGCGTCCGGAGGCCGGATCCTCGACGAACACGACGACCGTGCCCTCGCGGACCGTCGTTTCGCGCGGCAGGTCCGAGGCCGGTGGCAGCGGCATGCCGCTGGCCGTCAGGACGCTGGTGGCCGACGGCGCGCCCACGCGCGGCTCCTCCGACAGCACGAATCGCCGCGTGCCGCTCACCTGCACGCTCACGAGCATGTCGGCGCCGGCCGGGTCGCTGACTTCGGCGAACCCCTTGCGCTGCAGCTCGCCCACGACCGCCTGGCGCACGCGCGGTTCGACGACCGCGGCCAGCTCGGGCTCCATCGCGGCGGGCGTGTTGAACGCGCCGCCTTTCCAGGCGAAGTTCGTCTTGCCGGGCAGGTCCGCCTCGGGGGCGGCGAAACTTTCTACGGCCCGGGGCGTGGCGCAACCGGCCGCGAGCGCCGCGACACCCACCACGAGCCAACGATGAAGATTCACTGTGACCTCCGCTGAATGCGCCGCAGACCCTGCTCCACCAGCGAGTATACGGCCGGTACCACCACCAGCGTCAGCAGCGTCGAACTCACCATGCCGCCGATCACCGCGATCGCCATCGGGCGATTGGTGTCCGCGCCGGGGCCGAAGCCCAGCGCCGCCGGCAGCAACGCGAGGATGACGGTCAGCGACGTCATCAGCACCGGCCGCAACCGGATCGGGCACGCCTCGCGCAGCGCGTCCTCGACGCCGCGCCCCTGTTCGCGCATCTGGTTGGTCAGGTCCACCAGCAGGATCGAGTTCTTCGCCACGAGCCCCATCAGCAGGATCAGGCCGATCATCGAGATCAGGTTGAGCGACGTGCCCGTCAACCAGAGCGCGAACAGGCCGCCCACGACCGCAAGCGGCTGCGCGGTCATGACGATCAGCGGCTGCAGGAACGAATTGAACTGGCTCGCGAGCACGATGTAGACGAGCGCCAGCGCGAGCAGCAGCGCGAGCCGCACGTAGCCGGAAGTCTTCGCGAACTCGCGCGCGCGGGCCTGCAGCTCCATCGTGTAGCCCGGCGGCAGCAGTTCCGCGGTCTCGCTGCGCACGCGCTCCACCGCTTCGCCGAGCGGTATGGACGGATTCATGTAGAAATTCGCCGAGTACTGCAGGCCGAAGCGCGTGATCACGGCCGGGCCGACGATGTCCACGGCACGCGCCACGCTGTCGAGCCGCACCATCTGCCCCTGGGGCGTGCGCAGGAAGATCCGCTGCAGGTCGTCGGCCGTGACGATCTCGCCCTCGGCCGCCTTGACGCGGATGTCGTAGCGGTCGCCGTCACCCGGGTCGTCGTTGTACTTGGCAATGTCGAGGCCGCCGGCCAGCATGTTGACGGCGTACGCAACATCGGCGCTCGTGAGCCCGAGGTCCGCCGTCCGGATCCGGTCGATCTCGAGCCGGATCTGCGGCAGGTCGAGCTGCAGGTCGAGGTCCACGCGGCCGAGTTCCGGGCTCTGGCCGAGGCGCTGCGCCAGTTCCCGTGACAGCGACGCGACGCCGTCGAGCTCGGGCCCGACGATCGCGAACTGCAGCTGCTCGCCGCGCATGCCGCCGATCGGCGACGGCGTGGCGGCGAAGGCCAGCACGCCGGGGATCTGGCTCAATTCGGCCTGCAGCTTCTGGATGAACTCGTGCTGCGCGATGTCGCGCTCCTCGCGCGGCACCAGCGTCACGAAGGCGATGCCGGTGTTCACCTGCGAGGTGCCGCCGAGGCCGATGCCGGTGAACGTCGAAACCACCTCCGGGTGCCGGCGGATCGTCGCGTCGACCTCGTCGAGCAGGCCGACCATGGCGGGCTTGCTCGTGCCGAGCGGTGCACGGAAGTTCACCATGAACCGGCCATTGTCGTCGTCCGGGATGAAGTCCTTGCCGATCTGGCCGAAGAAGAAGCCGCTCGACAGCACGATCGCGAGCGTCGCGAGCAGCACCTTGGCGCGGTGGCCGAGCGTCCAGCCGAGCGCCCGGCGATAGCCGTTATCGAGACCGTCCAGGAGCCGGTCGAAGAAGCGATAGACCGGCCCGTGCTTCTGCGAGACCTCGAGGAACCTCGAGCACAGCATCGGCGTGAGCGTCAGCGAGACGAACAGCGACACGAGCACGCCGACGGTGACGACGACCGCGAACGACTCGAAGAAGCGCGCGACGATGCCCTCGAGGAACAGCACCGCGCCGAAGATCGACACCAGCGTCAGGCTCGCCGCGATGACCGCGAAACCGACCTGCTCGGTGCCTTCGATCGCCGCCGTGCGCCGGTCGAGGTCGGGCGACTCCTCGCGGCGCCGGTAGATGTTCTCGAGCACCACGATCGCGTCGTCGACGACGACGCCGATCAGCAGCAGCAGGCCGAGCAGCGACATCTGGTTGAACGTGTACCCCATGAAGTACATGGCCGCGATCGCACCGAGCAGCGATACCGGGATCGCGGTCGCGATGATCAGCGTCGAGCGGAAGCTGCGCAGGAAGAACCAGACGACGAGGCCGGCAAGCACGGTGCCCTCGAAGAGGTGGTTCTCGAGCGCGGCGACGATCTTGCGGATCGGCGCCGAATCGTCGGTCGAGACCTTGACCACGAGGCCGGCCGGCAGTTGCGGGATGATCTGCGTCTCGAGCCGCTGCTGGATGTCGTCCACCAGCCGCACGGTGTTGTAGTTGCTGACCTTGACGATGCCGATGCCGACGGTCGGCACGCCGTTGAAGCGGATGATCTGGCGATCGTCGGCGAGCCCGTCCTCGATCTCGCCAACGTCCTTGAGCTGCACCGGGGCTCCGTCGGCGTAGCGGACGATCATTTCGCCGAGCGCCTCGGGACTGTGGAACTCGAGGTCGAGCTTGATCAGGTTCTCGCCGGGTCCGCTCACCAGGAAGCCGCCCGGCAGCTGCACGTGCTCGTTGCGGAATGCGTTGCGCACGTCCTGCGCCGTGACGCCGAGTGCCGCCATGCGGTCGAGGTCGAGGTTGACCCGGATGTTGCGCCGCCGCTCGCCGCCGATGATCACCTGGCCCACGCCGTCGATGGTCTCCAGGCGTTTCTTGATGACCTGCCGCGCGTACTGGTTCAGCTGCTGCGTGGTGCGGTCGCCCTGCAGCGCAAGCCACATCACGGGCGATGCGCCCACCTCCACCTTGAGCACGACGGGCGGGTCGGCGTCGTCGGGTAACTGCCGTAGCACCTGGTTGACCTTGGCCTGCGTCTCCGAGAAGGCGACGTCGATGTCCTTCGACAGGTTGAAGGTCAGCACCACCGAGGAGACGCCCGGCGAGGATCGCGACTGGATGAAGTCGATGCCAGGCACGCTATTGACCGCAGTCTCGATGATGTTCGTGATGCTCGAATCGACGACGTCCGGATTGGCGCCGGGCAGCACCGTCGTGATCGAGATGACCGGGAACTCAATGCGCGGGAACCGGTCGACGCCGATGCGCTGGTAGGCCACCAGGCCGAACAGCACGAACACGGCGCTCGCCATGAAGGCGAGCACGTGCCGTTTGACGGAAAGTTCTGCGAGTTTCATGGCGAGTGCGGTCTCAGTCCGCTGCGCGGATCGTCACCAGCGCACCGTCCGTCAGGAACCCGGCGCCCGAGACCACGACGGTCTCGCCCGGCTCGACGCCGCCGAGGATCTCGGCCTTTTCGACGGTCCGCAGCCCGACCGGAACCTTGCGCTCCGCGACCTTGTCGCCCGTCACGATGTACACCACTTCGCCCGCCGGCCGGCGCACGACGCTCGCGGTCGGCACGACCACTCCCTCGCGCGACGCGAGCACGACGCGGGCCGTGACGGTGCCGCCGGGCGGCCAGTCCGAGCCCGGCGGCAGATCGACCAGCGCCTCGAGTGCACGGTTGTTCGTGCCCACCATGGGACGCACCTCCGCGATCGTCGCGGTCAGCGATGCGCCGGGCCGGGCTGGCTGGTCCAGCGTCACCACGAGCCCGGTACGCAACTGGCCCGAGAGTCGCTCCGGGAACGGCAGCACGGCGCGCAGCCGGTCCATGCCGACGATGGTGACGATCGGCGTGCCAGGAGAAACGAAATCGCCGACCGAAATCAGCCGTCGCTCGACGATCGCGTCCGCCGGACTCCGGATGCGCGTGCGGTCGAGCCGGTATTCGGCCTCGGCGAGGCGGGCCCGCGCGTCGTTCAGTTCCGCCTCGCGCGCGCTCTGCTGGGCAATCGCTTCCTCGAGCATGCTTTCCGAGACGGCCTTGGAGCGGAGTTCCTCGTAGCGCTTGACGGTGCGCGACTGGTTCGCGAGCAATGCTTCGAGCCGCTCGACGCTCGCGCGTGCCGAGGCCACCGCAAGACGCTGCGGCTCACCGTCGAGCTCAGCGAGCACTTGGCCCCGCTTGACGACGCTGCCGCCGTCCACGTGCAGACGGACGACGCGCCCGGAGGTTTCGGCCGCCAGCGCCGGCATCGAGGTCGCCTCGAGCCGTCCGACGGTGGTTTCGACGGCCTGCAGCGGTTCCCGGGTCGCCTCGGCGACGGTGACGGGCGTCTTGCGCAGGATCTGCTGACTGTCTTCGTCATCGCTGCGGCATCCGGGCGCCACAGAGACGACGACGAGCAAAGCGAGCGCGACGGGGCGAAACGAGCGATTCATGACGATTCCTTACCGCCCGGTTCGGCGCCGGGCGCGAGTCCGAAGTACAGCAGCCGCGCGAGCTCGGCGGCATAGGTGTCGGTGGAGGCCGCGATGGCGAGATCCGGATTGCGCCGCACCAGTGCCGAGGTCTGGAACACGAACCAGCTCGAGCAGAGCAGCAGGAAGACTGCGAGCCCGGGGTCGGCGTCGGCCCGTACGCTGCCGCTGGCCTGGCCACGACGGAGCGCCTCGACCAGCAGCGAGAAGTTGCGCGACATCTCGCCGCTCACCAGGTCATCGCCCGTCCCGGCGTCACCACTGAGCATCTCGCGCGCGATCAACCGCATGGTGCCCTGCATCCGGGTGAGCCGCTCGAGGTGCGCTGCGGCGAAATCGCGCAGGCGGCCCTGCACGTCGCCCTCCGCATCGAGCAGCGGGAGCAGCTGCTCGCGGAAGCCGGCGAATGCGTCGCCGACCAGCGACTCATAGAGCTGCCGCTTGTTGCGGTAATGGTGGAACACCGTGGCCTTGCTGACCCCGGCGGCCGAGGCAATGTCGGCCATCGATGTGCCGGCGAACCCTCGGTTCGCAAAGAGGCGGCGCGCCGCGGTCTCGATGCGTCTGGCCCCGGGCGCATGCGGGCGGGGACGGCGGGTGGGAGCGGCCATTGGCGGATCCTAGCACTGACCGATCGGTCGGTCAGCTGCGGGCTTGCCACTTTCCCGGATTGCGCCCCCCCGTTGAGCGGCGCACGGTACCAGCAGGCCCCAGGCAAGGCGAGGTCAACATGAGCCGAATCCGGATCGTCGTCGCCGACCAGGCGGAAGCTTTTTTCTACGATCTGCCGTCCCTGCAGGCGGCACCGCGCGAGGTCGCGCATATCTCCGATCCCGCAGCGCACCTGCACAACCGCGACCTCGTGAGCGACCGGCCGGGCCGCAGCTACGAGAGCGTCGGTGGGGCGCGGCACGCGATTGCCCGCGAGAACGACCCGCGGCAGCTCGAAGCCGTGCGGTTCGCGCGGCGCATCGCGAGGCGCCTCGACGCGGCGCGCCGCAAGGACGAGTTCGAGGAGCTGATCGTGGTCGCGGGGCCGCCTTTCCTCGGACTGGTGCGCAAGGAGTTGTCGCGGCCGACCCGTGCCCGGGTCGTTCACGAGATCCGCAAGGACCTCGTGCACAGTCCGGTCGAGGCGCTGCGCCGGCACCTGCCCGAATCCGCCGCCGAGCTCCGCCCCGAGTAAACGTGCGTCCCACGCCTGCGCCCGCGCGGCGGGCGTGCCGGGCGAACTGTGACGGATCTCGCGCAGGCCGGCGCCGCTTTGGTGCATCGTGCTGGTCGGCGCATACTTCGCGCCAGTTGAGCACCGGGAATTGAGGCGCCGCACGGTGCGGCCGGGCCGCGGTTCTCGGCGTGCGGGAGTCGACGCGCGGCTATGAAAACCGTCCTGCTGGCCTACGAACGCGACCAGGATCTCGCGGCGATCGAAACGCTGTTGCAGACCCGTGGCCACCGCGTACTCAAGACCCATTCCGGAGTCGAGGCGCTCGAGACCGCGCGTCGCGACACACCTCACGTCGTCGTGAGCGACGTGCTGCTGCCCAAGCTCGACGGGTTCGCGCTGTGCCGCCGCATCAAGGAAGACCCATTGCTGCAGCACTTGCCGGTGCTGCTGCTGTCGTTCCGGGTGGAGGGCCCCAAGTACGAGGCGTTCGCGGCGGAGGTCGGCGCCGACCGGTTCCTGCCGCGCGGCTCCAAGCTCGAGGACCTTGCGGATGCCGTGGAGGAGCAGGCGCCGGGCTCGGGCACGGTGCGGATGCCTGCGCTGGTTCCGGAGCTGCTGGAGCGCCGCGAGCAGGATCGCCGCCGTCTCGTCGATCTCGAGCGCCATCTCAGGGATCTCGAGGCGGCCAACAAGCAGCTCGAAGTCGCCGAGCGCGTCGCGCGTGAACACGCCGAGCGGGAGACGCGCGAGCGACTCGGCGTCGCGGCGGCCGATGCCGCCAGGATCCGTGAGCTGCAGGCCCGGGTGCAGGAACTCGAGGCGCGCCAGCAGCAACTGAGCCAGGCCGAGACCCAGGCCCGCGGCGCCGCAGAGGAATCGCGTGCCGAGCTCGCGCGCATCGGCGTGCTCGAGGCGCGGCTCGCCGAACTGCAGACGAACCGTGCCCGCGCGCAGGCCGCGGCGGCCGACGCGGAGCGCGCTTTCACGTCGCAGCCGGTGCCGACCTGGCTGTCCGACATGGAGACGCACGAGATCCGGTCGGTCAGCGACTCGGCGGCGGCGCTGTTCGGCATCGTGCCGGAGCGGCTCGTCGGCCGCTCGATCGTCGACCTGCTGCCGGGCTATCAGCCGGGTGACGATCCGGAACGCGTCGTGGACGTCGCGCTGGAGTGCACCGACGGTTCGTCCGCCGTCCTCGAATTGCAGCGACAATCCGTCTCGTTCGCTGGTCGGGCATGCTGGCTCACCGCGGCGCGTGACGTCACCAGTGAACGAGCCGCCCGTGCGGCTCACCGGCAGGCGGCGCTGCATGCCGTCGCGCTGCAGGAGTCGCCGCTCGGGACTTGCCTCGCGGACAGCGAGGGGCGGCTGCAGTATGCAAACGCGGCTTTCCTCAGGCTGGTCGGCCTCGAGGCAGACCAGGTGTCCTCGAGTTCGCTGCGTGGGTTCGAGGTCGCGAAGGACGGCGACGCGACCATCCGCAGCGTTGCGATCGGCAGCGGCGGCCAGCTCGTCCGTGATGGCCAGTGGCGGCGGCCCGACGGCTCCGTATTCGACGTTGAGACGACCGCCGCGGCCGCCGAGGGCCTCGAGGGCGTTCGGGTAGTCACCGTGCGTGACGTTTCGAACCGCAACCGGGCGGCGCAGCGTGCCGCGCGCGACCAGCGTTGCACCTTCGGCGTCCTCGACCTGACACAGCGCGCCCACTCGCTCACGGAAACCGAGATCCTGGCGCACGCGCTCGAACTCGCCGGGGATCTCACCGGCAGTCGGGTGACCTGCGCGTTCCTCGCGCTGCCTGAGGCGGGGCAGCTCGAGCTGGCCGCGATCCGGGGCGAGGGCGTCGGTGACAGCCAGGATCTCTCGGTGCTGACCCGTTGGCGCGGCGCCCCGCCGGCGGACACCGCGTTGCTCGAATGCGCAGGCAGCCAGCGTCTGGTCATGCGCGACGCCGCAGAGGGCACGGGCGTGCTCCGGCAAGCCGGCTTGCCGGGCTCGCTGCAGCGGCAACTCTGCGCGCCGATGCTCGACGGCGGCCGCCTCGCCGGAGTGTTGCTGCTCGCGGACAAGCCGCAGCCGTTCGACGACGACGATGCGAGGCGCACCGAGCAGATTGCCGAGGGCCTGTGGCGCGTGCTGCGACGCCGCCGGTCCGACGCGGAAGTCGTCAGCGCGATGGACCACATGGAACGGGTGATGCTTGGCGTCATCGACTCGCTGGCGGTGCTTGCAGAGTCGCAGGACGCGTGCAAGACGGGACGCGCGAAGCGCGTGGCCGACCTTGCGGCGGGCATCGGCACGGCGCTCGGCCTGCCCGGCCACACCGTGCGCGGATTGCGCGTGATGGGCCAGCTGATCGACGTAGGCATGCTGCAGATTCCACGCGAGGTGCTCTGGCGGCCGGGCCAGCTCGCGGCCGCGGAGTTCGAACTCGTCAAGACCCATGTCGATCGCGGTTGCGAGAGCCTGCGCCAGATCGACTTTCCGTGGCCCGTCGCCGAAGTCGTGCGCCAGCACCACGAGCGGCTCGACGGTTCCGGCTATCCGCGCGGACTCAAGGGCGAGGAGATCCTGCTCGAGGCGCGCATCGTCGCGGTCGCGGATGCGGCCGAGGCCATGCTGGCGCCGCGCCCGCAGCGGGCCGCGCTGCCGCTGGCCGCGTGCATCGAGGAACTTCAATCGCAGGCCGGTCGCCGGTACGATGCACGGGTCGTCAAGGCCTGCGTCAAGCTGTTGCGCGAACGCGAATCACGAGCGGAAGGCGAGAAGTCCGTCGGCCAGCGGATCGCCTGAGGCGAGCGAATGCAGTTGGAGTTCTTCGGCGCGGCCGGCGAGGTCACCGGCTCGTGCCACATATTGACCGTGGGCGGCCGCCGCCTGCTGCTCGACTGCGGCATGATCCAGGGCGGCGCGACCGCCGACGAGCGCAATCGGGCGCCGTTCCCGTTCGATGCGGCGCAGGTCGACGCAGTGATCCTGAGCCACGCCCACATCGACCACTGCGGGCGCCTGCCGTTGCTGCGCAACCGCGGCTTCCGCGGCCCCGTCTATGCCAACCCCGCCTGCCGCGACCTCGTGCGCATCCTGCTTGCCGACGGCGCGACGATGGCGGAGCGCGATGCGGAGCGCGAGAATCGCAGGCGCAAGAAGTCCGGCGACGCGCGGCGGGTCGAGCCGCTCTATACGCTCGAGGACGCGCAGGCCGTGCTCGCGCTCTTCCGCACCGTCCGTTACGGGCATGCGATGGAGGTGCTGCCTGGCGTCGAACTCGTGTTTCGCGATGCGGGTCACATCCTCGGCTCGGCCAGCGTCTGGCTGCGCCTGCGCGAGGGCGATCTCGAGCGGCGGCTGGTCTTCAGCGGTGACGTCGGGCAGTTCGACACCCCGATCCTGCGCGACCCCGAGGCGGGCCCC
>Ga0209705_10000802_pt1 | contig 16525 bp, 14 predicted proteins | sample PPLLaktember2015_5_FD_187262 | JGI IMG/M metagenome (GOLD analysis project Ga0209705, IMG submission 187262) | Freshwater sediment microbial communities from Prairie Pothole Lake near Jamestown, North Dakota, USA - PPLs Lake P8 Core (1) Depth... | ecosystem: Environmental > Aquatic > Freshwater... | reverse complement strand
CGCGCACCGACCGCCGTCCACTGGTCACCGGCGCTATTTCCATCCGCACCGCCTGGATAGGCACACTGATCGCTACAGGCATACTGACCGTAGCAGCCTGGCAGCTCGGTCCTTTGCCGCTAAAATTACTGCCAGGAGCACTCCTGTGCCTGTTCGGTTATTCCTTCATCAAGCGTTTTTCCTGGCTGTCGCATTTTATCCTGGGCTTTACTGATGCATTAGCGCCTGCTGGCGCCTGGGCAGCCGTCCGCGGCTCTCTCTTCACCCCAGCTGACTTGCCTGCCTGGCTGCTGACCGCTCTGGTCACCCTGTGGATCGGTGGCTTCGATCTCATCTATGCCTGCCAGGATGTGACCGTGGACCGCCGCGACCGGCTTCATTCCATCCCTGCTCGATTTGGGGTTCCAGTTGCGTTGAAGCTATCCACGATCTGCCACCTGCTCACCGTAATACTGCTGGCTGCCGTAGGATGGGTGATGGGATTAGCATGGCCTTTTTGGGCCGGTGTGATCATCACCGCGGGTCTATTAGCCTGGGAGCACAGCCTGGTTAAACCAGATGACCTTTCGCGCATCAACCTGGCATTCTTTAATATCAACAGCTACATCAGCGTGACCTTGTTTATTACTGTGCTGGCAGCACTGTGGATCAAATAACCTGTAACCTATCAGCTATTTTGATTAAGCGAATTCTCACTCCCTGGCGGCACACACAAGGTACAATTGCCTTTGGAGATTTTTCTATGAAACGGATCCAATATTTATTGGTGGTTACGATTGTTTTGCTTTCGTTCTGTCTGCCAGCGGCTCCCGGTGCTGCCCAGCAACCCACAGCAGCTGGTAGTCCGGTGCTGTGCCCGCCTGGCATTTACCTCATCGATCCACGGGACTGCCTGCCGCTGGGAGCCTCAGCTTACCGCACCCGGATGGCAGAACAGGGGCTCATCTTACCGTTGCTAAACCTGCCCGCCCACCCGCTCGACCCAAGCATGAGCCTGCTACCGTATCAATACGCAGTCCTCGGTGAGGTACCCACGCCGGTTTACCTTACCCTGGAAGACGCCATTGCCCAACGCGATCCCATCCGGACCATCGAAGCAGGCGGCTTGCGTTATGTCTCGTATATCAATTTTACTGACACCGATAATGGCCGTTTCTTCGAGCTGCGCAATGGCGGCTGGGTTCGGGTGTCCAGCCGGGTTTCGATCCCTCGGTCATACCCCGGTGGATTGGAATTCACGGCTACTCCGCTCAACGCCTTTGGTTGGATCCTGCCTCTGGGACCCACAGTTGAGACCAAGCGTACCCCCGGTTATGCCGTATCAGACTTCACCGGGCATCAGATCGACCCGTATGAGCTTGTCCAGGTCTACGCTACGCAGGAAGTGGATGGATATGAATGGTACCTGGTTGGACCGGATGAGTGGATCGAGCAGCGCCTGGTAGGTTTGGTCACCCCCAACCCTACCCCACCGGAAGGCGTGACCAATGGACGCTGGATCGAGATCAACCTCTTCGAACAGACCCTGACTGTTTACCAGGACAGCCAGCTCATTTATGCCACTTTGATCGCTACTGGGCTGGATCCGTTCTTCACACGCCCGGGATTGTTTAATATATTTGATAAGTTGGAGACGACTCCCATGGCAGGGTCATTTGAAGCTGACCGTTCGGATTACTATTACCTGGAAGATGTACCTTTTACCATGTACTACGATCAGGCGCGTGCCCTGCACGGCGCTTACTGGCGCACCGCCTTTGGCTTTCCGCAGTCACACGGCTGTGTAAACCTGGCTCCCGCGGATTCTCGCTGGCTGTTCGAATGGGCAGTCGACGGCGACTGGGTGTATGTTTGGGATCCCTCCGGACTCACCCCAACCGATCCCAGCTACTATGGCGAGGGTGGAGCATAAGGATACCCTCCTGTCATCAGGTGACACTATGGATAAACGAATACGTATCATAATCTCTATCCTAATATTACTAACCAGCCTGCTGGCGTGCAATCTGCCCTCCCTGATACCCGATCAGGTGAGCATCCCACAGGATCGAACCGGACCAGCAAAACCTACCACCACCTTCACGCCCAGCCCGACGCCGACAATCACCCCTGAGCCAACTCTCACCTCAACATTCACACCCACTCCTACTCAGGTTGTCGAAACCACTGCTACGCCTACTTATACGCCGCTGCCGTTGAATATGCAGCTGCAAGTTTTTGAAGATTTGTGGAGCGTGATCAACGAAACCTACGTCTATCCAGATTTTAATGGGGTGGACTGGGATGCAGTCCGTACTGAGTTCCGCCAGCGTATCGAAGCTAGACTGGATCATGATGGTTTTTACATAGCGATGAATGAGATGATCGCCCGGCTTGGCGATGATCATTCCTATTACCTCAGCCCGGAAGCAATGGCCCAATCGGAAGCTGACTTCGCCGGTCAGCACGATTATGTCGGTATTGGTGTCTTGCTTTCAGCAGTCCAGGAAAGCAACCGGGCTGTGATCCTTTCGGTCTTCTCTGGCAGTCCAGCTGAAGCTGCCGGTCTGCAAGCGCGCGACAGCCTCCTCACCGTCGACGACCAACCCATCCTGGACACGGATGGCTATTTACGCAGCGATCTGGTACGCGGTCCGGAAGGTACTTCGATCACACTGCAGATCCAGACTCCTGGGGAGTCCGCCCGCGAGATCTTGGTCACCCGTCACCGCATCACCGGATCAGTCCCGGTAACCTATTCGGTCGTCAACAGCCCTGGCGGATTACGCATCGGTTACATTTTCCTGGTCGGTTTCGACGATTCTACTATTGATGACCAGGTGGAAGATGCCTTGCGGGATATGACTGCTGATACCCCATTGGATGGCCTGATCCTGGATAATCGCATGAACGCTGGAGGTTCCAGCGCTGTGGTGGAACCGATTCTTGGATTCTTCTCCGATGGAGTGATGGGTTATTATGTCAACCGTCAGGAAGACCGCCCGCTCAACATCCGCGCCAACGATATCAATGGCTCACAGGAAGTTCCCATGGTTGTACTGGTGGGCTCTGGCAGCGCCAGTTACGGTGAAGTTTTCCCAGGAGTGCTGCAAGATTCCGGGCGTGCTCACATCATCGGCATCCCGACGGATGGCAACGTGGAGATATTATGGGGGTATGACTTCGCTGATGGCTCACAAGTGTGGATCGCCAGTGAGACTTTCCGCCCGCGCTTCCATCCCGAACAGGATTGGGAGGCTACTGGGATCATTCCAGACGAAAACGTTCCCGGTGAATTCTATCAATACACTCTGGAAAATGATCCGCCAGTGATCGCAGCCATGACATATTTTGAAAACCTTCCATAGGATATATTTTTACTCACAGAAAGAAGGGAAGAAGGAATGAATCAGGAAGAATGGGTGTTGGTCGATACCACTGGCGGGCAACTGCAAGCCGAACTACTGCGTGGAATGCTGGAAGCCCAGGGTATCCAGGTCTGGCTCAACCAGGCAGGCGCGGCACACGCCTACGCCCTCAATGTCGGCTCCCTTGGACGAGTTGAGATCCTGGTGCCTTCCAGCGCATCTGAACAAGCAAAGAAACTGCTGGATGATTATTATTCCGGCAGATTAGAAAATATGGGTTTGCAGGGCATTGAAAACGTGCCGCCAGAGGACGATACAGCCCTGGCAGATGAAGAGGATGAGGACGAAAATTACGGGTAGGACTGCGCCAACCAATCCAGCGGATTGACCGTCACTCCCCCCACCCACACCTCAAAGTGGAGGTGCGGGCCGATAACCCTTCCCGAGTTTCCCACCAGTCCGATCAACTGACCCGTTTCCACATGCTCCCCCACTTCCACCAGGATCTCCGACTGGTGCATATAGGTGGTATAAACCCCCCATCCGTGGTCGATCACCGTGGCATTGCCACGCACCACCATCTCACCCGTATATACCACTATACCCGGTGCAGGGGCGTAGATCGAAAAACCAACCTGCCCGCAGTAATCCAGCCCGGTGTGAAAGTAGATGTAACCACTATCGTTGTATGATCGCCGGCTGCCGAATTGTGATGGCCAACATTCCGCATAAGCTACATCTACAGGTACAGAAAACGCTCCATCCCACAACCGTTGTTCAGTGGCTGTGACGATCAGGCTGTTCCAGAGCTCGTTCTCAGGTACCGTGATAGCTGGATCAAGGGTTTCTGGTGGCACATATAGAGGAACATCATATAAGAAGTCATCCGCTCTCACCCGGATCAATTGCGTAAAGCCGAAGGTAGTGCCGTCTGCCAGACTGCCCTGGATGGTCAGTGGATAAGTCCCTGGTTCCGTCATCGCATGCACACCCTGCAAAGCAACATAATTTCCCTCATCCATGCGGAAAAAGTTGAGCGGATGATCCATCACTGACCCGCTCAATCTGAGGCCATCAGAACCATCCACTCGGATCAGGCTCGTACCGCCCTGAATGAAGTCTGTCAGCTCGACTGCTGTTACCACCCCTGGCAGCGCACCTGGACCGGTGTCCGCAGGACCCATGCCTCGCAGCACTTCACCGGGTAGCGCAAAGTTCGTATTGGTCATTGCATTGGTGAACGCCAGCGACCAGGGATCGGTATTATTGAGCACCGCCAGTTCCAGCAGGCTTTGCCCCGCTGCCAGGCTCAATCGCGGACCGGGTTCCTGCAAGTCCTCAGCCTGGGGGACAACCAACGACATACCAGCATAGATCTCATATGGGCTGGTGATGTGGTTCAGACGCGCCAGGATATCTTCGGACACCTGATAGTGTTGACTCAAGCTGGCCAATGTCTCTCCAAAAGCCACATTCTGGGTTGTCAGAATGCCCTGCACACCTTCCAATCCGGGGATCACCAACTGTTGCCTCTCGAAGATCAAACTATCCAGATTGAGGCTGTTCGCTGCTAAAAGCTCGTCGATGGTCACGCCAAATCGAGCAGCAATATCCCATAAGGAATCCCCTGCCTGCACGATATAGATCGGACCCGCCGGAGAGGGTTCCTGAGCAGCTGCCGGTATGGCAGATACCGCAAGCAGCAGAAAAAGGATCAGGCTAATCCAACCATGCTTCATTGATACTCACCTTATCACCTGGTTTAAAATCCTTGAGATGCTCGGGGCCGGTTTCCAGCACATAACATGCAGGAAGCCTGGGAAAGTATGCTGGACGCCAACGCCGCGCCAGGCAGGTATCTACGACCTCAAGGTCTTTGTTTATCCAGATCACCGCCAGGTCGATCCACATGAAGAGCATATGGATCGAGGCTTCCAGTCGGCTATCCCGACCCTGCACCAGCAGTAGCCCGCTGTCCTTATCTAAATGTCGGACGAACATCAGCCCTCGCAGCTGGCAAAAGAAGGATTTGCAATACCGGGCTGCTAACGAGTGGGATTGCGGCTTACTTAAATTGGTCAAGGTAACGTACTTCATAAACAGATTGGATCTTGATTTCTAACAAACGGGGCGACTTGCGCCGCCCCGCTGATTAGGATTGACTATCTTTTCCCAGGGTCTGGCGTTTTTCCAACACTTTTTTGACGCTGTCCAGCAGCTCTTGTGGGCTGAATGGTTTTGAAATGTAATCTTCCACCTTGGCAATGTGCAGACCCAGAACTTTATCAATGTTTTGGGATTTCGCCGAGACCACAATTACCGGGATATCGCGTGTGCTCTCTTCCGATTTCATTTGCTGGTACACATCCCAGCCGTCCATATCTGGCATCATCAGATCCAGCAGTACCAGGTCGGGCAGCTCCCGGCGGACAATCTCCAGCCCTATACGTCCACCGATGGCTCCTTGCACTTCGAAGCCGCCGCGGTTTAAGATCAACCGCACCAGGTCGATCATTTCCTCTTCATCTTCAATGTAAACTAACCGATTACCTGGCTCAGTCACACAAGCCTCCAGTGAAGTACTTAATCCAATAAAGTTTACCACAAAATCATTCCTGCAATATAGCATGGCGAAACGCGGATACTTATCCTTGCCAGAGACGCCCCGTTCATATATAATCCGCATGTTATCAACCTGACAGATTTGAAAGAGGCTTTTGAATGATTGACGTTAATGATCTACGCAAAGGTGTAACCTTTGAATTTGATGGAAAACTCCTTAAAGTCCTGGATTACCACCATAACAAGCCCGGGCGGGGCAACGCCACCATTAAGATCAAGGCAGCGGACCTGCGCAGCGGAACTACCCTGGAAAAAACATTCCAATCTGGTGAGCGCGTGCAAGATGTGCGCCTTGATTTTCATAATGTCCAGTACCTTTATAAAGATAACGATCTGTACCATTTTATGGATCTGGAAACCTATGAGCAGCCCGCCATTATGGGTAGTGTTTTGGGTGACAGCTCACAATTCTTGATCGAAAATCTGGAGCTGAAATTGACCTTCTACCAGGGCGAGCCCATTGATGTCGAACTACCCCTGACCGTGGATATGACTGTCATGGAAAGCGATATGGCAGTCCGTGGGGATACTGCCACCGGTTTTACGAAGAAAGTCCGGACAGAAACCGGCCTGGAAGTTCAGGTTCCTGGTTTTGTCGAAGTTGGCGACCGAATTCGCGTCAATACTGAAGAAGGCCGCTACATTACCCGCGCCTGATCCCCGCTACCCTTCACAATGCGCACACCTGCCGGCAAGGAATGCCGATATTTCTATGGGAATTACTTCCGCGGCCGTTCGCAAGAAGAATGCCGCCTGTTGAATTCTACCACCCCACCGATGAGTTGGCGTCCGGCGATGTGCACCACCTGCCCTGTGCCAGGTATCCAGATGGCAAATGCCTGCCAATCCATGGTTCTTCAACCACGCCTGGTGCGGCCTTTTAAGATCAAGAAACACCAGGTAGCGGTTAGAACCTATTGTTCAAAGACGCAGCGATCCGGGTTTGACCCCCACATCGGTTGCGGTGAATGCCACACTATGCCTGCCATCTTCGAAGAAGGCTCCGGTGACCCTACTCCTCCTTGATCTCGACGACACTCTTCTTGGCAATCACATGGATAGCTTCCTCCCGGGCTATCTCAAAGGTCTGGCTGGACGGATGGCTGGGGTTGCTGATCCCAATAAGCTGATTAAATCCTTATTGGAAGCCACTGAACATATGACGGTTGATACCCAGCCAGGGCTGACCCTGGAACAGAAGTTTGATTCGGTATTCTTCCCAGCCCTGGGTTTACAACGTAAGGATGTTCAGCCACTCATAGATACCTTTTACCGCGAAGACTTTCCCTATCTTTCAGCAGCTACTACACCCCGTCCATCCGGTCAACACCTGGTGAAGCAAGCTTTGGAGCGCGGTGACCAGGTTGCAATTGCTACCAATCCACTGTTTCCGCGTACCGCCATTCACCAGCGGCTGGCCTGGGCTGGATTGCCAGTTGACCAGATCGATTACATGCTGGTACCTTCTTACGAAAGCTTCCACTTTGCCAAGCCCAATCCGGCTTTCTTTGCTGAATTCCTGGCACAATTAGGCTGGCCAGATGGTCCCGTGGTAATGGTCGGCGATGATCCCGAGCAGGATATCGAGCCCGCTCGCCAGCTTGGTCTGGCTGCCTATTGGATTACTGCGCCATCCACTCTCTGGCCTGGTCCTGGCAATGAGCCTCCCCGTGGCACCCTGGAAGATCTGCTTCCCTGGTTGGACAACCAGCCTGCAACCGCACTGACACCAGAATATTCTCGCCCCGCAGCTTTGAAAGCTATCCTGCGTTCCACACCGGCAGCCCTGGATACCCTCCTGGCTGGCTGCTCCCCCACCGATCAGATCCGGCGCCCACTTCCATCCGAATGGTCTCCAGCTGAGATTCTCTGTCACCTGAGGGATGTCGAGGTGGAGGTCAACCTTCCCCGTTTGTATAAAGTGCTGGAAAACTCTAACCCCTTTATCGCTGGACAGGATACAGATCGCTGGGTGGACGAACGCCAATACATTCTCCAAGATTGCATGGAAGCTCAGGAAGCCTTCCTGCAGGCTCGCGTTGAGCTGCTGGATCAGGTAGATCATCTGGCGGATGAAGATTGGGAACGTCCGCTCCGGCATGCTATCTTCGGTCCGACCCGACTGCTCGAGATGATCAGTATCATCACCGGGCACGATCGGCTGCATGTCCGGCAGATGTTGGAAGCATTATAACCATTCTGTATATCGATAATCCGTAACGACTGAGTCGTTACTACATCGTAAAAGAATTCTTTCCCGCCTCCAATCCATGCTTCTGGGGTTATAAAAACCAAATATCGTCACTGGAGGAATATATGCGCAATCGCGTGGTCATTACCGGTATGGGCTGCATCAGCCCTCTGGGTAACGATGTCTCATCGCTCTGGAATGGATTATTGGCAGGACGTTCTGGAGCAGGACCTATCACCCATTATGATACCAGCGGACATAAAGTCCGGATTGCCGCAGAGGTCAATGATTTTGACGGGGTGGAGATCTTTGGGCGAGGGGATGCCCGCCGGATGGATCGTTTTACCCAGTTTGCAGTAGTTGCCGCCCGACAAGCGGTAATAGATGCCCGACTGGAGATCACTGACCTGAACCGTGACCGCATCGGCGTCATATTAGGAACAGGTGTAGGTGGTCTGACCACACTGTACGAGCAGATGCAGGTCTTTGCCGCTCGCGGTCCCGATCGGGTCAGTCCATTTCTGGTACCGATGATGTTAGCAGATACTGCACCGGGGATGGTTGCCATCCACCTGGGAGTGCGTGGCCCTAATCTTGCTGTGGTCTCGGCTTGCGCCAGTGGGACCAATGCTTTGGGCGAGGCCGCGGAAATTATTCGCCGGGGCAGCGCAGATGTCATCTTATCTGGCGGTAGCGAATCGGTTATCGTCCCCATCGCCATCGCTGGGATGGCAGTGATGAACGCCCTTTCTACTCGTAACGACGACCCTGAAGGCGCCTCGCGCCCATTCGATGCGGACCGAGATGGATTTTTAATGGGGGAAGGCGCTGCCATGCTGGTGTTGGAATCGCTCGAGCACGCCCTGGCACGCCGCGCTCCCATCCTGGCAGAGTTGCGCGGCTATGGTGTAACCAATGATGCCTTCCACATCTCTGCACCGGCTGAAAACGGCGCTGGTGCTGCCAGGTGTATGCAGATTGCCCTTGACTCAGCTGGGCTGAGACCAGCAGATATTAGCTATATCAATGCCCATGGCACCAGTACATACCTCAATGATAAAAGCGAAACCGCAGCCATAAAGACAGTTTTTAGTGAACATGCCTACAGTGTGCCCATCTCTTCTACCAAATCCATGACCGGACATTTGTTGGGAGCGGCTGGTGCATTGGAAGCACTGGCCTGTGTAAAGACCCTGCAAGACGGCATGATCCCTCCAACCATCAATTACACTACCCCCGACCCAGAATGCGACCTGGATTATGTGCCGAACCAGGCTCGCAAGGCAAACATCCGACATGTCATGTCTAATTCCTTCGGTTTTGGTGGGCACAATGCCACCATCATCATCTCTCAATATGTACCAGGGGAGCAGGAGCCGCGCTCATGAGTCCCTACGCTCATATTACCGGCTGGGGGATGTCCGTACCATCGCAGGTGCTGACCAACGCTGATTTGGCCCAGGTCATTGATACCACTGATGAGTGGATCCGCGATAGAACGGGCATTCAGGAGCGCCGTATCGCTGAGCCTGATCAGACCACGGCATCTTTGGCTTTGGAGGCTGGTTTACAAGCCCTGCGAACTGCCAATCTAAATCCTGCTGAGCTGGACCTGATCATAGTCTCCACCTCTTCGCCTGAGCATATTTTCCCTGCGACAGCCTGCCTGGTGCAAGATCGGATTGGCGCTGTGCATGCTGGAGCGTTTGATCTATCGGCAGCCTGCTCTGGATTCATGTTTGCCTTGAACATGGCTTCGCAAGCGATCCGCAGTGGATCCATAAGTTGCGCGCTGGTGATCGGTTCTGAGACCCTCTCGCGCATGGTAGATTGGCAGGACCGCAACACCTGCATCTTGTTTGGGGATGGAGCTGGGGCATTTGTGATCCAGGCAAGTCCCGAACCAGGTGGGCTGCTCTCAGCAGTCATGCGCTCGGATGGTTCTGGTGGGGATCTGCTTACGGTACCGGCGGGGGGTAGCCGCCTGCCCGCCAGTCTGGAAACTGTCCGGAATGGGCAGCATTTCATCCACATGAACGGTCGAGAAGTATTTCGCTTTGCCACCCGCGTGATGACCTCTGCGACCAAAGAAGCTATTTCCGCTGCAAAATTGACCATCGCTGACATCCATCTGGTCATACCCCATCAGGCAAATTCGCGCATTATCGAAGCAGCTATGCGCGGATTGGATATCCCCAGTGAGCGCTGCATGATCAACGTAGAGCGCTACGGCAACACCTCCACGGCATCCATTCCTATCGCTACTTGTGAAGCCATCCAGCAAGGGCGCTTGAAGGCGGGTGATAGGGTGGTTTTTGTCGGATTCGGAGGCGGGCTAACCTGGGGAGCTGCTGTTATCCAATGGTCTGGTCCGTTCCTACGACGCCGTCATGTCTACCCCGTCAGCTATCGTGTGTGGATCCGGGTGCGATCTCGCTTGCTCCAGTTGATGCGCCACATCGAAGGCTGGTTGTGGGGAAGAAACGGCCCAGATCAGTAAATCATCGGAACACATTAAACAAGGGAGAAATGGTGTGTACATACCACTTCTCCCCTTTTTTTTTCATATTTACCCATAATATGAAATGTTAGAGCGGTGTTAGAAATCAGATTATATAGATATGAAATCTGGCAGGTAGGGCAAGGAATTGGTATAATCACAGCAGATCTCTGGTTGAACCGACCGGCAGATCCTGTATAGTATTGATATGCGGACAACCGCATGGAGGAATAAGTGAATTCGACGCGGAATCGTTCGACAATTATCTATGTTCTGCTATTTGCTGCTATCATCATCCTGGTGGTATATAACATACAGCAAAACTCTACCACCCAGGAAGCATTAACTATTAATGAAGTGGCGGAGGCGATCAAGAATGGTGAGGTCAACCGGATCGTCGCTTCCGAAGATCGCCTGTCCGTGATCTATGGTGAAGGTGAAGATGCCATTGAGCGCATCGCCAACAAAGAAGCCAATTCCACCCTGGTGGATCAGCTGCTCGCCCTGGGTGTGACCCCGGAGGAACTTTCACCAGATCAAATAAAAATTGAGATCCACGCACCCAGCGCATGGGTGGGTGTGCTTACCACCCTGGGCTATCTGGTACCATTTGTATTCCTGGGGTTTGTTTTTTGGTTCATCTTCCGCCAGGCGCAAGGCAGTAATAATGCTGCTATGTCGTTTGGTAAGTCACGTGCCCGCATGTTCACCGGCGATCAGCCTACCGTCACCTTTGCTGATGTGGCAGGCGTGGATGAGTCCAAAGAAGAGCTGCGTGAGGTTGTGGAATTCCTGCGCGAGCCAGAAAAATTTATCACGCTGGGAGCACGCATCCCGAAAGGTGTTTTGCTGGTCGGTCCTCCTGGCACCGGAAAAACCCTGCTGGCCAAAGCGGTCTCTGGTGAGGCCGGTGTACCCTTCTTCTCAATCTCTGGTTCCGAATTCGTCGAAATGTTCGTCGGTGTTGGTGCTAGCCGGGTACGCGACCTGTTTGACCAGGCCAAGCGTCATTCGCCATGCATCGTATTTGTGGATGAGATCGACGCTGTCGGTCGCCAGCGCGGTGCTGGTTTAGGCGGTAGCCACGATGAGCGCGAACAAACCCTTAATCAGATGCTGGTCGAGATGGACGGTTTCGATACCGATACCAATGTGATCATCATGGCAGCCACCAACCGCCCCGATATTCTTGACCCAGCCTTGTTGCGCCCCGGTCGGTTTGACCGCCGTGTTGTGCTCGATCGGCCTGATATGCGCGGTCGTGAGGAGATCCTGAAGGTACATGTCAAAGGTAAACCGTTGGCTCCAACCGTGGATTTAGGTGTCCTGGCTCGCTCAACGCCAGGTTTTGTTGGTGCAGATCTGGAAAACCTGGTCAATGAAGGTGCCATCCTGGCTGCCCGGCGCAACCGGAAATCGATCGAACAGCCTGATCTTGAAGAAGCCATTGAGCGGGTCATCGCTGGACCAGAACGCAAGAGCCGCTTGATCAGCGTCGAGGAAAAGCGCATCGTTGCCTATCATGAAGCCGGTCATGCGGTAGTAATGAATTCCGTCCCCGAGGCCGATCCCGTACATAAAGTCTCCATAACCGCCCGCGGCATGGCGGGTGGTTACACCCTGGCACTACCCGTGGAAGACCGCACCCTGATGGGTCGCAAGAAGCTGCTGGGTGATATGGTCGGTTTGTTAGGTGGGCGTGCCGCTGAAGAGATTGTCTTCAACGACATCACCTCCGGCGCATCCAATGACCTGGAGCGGGTCACAAAATTAGCCCGCACCATGGTAACCCGTCTGGGCATGAGCGACACACTGGGTCCGATGACATATGGGCAAAAAGAAGAGTTGATCTTCCTCGGTCGCGAGATCTCTGAACAACGCGATTATTCCGAAGCTGTGGCAGAGAAGATCGATCAGGAAGTGCGCGGCCTTGTCAACGATGCCTACCAGCGTGCCAAAGAGATCCTGACTACCTACCGAGATATGCTGGACGCTGTTGCGAACCGGTTGTTGGAAGTTGAGACCATCACACGCGATGAGTTCGAGTCAATCTTCCCGCCTCCCAATAAAAAGAACAACGGCACGCCGATCCCACAGGTGTCTTGATCATTACCCGTATTATTCGAAAAAGCGGTGCTGGTGCACCGCTTTTTCTTTTTATCAAACTTATTCCCCATGCCCATTGTTAGAATTTGTTAAATGTTTCACATTCCTTTTGACTTTTCAACATCCGCTTGGTATAATCAACCCTTGCGTATTTAATCTGTAACCTGTATTGGAGAAAATGCTATGGATGCCAATCTTTCCCCCACAGCTCCAAGCAACATCAATGAAATCAAACCCAAGATGCACTTCAAGGGCAAAGTCGTCAAGACCGCACTGGCCGGCGCGCTGATCGATATTGGTCTTGATACACCCGGGATGATCCACATCTCCCAGCTCCAGAAGGAGCCGGTGAAGCGTGTTGAGGAAGTCGTTCAGGAAGGCCAGGATGTGGATGTCTGGGTCCGCCGGGTTACCCCTAAGAAAGGCCGCGTTGAGCTGACCATGATCGAACCACTTGGGCTAGAGTGGAATGAAATAAAGAAAGACATGGTAGTAACTGGCACTGTTACCCGCCTGGAGAAGTTTGGCGCTTTCGTGGATATAGGCGCAGAGCGCCCCGGGTTGGTGCACATCAGCGAAATGACTCACGATTACGTGCGTACTCCCGGTGAGGTAGTGAAAGAGGGCGACAAGGTCGAAGTCAAGGTTTTAGACATCATCAAACAGAAGAAGCAGATCAAGCTGAGCATGAAAGCGTTGTTGGATAAGCCTGAAGAGGTTGTGAAAGCTGTATTATCCAAACCTGAGAAGAAAACCACCCGGGAAAAAGAGAGCGAGAAACCGGCAGACGTTCCCGCTGAAGAAAAGGAAGTTCCCACTCCGACTGCCATGGAAATGGCACTGCGTCAAGCAATGGACAAGAAAGGCGTGGACACTGTCGGTGAGCTGACCGGGCGCAAGAAGCGTAGGGGCAGTAGCAATAAGGAGTTAGAAGGTATTTTCTCCCGCACGCTTAAGAATCGCTCAAAGTAATAATTGATAGTACTGACGAATAGCGGCGGCTATCCCAGGCTGCCGCTTTTTGATATTCTTTTATTCATACACACATGGGGTATAATAAAGCCCGTAAATTTGCAGTGCACAGCATATGTGTGACCGGTTTGGTCTCGCCAGGATGGCGTCGTCAGAGTTTGGCGAGGCTGGATTACTGGCGTATGGTTATTTATCCTGGAAGTGCTGAGCGCAGCAGACAGAAATTAAGGTAAAGATCGAGGCGTACTCTATGGCTGTTGCAATATTTTCGCTCCGCGAGGATTACTGGGAGAATTTCTCCCTCCAGGCGGACGACCGCGAATTCATATACACTCACCTGCTGGAAATCGAAACCCCCCTCACATCAAAAGAGCTGCTGCTTGCGCTGGTAAAAAACCGCATCCAACGTGAGAAGACCGATATTGAAAAACAACGCAGTTCTGGCGGCGATATCTATCTTCCAAAAAACTGCTTCAAGGTTGATCAAGACCTGGTTTTACCAGCCTTCAACTGGCAGCATGGCAAGGTGATTAAGATTCGCCCAGGTCGGAATCCCGATATGGGTGGCTTCCAGGTCATCCAGGTAAAGTTAGATGACGGGCAGGTGAAAGAACTGGCCGCCGATCTGGTTGATCATGCCCTCAACCAACCAGTGGACATCACATCCGAGGATAGCTCCCTGGATTATTCGATGGTGATTTCCGAATTCAGCGATGAGCTGTTGGACTGCATCGAAGATGACCTGAAAAAAGCTGGTGACTTCGTACGCATCGCTGGGAAATGGTTCCCACGGGCGCTACTATTGGATATAAATGTCGGTCACCTGAACCTGGCAGAGGCTATCCTGGATATGGCTGGAGGCGGGCCGCTGCCTACCACAATCTTGATGGAGCAGGTAGGGTTAATTGAGGAGGAGAATTCCAAACTGGTCGAGTTCTCCCTCGACCTGGCTTTGCAGGAAGACCCGCGTTTTGATGAGGTGGGCTCTGCTGGCGAGACTCTATGGTTCCTGCACCGCCTGGAACCGGATAGTGTTCTGCAGATCCCGCCCTACCTGCGATATACCGAGATCGAGTATGACCGCGGCTTGCTCAACCCTGATATGCTGTCCTTAGAACGCAAGTTGAATGACGAACTGACCCCGCTTAGTGGCAAATACCCGGCGGTCCACGAAGTACAGGTGGCGCTGACCTTCCCCCATTGGCGTTCTGGTACGCTGCCCCTCTCCGGACATATGCGCCACCTGTTCCCCACCGCTTATGAAGCACCACGCATCCGCTTCATCTTAATGGATGGCGAAACAGGACAGCAATTCCCCGGTTGGGTGGTTCGACAGCATCGCTATGTCTACGGTTTACTGGATTGGTATAAGGCCCATAACTTAATGCCGGGTTCGCTGGTGCGGGTGCGGCGTGGCAACCAACCTGGCGAGGTGATTGTGCAGTGCGATTCGCAGCGTGGGACGCGCGAATGGGTGCGCACGGTACTGGTCGGCTCAGATGGTGGCGTGGTATTCGCCTTGCTTAAGCAAATCGTGTCTGCCAGTTATGATGAACGCATGGCAATCGCGATCCCGGATGTGGAGGCTTTAGATCAGACCTGGACACAGCTCCAGAAAGAACGCTTACCTTTTGAGCGTGTCGTGGTAAATGTGGTCCGCGAGCTGGCCAAACTGAACCCTCAAAGCCATGTCCACGCTAGTGAGTTGTATGCCGCCATCAACGTCATCCGACGCTGTCCACCGGGTCCGCTGTTTGCTTTATTGGTCTCCCGGCCTTGGTTTGTCCATGTTGGGGACATGCACTTCCGCTTTGATGATTCGGAGAAAGCATCTTGACCCCCATGCCCGAAGTCAAACGATCCAGTCTGGTCAAGCCATCCATACAGACCCGCTTCCATATTGATTTTAACTGGTGGGGTGAGCGGGACCGCGATTGGCGTGTTTTCCTACAAAGTCTCTTGTGCCCTGAGCACCAGGCAGCCTTTGCGGAACTACCCGACGACCATCTGGTTGATTTTGTCGACCCGGTTACTGCAGAGGTGCAGCGCGTGGATGGCTTACAGCATGTGCTCATCACACACTGCGCCCGGCGTGAAGGTTTCATCACCACGCATACGACAATGGTGGATGCGGTTTTCCGCACATTTTTGGCGAATGGCAACACCCCAATGTCGCCATCCGAACTTTCCAACCAATTGAACCGACCACCAGACCTGATCCTGCGCACCCTGACAGGCGAAAGAGTCTACCGAGGATTGCGCCCGAAATCGGAACCTTAATAATCTCCGCCCCTGTAGCTCAATGGACAGAGCAGCAGCCTTCTAAGCTGTTGGTTGTGAGTTCGAATCTCGCCAGGGGCGCCATTGAACTCACAACAAAAAATTGTGAGCTCAGTCATTAATGTAACCAGTCCAGTCCAATCTATCGGGACTGTCACCTTTACTACATCCGATGCATCTAATTCTAGGATAATATTTATCAATATTTAGTAAAGGAGTATTAGTTATGGATGATCTGATCTGCGTACCACTCCACGCACAGCCTGGCTGGGAGTATCGGGATGATTCAACCAACTCTACTCATGAAACCTTGCGCTGGCGCCTTGCCATCAAATCTCACGCATGGCGGCCTCCGACTGATGTATATGAAACTGAAGATGCGATCATTGTACGGGTTGAGATCGCCGGGATGCGCGAGGCTGATTTCTCGATCCAAATCCTGGACCGTACTTTACAGATCCGCGGCGTGCGACAGGATATTCCTGAGCGCCGGGCGTATCATCAAAT
>Ga0209705_10000801_pt1 | contig 16536 bp, 13 predicted proteins | sample PPLLaktember2015_5_FD_187262 | JGI IMG/M metagenome (GOLD analysis project Ga0209705, IMG submission 187262) | Freshwater sediment microbial communities from Prairie Pothole Lake near Jamestown, North Dakota, USA - PPLs Lake P8 Core (1) Depth... | ecosystem: Environmental > Aquatic > Freshwater... | reverse complement strand
TGTTCTTCACTAGCCAGCGGTAGATGGCATACTTGTGGTATTTCTCTGCCACCATGAGGGAAATATCGCGCCGCTCTAGCAGGTGATACACCAGGGGCACATCCAACCGGCCCAGGTGATTGGCGGCGATGATAAAACCACCCTGTGCAGGCAGGTTCTCCAGGCCGTCGGCTTCCAGCCGGATGAACAGGCGAAAAAATAAATGAATGATGGCGCGTACAAACTGGACAGACATCAACCCACCCCAGGCGAATATTAGGTCTCTGGCAGGCAAGTATACCTTTAAAACCAACAACCCGGCGCGGATTGGGGAATATTTCTTGCCGAAATCTGCCCGACGTTGTATACTCAGTACTACCCTTTCAAGTGGAGAGTCGCCCATGAAAATCTCAGTACTGCAAGAAAACCTGACCCAGGGTCTCAGCATTGTCTCGCGGGCGGTTGCATCGCGCAGCACGCTACCCGTCTTGGGCAATGTATTAATTGCCACCGATGAGGGACGCCTGCGCCTCTCGGCGACGAACCTGGAATTGGGAATCACCTGCTGGATCGGAGCCAAAATCCAGGAGGAAGGCTCCACCACCGTGCCGGCGCGCACTTTTACGGAGCTGGTCAGCACACTTTCCGATAAACAGGTGGATATGAACCTCAACGTGCGCACGCAAACCCTCAATGTGCGCTGCGGGGCTTCGAACACAGACATGAAATGCATCGACGCTCAGGAGTTCCCCCCCATGCCGGTGCCTGACCTGGATAACGGCATCGTCATCAACGTCACCGACCTGAAAGAGATGATCCAACAGGTGGCATTTTCTGCCTCCACCGATGAAGCCAGGCCGATCCTGACCGGCGTGCTGGTGACGGTGGACGGCAACCGCATCACCCTCTTTGCAGCGGATGGATTCCGACTCTCCATCCGCAAAGCCGAGCTCTCTTCCACGGTCTCGCGCCCGATCAACGCCGTGATCCCGGCGCGCGCCCTGACCGAGCTGGCGCGCATCTCCAGCGACGGCGAGCAGACCCTGACCATGGTGCTGCCTCCCGGGCGCGGGCAGGTAATCTTCCACACCAAGAACGTTGAGTTGGTCTCCCAGCTCATCGAAGGCTCGTTCCCTGACCTGGAACAATTGGTTCCCAAAAACTACAACACGCGGGCGGTATTGCCCACTTCGGGTTTCTTGAAAGCCTGCAAACAAGCCGAGATCTTCGCCCGCGAAGGTTCGCACATTGCGCGCATCAACATCATCAACAGCGGGGAGATGCAGCCCGGGCAGGTGGAAATTTCAGGCCAATCGGAAGAGACCGGCTTCAATCAGACTATGGTGGATGCCACGATCGAGGGCCGCGAGCAGCTAATCGCATTCAACGTGCGCTTCCTGCGCGAGGTGCTGGACGTGATCCGCTCACCCAATGTAGCCCTGGAAACCACCTCCGATACCAGCCCAGGCGTCATCCGGCCCGTGGGAGAGGACAACTACCTGCACGTCATCATGCCCATGCACCTGGGTAGTTAATGACCCTGCCTCCGCCCTCTACGGATCGCACCCTCAACATCTACCTCTCTCTGGCGCAATATCCGATCTTGAGCAGCAAGATTCGCGCCCTGATGCGGCGCGAATTGTTTAGCCGCGGCGTCATCACGCCGCTCGCCTTCGAAGCCGAGGTGCGCGACAAAGCCATCCGCTCACAGGCCTTGGAAGGCCTGCACAACCCCTTCTCGGAAGAGCCAACGGATATTTGGGAGATGCGCCAGATGCGCGTGCGCGACCATCTGACGGATTTCTATTTTGCCTATAACCTGCCCTACGAGCTTTTTGAGGGCCTGGTCCGCCAGGCGCTCACCGAGCGCGGGGCAGAAGATAGCGAGATGCTGGTCTCGTTCAACCCGGAGCTGGCGCCGCAGAGAATGCTGTTCGAACAGGCTCTGGCGATTGAAAAAATGCCGCCCGAAGAACGCGCCCAGATGGAAGCTCGCCTGCAAGAGATTAAAGTGGTCTTGATCCGCACCATGATCAGCGACCAGCTGGCCTACGTGAACATCGCCAAAGATTGGTTCACGATCGCTGATCTGAGCCGCATTCGCGACCTCAAGATCGGCCAGGGAAAGATTGGCGGAAAGTCGGCGGGCATCCTGCTGGCGGTGCGCATCCTGACTGAAGTCGGCGATGAAGAGATTCGCTCCACCTTGCGGCTGCCGGAATCGTATTTCATCGGCGCAGATATGACCTACGGATTTATGAGCGTGAATGACCTGATGTCTTGGGGCGACCAAAAATACAAGACGGAAAACCAGATTCGCTCCGAATATCCGCGCTTGCAGGAGGAATTCATCGCCGGCGTCTTCCCAGAAGATATCCTGCAAAGCCTGCGCGGCCTGCTGGAGCGGATCGAGCACAAGCCCATCATCGTGCGCTCCTCCAGCCTGCTGGAAGACAACTTTGGCACCTCCTTCGCCGGCAAATACGAGAGCCACTTCTGCCCTAACCAGGGCACGCCTGAACAAAACCTGCGCGATTTGACCCACGCCATCAAGCGCATTTATGCCAGCGTATTCAACCCGGATGCCCTGCTGTACCGGCGCGCCAAGAAACTTCAGGATTATGATGAGCGCATGGCGCTCCTGATCCAGGTGGTAGAAGGCGAGCAATACGAGCATTACTTTCTACCGCATGCTGCCGGCGTAGCATTCAGCCGCAACCTGTACCGATGGTCGCCGCAGATCCGCCGCGAGGATGGCTTTATGCGCCTGGTTTGGGGACTGGGAACGCGAGCTGTGGACCGGGTGGGCACAGATTACCCGCGCCTGGTAGCCCTTAGCCATCCACTGCTGCACCCGCAGGCCTCGGTGAACGACATCCGGCATTACTCGCAGCAATGGGTAGATCTGATCGATCTGAAGGAGAACGCTTTTAAATCCTTACCCATCACCGAGGTATTGAATCCACGTTACCCCGTGCTGCGTTACCTGGCGCAAATCGACCAGGGCGGCTACCTGGCACCGCTGCGCAGCATGATGATGGAAGGCGGCGCTGAACAGCTGGTGCTCACCTTCGACGGCTTGCTGCGGCGCACCCCCCTGCCGGAGCGCCTGAATAAAATCCTGAACTTGCTGGAAGAGCACTACCATTCGCCCGTGGACACCGAGTTTACCGTGCGTATCCTCAACCCTGGATCGCAGCATCCGGAGGTAGAAATCAGCTTGCTGCAATGCCGCCCGCAAAGCCATCTCAAAGAGAGCGATGTGTACCTGCCTCAGAACCTGCCACCCGAGGATATCATTTTTGCCACCGAGCGCATGGCTCCCAAGGGCCATGTCGAAGATATCCAATACGTGCTGTTCGTTACCCCGGAAGGATATTACAGCCTGCCCACCCAGGGCGCCCGGGCAGAATTGGGCCGCGCCATTGGCCGGCTGAACGCTGCCCTGGCTGGGGAGCGCTTTATTTGCATTGGGCCGGGGCGCTGGGGCACTACCAACCCCGATTTGGGCATTCACATTGGTTATGGCGATATCTACAACACCCGCGCCCTGGTTGAGATCGCCGGTCAAGGGATTGGCTCAGCTCCGGAAGCGTCCTTCGGCACGCATTTCTTCCAGGATTTGGTCGAGTCGAACATCTATCCCCTGGCAATCTACCTGGATGACAAAGGCGCACGTTTCAATCGCAATTTTTTCTATAAGACTCCCAACCAGCTGACGCATTTCCTGCCCGAAGAAGCCCCGCGCGCCCCATATTTGCGCCTGATTGAAGTGGCTTCATATCGCCCGGGGCACCACCTCGAGCTGGTGATGGATGACGATGAAGGCAAGGCGGTGGCGTACCTGTCGCCTGATCAGGAGCTCCGATGAAAAAATTTGTTGCCGTTGCCGGTAATATCGGCGTGGGCAAATCCACGCTGGTCGCCATGTTGTGTGAGCGCCTGGGTTGGCAGCCATTTTACGAGCCGGTCGCCGAAAACCCCTACCTGGCTGATTTTTATAAGGATATGCGCGCCTGGGCTTTCCACTCGCAGATATTCTTTCTCACCCACCGGCTGCGCGCCCACCGCCAGTTAATCGACCACCCTACCTCTGCCATCCAGGATCGCAGCGTCTACGAAGATGCGGAGGTGTTTGCCCACAACCTTTACCGCCAGGAGCTGATCAGCGAGCGCGATTACAGCGCATACCGCGAGCTCTACCTGGTTTTGTGTGAGTTCTTACCTCCGCCAGACCTGGTAGTTTACCTGCGCGCTTCGGTGTTTACCCTGCAAAAGCGCATCGCCCAGCGCGGGCGCGATTACGAGCGCCAGATCACACCGAGTTACCTGGCGCAGCTCAACGAGCTCTACCAGCAGTGGATCGATCACTTTAGTCTGTGCCCTGTGCTGACCGTGCCAGCCGATGACCTGGATTATGTCGCCCATACCAGCCACCTGGACCTGATCGTGCGCAAAATCCAGGAAAAGCTGACCGGCAAAGAGGAAGTCGTCTTCGAGTGGGAGGAAGTGAACGGGGGAATCTGACTCAAGCCAATGGCTGCCCACAATACTGGCAGAACTGGGCGTCGGCTGAGCTGGTTTTGCCACACTGAGGGCAAGCGCGCCCTTCTATTTTTGAGGGCAGCGCTTGCTTTTTACTCCGCCGCAGGCGAGGGCGCGGCAGTTTCTTGACCAGGCCGCTGGCCAGGTTTTTCCCGCGGGCGAAGGCCTGCACATAGAGCTGGCGCATCTGTTGAGCGGATACATGCCTGCCGGTGAGATACCATTGCAGCACAACATTGCCCACTACGTAGGTGCCAGCATAAGAGACCGCAACCTTGGGAATAATGCCCCAGGCCGGGATCAGGCCAACCAGCTGGCGGGCTACCTGCCGCCATAAAAACCCGCTGCCCAATACACTGCCAAACTCAGCCACGTAATCCTGCCAACGGGTGGACATGCCCAAGGAAAGTCCCAGTTTATACACCAGGAATGCCTGTGCTTTACTCAATACCAGCAGGTCGGCAATATTCAGGGGGATATCGAACACTGGCACCACCTCAGCAATGCCGGTGCTCAGAGAATAGGTGGCATTGGCAAAACTGGTATCGACGATCAACTGGTGAGCCAGCGGGACTCGAAAGAGCGGGAAAAAGCGCCCGAGGGCCAATAAGTGCTCAGGTAACAGGCGGATCACCGCCGGTACGAAAGCTTTCAGCAGGAACTCTCCATCATCCGGAGCGCCGATCACCACCCGGCGCTTTCCCCAGGTAGACCAATGCCCCAGCCCGATAGGCGGCACAGCGTTTTTATCCCAGGCACCCGGGGAACAAATCACCACCAGCACCGGGAGGTTGGCATCGCTCCAGGATTTAGCCAGCTTGCGCTCCTGGGCATCATCCAGGGTGGCTTCATCCAGCATCAAAATGACCAGGTCGACCCGCGAGGCCTCGGCTCCTTCTTCCAGGCTGGCAATCCGTATCGAGCTGCTGGTTGCCGCCCCCGGGCGCTGCGGATCCCGGCGCATGTTATCTGCCAGCGCGTGCCGACCCAGCCCGGGTTTGCCGACGATAGCAATGCGCACCCCGCGCACCGCCTGTTCGGTCAGAGGGCGCAGATCGATCTCTTTGACATTGTTCCAGACGTTGGTAAGATCTTTTATCCCAGCCATACGATACAGCCTTCGCTTACACCCGAACTGGGGTTTATTTTACTTCAATTCGGGAACCGATGGGCAGTTCGTAACGTCTAGTCCAGGCGGGTGCAATGCTCCCGTATTTTCGGTTGCAAATGCCACCTCAAATATCCCTGCCTCGTTCATGCTATACTTCAGGTACAACCAATGACCTAATGAGATATCTCTACTAGAAGTTACGCAGTTCAAGGGGGAGGATGGGGGTGTTTTGGCGGGCTACGCCCGCCAAAACACCCCCATCCTCCCACCAACTGCGTAAGTCCTATCTACAATACCTGGAGAGAAGCTCTTGCAACGATTCAAAAGGAGAACCAAATGTACCCAACCCCCAAAAATCTTTTCACTCACCCGTTAACGCCTTCAAAGCTGCGCCTGGTCCTGACGCTGTTCAGCCTGATGGCCTTGCTGGGCAGCCAGGCGGGCCTGGTTGGCGCCAAAGCCGCTGCAAGCCTGCAAGCCGATGTCCAACCCCCCACTCAACCCGATGTCGAGAAGGAATTGTTGTGGAGCGTGGAGCGCGTAGATGCCCCGCGCTTCTTCTACGACATGACCGACCGTTCCATCGACACCGATACGAGCGGGTATGCCCACGTCGCCTACGGCGGCGACCACCTGTATTATGCCAGATACGATGGCGCCAATTGGGTTACATCCATCGTGGATGGGGGCTTTGGCGTGGGACAATACGCGTCGCTGGCGCTGGATTACAACAATCGCCCGCACATCAGCTACTATGACTATTATAACGGCACCTTGAAATACGCCTACTTCAATGGCAGCGCCTGGAACCTGCAGGTGATCGATACGCCCCCTGCGGAAGCCTTGCTCGCTCCGCAAGAGGATGACTTCGATGCAGGTGGGGATTTCTCAGCCCAGGCCAGCGGGCGCGTCTGGCAAGATGAGCTGCTCAAAGCCGACTCGTCCAGCAACCTCGCTCCCCAGGGGGTCACCGCGCTCGGCGCTCCCGGGGTGGGCCTGTACACATCCATCGCCATCGATGAGAGCAATCGGCCTCACATCAGCTATTACGACGCGGTCAACGGCGATCTGAAATATGCTTACTACACCGGCAGCCAATGGGTGCGGGAGACCATCGACAGCCGCAACAAGGTCGGGCTGTACAGCTCCATCGCCTTGGACGAAGACAACCTGCCGCGCATTGCCTACTTTGACGAGACCAACGACAATTTGAAATATGCGCGGGCGTTCGCCGACGAATGGGATACCGAGACCGTCGCCGGGGACGAAGCGGATATCGTGGGTCCGTATGCCTCCCTGGCCCTGGAGGATGACGACACGCCGCATATCAGCTACTACGACGCCATCAACGGCGATCTTTACCACACCACCCCCTCCAGCGGCACCTGGTCTCATACCAAGGTGGACAGCACCGACGATGTGGGCAGCTACTCTTCGATCACCATCGCCAGCGACGACACGCCGCGCATCAGCTACTTCAACGCCACCAGCGGCAATCTGAAATACGCCAGCTGGAGTGGAACTTCCTGGAACACTTCAACCATTACAAGCGCAGGTGAAGTCGGGCGGTATTCGTCCATTGCCATGGATAAGAACGGACGCCGGCACGTAAGCTTCCTCGATTCGAGCAATGGCTTGCTGCGCGAGGCCTACCATAACGGCAGCGATTGGGTCTTCCGCGACATTGACAACCACCGCGATGTGGGCATTTCCACCTCTCTGGCGCTGGATGCCAGCGACAAGCCCTACATCAGCTATTTGAACGACTCGACGGATGACCTGAAGTATGCCACCCTTGTGGGCAGCTCCTGGGCAGTGAATGTTGTAGCCAGCACCGACAGCGTGGGCATCTACAATTCCCTGGCGCTGGATGGTTTTGGTCGCCCGCGCATCGCTTATTACGATGCCACCAGCGGAGATGCTAAATATGCCCTGTGGACCGGCAGCGCCTGGGAATTTCAAACCATCGATTCGGCCAATAATGTTGGCCTGTATCCATCCCTGGTTCTGGACTTCTCAGACCGGCCTTATGTCAGCTACTACGACTCTACCAACGGCAACCTGCGCTACGCGCTTTGGACGGGTGTCACCTGGCAAAGCGGCGTCGTAGATAGCCAGGATACCGTGGGGCAATACACCTCCCTGGCGATGGACAGCGCCCTGCATCCCCACATCGCGTATTTCGACGCCTCTGATGGCAACCTGAAATACACCTACTACACCGGCAGCGTATGGAACACGCCAGAGATCGTGGATGGCGCTGGCGATGTGGGTAAATACGCCTCCCTGGTGCTGGATAGCGCCGAGCAGCCGCACATCAGCTATTACGACTCATCCGACCACGATCTCAAGTATGCTTCGCGCTCAGGCGCCGGGTGGGCCGTTACCACCCTGGACACCAGCGGCGACGTGGGTATGCATACTTCACTCAAGCTGGATAGCGCCGATGTGCCCTACATCAGCTACTATGACGCCACCAACAAAGACCTGAAGATCGCTTACTGGTCTGGCGGCGGATGGAGCACCCAAATTGTCGACTACCTGGGCGAAGTGGGTGAATATACCTCCCTGGCGCTGGACAGCGCCGGCATGCCGCATATCAGCTACTACGATGCGATCAACGGCGATCTGAAGTATGCTATGGCGACGGTCGCCGACGATGTTCTATTCCTGCCCTACCTGACCCGCGCCCCTTAGCGGATCCGGTATTCTCAAAAGTTTGAGCAGTGGGGTGTGTGCGGCGGGCGAGGCCCGCCGCACACACCCCACATGTTATCCAGTTACCGATATGGGTTCTCACCTGCGGACTTTCTACGTTCTCCTCATCACCCAGGCCCTCTCGCTGATCGGCAGCCGCATGACCAGCATTGCCGTGGGCATCTGGATCTTCACCCAGACGGGTAAGACCACTCCCTTACTGCTGACCGCCTTCTTCAATGAGCTGCCCGGCATGTTGGGCAGCAGCCTGGCAGGCGTATTGGTGGACCGCTGGAACCGGCGCTCAGTAATGATGCTGGCAGACGGCGGGCAGGCGCTGGGCACACTGCTGCTCTTGCTCAGCTTTCTTTCAGGACGCTTCCAGATCTGGCACTTGTATGCCATCGTGCTGCTGCAGGGCGCCTTTGCCACACTCCAGGATCTGGCGAAAAACGCCACTATCACCATGCTGGTGCCCGAAGACCAGCGCGAGCGCGCCAACGGCCTGCAGGAGATGATCTTCCCGCTGGCAGGCGTGCTTGCCCCGGTGATCACCGGCAGTCTCTACCTGCTCATCCAGATCACGGGCGTGATCCTGATCGACCTGGCGACCTTTATCATCGCGGTGCTAGTGGTCTTATTCGTGCGCATCCCACATCCAAAGCCCACCGCCGAAGGCCTCGCCGCCGCCGGAGGGGGTTTCTGGCAGGAAATGGCAGGCGGCCTGCGTTTCTTGCGGGCGCGTCCCGCCTTGTGGAGGCTGGTGCTCTATACCACTTTCATCAATTTCTTACTCAATGGCCCCCTGGAGCTGAATATCCCTTACCTGATCAACATTACCGGCAGCGAAGCCAAAACGGGCGGCATGCTGGGCATCGCCAGCCTGGGGGCATTCGCCGGCGCAGGCCTGATCGCGCTGTGGGGCGGGACGCGCCCGCGCGTCCACACCATCCTGCCGGGCATGCTGCTGTGCGGCGCGATGATCGTGGTATACGGCACAACACGCCAGCCCGTGTTGTTGGCGCTGGCTTTCTTCACGCTGATGGCGCCCCTGCCTGCCGGGCAGGCGCTGTACTTCTCGATCCTGCAAATCAAGACACCGCCCGATATGCAAGGCCGCGTTTTCGCCCTGGTGTATCAATTGAGCCTGCTGGCATCCACCACTTCGTTCTTGCTGGTGGGCCCGTTGATAGATCGCTGGCTGGAGCCCGCCGTGGGCAGCCCCGCCTGGCGTTCGGTAGCGCCCCTGGTGGGCGACCAGCCGGGCGCGGGGATGGGTCTGTTGCTGGTGGTCACCGGGATGCTGATCCTGGCAGCCACCCTGTGGATATATTTGCAGCCTGGCACTCGTACCCTGGAAAAGGTGATGCCAGATTACGAGGCCCTGGCACACGAATCACAAGAACAAATTTAACGCCTGCGGTCCCGCTCCTTAAGGCGCCGTATCGGCGAAAACCAACTCGCCGTCGTGCCACTCAGGGTCGCTCTCCAACATGGCGCGGAATTCCCGGTAGCGGGCATCCTGCTCGGGGCTGTCGGCATTGGCGACATACGTCTCGCGGTTCTCGAAGATCACCACCAGGTAGTATTCGCTGGGGTCCTTATCCATGCGATAAACGTACTGGGCAATATAGCCAGGGATATTCAACCCGCTTTCATGGCGAGACATCTCGATCAACTGTTTCTCGGCGCCGGGCTTGATCCGTAACCGTGCAACTGTTCCGTACATCCTGTCCTCCTTGGATGGAATATTGGTTGCCATCCCATTAACGGCTGCTGTACGCTGGGGGCAACAATTCAAACCATTTATGTCCGAATATAGCTCGGCTATTATATCGCACTTCGTCTTTGGGTCACTAGCAGCAATCCCCCTGAATGACTATAATAAACGCTATGGATGCCGAGCCCGTTATAATCGATGGCAGCCGTTGCGCGGAAATCGTTCAACGTCTTTCAGAAAAACTGAAAGCGTACTATGTCTTCCCAGATGTCGCCGAGCAAATCTGTAAATACCTTCAAAAACACCTGGAGAATGGAGCGTATTCCGATTTTACCGAGGGTAATTTGCTTGCCTTAGCTCTGACGATGGATCTGCAAGAAGTCAGTCAAGACGAGCACCTGTGGGTCAGGTGGCATCCGGAACCGTTGCCTGACCACGAAGGTCCATTGCGCCAAAATCAAGAATGGATGGATGAACGCTCGCAGGAAGCCAAGTTGGATAATTTCGGGTTTCACAAGGCAGAAAGGTTGCCCGGAAACGTGGGGTACATCGATATCCGGAGTTTTTCTCGAGCAGAGTGGGGCGCTGCTACAGCAATGGCTGCCATGAACTTCTTAGCAGAGACGAGTGCGCTGATCATCGACATGCGCAGGTGTGAGGGGGGATATGCAGATATGATCGCCCTGGTCTGCAGCTATTTGTTCGATGAAGAACCCGTCCACTTAAACAGCATTTACTGGCGCGAGGAGGATTCCACGCAACAATACTGGACGCAGCCCGATCTTCCTGGCAAACGGTATGGCAATAAACCGGTTTACGCCCTGATCAGCAAAGCTACTTTTTCAGGCGGCGAAGAATGCGCCTACGACCTGCAAAGCCGCCAGCGGGCCACACTGATAGGCGAGAAGACGGGCGGGGGCGCCAATCCTGGGGCTTCGTATCGGTTAAATTCACACTTTGAGGCATTTATCCCGGTCGGGCGGGCGATCAATCCGATCACCCATAAGAATTGGGAGGGCACCGGCGTTATTCCAGATATCCTGGTGCCCCAGGAGCAAGCCTTCAAGACCGCCTACCGGTTGGCGCTAAAATCGGTCATAGAAAGCACCGTGGAACCCGCCCGTGAGCCGTTTGCTTCGCTGGTGAAAGAGGTGCAAAACGCGCTTGAGGGTATCGAAGCCGGATAATCCTTAAACGAAAAGATCGATGGGAACACCAAACCGTTGTTGGGTGTTTTTCCCATTTGCCAGACTACAAACTTTGAATTTGCTGGCGTAATAAAGTGCTTAGCTTTTGAACAACCTGATTAAACGCGTGAGATGGCAACTTACAACCAAATTCTGCTTTTCTTGCTTTCCAGTCAAGACTTTTTACCTGGTCAGATAATATTGCTCCACTGATTTCTAAGCCATCTGGGATTACGACTTCAAAGGGATAACCTTTGATCTGACCGGTTATCGGACAAAGGATCGCTAAACCAACTTTTCCGTTATAGGCGGCGGGGGATAAAACTAAAGCAGGGCGACGACCTGCCTGTTCATGCCCTGCTTGTGGGTTAAACGTGATCCAAACGATGTCGCCGCTATCAGGAATATATGCCATCGATCACCAGGCCTCATTTCCTACCGCGGAACCGCTATCAATTTCGTGATGGATATTCTTCTTCGTAATGCCAGCAAGCAATTCGTCCAGTGTCCAACTGGGTGCTTCGACAGGCGTAACAATAATCTGACCTTCGACAAGGCTAATTTCGACTAACGAATCATGTTCTAATTGCGCATCACGGGCAAACGCCTTGGGGATTCGTAACGCAAGGCTATTGCCCCATTTTTGAACTTTCGTAAGCATAGGGTTCTCCTTCTGTATCTACAAAGAAGATACACCCTTTAGCTCGATCAGTCAAGGGCTTCTTTCTTATTTATTTGGGACGCTGATGAAAGCTGATCTTCTCTTTTTAGTCCGCTCGATCCGTGCGATCCGTGTCCCATGCCCACGTAGTGCGAGCGGCTTTTAGCGGGGCGAATCCCACCTGCCGGCTGCGCGCCGTGTCAGGCGCATTGTTTATTTCTTCAAGACTTCAAACTTTGTGTGCCTCAATTAGATACTTCCTGGCCAGGAAGGCTAAATCTTCGCCGCTTTCGAGTCGGCGTTGAAGCGCGAGCAAGTACGATGAATGTATTTCTACCGAGAATCCGGGGACAAGCCAGGGAACGGCTTTCAAGTAGTAAACGATCGCACCAACATCTGTAAACGATAACTGACCGGACCATTCTTGTGTATTGGTGATGGTCAACCCCGCAGCCACCAATTGGGGTACATACTTTTCCACGGTTGAATCAGGCCACTGGGGTTTAGCGCCAAAAGCCGCTACTAAGTCATACGCCCACAAGCCATGGACTTGCTGTGTAAGAAATGTACCACCCGGTGCGAGAATCCGGGCCACTTCCTTTGCATTGAAGCCTGAATGACGATTCAAGACGAGGTCAAACTCATCATTTGCAAAAGGCATCCGGTCAAAGTCGGTGAGTGGAACATCTACAACTTGAACGCCAAAGGGGGAAAGACGCTCCGTAGCTAACTTGAAGTTGGGCAGATAATCTTCTGTTACCACGACTTTCTCGGGCCAGTATTTTTGAAGTTTCAATAATCGCTCACCGCCTCCTGTGCCCAAGTCAACAACGGTTGAAGCCTGGCGCATCAGTTCAGCAGCCCGTGAAGTATAGGACCAGGGAGCCTGTTCTTCGATCATTCGGCCATCCAGATAGGAAAAATCCCATCCAATGAAGGGCTGTTGCTCCTCACGTTTCCAGGTTTCAATGAGTTCATACGCATTCATCGGTTGATTGATTGCCTTTAGCAAGCGGCTAAGGGCTTGCGTTACCTGCTGGCGGGTGCGCGTGGACAATGCTTGGGAGCAGAGAAAACTCGAAGCCAGAAAAATGCTCGAAAACGGCGGAGAATCCCCGGTGTCCAGTGCCCGTTGTGTTAACTCGCAGCCCCGTCATTAGTTTTTGCTCCATCTACTCACACTACTTGACCTAACTGCATATCTTTCCTTACAACTCTGCGCTCATTTTGGACACCTAGAATTTTTAAGCCCAATTGAGTGGATAGTATTGAAACTGTAAAAACATACTTGTCACGATGGGTCTCAACAATAGATTGAAATGCATCTTTGAAGATTTCAGGCGTTTGGAGATTGTCGCACCACTTTAATATTTCTTTATCATCAAAAGAATACCCATGCAATCTGTGGGCAAATCTATTTCTAATGTTTTTTTTGAGTTTCAAGTCGTTATATTCCAACTTGCTAATCAACCCCAAGCAGTAAGCCGTTTTTATGCGTGCGCCGAAACTTCCTAAAGGTGTTTCTGAATAACTTTCAGTTCCTAGTAGCTCATCAACCGCCTTATTATCATCAATCATAAAACTGGCAAGAAGGTCTCTTAAAAGCGAATCCAAAAAAGCACCCGAAATGATAACCGCAGACCCGGGAGTTTCTTTTTGGAATTCACCAAAAAACTCCTTCCAATTGTATTCATTCAGGTTGTTTCGTTTGACCGTCATAGACGACTCATTTCTGCGTTTTTTTAGTGGAACTCTCTCTCAAGAGCAGGCGAACGGTTTGCGTTATTAGAATGTCCTTGCCTGAGGCGCGGCGGAAGCGTATCCTTGGGGGTGATGCCGTCGCCGGGAACGCTTTCGGGGTGAGAGCGTCAGGGTTGGCCGACCGCCGCTATGGGATGCCTTTGTGGACAAGCCCGTTGCGTTATTTGGCTGCCCGGCGGATACTAATCTGGGACACCAAGCCCGAATCGGTAGCTACAACTCTCAACCCAAAAATCCGCGCCCCAGAGAATTTCATCTAGGAGTGTAGCATGAACTCACCTGGAAATACAAGAGACATTCAACGCTACGTTGCACTCGACATCCACAAGGAATATGTGATGTTGGGGGCAATGAACGCAGCTCAGGAGTGGGTTATCCGTCCGAGGCGGGTGGAGATGAACCACTTTCGCACCTGGGCAGCCAACAATCTGTGCGCTGGTGATGCGGTGGTGATCGAGACGACCACCAATGTCTGGGATATCTATGATATTGTTGCGCCGCTGGTGACGCAGGCAGTGGTGGCGCACGCAAGGGCAGTACGCCAGATCGCCGAAGCGCGGGTGAAAACCGACACGGAAGACATCAAACGTCTGTTGCGGCTGCTAATCGCAGACATTGTTCCCGAAGTGTGGGTGCCGCCTGCCCATGTGCGCGAACTGCGAGGTATGATCGCCTATCGCAACCGGCTGGTAAAGACCGGGGCGATGATCCGCAACCGTTTACATAGCTTGCTGCACCGACACAATCTGCCCCTGTCCGAAGGAGGCCTGACCGATCAGGGGTGGTGGGAAGCCCAAGCGCTCAACACACTGGAAAGACTCCAAGTGCGGCAGGAACTTGCGCTGCTCGAAAAAGTGGAGCAGAACAAAGCAGAACTTGACTTGGAGCTCCAGAAAATGAGTGTAGGGGAAACCTGGGGCAGGCAAGCCACCCGCATTTTACAGTTACCGGGCCTAGGCATAGTCGTGACGATGACCATCCTGGGCGCCATTGGCGACATCCGCCGTTTTGAAGACGCCAAACACCTGGTCGGCTATGCGGGGATGGGAGCAGGTGTCCATGACAGTGGCAAAGAACACAAAGACAAAGGCATCACCAAAAGTGGACGGAAGGAACTGCGCTGGGCGCTGGTCGAAGCTGCCTGGCGCGCCATCCGCATGTCAGAACTCTAGAAGCAGCGCTACGAAGAACTCAAAGAGCGAAAAGGGCCGTGCAAAGCCATTGTCGCAATTGCCCGCAAGCTGTTGGTAGCCATCTGGCATGTTCTGAGCAAGGAAGAAACTGACCGCAATGTCAGCGAAGAAGACCTGGCCTGGAAGATGCTCTTGTGGTCATGGAGCCTGGGAGACGAAGCCCGGTTGGGATTGACCCCGAAGCAATTCGCCAAGTACAGCCTTCTGCGCCTGGGCGTGCAAAATGATGTGACAGAGTTTATGCGTGGTAAGGTGCTGAGAAGAATAGCGCCAACCGACGAAGTCCTGGCGCGGGCCACCGAACTCGGCCTCCCAACCTGATTTCCTGACTTGCAAGCGTAATGCGAGTCTGGTGATCCCCCAGCCGACCTGAAAACCAGGGTACGGGGGCGATGCCTATCCTAAGCGCGGAAAGCGCCGAATTTACCCAGTAAATACGTGACTTCTCACCTGTAGAAGCCCTCCCGAAAGCTGCCTGCCAAACAGATTCTTCTCCATCCTTGACTCTACAAGTAATCGGTAGCGGCGGGCCGGGCGTTGACAATGTTCGGAAGCAGAAAAAATCGAAGCCCGATTCAACGCGCCGCACGGCAGTACTCTGCCACCGCAACCGGTCAAATCCGCCATCCGATTGGTGGATTTGTATCGATTGTACAACAAAAAAAGATTTCCGGCTTGCGCCGGAAATCTGGTGAAAGAGATAAACGGATAAATATTTCCTGGCACGAGATGAGTCAAAGCCAGAGTGCGAAACTGAAAGCCGGCATCCAGTGAATCAGTGAGAGCGGGGAATCGTGGCCGTTCACAGTGGACAGCGCCTGGTGGATGGCATGGGAGTCTCACTGGCGAAGACTGTGAAACTGGAGTGCGGCACTGACATGAGCAAGCTCCCCACCGACAAGCATTACTGCTCCTGGCTGGGGTTAGCGTCAAAACAGGAGATTTCCGGCGGCAAGGTGTTGAACAACCAGACCTTAACCAGAAGCAATATGAAAAAGCGGGCGGCCAAACTTGGCTACCAGCTTGTGCTTGCCCTGGCTTACAGGAAAGCGCGGAATTTTCGGAAGCGGGCGCCCTGCTCGGGTTCAGCGTCAGCGCGCCGCGTCATCTGCGTTAGTTGCGCGCTGAATACCAGTCCAACACGCGTAAGGCGCGCAGCGTGTTCCACCGGCTCGGCCGGCCCACGCCCTCGTCCACCTCGACCGGCATCACGCCGGGATGCCGGTTCTCGAGCGGCCACCGCCCATCGCCGTCGCGCTTCGACTCGACCAGCTCGATCGCCTCGGCCACGCGCTCGTCCGGCGTGGCGCCTGCTCTGCGCAGGTACTCAAGTCCCCGCAGCACATCGTAGTGCCACCAGGTGGGGAAGGCGAAGCGCGTCCACACGGCGTCGCCCTTGCGATCTCGTTCGATCACCTCGCCGGTCGACCGACGCCGGAAGAGGCGGCGCTCGAGCAGGTACTCCTGCCCGCGCAGACGGGCCTCCTTCACCTCGGCGCGGCTCCCGCCGGCCAGCTCGCATTCGAGCAGGCCTTCCAGCACGCAGATCGTGGTGTTAAACGACGAACGCGTCGAGCCGTTGGCGGCTTCACAGTTCCAGCCGCCGTCGGATAGCTGCTCGCGGAGCAGGCAGTCGACGATCCGCTGGACGTCCTGACCGAAGTAGGCGCCGCTCGCGCCAC
>Ga0209705_10000799_pt1 | contig 16560 bp, 15 predicted proteins | sample PPLLaktember2015_5_FD_187262 | JGI IMG/M metagenome (GOLD analysis project Ga0209705, IMG submission 187262) | Freshwater sediment microbial communities from Prairie Pothole Lake near Jamestown, North Dakota, USA - PPLs Lake P8 Core (1) Depth... | ecosystem: Environmental > Aquatic > Freshwater... | reverse complement strand
ACGGTTGTACCCCGCGCGAGATTATCGATGCCCTGCTCATGGCCTTCCCGGCCCTCGGACTGGCCAAGATCGTGTGGGCGGCGGACGTGATCCTGGCCATGGATCTGCCCGAGTTCCGCATCGAGAACCTGGATGCGCAGCCCGGCTGGCACGATCTGCTTGCGGCGGACGCCGCCGCGAACGACGAAATCACCTATGCCGACTGCAACGGTCGCAGTTTGTACATCTACCGCAAGGGCGCCGAGTACCGCGTGTACGACAGCCGTTGCCCGCACCAGGTGACGAACATCCCGCACCTCGCGCTCCAGGGAAAACGCCTCACCTGCCCCAAGCACCAGTGGGCGTTCGACGTCACCACCGGCCAGTGCGTGGAGAAGGGCAACCGCCCGCTGCGCGAGTTCAAGGCCAAGGTCGAAGGCGGCCGGCTGCTGGCGTTCTGGTGAATACATGCTGGGCGCGCGCCGCATTCAGTTCACTCGTCTGGTGGCGGGCATTGTGTGCGGCGCGATGCTCGCCGGCTGCGCCTCGGTGCGCACGCTCAGCGATTACCGGCCCGGCGATCCGGTGTTCATGAGCGGTACGCGCTTCGATGTGGCCTTGATCCGCAAGGACCCGGTGGCCCTCAGGCGATTCCACTCGTTGCCACCGAACTGGCCGTGGCTCGATCTGCCGTTCAGCTTCATCGCCGACCTGTTCTTCTGGGTGCTGCCGCGCACCACCGGCGCACCGGGCAACGCAGAGCGGTGACGCACCGCGTCCCGCGTTACTTGCGCACGAAGTCGATGACAATCAGCTCCGGGTCGCGCTGCACGTAGTTGATCTCGATGCCGGCGCCGTAGCGCTGCTGCATCTGTTGCAGCAGTGGAATCGGATCGTGGTCGTTGGTGAAGCGCATGACTTCGCCCGGGTGTAGCGCATCCAGCGCGCCGAAGATGGCGGCATGGCGGAAGCGCTTGGCGACGCCGCGGGCATCGAACGGATAAATCTGGCCGAGAATGCGCAGTTGTGGATCAGACATGGGAGCTCCTCGTGTGAGCGGTTGCCGGTATGAGCCCGGAGTAACCTGACATCGGTCAGGGCAACACCGCCTGCTCGTAGGCAAGAGTGTCCTATTCGGGGGATAGATGTCCATTTGCAGGCCTCTGGCCATTCATGAGCCATCGGACGTGTCTCTCACAGTAGACGCCGGAAGTGCCACACCGCGAACGCGAACAGGCCGCTGCCCAGCACCAGGTTGCCGAGGATGTCCCGCAAGCCGTTGCCCTCTTACCTATCTCGTTGAGTTACGGAATGCTGCTGTGTAGGATTGCGCGTCACGCTTTGGAATTTATATCTTAGTTTATCGGACCGGCATCTATCGAGACTTAAAAATACTCGAAACCAACTTTACCTGTACAATCCAAGGGAATCGAAAATGAAAATGATCAGCAAAAAGCTGAGCGGAGTGGTCGTCGCAGTATCGCTGTCACTTACTGTGCCCCTCGCCGCCGCGATGGACATAGGGGTGGGTGCAAATCTGAACCTCGCTGGGGGAGGAGGGACTGGTTATGGCGTCTCCCTGCCCATGCGATTCGGCAACATGATGGTCGAACCGGCCCTGAGTATCTTTGACCACTCATCAGACAATTCTGATCCGCCGTTCCCGAGCAATACCTATAATTACCAACACTATACGTTGGAGACAGGCATATATTGGCGCAAGGAAGTGGTTCCGTCGGTGGAAACCTATATTGGTGGCCGAGTGGGCTACATAAAGGAAGAATCCTCACAGTCGTATCCCGGCTTGAGCTATTCAATCGATACCTCCGGCTACTACATCGGCCCGACTTTCGGTGCCGAGTATTTTTTCAACAAGCACTTCAGCATGGGCCTCGACGTGTCGCTGCTCTACAGCTCCTTGTCTGGCGATGGGTACAGCGGTGGTCAAGCCCAGTCGACTAGCACCAAAGACACGTACACCCAAACGCGCGCCTTGTTGCGGTTCTACTTCTAAAGTCTGAATTCGGAGATTGCACCATTCCCGGGTGCCGGTGGATTCAAGAATGTACACCGGTCCCGGTTTCACCAGCATTGAGCCGTCGGGCACCGTCACGCCTGCATTATTCGTAACAGGTCTTAAACTTCTCGGGGAAGTCAGGAGCTGCGCACGGCTTTGTTCGTTGTACGAATCGGCCCGTCATGGGGCAACGAAACGATCTGTGCTGGTCGACTCCGGTCGAAGCTCGATGAGCGTGATTTCCGGAGCCGCCGTCACCCGCATTGGCGGCCCCCAGGTACCGGTGCCGCGGCTCACGTACAGCCAGCCGCCGCCGGCAATCCGGCTGAGCCCGGTTGCCACCGGGTAACTCAGGCGCACCAGCAGGCCGAACGGAAAGATCTGACCACGATGGACATGACCGGAGAGTTGCAGGTCACACCATCCCGTCGCCTGTGGATCGAGACGCGGCTGGTGCTTGATCAGGACAATAAAGCGGTTGCGGTCACAGCGCTGCAACAGTGCGCGTTCGTTGGTGCTGGCGGGTAGTTCGAGACTGGCGCCGGTCGGGTCATCGACACCAGCGAGGGTAACGGACTCGGTAATATCAACTGCGGTCCCGCGCAACATCCTGAATCCAGCGCGCTCGTGGAAGGCCAGCGCACGTTCGAGACCGACGAAGTATTCGTGATTGCCGGTGACCGCGAACTTGCCGAGGCGCGGTTGCAGTGCCGCCAGCATCGGGGCCAGGCCATTCAGCCGATCAGCCTGGCCGTCGACCAGATCACCGGCCGACACCAGCACATCGGCATCGAGCGCATGCAGCTTGTCGAGAATGGCGCGCAGGCGGCGCGCGCCAACCAGCGCACCGAGATGCACATCGGAGATCAGCGCGATGCGCAGCGGATCGGACCCAGCCGGGAGTTTCGGCGAGGTCAGGACCACTCGCTCGACGCGCAACCGCTGTGCCGCCACGAAACCATATATCGAAACAGCGGCAGTCAGTGCGCAGGCAAGCAGGAACTCGTCGTGCACCGACAATCCCGGATTAACGCCGCCGAATTTCAGCAGCACGCCGAGCAGATCGAGGGCGAGCGCGATCCAGAAGAACAGAAACGCCACGCCCATCCAGCTGTAGCCGATCCAGGCGCCGAATAGCACCGGGCGGTGCCAGCCGCGTTGTTCCCAACGCCACACAAGCAGCGGCATAACGGTCATCAGCGCCACCCACGCGACCAACGCGGCGGTGACCGGCCAGACCAGCGCCAACGCGGCGTCGGCCTTGGCCACAACATACAGTTGCAGACCGCCGTACAGCAGGAACATTACGGTAATGGCAATACGCAGGCGGCGGTCAGTAGCCATGGACGTGTCTGTCACAGCAGACGCCGGAAGCGCCACACCGCGAACGCGAACAGGCCGCTGCCCAGCACCAGGATGCCGAGGATGTCCTGCCACACGTAGGCGAAGCCATTGCCCTTGAACAACACCTGAAAGCCGAGATCGATGTAATAGCGCATCGGCGACAGCAGGCTCAGGTACTGCATCCACGGCATCATGCTCTCCGGCGGCGACATCGCGCCGGACAGGAACATCATCGGCCACAGCGTCAGGAACATCAGCATCATCGCCTGCGGCAGGTTGCGGGCGATCACCGCCAGCGCCAACCCGAGGCTGGCGATCGAGAACACGTACAGGCTGGTGACCGCATAGAACAGCAGGACGCTGCCGCGCAGCGGCGTGCCGTGCACGCCGTGCACGATCGCATACAGCGACAGCGGCGACAGCAGCAGCACCACGATCACGGTCGGGATGATCTTGGCGGCGAACAGTTCGGCCGGCCGCAACGGGCTGACCAGCAGCTGTTCGAGCGTGCCGTGTTCCTTCTCGCGCACCAGCGCCGCCGCCGTGAGCAGCAGCGAGGTCATGGTGATCATGTTGAACAGCTCAAACAGGCTGGAAAACCAGGCAACGTTGATACTTGGATTGAACTCTATCCGCACGCGTGCGTCGACCTGCGGCAGGCTGGCAAGTTGTTCGAGCACCGGACCGCTGCGCCGTTCCAGCAGCTCGATGCCGTACTGGCCGGCGATCTGGGCGATGTAGGCGGCAGCCAGAATGGCCATCTGCGCCTGCGTGCCGTCGGAGATCACCTGGAAGCGGCCGCGGCTTTCCTGCACGTCGCGCGCGAAGGTCGGCGGAATGATCACCGCCAGGCTGGCGCGCGCCGCATCCAGCGTTTCCACCACCTCGCGGTCGCTGTGCACCATGCGCACGATCTTGAAATACGGTGCGCGCAGGCGCGACACCAGTTCGCGGCTCTCGTTGCTGTGCGACAGGTCCAGCACCACCACCGGATAGTTGCTGAGATCGACTGCACCGGCGTGGCCGGCGATATAGACCGCGCCGAAGAATCCCCACAGCAGGATCAGCACGATCGGCCAGTCCGCGCCCAGCTGGCGGAATTCCTTGAGCAGCATGGCGAGCAAGCGTCCGCGCATCAGCCGATCCGCTTGCGCAGGAAAAGCCATGCCGCGCTGTAGACCACCAGCGTGTAGAGAACGAGCGCGCCGAGCTGCGGCCAGTAGTAGTCAATACCGAAGCCCTTGAGGTAGCTGCCGCGCACCACGGTCATGAAGTGCGTGGCCGGAATCAGCTGGGCGATGAACTGGCCGACCGCATCCATGGATGCCACCGGGGTGATGAAGCCGGAGTAGTTGAACGCCGTGGTCATGGTGACCATCAACGTCGTGAACATCGCTGCCAGCTGGCTGCGCATCAGGACCGAGATCAGCAGACCGATGCCGATGGTGCACACCGAATACAGCACCGCCCCGGCGGTCAGCACGAAAAAGCTGCCGGTAAAGCGCACCTCGAAGATCCAGCGGCTCACGGCGAAGATCAGAAAATAGTCGAGCATCGCCACCGCCAGGTAGGGCAGCAGCTTGCCGAGGATGATTTCCAGGCGCCCGGTCGGCGAGGCATAGAGGTTGAAGATCGTTCCCGTTTCCTTCTCGCGCACGATCAGCAGCGCGCCGAGCAGCGCCGGGAACAGCATCAGGATCAGCACCAGCAGGCCCGGCACCACTGCGTTCTTGCTCTCCAGCGTCGGGTTGTACCAGACCGACAGATTGGCCTGCACCGGCAGCAGGCTGGTGGCGGCCAGGCCGCGGCGCGCGGCGAGATCGGTGAGCAGCTGCTGGTTGTACAGCGCATTGATCGCGTTGACGTAGCCGGTGATGATGGCGGCGCGGCTCGGAAACGAACCGTCCACGGTCACGCCGACCGCTACCGGCCGGCCGCGCGCCAGGTCGCGGCCGAACTCCGGCGGCAGGTCGATGATCACGCGTGCCCGTCCGGTGCGCATCCATTCCTCGACCTCGCTGCGGCTGTCAAGCACGCCGACCAGGTCGAAGTACTCGGAGTGCACGAAGCGGTCACGGTAATCGCGGCTCCACGGCGAGCCGTCGTGGTCGACGAACGCTACTGGCAGATGTTTGATGTCGAGGATCAGTCCGAAGCCGAATAGCAGGATCATGATCATCGGTATGACGAACGCCAGCCCAAGATAGATCGGGTCGCGCAGCAACTCGCGCGTCTCCTTGATGGCAATCGCCGGCACCCGTTCAAGCATGGTTGGCCCCGGCCCGGGCGATGAAATAGATGAACGCCTCTTCCATGGTCAGCGGCTGGGCGTTGACGGCGGCCTCGATGCCGGCAGCGCGCAGCAGGGCTTCGGCCGTCGTCACATCGGCATCGGCCACCCGGCTCTGCCATTGGATGCGTCGGCCGTAGAGCATGGCCCCGGGGAAGCGTTCGCTCAACAGCGGGTAGGCGCGCTCGAAGGCGCGCGCCGTGACCACCACCGCCGGGCCGCCGGCGCCGGTGGCGTGCACCTTGAGTTCCGTCGGGCTGCCCACGGCCGCCAGCCGCCCCTGGTGCATCAGCGCCAGCCGGTCGCAGTGTTCGGCCTCGTCCATGTAATGGGTCGACACCAGCACGGTGATGCCCTGTTCGCGCGCCAGACCATGCACGATGTCCCAGAACTGGCGGCGCGCCACCGGGTCGACGCCCGAGGTCGGTTCATCCAGAAACAGCAGCTGTGGTTCGTGCAGCAGCGCCGCGGCCAGCGCCAGCCGCTGGCGCAGCCCGAGCGGCAAGGCCTGGGTGCGGCGCTCGGCGTAATCGGCAAGCCGCAATTCGGCAAGCAGCGTCTGGATGCGCGCGCGCCGCCGCGCGCGCGGCAGGCTGTACAGGCCGGCGTACAGTTCGAGGTTGGCAGTCACGGCGAGATCGCGATACAGCGAGAAGCGCTGCGACATGTAGCCGATCCGGTTGCGCAACTGCTGACGCGCCGCCGGCTGCGCCAGATCGAGCCCGGTCACGGTCGCCTGACCGTCGCTCGGCGCCAGCAGTCCGCACAGCATCTTGAGGAGCGTGGTCTTGCCGGCGCCGTTCGGGCCGAGCAGGCCGAAGATTTCGCCGGCCTGCACGTCCAGGCTGACCTGGTCGACAGCCACGAAACTGTCGAAGCGGCGCGTGAGGTCGTGGGTGTGCACCGGGGCGGCGGCGTTCGCAGTGCGGCCCCCGACTGGTGTGGTGAGGCGGGCGCTCTCGGCGGACGCGGTTGTCTGGCGCTCGACCAGCCGATGCACGAACACATCCTCCAGATTCGCCGGGATGTCGTGCGCCTGCGCTCGAGTGAATCCGGCGGCCGCCAGACGCGCGCCGACATCGGTCGCCGGGTCGCGCAGCAGCACGTGGGTCTCGGCGCCGTACAAGGCCACGCTCTCTGCCTCCGGCCAGCTGGCCGCGGCGCGCGCCACGTTCGGCGGCGGTGCGCCGTCGATCGCGACCAGGCGTCCGGGCAGCGCGGCCGCCAGCGCATCCGGCGCGCCTTCGGCGATCACCTCGCCCTGATGCATCAGCAATACATGGTGGCAGCGTTCGGCTTCATCCATGTAGGCGGTGCTGAGCAGCACCGTCACGCCGCGCCGCGTGACCAGGTCGTGAATAATCGTCCAGAAGTCGCGCCGCGACAGCGGATCGACGCCGGTGGTCGGCTCATCGAGCAGCAGGATGTCGGGCAGGTGGATGAGCGTGCAGATCAGCGCCAGCTTCTGGCGCATGCCGCCGGACAGTTTGCCGGCCGGTCGGTCGAGAAACGGCGCGAGCCGGGTCATGGCCAGCAGCCGTGCGCGGTTCTCGCGGTACTCGGCGTCCGGCACCTGGCGCAGGGCGCAGAAGAACTCGATGTTTTCGGCGACGCTCAGCGAGTCGTACAGATTCAGCCCCAGGCCCTGCGGCATGTAGCCGATCAGTGGCTTCACCCGCTCCGGCTGGCGGCGCACGTCGATGCCGGCGATGCTCGCGTGGCCATCGTCGGCCGACAGCACGCCGGCGAGAATCTGGATGATGCTGGTCTTGCCGGCGCCGTCCGGGCCGATGAGCCCGAGCACGCGCCCGCGATGCACGTCGAACGACACGCCGCGTACCGCATGCACCTTGCCGCGGGAATAACGCTTGTGCAGTCCGGCAACGCGGATGACGTTGCGATCGGCCGGTGGGGCGGCGGGCTGGGATGCTGTCATATGCCGGACTCGCACGCCCGCGCGGGGCTATTTCTTGGACTGCCCGAACAACTTGCGCTTGCCGGGCACCGGCGTGATCCAGTCCGGACCGTCTTCGAGCCGCACCACGGCATCGGCCGGCATGCCGGGCTTGAGCACGCCGCCCGGGTTTTCGTCGAGCGCCAGCTCCACGGCGAACACCAGCTTCACGCGCTCCTCGCGGGTCTCGACGTTCTTCGGCGTGAATTCTGCCTCGCTCGCGATCTTGCTGACGCGCGCCGGATAGAATCGGTCCGGGAAGGAGTCGACGTGCACGCGCGCCGGCTGCGCGTGCACGATCTTGCCGATGTCCGGTTCGGGCACGTAGATCTTGAGGTACAGCTGGCTGAGATCGACCAGGGTAAAGAGCGGGGTGCCCGGCTGCACCCATTCACCGCGCTCGATGGTGCGCACCAGTATCGTGCCGGCGGTCGGCGCGCGCACCGTCATCTCGTCGAGGTAGCGTTGTTGTTCGGCCAGCGATGCCTTGGCCTCGCGCAGCGCGGCACTCTGCACATCCGCCTCCAGGCGCGTGCGTTCCATCATCTGCTGGGTGATAAACCCGTCGGCCATGAGCTTCTGGTTGCGCGCCAGTTCGCGTTCGGCCTGGGCGAGGCTGGCCTCGGTGCGGCGCACGCGCGCCGCCAGCGAGTTGATGCGTTCGCGCAGTGCCGGGTCGGCCAGCACCACCAGGGTTTCGCCGCGTTCGACCGTGCGGCCCTCGTCGGCCTTGATCTCCGCCACCCGCCCGGCGGAGCGCGCGCTCAGGGTGGTGAGCCGGCCCTCGATGCGGCCGCTCGCGACCAGGAAGGCCGTATCGGGTACGCGCGTCAGCCGCTGCCAGGCCAGTACCGCGGTCACCGCCACAATGACCACGGCGAGCAAGGCCAGAATCCAGACACGTTTGTTGTTCATGTGTTGTGTGGTCGGTTGTGATGCGGATGCCGGCATCCGTCGCACGGCCAGAAGATCATATCCGCAAACCGGGCGTCAACCGGCTTGCGGTTCATTGCTTTCCGAACCACCAGACGCCGGAGGCGGCGACGATCCGCGCCAGGCGCGCGTATCCGGCAGCACGCGGATGCGCGCCATCGTTGTCGCGCACCTCGTTGAGCCAGATTCGGTCGTCGATCAGAGCCGGAAGGGTCGCGACATACGGGACGCCGAGCCGGATGGCCGCGTCCCGCATGCGTTCCGAAAGCCGCGCCAGACGCGCATTGTGGTCAGCATCGGCCGCCGGCGGCGGGCCGACCATCAGAGTGCGATATCGGGTCCGCGCGTTGTCCAGCACGGCGTGCAGGTTGGCTATGGTGTCGTCTTCGCTCACGCGCTGTTGGCCGTCGACCAGACTTGCATCGTTCGCGCCAAAGGAAAACACCACGTAATTTTCGGTGGCCGGCAGCAGGCGCGGTTCGCACTCCGCCAGCCAGCGGCGCGCGATGTCCATGCTGGTCTCGCGCCGTACGCCGAGGTTGTAATAAGTGATGTCGTGGCCGGCGCCCCGCGCGCTCGCGCACAGTCGCCCGGTCCAACCCAGGCACTCGTCATCGCCGGTGCCCTGCACGTAGGAATCGCCGAGGAAGCAAATACGGATGTCGAGGGAGGCCATGGCCATATTGTATCGCCTGCAGCTATCTGGGTCGTCATCCCCGCATGTCTCTGGCGGGGATCCAGAGGCTAAATGGAATTGCCCGCGGCAATCCGGTGCCCGGCTCGCTCCGGCGGGGACGTCACAACCAACGGCAACAGACGGCGCGATTGGCGAAACTCATTGCTCTCCGTGTGCTGGTTGAGCCCGTGTAGGGCGCAATGAGCAACGCGAATTGCGCCGGATGTATATTCGGTCGATCGGTGGGTTACGGCGCGCCCCTCACCCCTTGCCCTCTCCCGCTTGCGCGGGAGAGGGGGAGTTGGTGATACGGCGATATTAATATGGGCGCCTAACCCACCCGACATTGAACGATCCCATCACACCTTTGCGATCTCGTTCGTCGCGAACAGGTGTTCGAGCCACAAGTTGGTGAGATGCTCGCTCAAGCGATTCTGCGCGAGGCGCTCCTGCAGGCTGTCGTAATCCGGCATGTCGAGCGGCTGGTCTTGCCACGAGCAAGCGAACACCGCCTTGGTGCGCTTGCCGGTGGCCGGATCGACCTGCCATTGCAGGCATTGCGAGCACACGCCTTTCAGCATGCACTGCATGCTGGCGTACACCGAGCCGGTGGCTGGCGGATTTTTGGTGAATTTATCCTTCAGCTCGTTGTGCTTGAGATCACGCAACCGTTGCACCAGGCAGCCGCCGCCCATGAAATACAGGCGGTCCAGGTCTTCGAACCTGAAGCTGCCGCCGAGCTTGCCGTTGGCATAGGCCTTGAGCGCATCGCGCACGTCGCCGGTGTAGCTCCTGTCCTGCGTGCGGCCCGGCTTGATTTCGCCGTCGAGACTCACCCACACGATTTCATCGCAGCACTGCTCGAACTCGTCCCGGCAGAAGACCTCGCCCGGATTGCGGAACGAGATGAAGAACAACACTTTGTTGCCGGCGGCGCGCAACGCCGGGCCGAGTGCACGCACGCCGGTGGCGCCGATGCGGTCGGCGACCAGCAGCAGGGTCTGGTTGTGCGGGACATGCGCCGCGGTGCCGCTCGGGCCCATGAGCGCGATCGGCTCGCCCGGCTTGAAGGTGGCCGCGAGGCGCGAGCTCGCGCCGCGCTCGAGCACGATGAGCGTGACCGTGCCCTGATCCGCGTCCACCTTCGAGCCGGTGATGGCCAGGGTCTCGGTCTGCAGGCGCGTGCCGTCCACCACCGGCGCCAGGCGTTCGTAATTCTGCAAACGGTAGATCTGGCCGGGCTTGAAGCGCTTGGCCGCCATCGGCGCGTGGATGACGAGTTCCACGGCATTCACCGCACAGCGCGTGACCGAGATGAGACGTGGCTGGAAGAGATCCTGCATGTCCTCGCGGAACGCCGCATACTCCATGTCATCGCCTGGCTGTTCAGTGCGCGCGCCGAACGCGGCGACGATCTTGGGGTAGGTGCGCAACCCGGAGGCCACCGCCTTCACCACGCTGCCGTTGAAGCTCGGATGCGTGTCGCCGATGAAGCTGACATGCTTGCCGTTGTTGTTGTAGGAGGTAAACGGGCCGAAGTCCGGCGTCTTGCAATACTTGATGGCCGCGACCGGCACGAGGTTTTCGTCCTGCGACTCGTGCGATTTGTAATGACTGCCGTCCAGCTCGAAGCTGCCGCGGTGTTCGAAGAAATAGGCGATGTTCGGTTTCGCGCCGGTGGCGACGAAGATCGCGCGCGCCGGAAGCCGGACCTGCTCGTCGCTTTCGACCAGCTTTCCCTCGGCGTTCTCTTTCATGCGCTTGCACACCAGCGCCGAGACGTGCATGTACTCGTCGAGTGTCGCCGCGACCGGGCTCAGGGTGTCAGCGTAATAAATGCCTTCCTCCATCGCCTTGATCACTTCCTCGTGATTGCGCTGGTAGGCGGGCGATTCCGAGAGCTTGCGCCGGTAGGCGACGGTCACGCCGCCCCACTGCTGTATGAGCGCGGTGAAATCCGGCGTGCGTTTTTCCTTCCGCGCCTGTTCGCGCTCGGCGCGCGCGAGCCGGCCATGCGCCAGGAATTCATCGAGAACGAGTTTCGATTCTTCATCCAGGCCCTGACGCACGAACTGGTCATCGTGGCTGGCAACGAGTTGCTCGTAACGCAGCAGGGTCTTCTCCACCTGCTTGATGTAGTACGCCTGGACCTCGGTGGCGGTATCGATGCCGGTGAGACCGCCACCAATCACCACCGCCGGCAGTCGCACCTGCAGATTGGCGAGACTGGCATTCTTGGCAGCGCCGGTGAGCTGCAACGCCATGAGGAAGTCGGCCGCCTGGCGCATGCCGCGAGCCAGGCTGCCCGGAATCGGCAGCGCCTGTGGCAGACCGGCGCCGACAGCGATCGATACATGGTCGAATCCCAGTTCCCAGGCGTCGTCGAGCGTTACGGTGCCGCCGAAACGTACGCAGCCGAACACCTGGAAGTGGGTACGGCGCGCGAGCGTCAGGTAAATGAGCTTGAGGAAGTTCTTGTCCCAACGCACGGTGATGCCGTATTCGGCCACGCCGCCGAAGCCGGCCATGACGCGCGTGTCGAGATCTTCTTCGAGTTCCTGGTAGTCGTATACCGGACCTTTCAGCAGCGCGTCCGGCAGGGTTTCGATCTTGAGGCCGTCCACACCCACGACCGCGAAACCTTCCTGCAGCAGGTGATTGGCGAGCGTGAAACCGGCCGGACCCATGCCGATGACCAGAACTTTAAGACCGTTGTACGGTTTCGGCAGCCACTGCTTCGGGCGCAGCGGGTTCCAGCGCGTGAGCAGGTCGTAGATCTCCACGCCCCAGGGCAGCGACAACACGTCGGTCAGGCAGCGCGTTTCGATCTGCGGGATGTTGACCGGGTCCTGCTTCTGGTAGATGCAGGCCTTCATGCAGTCGTTGCAAATGCGGTGTCCGGTGGCCGGGCACATCGGGTTGTCCACCATGATCATGGCGAGCGCCGAGATCGTGTGGCCGTCGCGCTTGAGCGAGTGCATCTCGGAGATCTTTTCTTCCAGCGGACAGCCGTCGAGCGGCACGCCGATGGCGTTCTTCTTGATGCCCTTGTCCGGTTCGCCCTTCTTTTCCGGGAAGCCCTTGGAACAGAAGTCACCGTCGTGGTCGTGGCAATAGATGCAGTAATTGATCTCGCTTTGGACCTGGCGCGCATTCATGCGCGGGTCGGTCAGGTGAAACCCGTCGCGCTCGTGGCGGGCACCGCTGGCGTTCTCGAAGCGTTCCACGTCGTCTTTCTGCACCACCTGGATTGGAACGAGGTTGGCAAAGTCCACGCCACTGGGGAGCTTAAAACTCACCCAACCGCGCACCGCCTGTTGGCCCTCCGGTACCGTGAGGGCGCGAATGCACCAGCGCGTCAGTTTTTCAATGTCATCCGCCTGCCCGGCCTCGTCCGTCAGCAGCTTTTCAGCCAGGCGCGCAATCGCCAGTTCGCGGTCGGCGTCCGAAATTCCGGCCTTCTTGAGGGCACCGTTCAGCCAGCTATCGAGCTCGGCGAAATTCTCGAACTCCTCTTTTTTCGACAGCCGCCGGCGTGCGCGTCGCTGTACAAACAGCTTCTTGAAGGTGAACACCGGATTGTGCGACAGCACGGCGCCACGCGCCGCGTCGATCTCCTTGCGGATGCCGAACAGGTCGGCGATGACGTCGTCCAGCAATGGCGAACAGGCGAGCAGCAGCTCGCTGTTCTCGACCGGCGTCAGGGATTTGCCGGCACGCACGGCCAGCAACTGGTCGTGACGCGCCGCATCCTGAGCCTTGAGGCGGCGCAGATATTCCGCGTCCAGGCGATTCAGGCCTTCAAGGGTAAGCAGGTCGGCATAGGCCAGTCCGGGCAGGCCGGGGGTAAATACACGCATGACAGGATCTCGTAACCGGGGGCAGCGGAATTATTATAAGGTGCAAATAACTATTTTACCTTCATTGCGGCAGGCGCGCAGTGGCCGCGTGCAGGCGGCACCGCACTTGCCTCTGCCGGCCTTTGGCAACAGTTTTCTTTCCACTGGGTTGGAGGAAAGCACTCAGTGGTGCTTTCCACGCGCGAGGTCGAGAGGGAATATGCAACCGGTTATTTGGTTTTGCAGGTGCTGATGCCGAATGGCATATACCCCGGGCAATAACCGGTGATGCCGGTCAGGAGGGGAGGCAATCCAACGAGCCCCCACCAGCGCGCGTTGCCTTCGAGGATAAAAATCAGGCTCAGCAGAGCGAGCCCCACGATAATGCGGATCGTTTTGTCCACGCCGCCGACATTTTCTTTCATGCCGTCACCTCGCTGGATTGTGGAAGCGCGGCAAGCATAGCCCGGCAGCGGGGCAATAACCTTGTTCCAGATCAAAACCCCAAGGCGAGCAGGGACAGTGGTTGCCCGCAGTTATATCGCTATTCCGGTTTAACTGCCTGGCACCGGAGTTTTCCGCCGGTCCAGGAGGCAGGGCCAACATCGGTCATGGTCATGCTGCGGCTTGCTGGCCACGGAAGCGACGCCGCCGGATGGTCGCGCCCCTACAGGAAGCTCAGGCGCTGCGGCCGAGCAGCTGGTCGGTGAGCTGCTTGCTGCACTCGGCTGCACCACGGCCAAGCCACTGTTTGAGACGCGCGGCCTGGTTGGCGCTCAGATCATCGATGCTCGGTTTGTTATCCGGGTCTTCGATATCCGTGCGGCAGTTACCGATCCACATGATCTTCCCGTCATCCAGCCGTACCAGCCGCGCGCGCCCATTGAAGTACATGTGATACTTTGACGCGGCGGTGAGATAGTAGATCACCTGATAGGTGCCGGTGAAATCCATCACCATACCGTTGCCAAGGCGTGCCTTGAGTCTCTCCGGCGATTCCTCGCCGATATCCAGTGTTGTATCCAGATGCTTGAAGCGATACACGCTCAAGTCTGACTTGAACTTTCCGATCAAGCGATCGCGCACGGCGACCATGGGATGCGGGATATTGTTCTCCTGCGTCCATTCCTTGCCATTCTTGACGGCCAAATAGGCCGATCCCGGTCCGGCCATGGCGGTGCTGTGCGTGGTGACCATCAGACCGTTCGATCCCAGCGAGGTGTACAGCAGCGTCTGGATCGGAGCTGTGTTGTTCTTCAGGCTGGCGCGCTCGGATTCGCTCAACGAGACGGTGGTGGCGCAGCCGGACATCAGGCTGAGTGCCGCGAGACACAGCAATGTTAAACGTGTGATGTTCATTGGTTCCTCGAGATCAGTGTGGTGGATGATGTTCGCGGCCGTGCACTCGGCCTGTAGAAATACTAGATCGTGATTCCGTCGGGTCAATGCGTGGCTCGGCCGTTACCGCCCGCGTTGCCAGGCGCCGGATTTCCCGCCAGTCTTGGAGACCAGACCGACATCGGTCATGGTCATGCCACGGTCCACCGCTTTACACATGTCATAGATGGTGAGCAGGGCAATCTGCACCGCCGTGAGCGCCTCCATTTCGACGCCCGTCGGGCCAGTGGTCGCGGCGATGGCGCGGCACAGCACCGCGTTTTGCTTCTCGTCAGGCACCAGCTCGACCTCGACGCGCGTGAGCGCGATCGGGTGGCAGAGCGGGATGAGTTCGGCGGTTTTCTTGGCCGCCATGATGCCGGCGATGCGTGCCACCGCGAGCACGTCACCCTTCTTGTGGCCGCCCGCAAGAATGAGACTGAGCGTCGCCGGCTGCATGCGGATGCGGCCTTCCGCCACCGCCTCGCGCGCGGTCGCGGGTTTAGAACCCACGTCCACCATGTGCGCTTCGCCGGATTCGTTCAGGTGTGTGAGCTTGGTCATCCAAAGAGTCACTCAATAAAGAGTTTTCGCCGCGAAGGCGCAAAGACGCAAAAACTTCTCATGTTGATGCTTTAACGATTTTCTTTGCGCCTTCGCGTCTTTGCGGAAAATGGTCATGTTGGCGGCGCCTCGTGGCGGATGCGCGGCAGCAGTTCCACCAGGTTGCACGGCCGGTAGCTGGCGTCGAGCTGCGAAAGGATGATCTTGTCCATGCCGAGGCGGCAGGCGTTGGTCGAGCCCGGCAGCATGAAAATGACAGTGCCGTTCGCAGTGATACCGGCATCGGCGCGCGACTGGATGGTGGAGGTGCCGATCTCGGCATACGAGAGCATGCGAAACAGCTCGCCGAAGCCGGGGATGGACTTGCTGATGAACGGTTTTGTCGCCTCGGGCGTGAGGTCGCGCTGGGTCATGCCGGTGCCACCGGTCGAGATGATGACGTCAACGCCGGGGTCGTCGATCCAGCCTTTGAACTGGGCACGTAGTTTGTCGATATCCTCGCGCACGATGGCGCGCGCCGCGACCCGATGGCCGGCGGCCTTGAGCTTTTCTTCGATCAGGTCGCCGGAGGTGTCGTTCTCGCGCGTGCGCGTGTCGGACAGCGTCAGCACGGCGACGTTCAGCGGAACAAAAGGGCGCGTGGTTTTGCTCATAAAGGAAGCCCTACTTCGTTCGTCTAGTCATAATACGAGAAGCCCTACTACGTTCGTCCTGTCATTATATGAGAAGCCCTACTGCGTTCGTCTTGTCATAATACGAGAAGCCCTGCTCGTTCGCTTGTCATCCGGAAACAATCCTAGCAGAGGCGCGGCTGCTGTGGCTGCTCAGCGGCCGGAAGATACACCAGCTCGCGCAGTCCCGTGAGGTTGCGCAACGTAATCTGGTTGCCGTGTACCGCCACCAGCCCCTGGTCGCGCAACTTGCCGAGGATGCGCGAAAAGGTCTCGGGTTGGATGGCGAGCCGCGAGGCGATCGCGTTCTTCGGCGTGGTGAGCTGCACGTCGGTCGCGGCCGCCGCGTCGCGCGGTGCCTGTTCGAGCAGGTACATCACCAGCCGGTAGGTGGCGTTTTGCAGGGTGAGACCGTCGATCTGGTTCACCAGCATGTGCAGGCGCCGGCTCATGGAGGCCAGCATGCCGAAGCTGATTTCATGCGACTCGGCCAGCTCCTGCAGGAATGCCTTCTGGTCGAATGCGTACAGCTCACAGTCGCTGATCGCCTCGCAGCTCACCGGGTAACGGCCATGCGGGCCGACGAACATCACCGCCTCGGCGAAGGTCTGGCCAGGGCGGATGATTTCGATAATCTTTTCATGGCCGTCCGGCGACACCCGGAACAGCTTTACCTGCCCGGCGCGCAGAAAGAAAAAGCGTTCCGCTGGTTGCCCGTGATGAAACAGCAATTCGCCGTGCTGCAGTTGCACGCCCTGGATGCTGCGGCTCAGACGCGCGAGCTGGGCATCGTCGGCATCGGCAAACAGGTAGGCCTGGCGCAGCTCACTCAGGTTTTCAACTTTGAAGTGTGTGTGGTTCATATCGGCCATGATAACCCCGATGCACCCGCCCTGACCAAGGCGCGGTTTTGCAC
>Ga0209705_10000798_pt1 | contig 16570 bp, 13 predicted proteins | sample PPLLaktember2015_5_FD_187262 | JGI IMG/M metagenome (GOLD analysis project Ga0209705, IMG submission 187262) | Freshwater sediment microbial communities from Prairie Pothole Lake near Jamestown, North Dakota, USA - PPLs Lake P8 Core (1) Depth... | ecosystem: Environmental > Aquatic > Freshwater... | reverse complement strand
ATCTGCGCACGGCGCTGGCGCTCCACCCCGCGCATCTTTCGGTTTACCAGCTCACGCTCGAGCCGAACACGCTTTTTCATGCCCAGCCGCCGGAGTTGCCGGATGAAGACGTGCTGGCGGCCATGCAAGAAGCGCTGCAGGCCGAGTTGGCGAATGCGGGATTTTCTCAGTACGAAGTGTCCGCGTACGCACGCGCCCAGGGAGGTGTCAGTGTCGCGGGAGGCAAGTCGCCAGGAACGGCCGCCGACCGTCGTTGCCGGCACAACCTCAACTACTGGCAGTTCGGTGATTATCTCGGCATTGGCGCTGGGGCGCACGCCAAGATCACGGACGCCGGAGGTATCACGCGGCTGTGGAAAGTAAAACAGCCACGCGACTACCTCGAAACGGCCGGGACCCCGGCTGGACTTGGCGGCGAACAGCGGCCGGGCCGGGACGACGTGGTGTTCGAATTCATGCTCAACGCCCTGCGTCTGACAGCGGGCGTGCCCGCCGGACTCTTCAGCGAACGCACCGGACTCGATCCCTCCTGCCTGCTGAAACCGCTAACCCGGGCCAGGTCGCGCGGCCTGCTCGAACCGGACCTTGAGCACATCCGGCCGACGCCGCTCGGGCGACGCTTTTTGAACGAGCTCGTGGCATTGTTCCTCCCCGAGACAACGCGCTGATGAACGGGGTCTGCCCTTCGATATGTGGTGCAGCGCACATTCTGCGCTGCATTTTTCTGTTACGCTTGCTTTGTTACAATTTCGCAGTGATCGCGCGTGCTGGCGGTATTTCACACCGCGAACGCAGCGCGCTTCACCGGCAACCCCAGACGTAAATTCTGAAAAATCAATAAAGGAGCATCATGAAAACCACAACCATCGCTATGACTCTGGCGCTCGCCGCAGGCCTCGCAGCAGCCGGCACGGCCCAGGCGCAAGGCAAGATCTACGTCGGCGCCAAGGCCGGTGTCGTGCAGGTCGACAATACGGGTTTTGACAACGCCTTCAACGCCGGCGTGTACGGCGGCTACAACATGCTCGGCAAGGATTCCCAATTCGCCGCCGACCTGAAAGGCGGCACCCTCGCGGCTGAGGGCGAAGTCACCCTCAGCGTCGCCAAGGGCGACGCCCCCGTCGGCGATTGGGACCTGACCAGCGTTGGCGCGTACGCCGCCTACCGCCATCCGCTCACCGACTACTTCTACCTCAAGGGCAAGCTCGGCGTGGTGCGCTACGATATCGACATCTCGGCTGGTTCGGACAACACCGAAACCGCGCTTGCCGCCGGCATCGGCGCTGGCTGGAAGGTTGGCCCCGGGAGCCTGGAGGCCGAGATCACCACCTACGAAAGCGACGTGCTGTTTGTGAGCGCCGGTTTCCACATGAATTTCTGAGAACCAGCCGCCACACAAAAAACCCGGCCTCGCGCCGGGTTTTTTTATCTCCAGGGATGGAGTGTATGCCGCGGGAGCGGCTGAAAACTGCTCCTGCGTTTTCCGCACTTCCGCCATCCATGGCGGTCGCAGGACGCGCGGAGCGGCGATTGCCACCATCAACGAAATACTTTTTTCAACAGATCGGTAGTGCGCGCCAGCGGATTGCGCCGGATGCGCCGCTCCTCCTCCGCCATCAGCAGATAAAGTCCATCGAGTGCCGCGCGCGTGACGTAAGCGTCGAGGTCGAGCTGCCCCGGCTCCACGGCCTTTTCCAGAAACACCGCCTTCTTCATGAGCCGCTTGTAGGCCGCGGTCACGTCGGCGCGCGCGGTGGCCTCCGCCACAATCGGCTGGAGGCGCTCGCGTAACGCCGCGTCCGCATGCATCCGGAAATAGTGCGTGGCGGCATCGTTATCGCCGCGCACAATGCCCGCCGCATCGCCCAGCGACATCTCGCGGATCGCGGCCAGCAGCACCGGCTTGGCGGCCGGCACCGCCGCCTCGGCGGCACGGTTCAGGCTTTCGGAAAATTCTTCGGCGTAACGTTCGAGGCCATAACGACGCAGTGTCTTCTCGGCACGCCGCAGTGGCTCGGGCAAGGGAATGCGCAGCTGCGGGTTTCCCCAGTAACCGTCGGCACGCCCCAGACGGTTGACGGCCATGTCCACGGACTGCGACAACGCCTGGCGGACCGCCTGTGCCTGGGCCTCGGGGTCCGCCGCGACCGGATCGCGCGCCGCCTGCCCGACCGGCGACCCGGCACAGGCGGACAGGGAGAGAAAGAAAAGGAACGCGCCCGGAAATGTCTTCATCGAGGTTAAGCATGGCACGAATCCGGCCCAACATGAACGACGGCCGTGCGCCACGACGCGGCGGGTCGGGAATCGGCTAGAATAGCCGCGGCCCTCATCTCGGGAAACGCCGCAATGCTCTGGCTCAAGGCCCTGCACATCATTTTCATGGTCACCTGGTTCGCGGGGCTTTTTTATCTGCCACGCCTGTTTGTCTACCATGCGCAGAGCGCCGATCGTGTCAGCCTCGAACGGTTCAAGGTCATGGAACGCAAGTTGTTTTTCGGCATCATGACCCCGGGCGCGGTGCTGACGATCTTGTTCGGCACGTGGTTGTGGCTGGGATACGGCATCGATGGCGGCTGGCTCACGGCCAAGCTCGTACTGGTCGCAGTCCTGATTGCTTATCACCTGTATTGCGGCAAGCTCCTGTTGGACTTCCGGCACGACCGCAATCGCCATGGTCATGTTTTCTATCGCTGGTTGAATGAATTTCCAGTGTTGATCCTGATCGCGGCGGTGTTGTTGGTAGTGCTCAAGCCCTTCTGAGGCGCTAACGCCGTGAGGTATTGGGGTATTTATTGATCTCAAGCAAAGCCGTCCTTACTTTTAGGCGGCAAAATAAAAAAAGTTGGAGGAGCCCTTGCCGATCATGGAGAGAAACAATGTCAAAAAAATTCCTGTCGCTGGCTCTTTGCGGAGCGCTTGCCCTGCCCGCACTGGCGGTTGCCGCCGGTCCGTTAAGCCTCGATGAAGCGATTCGCCATGCCCTGGGTCAAAACCCGGAGTTGCGCGCCGCCGACCGGCAGGTGCAGGCAGCGGATGCCCGCACCGACGCCGCCAAGGGCGCGTTTCTGCCGCAGGTCGGCGTGCGCTACATGGTGCGGCGCAGCGACAACCCGCTCGACGCGTTTGCCGACAAGCTCAATACCCGCTCGGTGACCAGCGCGGATTTTGATCCGGCGCGGCTCAACAACCCCGAAACCAGCACCCTGCACGTCACCCAGCTGTCGGTGGAGCTGCCGATCTACACCGGCGGACGTCTGGTCGCCGGCATGCGCGAGGCCGGCGCCTACGCGGAAGCGGCGCGCCTCAGTTACGAACGTCGCCAACAAGCCACCGCCTACAACACCTTGCATGCCTATCGTGCCGCCCAGGCTGCGGCAATTGCGGTCACCATAGCGAATGACGCGGTCGAAGCGGCGCGCGAGCAGGCCGAAACCACCGCGCGCCTGGTCCGCCAGGGACGCATTGTGGCTTCCGATCGCATGACCGCCGAGCTCAACCTCGCGGCGGCGGAGAGCATGCGCGAACAGGCGGCACATCGTCAGCGCCTGGCGATCGAGGAGCTGCGGATGGTGACGGGCTTGGCCGCGGATGCCGAACTGGTGCTGCCGCCGTGGGAGAGCCGAAGTGAACGGCCGCCGGCCGTCGTGCCCGCCAACGCGGAGAGCGAACAACGCGCGCTCGCCACGCGCAAAGACCTCAAGGCGAACGAGGCGTTGCTCATGGCCAGCCGCACCCGGATCACCGCGGCGCGCGCCGCCTTCCAGCCGCAGGTCGGGGTAGTCGCGGCTGACTCCTGGTACGACGACAACGCCGCGTTCAACAACAAGTCACAGAGCATCATGGGCGTGGTGAGCCTGAACCTGTTCAACGGCAGACGCGATTGGCACGGCCTGACCGCCGCGCAGCGCGACAGCGAACAGACCGAACTTCGGCTCGAAGGCGCGCGTCAGGCGGTGCGCAACGAGGTGCGCGCCGCCGCGAGCCGTCTGACCGAGGCAACGGCGCGCCGGCAAATTGCCGCGCAAAGCGTCGACAAGGCGCGCGAAAATGTGCGACTGGTGAAGCAGCGCTACGGCGAGGGCCGCACCATTCTTATCGATCTGCTCATGGCCGAACGCGTGCTGGTCGAGGCGCGCAACGAAGAACTGGCCGCCGGCCTCGCCCAGGAGCTGAGCGCCGCCCAGCTCCAATTCGCCGAAGGCAGCCTGGCGCTGCCGGGCGATGCGTCCGCCCAATAAATGAAACCCAATGCCGTACAGGGAGGTAGTAATGCCGCGAGAGGGCAGGAAGCCCGAAGCGGCCTGCGTCGTCCTTTCGTCATCAGTCCGGGAGCTCCCATGGCTTTTCTGATCCGCGTTTCTGTTTTTGTCCTCGCCGGCCTGCTGCTCGCCGGTTGCGACAAAAAAGCCGCGCAGTCGGCGCCGCTCACGGCGCTGACGCGCCCGGTCCTGACCCTCGACGCGCAGGCCGGGCGGTTACTGGTGCCGCAGTCGGCGCTCGTCGAGCGCGGCGGCGTTCCCGGCGTGTTCGTGTTGAGTGAAGAAAACCAGGCACGCTTCCGCATGGTGCGCACCGGCAAGAACTTGAACGACCGCGTCGAGATCTTGAGCGGGCTGAGCGGCAGCGAAACCCTGGTCGTGGGCGATCTGCATGACGTGCAGGATGGCAGTCCGATCCGACCGCCAGGGATGGCGGAAGTGCCGGGCGCGAAGCCGTCAGTGAATGAGGCTTCCTTCACTGGACAAACGCAGGAGCAGTTTGTCCCCGGAGGGACGGCTTCGCGCTCCGGCCAGAAAAAATAAGAGACCCACCCATGGCGAAGAAAAACCCAGAACCGACGGCCACGCCGATGAACATCGCCGGGCGCATTGCGAACTATTTCGTCGACAGCAAGCTGACCCTGCTCATCATTTTCGTGGCGCTGCTCGCCGGCAGCATGGCGATCCTGAACACGCCGCGCGAGGAGAATCCGCAGATCGTGGTGCCGGCGGCGAACATTATCGTTTCCAAGCCGGGGGCGTCGCCGGATGAAATCCAGCAGCTGATCGTGAAACCGCTTGAGGCCATCCTGCAGGGACTCAAGGGCGTGGAACACACCTACGGCATGGCCATGGACTCGGTGGGCGTGGTGAGCGTGCAGTTCGCCGTCGGCCAGAACAAGGAGGACTCGCTGGTCAAGCTGTACGACCGTATCATGAGCAACATCGACCGCATGCCGCCCGGCACGCGTCAGCCGCTCGTCAAGCCGGTGGACGTGGACGACGTGCCGATCCTGACCATCTCGCTGTCATCCGCCAGCCTGGATGATCGCCGGCTGCGCGCCATCGCCAACGACGCGCTCGAACACCTGCGGCGCGTCGAGGGCGTATCGGTGACGTTCATTCACGGCGGCCGGCCGCGCCAGATCAGCGTGCAGCTCGATCTCGACCGCATGCGCCAGTTCAGCGTCACGCTGCTCGAGATCCGGCGCGCGCTGGAAGCCACCAACGTCGATATTCCGTCCGGCACGCTCGTCAACCGCAACATGGTGAGCAGCGTATCCGCCGGTGGCATGCTGCGCACCGCCGATGATGTCGGCAACCTGGTCGTGGCACTACACGCCCACCGCCCGGTTTATCTCAAGAATGTCGCCGCGATCAGCGACGGCGCGGGCGAGATCGAACGCGTGCATCGCATCGGTTACGGTCCGGCCTATCACGGTGAACGCCCGGCAGACATCGAGACTGGCGCCGTCAGTATCGCGCTCGCTAAACGTAGCGGCGTGAATGCCGTGACGGTGTCCAACGCTGTGGTCGAGACGCTCGACGGACTGCGCGGCAAGATCATCCCGGATGCGGTCAGGGTCAACGTCACGCGCAACGACGGCCAGCGCGCCAATGACGCGGTCAACACGCTCATCGAGCACCTGGCCATTGCCATCGGCACCGTGGTGCTGCTGCTCATCGCTTTTCTCGGTTGGCGCGCCGCATCGATCGTGACCATCACCATCCCGCTGATCCTGTTCATCACGCTCGCGGTCGGCATGGTCGCCGGCCAGAGCATCAACCGCATCACCCTGTTCGCGCTGATCCTGTCGCTCGGTCTGCTGGTGGACGACTCGATCGTGGTGATCGAGAATATCTACCGCCACTACGCGAAAAAGGGCGAGGACTATCTCAAGTCAGCGGTGCAGGCGGTGAACGAAATCGGCAAACCGACCAACCTCGCGACCTTCACCGTGATTCTGGCGTTTCTGCCGATGTTCTGGGTGACCGGCATGATGGGCCCGTACATGGCGCCGATCCCGTTCAACGTGCCGGTGGCCATGCTGGTGTCGCTGGCCATTGCCTACACCGTGGCGCCGTGGGCGGCGCTGCGCTGGCTGAAGGGCAAGAACCTGGCGCACGACGCGCACGCGCACGAACACATGCCCGGCTGGCTGGAACGCCACTATGTGCGGCTGTTCACGCGCCTGCTGGACGAGCCGGCGGCACGCAAGCGCTTTTTCATCGGCGTGATCGCGGCACTGGCCGTTGTCCTGCTGATGCCGGCCGTGAGCCTGGTGCAGTTCAAGATGCTGCCCAAAAACAACACCAACACCTTCAACATCACCGTCGACATGCCGGAGGGCACGGCGCTGGAGGAAACCGACCGCGTGGTGCGGCGCGTCGGCGACATCGTACGCCAGCATCCACAGGTCGTGACCTATGAATCCACGGTCGGCGAGCCCGGAGTGGTGGATTTCAACGGCCTGTTGCGCGGCGCGGGTCTCAAGCGCGGCCCGAACGTCGGCGAGGTGCGCGTCAACCTGCGCGACAAACACGATCGCTGGACGTCATCCATTAGCATCGCACTGGAACTGCGTAAACCGCTGGCGCAACTGGCGATTGAAACCGGCGCTGATATTAAGCTGGTCGAGGATCCGCCCGGGCCACCAGTGCGCGCCACCATACTCGCCGAACTGTACGGGCCGGACTACAAACAGCTGCTCAAGATCGCCAAGGAGTTGCGCGCCGAGGTGTTCGCCAAAACCGCAGACGTGGTGGACATTGACGACTCCAGCACCGCGGACGTCATTGAGTACCGCATCAACGTCAACCGCGAGAAGGCCTCACTCGCCGGCATCCTGCCGGCGCAGGTGGCGGAAACCCTGCAGGCGTTCCTGGCCGGCTACAACGTCGGCACCGTGCACATCGAACAGGAAAAGGAGCCGGTGCCGATCCGTTTCCAGATTCCGGTTGCCGACCGGGTCGAGCCAAGCGACCTGCGCAAGATCTTCTTCGTCAATCCGCAAGGTGTGCGCGTCTCGCTTGCCGACATCGCCGATATCGTCAAGGTCAACGCGCCCAAGCCGATCCTGCACAAAGACCAGCGGCCGGTGGTTTATGTCACCGGCGAGCTTGCCACGACCTCGCAGGTGTACGCGGTGCTGAAGATGTGGAATTACCTGCGCAGCCACAAGTTGCCGGGCGGCGTGAAGCTCACCCAGTACTTCATGGCCGACCCGGACACGCTCGGGTACAGCCTGCGCTGGGACGGCGAGATGCGCCTGACCCTGGATGTGTTCCGCGATCTGGGCGCGGCATTCATGGTGGCGCTCGTGCTGATCTATCTGGTGCTGGTCGGCTACTACCGCTCATTCGCCACACCGCTGATCGTCATGGGCGCCATCCCGCTCACCCTGATCGGCGTGTTGCCGGGGCACGCGCTGCTCGGCCAGTACTTTACCGCCACGTCCATGATCGGCGTGATCGCGCTCGCCGGCATCGTGGTGCGCAACTCACTCTTGCTCATCGACTTCATCCTCGACTTCCGGCGCGAGGGCCACGAACTGCGCGAGGCGGTGATCCAGGCCGGCGCCACGCGCATGCGCCCGATCCTGCTCACCGCGTTCGCCATTATCCTCGGCACCTTCATCATGGTGTTCGATCCGGTGTTCGGCGGGCTGGCCGTGTCGCTCATCTTCGGCACCTTTGCCTCGACGGTGCTGACGTTGTTTGTGATTCCGCTGGTTTATTTCCTGTGGGCACGACGCGACCAGGTAAAAACCACGAGCTGAACTCAGACTTTTCGCCCCTTTGTTGTGTGCGCGGCGCGCCCCCTGCGCGCGTCACAGCGCCTGCCGGTCTGCGTCAGCGCCTGCTGGCCACGCGCCGCACGGTGGCTGCCAACTGCGTCAACCTACGAAAAATTCGATATTTTCCTGGATCTTCCCCATGGCACTATACTTGCAGAACAAATGCGGGTTTAAGGCTGGCCTGCAAACAGTGCTCTGCATAAATTTAAAGAGTTTTTTCAAACAGGGAGTCGAACATCCGATGCCAACCCGCCCGTGTTTTCCGTCTGGACCAGCCGTGCCCACCCGGCTGGTCGCCCTTCTCTGCCTGACCATCACCAGTGGCCTGGCCGGCGCCCTGGTGGCCTCGCAGCCATCGCACGCCGACGACGACTATCTTCGCGGCATTCGCGCGGAGGGCCACAAGCTCGAAACGCTGGATCACAAGTCATCCGCCGAGGACGCCATCACCAAACCCGTCCGGGACTTCGAAGCAGCCTTGCTGCTCGAATCCCCGGAGAGCTTCCGCCTCTACCAGCAGCTGCCGGCAGAAAAACGCGCCGCGGTTTTCCAGATTTACCTGCAAGCACGCGATCTTCAGCCCGTCCGGCGGCGGATCGTCGAGCTGCGCCTCGGCAGCTGACGCATTCCCATTCCCTTCCCTTTTCAGGAGCCATCCCATGTTGCGATCCGCCGTCTACTTGCTGTGCACGTTGTTTCTCATTGCCGCCAGCGGCGCACGCGCCGCCGATCCGATCGAAATCAAGATCAGCGAGGCGCTGCCGTATCTGGACGTGCAGCACGAAGGCGCGACCGTGCGCATTCAGCGCGTGCAGGACGAGGAAAACGTCATCACCGGCGGTTTCGCCAAGACCTCGCGCAAATGCCCGCCGTTTTGCGTGCACAGCATGCAGGTCGCACCCGGCGTGACCACGGTGGGCGAGCTTGAGCTGCTCGACTTCATCAAGCAACGCGTCGCACCCGGGGCCGGTCTGCTGATCGATGCGCGCGCCCCGGAGTGGCACGCCAAAGGCACGATACCCGGCTCGGTCAACATCCCCTTTTATGTGTTCCAGAAGGAAGCCGGCGACCCGGAGATGAAGGCCGCGCTCGACGTCATCGGCGTCAAACCGCGCACTGCGGGCACCATCGAACGCTTGTGGGTGGCGATCAAACGCATGTTCGGTATGGAGGTGAATGAAAATGCTTTGGCCTGGGACTTCAGCAAGGCCAAGGAACTGATGCTGTGGTGCAACGGCCCCTGGTGCGACCAATCGCCGCGCGCCATCCGCAACCTGATCAAGCTCGGCTATCCGCTCAACAAGCTCAGCTACTATCGCGGCGGCATGCAGGATTGGCTGGTGTTGGGCCTGACCGTGGTCGTTCCCGGTGCTGGGCCCGCAGTCCCGCCCCCGGAGCCGGCCGCCAAACCGGGTTAGAAAGGCCGTAATCTATTCTTCAAAAAAATGACCGGGCCAGCCCCGGTCATTTTATTTTAGACCGGAGTAGGCTTGATCGCATATAGCAAACACGACGCAGCAAACCTGCATGGCACCTCAGTACATCTCCACCGGGTCCACGTCCAGCGACCAACGCACCTTGCGCCCGGATTTCTCGCCTTCGAGTTGCGCCAACCAGGCGTTCAGAAAATCGTGCAGCGCCTTGCGCTCGCCGGCCTGCACCAGCAGTTGCGCGCGGTAGCGCCCGGCGCGCCGTTCCATGGGTGACGGCACCGGATCCATGAGGCGCACGACCTCGGCCTCCCCCAGTCCCTCCGCCACGCCGTGCGCGACGCGCAGGAAGGCGAGCGCCGCATCCGGTTTGGGCGACTCGGCACGCAACAGCGCGAGATACGCAAAGGGCGGATATTGCGCCGCTTGCCGTTCGTTGAGCGCATAATTCCCGAACTCGCGGTAGTCGTGCTGGGCGAGCGCCGCGAATGCCGGATTGTCGGGATGGAAGGTCTGGATCAGCACCACGCCCGGCTTGTCGGCGCGGCCGGCGCGGCCGGTGACCTGCACCAGTTGTTGCACCAGCCGCTCCTCGCTGCGGAAGTCGGCGCTGTACAGGCCCTGGTCGGCATTCAGCACGCCAACCAGCGTCAGGTTCGGAAAGTCGTGGCCCTTGGCGAGCATCTGGGTGCCGACCAGGATATCGGCCTCGCCGGCGTGCACGCGCCGCAACTTCTCCTCCAGCGCGCCCTTGCGGCGCGTGCTGTCGCGATCGATGCGTTCGATGCGCGCCTGCGGGAACAGGCGGGTAAGCGCCGTCTCGATGCGCTCCGTGCCCGCGCCGATGCCATGCAGATTGCCGCCGCCGCAGGCCGGACAGGTCGCCGGCAGTTGCGCTTCAGCGCCGCAGTGGTGGCAACGCAGTTTGCGGCTGCGCTGGTGAATCGTCAGCCGCGCATCGCAACGCTTGCAGGGTGCCAGCCAACCGCAGTCGTGACACATGAGTACCGGCGCAAAGCCGCGCCGGTTAAGAAACAGCAGGCTCTGTTCACCGCGCTTCAGCCGGTCCTGCAATGCCTCGATGAGCGGCGGCGAGATGCCCTCGTTGAGCTTGAGACGCTTGAGGTCGAGCAGGGTGATCCGCGGCGGTTGCGCGGCACCGACACGCTCCGGCAGGCTGAGCAACTGGTAGCGGCCTTGCTGGGCATTGTGCAGGCTCTCGAGCGCCGGGGTGGCCGAACCGAGCAGTACCGGCAGGCCTTCGAGGCTGGCCCGCTTGATGGCCAGGTCGCGCGCGTGATAGCGAAAACCGTCCTGCTGCTTGAAGGAGGCGTCGTGTTCCTCGTCGATGATAATGAGCGCCAGTCTCGGCATGGGTGTAAACACCGCCGAACGTGTGCCGATCACGACGGCGGCTTCTCCCCGGCGCGCCGTTTGCCAGGCGCACAGGCGTTCGCTCTCATTCAGCCCCGAATGCATGACCGCGACCGGCGCGTCCAACCGGCCTTCGAAGCGGCTCACGAGCTGCGGCGTCAGGCCGATCTCCGGCGCCAGCACCAGCACCTGCCCGCCGCGCGCGATCACCTCTTCGATGGCACGCAGATAGACTTCCGTCTTGCCGCTGCCGGTGACACCGTGCAACAGCAGGCAGCGAAAACTGCCGGCCGCCGCCCGGATCGCCAATCCCGCCTCTGCCTGCGCCGCAGACAGCGGCGGCGCACTGTATCGCCTGGCCGGCTTCGGCGGCAGACATGGCTCTTCGGTAATACGGATGAGACCACGCGCGTGCAGACGCTTCATGCTAGCGCGCCAGTTTTCGGCCAGCTCGGTCAGGGCCACCGCATTCAGGCCTCCGGCATGCGCGCTCAATATTTGAAACAGGCGTTGCTGGCCGGGAGTGCGTTTGAAGGTCTCGGGCGCAAGCTTGTGAGCACTGTCCGTCAGTGCATACCGCTTCTCTCCCGCCGCCGTGGCGGGCAGGCCGCGGCGCAACAGCACCGGCAAGGCGCTCGCCACCACCTCGCCGATCGGGTGATGGTAGTAGCTGCTTGCCCAACTGAGCAGTTCCATGAGCGTTGCCGGCAGCAGCGGTTCGCTATCCAGCAACCGGCGGATCGCCTTCAGCTTTTCACGTGGCAGGCTGCTTTCTGCCACCACGTCCAACACCACACCAACGGTTTCCTGCCGGCCAAACGGAACGCGCACGCGCGTTCCCGGCAACGGTACCGGCTCATCAGCGGGCAGAAGGTAATCGAAATGGCGTGGAAGCGGCGAAGGAATGGCAATGCGCGCAATGCGTGATGCTACAGGCATGCCGCGAATCTAGCACACCCTGTCGCTGAGCACGGCGTGAAACATCCGGCTTCACGTTCACGTGCGCTTGCAGATGTGCGGCTAACCCTTTGTTGCAAAACCGACTCGTAGTTACTCACAGAATCTGTGGATAAAACTGTGCATCATTCATCTGTTTTGAAAAAAATAAGCCGTATGACGTTTTTTTGTCGTTTTGATTAAAAAATAATCGTCCAGCTTATAGACCAATAATTCAATCACTTATGATAGATTAGCAACCACTGATGCAGCCCCGGTTGATCGCACACTGTGAATCCCCCGCAATTTCGCGCAACTGTGAATAACCGCTTGACCGAGGTTATTTTTTCTGGCCTGAAACGCTGTTTTTACTACAACAACTCTAAAGAACTGGAGACACCGATGGCCACAAGGCTCGCCCATACCCAGGTTCCCATCAACGACGTCATCGCGCGTCGTTGGAGCGGTCGTGCCTTCGACCCCCTGAAACCCGTTAAACGCGAGCAGCTCGTTGGCCTGATCGAAGCAGCGCGTTGGGCGGCCTCCTGCTACAACGATCAACCGTGGCGTTTTCTGGTCTGGGACCGCAACACCGACGCCGCCAGTTGGCAAAAGGCCTTCGGCTGTCTCGGTGAGTGGAACCAGAAATGGGTCATCAACGCACCGGTACTGATGCTTTCTTGTGCCGGCAGCGTGTTCGAGCGCAACGGCAAGCCAAGCCGCTGGGGTCAGCACGATACCGGTGCCGCCGGACAGAACCTTTATCTCCAAGCGACCGCCATGGGCCTCATGGCCCACCCGATGGGTGGTTACGACCCGGACAAGGCACGCGCGGCCTTTGCCATCCCCACGGACTACACCCCGATGGCGATGATTGCGATCGGCCACCCCGGTCCCGCCGACAGCCTCGAGCAGGAATACCGGGAGGCCGAAACTGCCGCGCGTTCACGCAAGCTGCTCACCGAGTGCTTTTTCGAAGGTGGCTGGGGCGTTCCGGTCAGAACGAGCTAGGCATGACTTTGCACGACGCCATCGCGCACGCCATCTCTGCGGCCAGAGGAGAGGTCTTCAATCCCGATACCCGGCGCGCCGTGGGCGGCGGCGATATCAACCGCACCGAGGTATTGGAAGGCGGCGGCCGGCGTTACTTCGTGAAACTCAACGATGCCGCGCGCATTGACATGTTCGAGGCCGAGTCGGCTGGGCTCGCCGAAATCGCCGAATCGAAGAGTGTGCGTGTCCCACAACCAATCTGCTCTGGCGCGCACGGCGGCCAGGCGTACTTGGTTCTCGAATACCTCGATATCAACCATTGCACCGACAAGGCAGAAGAGCGCCTTGGCCGCCAACTCGCCGCCATGCACCGCAACACCAGCGATCGCTTTGGCTGGCATCGTGACAACACCATCGGTTCGACCCGGCAGATCAATAACCGGGAAAACAACTGGGTGACGTTCTACCGCGAGTCCCGACTGCGCTTTCAGCTTGTGCTTGCCGAGGAAAATGGCTTCGGCGGAAACCTAGTGCAGCGCGGTGAACGGCTTCTGGAGACTCTGCCGGCTTTCTTTACGAATCACAAACCGCAACCGTCACTGCTGCACGGCGACCTGTGGGGCGGGAACCACGCGGCGTTGCGTGACGGCACGCCGGTGATATTCGACCCGGCCGTGTATTACGGCGACCGCGAGGCGGATCTGGCCATGACCGAGCTGTTTGGCGGCTTTGGCTCCGGCTTCTACGCCGCTTACCGCGAAACCTGGCCGCTGGATCCCGACTATAGGGTGCGTCGCGATCTTTACAACCTCTATCATGTCCTCAACCATCTGAACCTGTTCGGGGGAGGTTATCGCGAACAGGCGGAACGGCTCATTGAGCGATTGTTGAGCGAAGCCTAGCGCCTGCTTTGCCAATTATTCGTGCGAGCTTGCTTTTTCCGCCTGGCAATCACTGCTTGTTGCCAACCCTGGCTCCGGTCGGAAACTCTCTGACGGAGGATTCAAGCCTGGCCCAGCACCTTGGTTCGAGCAGGGCCGACGGTTATTAAACATCGATCTCAATCGCACCAGTTCGCGCTCACTGGAATCGTCTCGGTCGGCAATGTCGGAAGCGCCGGCGGTGGATATCACCATAACCTTTTCAGGATTGGACTGCTGTGGTGAGGCCGCTTCTATATTTGCTTGTGCGTAGAGGTATCCCGTGGCAACCGTTGACGAAACAACGGACTGACAAACACCAAACACAGCTACGACCACAAACATAATCGATGGATGAACCAGTGGCCTTGCGAAGCGCGGCAATAACCGATTCGCCGAGGCGACGGCCAGGTTATACGCCCAGCCGACCCCCATGCCGATACCAATGATGGCGATCGGTCCGACCAGGCCGGTTGCCAGAATGTTGAAAAGGGCAACACGTGAGCCTTCGACCCCTCCGGGAACGGCATACATGCCGGTAACTATCCCGCTCCGAACGTCCAGAAAACTGGTGAAGCCGAGATAAGCCAAGGCGAGATAGGCGCCGTAGGTAAGCAGCCGGCCCGTTACCTCGAACGTTGTGCCGAGCGTTCGGGCACGGTCACTATCAATCCATTTGCGGTGATCTTCAATGGCTCCGAACAACTCGGTGGCCAGCTGTCTTAGCAACCGGGTACTGCCCGTGCGATTTTCGTTTGTGATACGACCAATGGGTGATTCTTTATTCTGTTGCCGCGTATTGGCCATTTATTCTTATCTCCGGATCCACTCCAGGCGTCCCATCCCCGCCCCTTGGCTAACCGCATCGCGCTCTTCACTGTTGTTGCACAGCTGGATGCCGGGTTGCGCCCCTTCCCATGATCTGCGCACTCGCACTTGCACAAAAGTCAAAAAAATCAAGCGGGATCAAGTTAAACCCACGGTCGAACAAAGGTCAACCGCGTGGCGTGTGGACCCGGAGATCGATTGCCTCTCTACATATGGAGATATTTGCCGACGGGGCGCACCCACTGATACTTCATGCTCTCACGGCCACAATGAGGCTGCGACGAATCCGGATTTATTACGGAGGAGATAGTTAGCTGGGAAGGAATTTATCACGGACCGCTCGGCGAGATACGAACACCGATTCATTCAGGTTAATCGGATCCACGACACGCCGTGGCTGATGCCACGCCACGGCGCACCGGGTTACATTGCGTAAAGAAGATTAACCAAGTCAGTGTAAGTACGGTTGCCGAATGCGCAGAACTTGAAGCCAACGCCATCTGTTTCAACACGCACGACTTCGGCCGAAATCTGGTGTTCGATCTGGCGTTCACCATAGGCAAAATCGATCACGATATCGACTATGTCTCCCAGCAACACGCCGGTGGAATCCATTTCCACGTAGGCGCCGACCAGGCTGATATCGTGAATCTTCTGCGCCAAGATATACGACGAACCGGTCTTGACCAGAATGCTGCACGGTACCGCCTTGCGGATACCGACCCGTTGCCTGGGCAGGCGATCGTCCCGGCCGGGCTGTGGAACAATCGATTCTTGCACAAACAAGTCGCGCGACGCCTGACGAGCCCAGAAATTCGGACCCGCCGATGTCGGCTGTTCAGGGATGACGGTTTTTTTTCTATCCATAGCCATACTCCATTCAGACCTGTCCATCGGTGATGCGTGAATGGAACCAGGCCGATTTCACGCTCGCCTGGCACCCAGCAAACCGAACTTCACCTTAGAGTCATGAGAGTCATGCCCTAGAGTCATGCCCTGCCTTTTTAAAGTGTATCCGCCTTTGGCGTAACGGGAAAGCCGTTCAGCTCTTGAAAACTGCCGCTGGTTGGCGACCGCCCCCACGATCGGTGGTTCATTGGCGGTGGATATTACAGAAAAGCAGTGGGTTACATGCGGCTTATAAAGTCTGCGGCGGTCTAGCTGGCTTTATGATCCGAGCCGGGTGGGCAATGATCACTCCCCGGGTTACACAGGCAAGTGCGAGTGGTTAGCGCCCAGCCGTTTATGGATGGTACTTCTGGCTCTGCGAGTGCACGGCGTCGATCAACACTGCGACGTGGTCTGGATTAATCCCGGTATGGATGCCGTGACCAAGGTTGAAAACATGTCCACTGCCATGGCCGAAACTCGCCAACACGGTTCCAACCTCGGCACGAATACGGTCGGGTGAGGCGTAGAGTACGGACGGATCCATATTGCCCTGCAGGGCAACGCGCTTGCCGACGCGCGTACGGGCGTCCTCAAGGTCGGTGGTCCAATCAATACCCAGGGCATCACAACCGCTGTCGGCCATGGCTTCGAGCCACTGGCCGCCGCCCTTGGTGAACAGGATCACCGGCACCTTGCGGCCTTCGGCCTCGCGCGTAAGGCATGACACGATCTCCTGCATATAGCGCAGCGAGAATTCCCGGTAATCGCGCGGCGACAACGCCCCGCCCCAAGTGTCGAACAGCATCACCGCCTGCGCGCCCGCGGCGATCTGGGCATTGAGGTATTCGGTCACGGCGCGCGCAGTGGTGGCAAGCAGTTGATGCAGAAGTGCCGGCTGGTCGTACAGCATTTTCTTGATCAATGCGAAGTCTTTACTCGAACCGCCCTCGATCATGTAAGTGGCAAGCGTCCACGGTGAGCCGGCGAAGCCGATGAGCGGAACCTGACCATGCAATTCGCGACGTATGAGACGCACTGCGTCCATGACATAGCGCAGCTTGTCTTCGGGATCGGGCACGGCAAGCCGCTTTACATCCGCAGCCGTGCGCACCGGATTCCTGAACTGGGGGCCCTCGCCA
>Ga0209705_10000797_pt1 | contig 16573 bp, 13 predicted proteins | sample PPLLaktember2015_5_FD_187262 | JGI IMG/M metagenome (GOLD analysis project Ga0209705, IMG submission 187262) | Freshwater sediment microbial communities from Prairie Pothole Lake near Jamestown, North Dakota, USA - PPLs Lake P8 Core (1) Depth... | ecosystem: Environmental > Aquatic > Freshwater... | reverse complement strand
GTCTTCACGCCGGCCAATAAAAAAGGACTGCGTCTGGACAGGACGGCGCCCGCTTTAAAGCTGCTCCAGCATATCCGCGATGAAGCCCACCGTTTCGCCGTAACCTTCCACCGGCAGCGGCGCAAAAAAAAGAGCTTCGCTTTCTAGGGGAGACGGCCACTCTGGGGCGTCAGAGCCTCAGAAGATCAGCCGCACCAGAAGGCTGAGCGTCATAGCCACGGTGATACTCAAACCGACGGAGAGCAAGGCGGTCCTTTTCCCCGCCTCCTTCCAAAGGATGGCGAACGTCGAGAGACACGGGATGAAGAAACTGACGAAGACCGTGAACACCAGGATCTGTTCCCGGGAGATGACGGTGAGAAGGTCCTTGTATTCAACGCCCAGCGCCTGGAGCATCATGATCAGGGACAGCTCCTTTCTTAGAAACCCAAAGACAAGGGTGATCCCCAGCGGCCGAGGGAGGCCAAGCCCATGGACGACGAGCGGAGAGAAGGCGGCGTTAAGAACTTTGTCGAGAGCCAGGAATTGGAGCAGGCTCAGGATGACGCTTCCTCCCACGAGCAGCGGCCAGGCGAATTTGACAAAAGACTTAAGCTCAAGGTAGGTCTTCCTGGCCATCGTCATCAAAGAGGGCGCCTTAAGTGACGGGATCTCCAGAATAAGACCAGGCGAGGGGTCCTTAAAGAAGAATGACAGGACCCTTCCGATCAGGCCGACAAGAAGGATGTTGAAAAAATAGAACCCCAGAGCCCAGACCGGCCCCAGGTAGAGGGCAACGAGCGCCAGGATGATGGTGGTCCTGGCCGAACAGGGAATGAAAGGTATGAGCAGAGAAGTGATCGTCCGGTCGCGCGGAGATTCGAGGATCCGGGTAGAGAGGACGGCAGGGACATTGCAGCCGAACCCCAGGATGAACGGGGATACGGATTTCCCGTGCAAACCGATGCGGTGCATGAAGGTGTCCAGGAGGAAGCCCGCCCTGGCGAGGTAGCCCAGGTCCTCGAGGAAGGCCATGAAAAACAGGAGCGGGACGAAATAAGGCAGGACGATCGCGGCTCCCCCGCCAATTCCCTGAATGACCCCATCGGCAAGATGGAAGAGAAGGCCCGAACCCAGCCAGCCGCCCAGGAGGGCCCTCAAATGGATCAGAGGGCCCAGGAGGGCCCCCTCGAGCGGACCTCCGATCTTGAAGATGAGGAAGAAAAAGGCCAGGAAGATAAGCAACATAATAGGATAGCCGAGGATGGGGTGCATGATAATGTCATCGACACGCTGCTCCCAGCTCAGCTCCTTTCCCCGGCGGACGCGGCTGCTCTCTTCGCAGAGCTTAAGAGCCAGATGGTGGCGCTCTGCGGCGATGACCTCGTAAGAGGGAGCCCGGCGTTTTTCCTCGATCCTCTTTTTGGCCAGGTCGAGCTCCCTCTTGAGCTCCGGTTCGGCCTCATCCAGCACCTCAAGGCAAAATGTCTGGTCGGCTTCAAGGAGCTTGATGGCCGTGAACCTGGGGTTCCCGGCGATGATAACTCCCGCGGGCAGTTTTTCCGCCAACTGACCGACCTCTTCTTCGATGTCCCCCGACCAACGGGGAGCCACCGTCGGACAGTGTTTGTCCAAACAGAAGAAGGCCGCCTCGAGGAGCTCTTTAAGCCCGCGGCCATGTGAGGCAACGGTGGGAATGACCTTAAGACCGAGCAGCTTTTCCAGTTTTTCGGGGGAGATATGGACCCCCTTTTTTTCCGCCAGGTCGACCATATTCAGGGCGACGATCATCGGATAGCCGACCTCGAGAAGCTCCAGGGTTAGCTCCAGGCTGCGCCCGAGAATGGAAGCGTCAACCACATTGACGATCAGGTCGGGCTTTTCCTGAAAAAGGTGGCTGAGCACGACCTTCTCGGCCGGCTCTGAGGGATTGAGCGAATATGCCCCGGGCAAGTCGACAACGTTGAGAAGGCGGCCCTCGATATAGACCTCGCTGTGCGTATGTTTAAAGCTTGTGCCGGGAAAATTCGAGGTGAGGGCCTTGTGACCGGCGATGGCATTGAATAGAGTGCTTTTTCCGCAGTTCGGCTGCCCCAGGAAAATGATGGTCGGATGATCAGCCTTCATTTGGCGCGACGTCGACCCAAATCCTGTGGGCAATCCCGCGGCCCACGGCCACGCTGGAATCCGCGGTCAGGTTCTTGATGAGCAGCGGACCCCGGAGGATCCCCTGGGAATTGACTTCGATAAGGACATCCTTATGGAAGCCCAAGGCGAACAAGCGGCGGCGAACTCCCTCCCTGCCCTGGATGTCCACGATCCGCAGCTGTCGGCCGTGGGGCGCTTCAGAAAGTCGAATCATGTTCCTATCCGTCAGCCTGAGAATAATTGAGAATGATTCTCACTATCATCATACAGCATCTGCGGGCCCAAATCAACCCTCATCTGGACGTTCCGCCAAGAGCCGCCCTTCAATATGCTGCTGTCTTGGCGCGCATCCCCAAATTGACATAGGGGGAAGTTTCTGATAATAAATAGAAAATGGTCAAGTGGCTGATCACCAAAATCTTTGGGACCAAGAACGAGCGGGACCTGAAAAAGCTCCAGCCCCTGGCCGCCGCCGTCACCGAGCTGGAACCCAGGATCCAAGCGCTCTCTGATTCCGAGCTCCGGGCCAAAACCGCCCAATTCAAGGAAAGACTGAGCCAGGGCGCCGGCCTCGAAGACATTATGGTCGAAGCCTTCGCCGTCGTCCGAGAGGTGGCCCGCCGGGTGGTCCGGATGCGCCATTTCGACGTCCAGCTCATCGGCGGCGTCGTCCTCCACCAGGGCAAGATCGCCGAGATGAAAACCGGCGAGGGCAAAACCCTGGTGGCCACCCTCCCCGCTTATCTCAACTCCCTAGCGGGAAAAGGGGTCCACATCGTCACGGTCAATGATTACCTGGCCAAGCGCGATACGGCCTGGATGGGTCCCATCTACAGTTTCCTCGGTCTTTCCGTGGGAACGATCCAGCACGACATGACAGATGCCGACCGCAAGCTTGCCTATGGGTGCGATATCACCTACGGGACCAACAACGAGTTCGGGTTCGATTATCTGCGCGATAACATGAAGTTCCGGCAATCCGACCTCGTCCAGAGAAAACACCACTATGCCATCGTCGACGAGGTTGACAGCATCCTGATCGATGAGGCCCGCACTCCCCTGATCATCTCCGGCCCCACCGAGGAATCCACCGCCCTCTACTTCAAGGTCGACAACCTGGTCCGGCGCTTTCACCAGGAGAAACACTATAAGGTCGACGAAAAGACGCGAACGGTCTCCATCCTCGAAGACGGCGTCTCCGAGGCCGAGAGGTTCCTCAGCGTCTCCAACCTCTATGACCTCGCCAACATGGACCTCGTCCATCATATCAACCAATCCCTAAAGGCCCATCATCTTTTCAAACGGGACGTCGATTACATGGTCCAGGAGGGCAAGGTCATCATCGTCGATGAATTCACCGGCCGGTTGATGCCCGGGCGCCGCTACAGCGACGGACTGCACCAAGCTCTGGAGGCTAAGGAGAGAGTCCGCGTCGAAGAGGAATACCAGACCCTGGCCTCGATCACCTTTCAGAACTACTTCCGAATGTACGAGAAGCTGGCCGGCATGACCGGGACGGCGGCCACCGAGGCCACCGAGTTCCATCATATCTATAAGCTGGAAGTCGTCGAGATCCCCACCAATCAAGACCTCATCCGCCACGAGTATTCCGATGTCGTCTACCGGAAGGCCGAGGAGAAATGGGAGGCGGCGCTCGAAGAGATCGTCGAGCTGAACAAAGTGGGCCGGCCGGTCCTCGTCGGGACAGTCTCCATCGAAAAATCCGAGCACTTGAGCACCCTTCTTCGCCGCAAGGGGCTCAAGCATGTCGTGCTCAACGCGAAGTACCACGAGATGGAGGCCACGATCATCGCCCAGGCCGGGCGGGTGGGCGCCGTGACCATAGCCACGAACATGGCCGGCCGCGGGGTGGACATCCTCCTCGGCGGCAACCCCGACTTCCTGGCTCGGGAGCAGCTCCGTAAATCGGGCCTCGATCCCCTCAAGGCCGATCAGGAGCAATGGGAAAAGGCCCTGGCCGATGCCAGGAAGACGACCGAAGAAGATCACCAGAAGGTCGTGGCGATGGGAGGCCTTCACATCCTCGGTACAGAGCGGCACGAGGCGCGACGGATCGATAACCAGCTCCGCGGGCGGGCCGGCCGCCAAGGAGACCCCGGCTCATCCCGTTTCTATCTCTCCCTCGAGGACGACCTGATGCGTATTTTTGGCAGCGAGCGCATCTCCGGGTTGATGGCCAGGATCGGCATGGGTGAGGGCGTCCCTATCGAACACCGGATGGTCAGCCGGGCCATCGAAAGAGCCCAGCGTCAGGTCGAGGGCCAGAACTTCACCATCCGCAAGCACTTGCTCGAGTACGACGATGTGATGAACAAGCAGCGCGAAACCATCTACAAGATGCGCAAGGAGATCCTCGAAGGCAAGGACATGAAGTCCTACGTGCAGGAGCTCATCGAAACCCTCATCGAATGGCATCTCGACACCTACGCCAACAAGGAAAAGCCGCCGGAAGACTGGGACATCGCGGCCCTGAGGCAGGCGGTGGGCACCCAGTTCGCTCTCAACCTCGACGACTTGCACTTGGATTGGGACGCCGTTAAGCACGACGAGCTCAGGGAAAAGATCCTCGTGTCGCTCAAGGCCTCTTACGAAGAAAAGGAGCGTCTCCTCACGCCGGGGCGGATGCGGGAGTTCGAGCGGATCATCATGCTCCAGGTTATCGACTCCCAGTGGAAGGACCATCTTCTGGGTATGGACTATCTCAAGGAAGGCATCGGGCTTCGGGGCTACGGCCAGCGTGACCCGCTCATCGAATACAAGAAAGAAAGCTATGATATGTTCCAGGCCATGATGGACCGGATCGAGGAGGACTCCATCCGTTATCTCTTCCTCATCCAGCCGGTCGTCCAGGAGGAGGTCCTCCCTCAGAGGAAGCAGCAGCCCCTGTATTATCAACAGCCGCACGCCGCAGCGCCCCCTCCCCGGGGACGCCAGGTCCGGTCGACCATCCCCAAAGGGAGAAAGAAACACTAGGCCGCTAAAGGAGGACCCATGCTGGAGGCAACAATCAAGGAAGGGCTGACCTTTGATGACGTCCTCATCCTTCCCTCCAGGTCCACCGTCATCCCGGCAGATGCCGATGTCACCACTCGGCTGAGCCGGAACATCGAGCTCAAGATCCCGCTGGTCAGCGCCGCCATGGACACCGTGACGGAGTCCCGCATGGCGATTGCGCTCGCCCAACAGGGGGGGATCGGGATCATCCATCGCAACCTTCCCATCAGCGTGCAGGCCGAGGAAGTGGACAAGGTGAAGCGCCATGAGAGCGGCATGGTCGTCGACCCGATCACGGTGCGGCCCCAGGAGAAGATCTATAAGGCCATCGAGTTGATGCACAAGTATAAGATCAGCGGCCTGCCCATCACCGATGAGAACAACAAGCTGCTGGGCATAATCACCAACCGCGACATCCGCTTTGAGACACGTCTCAACCTGGCCGTCGAGAAGGTGATGACAAGAGAACTGGTGACGGTCCCTCTAGGGACTTCGCTCGAGGAAGCGGAGAAACTCTTCCACAAGCATAAGATCGAAAAGCTCCTGATGGTGGACGATCAGCTTCATCTCAAGGGGCTGATCACCTACAAAGACATCCTCAAGCGGATCCAGTACCCCAACGCCGCCAAGGACCAGCTTGGGCGGCTGCGGGTCGGAGCAGCCGTGGGCATCGGCGTCGACACCATGGAGAGAGCTGAGGCGCTCATCCAGGCCAAAGTGGATATCCTTATCGTGGACACGGCCCACGGACATTCCCAGCGGGTCCTGGACACGGTTAAGAAGTTGCGGGCCAAGTTCCCCAGTCAAGAGCTTGTAGCCGGAAATATCGCGACGGCCGAGGCCGCCGAAGACCTGATCGCGTTGGGCGTCGATGCTGTCAAGGTCGGCGTCGGTCCGGGTTCGATCTGCACGACCCGAGTGGTCACCGGCGCCGGGGTGCCCCAGATAACGGCGGTGGCCGACGTCTATAAGGCCGCCTCCCCCAAAGGGATCCCGGTGATCGCCGACGGAGGCATCAAGTTTTCGGGTGATGTCACCAAGGCCATCGCCGCCGGAGCCAGTTCGGTTATGCTCGGGAACCTGCTCGCCGCCACGGATGAATCCCCCGGAGAGACCGTGATCTATCAAGGCCGATCTTATAAAACCTATCGGGGGATGGGGTCGATCGACGCTATGAAGGAAGGAAGCCGGGACCGCTATTTCCAGGATTCCCCCCTGAGCGAGAGCAAGCTCGTGCCTGAGGGGATCGAAGGCCGTGTCCCCTACAAGGGCAGCACCTCCCGGATCGTCCAGATGATGGTGGGGGGACTTAAGGCAGGAATGGGCTACGCCGGGTGCCGCAGCATCGAAGAGCTGCAAAAAAAGGCGAAGTTCATCCGGATCACCTCAGCCGGCCTCCGGGAAAGCCACGTCCACGACGTGATGATCACTAAAGAGGCCCCCAACTACCAGCTCGACTGAACGCGGAGGATCCGTTTGGGGCGCAACCACCGGAGGATGCCCTTCGGATGGACATTTCCAGCCAAGCATACTAAGATGAAGAGTGGGAATATGGACGGAACTGAGGGGAAGGGAATCCTCGGGGATATCCTGGAGGCCAGACGGTCATGAAAAAATTCTACCGCTGTTATGTTTGCGGCGACATTCACTTCGGCGTCAAAGCTCCGGAGGTCTGCCCGACCTGCCTGGTCAAGAACGCCTACGTGGAGATCTCTTCGGACGAGGCGGAAAGGACGATGGAGCCGTTCAAGACGACCATGAGCAAGTCGGAGTTCCGCCGGGCAATCGGGAAATTCGCCGAGAAGAACGAATTTGAGGTCAATCCTGACGAGGCCAAGGTGGCCACGCTATTGGACGGCGTGGAAGAGAATGAAAAGAACCATGGCTTCAAGTACTGCCCCTGCCGGCTGCAGACCAAAGATTTCAACGAAGACCTTAAGCTCGTCTGCCCCTGCAACTTTATCATTCATGAGACTTACAAGGGCAAAGAGGATGGAGAGTGCTGGTGCGGGCTCTTCGTGAGGAGGAAAAAATGAGAAAAGTGATCATGTTTCATGCCCGGGAATGTCCTCACTGCAAGGCGATGATGCCCCATGTCGACCGGCTGGAGAAAGAGGAGAACGTCAAGTTCGAGCGGCTCGAGGTCTGGCATGACGAAAAAAACGCCGACTTGATGAGGTCCTATCGCCCGGTCATCGCGCCCAAGTGCGGCGGACAGCTGCGAACCCCGACATTTTTCTGTCCCGAGACGAGCGACGTCCTCTGCGGTGAGGTGCCTTATGATAAGCTCAAGGAATGGGCTCTAAAACAGGGATGACGGAAGACATGTTCCAGATCCTGGCGGAAGACGGACGGGCTGCGCCTGACCGCGAACCGAAACTCTCCGCCTCCGACCTCCAGAAGCTCTACGCCCTGATGGCCACGACTCGGGCAGCCGATCTAAAAGCTCTCAAGCTGCAGCGTCAAGGCCGTATGGGGACATTCGCGCCCAGTCTCGGCCACGAGGCCTGCCAGGTGGGGTCGGCCTTTGCCCTGCGGCCCCAGGATTGGGTCTTCCCCTATTTCCGGGATTTGGGCACCTATATCACCCTCGGCTTTCCTCTGAAGAATTACTATCTCTATTGGATGGGAAACGAAGAGGGGATGCACATCCCCGCAGGCCTCAATATCTTCACGATTTCCGTGCCTGTTGGCTCCCAGCTCCCTCACGCCGTGGGCTGCGCCATGGCGATGAAATACAGAAAGGAACAGGCCGCCGCCATCGCCTATTTTGGCGAGGGTGCAACCTCGGAAGGAGATTTCAACGAAGCGCTGAACTTCGCCGGCGTTTTCAAGACGCCGAACGTATTCGTCTGCTTCAACAACCAGTATGCCATCTCCACGCCGGTCCGGCAGCAGACGGCAGCCAAGACTATCGCTGAGAAAGCCGCCGCCTTCGGGTTTACAGGCATCCGGGCGGATGGCAACGACGTCCTGGCGATGTACGCGCTGACGCTGGAAGCCCTGGAGAAGGCACGGTCGGGAGGCGGACCTACCCTGATCGAGGCGTTCACCTACCGGATGGGCGATCACACGACCTCCGACGACGCCTCCCGCTACCGGGCAGAGCAAGAAGTAAAGGACTGGTCGCAGAGGGATCCGATAGAGCGTTTCCGGGTCTATCTGCGAGAAAAGGGCCTTTGGGATGAGGCCTTCGAAGCCAAGATTCAAAAAGAGGCCGAGGACCTGATCAACAGGGCTGTCGCCGAGGCGGAAAATACCCCTCCCCCGCGGCCCGAGGACGTCTTTATCCATACCTACAAGGAGATGACCCCCGAACTCAACAGGCAGCTGACCGAGCTTGGCGACTTCCTGAAGAGAGAACCGAGATGATGCTCAACATGGTCCAGTCGCTCAACCAGGCGATGCATCAGGAGATGGAGCGCGACCCGAGGGTCCTCATCCTTGGCGAAGACATCGGAGTGGACGGGGGCGTTTTCCGCCTGACCGAAGGCCTGCTCGAGAAATTCGGCAGGGAACGGGTCATCGACACCCCCCTGGCCGAGTCAGCCATCGTGGGGACTTCAATCGGCCTGGCGGTCGCGGGTCTGCGTCCTATCGCCGAGATCCAGTTCATGGGTTTCATCTACCTGGCGATGAACCAGATCATCGCCCATGCGGCCCGACTCAGGAACCGGTCACGCGGACGGTTCAGCGTGCCCATTGTCATCCGGACGCCGTACGGGGCAGGGGTCAAAGCCCTGGAGCACCATTCGGAAAGCACGGAAGCGCTTTTCTGCCAGATCCCCGGCCTTAAAGTCGTCGCGCCGTCCACGCCCTACGATGCCAAGGGCTTGCTTATCGCCGCCATCCGCGACGACGACCCGGTCATCTTTCTCGAGCCCACCAAGATCTACCGGGCCGGGCGTCAAGAGGTGCCCGAAGATCCGTATGAAGTCCCGCTCGGCAAAGCGAAGATCGTCCGCGAGGGCGAAGGCATAAGTGTCGTCGCCTGGGGGGCCATGATCCCGGTTGTCGAACAGGCCGCGGAGACCGTGGCAAAAGACGGGATCTTCCCCGAGGTCATCGACCTCAGGACGCTGTCACCGCTCGACCGGGATACGGTCCTGGAATCCGTCAAACGGAACGGACGGCTCCTCATCGTCCATGAGGCTCCCCAGACGTGCGGCCTGGGCGCCGAGATCGCCGCCTTTGTCGCCGAGAGGGCTATGTTCCAGCTGGAAGCACCCATAGGACGCGTCACGGGTCAGGACATCACCATTCCTCTGGCTAAGGGTGAAGACACCTATTACCCGAGTCCCGAGCGCGTGGTCCGGGGAATAAAAACGATCCTGGAGTGATAGACATGGTCAGGCAATTCAAGTTTCCGGATGTTGGCGAGGGGATTACCGAAGGCGAGATCGTCCGCTGGCTGGTCAAAGAAGGGGACGAGGTCAAAGAAGACCAAACGCTGGCCGAGATCGAAACCGACAAGGCCGTGGTCGAGATGCCTTCTCCCTATAGTGGAACGGTCCTCAAGATTCACGCTAAAGAAAAGGAAATCGTCAAAGTCGGGCAAATCCTGGTGACGATCGGCGAGAAGGGGGAAGTGGTCCCTGAAGAGGGGGCCGGAGCGGAGGCGCAAGCAAGACCGGCGCCAGCCGTCGGGCCTTCCGTCGTCGGGGTCGTTCCTGAAAGCCGGGAGGAGATCCGGCAGATATTGGCGGCTCCAAAAGTCCGCAGGCTTGCCGCTGAACTTGGAGTGGATATCAAGAGGATCAAGGGTACGGGCTCTCAGGGACGGATCACCGAGGAGGATGTCCAAGCCGCCAAGACGGTGGCGGCAGGCCCGAAAGAGGAGAAGAAACCGGCCTTCAAGATCAAAGAAAAATTCGATTTTTACGGCGAATTGGAGAGGATACCTCTCCGCGGGGTCAGGCGGGCGACAGCCAAGAGGATGCATCAATCTGTTTCCACGGCCGCACATGTCACCCATTTCGACGAGGCCGATGTCACCGAGCTCGCAAAGGTTAGAGAGGAGCTCAAGCCTCAGGCCGCTGAAAAGGGCGTCAAGATGACCTATCTGCCCCTCATCATCAAGGCCCTCCTGGCCGCCCTCCAGACCCATCCCCTCCTTAATGCGACTCTGTCCGATGAGGATGAAGAGATCATCGTCAAAAAGTACTACAACTTCGGGATAGCTGTTGATGTGCCGGACGGACTGATCGTCCCCGTGGTGAAGGGTGTGGAACAAAAATCAATTTTCGAGCTGGCCGGCGAAATCCAGACCCTGGCCGAGGCCGCAAAGAAGAGGACTCTGGACCTCGCGGATCTCAAGGGAGGAACGTTCTCAATTACCAACGTCGGAGGGATAGGCGGCGAGGCCGCCACACCGATCATCAACTACCCTGAGGTCGCCATCCTGGCCACTTTGAAGATCAAGGAACGCGCACGGGTGAAAAGCGGCCAGCTCACCGCGGTCAAAACCCTTCCCCTCTGCCTATCGTTTGACCACCGGGTGATCGACGGCGCGGAGGCGGCCCGGTTCATGAACGACCTCGTGGCCAAGCTGGAGGATGCGGATTTCCTGAGGCGTGCGGCGCATAGTCTCCCGGAGCCCGGTGTGCTATAATACGCGTCTTTGCGAGGCCGACTCCAAGGACGATTGACGGGTCCATGATCCCTTCATCCAGAGGCGAAGAAGTATAGCCCCGTGTTCCGAATCGACCGACATCCCATCCTGCCCATCCCGGCCCGGGCTGACCTTCCTTTCCTCTGGGAAGGAAGGACACTCACAGCACGGGAGGGAGAGACGATTTCCTCGGCCCTCTTCGCCAACGGCGTCAGGATTTTCGGCCATCACCCCAAGGACGGCGCCGCCCAAGGCATATTCTGCGCCAACGGGCAGTGCTCCCAGTGTCTGGTCCTAGCCGACGGCATCCCGGTGAAATCCTGCATGGAACTTATCCGGCCAGGTCTCCGCGTGGAGCCTGTGGAAGGGCTTCCGGTCCTGCCAGGCGTCAACGCGGCAAAGGACCTGTCCTCCCTGTTCAAAAATATCGAGGAGGTCCGAGTCCCCGTTCTGATCATCGGCGGGGGACCGGCCGGCCTGTCGGCCGCGATCGAGCTCGGCAAGCTCGGGGTTGAAACCCTCGTCATCGACGACAAGCACCGTCTCGGCGGGAAACTGGTCCTCCAGACCCATCGCTTTTTTGGCTCCATTGAGGCCGTGTATGCGGGCACCCGGGGCATCGATATCGCCACCCGGCTCGAACACGATGTCCGGTCCTTTCCCAGCCTTCGCGTCTGGCTCCAGGCCGCGGCGGTGGCCGTCTACTGCGACAAGAAGGTCGGTGTCCTCATCGAGGGACGAAAATATGTCCTCGTCTCGCCCGAGGTCCTGCTCGTCGCCGCCGGCGCCCGCGAAAAGAACTTGGCCTTCCCTGGGAACACGTTGCCCGGGGTATACGGCGCCGGGGCTTTCCAGACGCTGGTTAACCGCGACCTGGTCAAACCCACTGGCCGCCTCTTCATCGTCGGCGGCGGGAATGTCGGACTCATCGCAGGCTACCACGCTCTCCAGGCAGGGATTGCGGTCATCGGCCTCGTCGAGGTCATGCCAGAATGCGGCGGGTACAAGGTCCACCGGGATAAGCTCGCCCGTCTGGGCGTTCCCATCTTCACATCGCATACGGTGCTCAGCGCCAACGGGACGGAACGCGTCGAATCCGTGACAGTAGCCCATGTTGACGAGCGCTTCCGGCCCGTCCCGGGTACAGAAAAATCATTTGCCTGCGACACGCTCCTCATCGCCGTCGGCCTCGACCCGGTCAATGAGTTCTACGAAAAAGCCCGCGAGTTCGGGATGGCGGCCTTCGCGGCAGGCGACGCGGAGGAGATCGCTGAGGCTTCAGCCGCCATTTTCTCGGGAAAGATCCGGGGGCTCGAAGTCGCCCGGGCGCTGGGACACGCCGTCGGGGAGATTTCCGAAGAATGGTATAAGACGGCCGAGATCCTGAAGTCTAAGCCGGGGAAAACCTTGCCCGAGACGGTTCCGGCCGGCGAAGGCGGCGTCTTCCCAGTGCTGCACTGCAACCAGGAAATCCCCTGCGACCCTTGTACTGCCGTTTGCCCCAGCGGCCTCATCCAGATCGACCGGACCGATATCCGGATGCTGCCCTCGTTTTTGTCAAGTAAGGACGGCAAGGGCTGCACTGGCTGCGAGAGATGCGTGGCCATCTGTCCCGGCTTGGCCATCACCATGGTCGATTTCCGTAAGGACCTGGAGTTCCCGACCGTGGCCATCCCCCTCGAGTTCCTCAAGGAGACGCTCCAAGCTGGAGACTCGGTCGTCGTCGAGGACACGGAGGGCCAGGCCTTGGGCCGAGTCGAGGTCGCCGCGGTCAAGGCGATCAAAGCCAATGACCGCACAGTGATCATCAAAGTCCGGGCGCCCAGGGAATATGCCAAGAAAATCGCCGGCATCCGCCTCCAACCAGAGCTGGAGAGTGAAACCCTGGAGCGCTACGTTCAGAGGACGGACGACGACACGATCATCTGTCGCTGCGAGCGGGTCACGACCGGTGAGATCCGGAAGCTCATCCGCGAAGGATCGCGCGACATCAACGAAATCAAGGCCCTGACAAGGGCCGGCATGGGGTCCTGCGGGGCCAAAACCTGCACCCCGCTGATCCATCGCTTGTTCCGGGAGGAAGGAGTCCCGGAGTCCGGAATCATCGACCAGCCGAAGAGACCCCTGTTCATTGAAGTCCCCCTCGGTGTCTTCGCCGGCCTCCCTAGCAAGAAGGAGAAGGACGGTGACGGAGCGTAATTCTTTCGACGTCATCGTCATCGGAGCAGGAAGCGTCGGAACTCCCGCGGCCCTCTACCTGGCCGAGGCCGGTTTCCGGACCCTCGTCCTCGACGAGCTCCCGAGCGTCGGCCAGGGATCGAACAAGCGGGCTATCGGCGGCCTCCGGGCAACCCATTCCGACGCGGCCAAGATCCGCGTGTCCCTCCGCAGCCTCGATGTCTTCGCTACTTGGGAAGAGAGGTATGGGGACAAGATTGAATGGCACAAAGGCGGCTATTCGTTCGTCGCCTACCGCGAGGAAGAGGAAAAAAACCTAAAAAGGCTTCTCCCCTACCAGAAATCCCACGGACTCCGGATCGACTGGCTGGACAGGAAAGAGCTCCTCGAGGCCGCGCCCGACCTCAATCCGAACGGCCTCATCGGCGGGACGCTGGCGCCCGACGACGGCAATGCCTCTCCGCTTCTCGCTATCCATGCTTTTTACCGAAGGGCCAAGAGCCTCGGCGCCGCATTCCGGTTCAACGAAAAGGTAACGGGTCTGATAATGGCCGGCGGCCGGGTGACCGGCGTCCGGACGGACGCGGGGGAATACGGGTCCGCAGCCGTCATCAACGCGGCCGGCCCTCTCGGCGCAGAGGTGGCCCGCCTGGCCGGTCTCGACGTCCCCGTACGTCCGGACTCGCACGAGGGGGCCGTCACCGAGGCCGTGGCCCGGTTTCTCGAACCCATGATCGTCGACATCCGTCCCGTTGCGGGTTCGGCCAATTATTACTTCTACCAGCACGATACCGGTCAGGTCATTTTCTGCATAACTCCGAGTCCACCGATTTGGGGCCTGGATGTGAGGGAGACGAGCTCCTTCCTGCCCCTGGTGGCCAAGCGGATGGTCGAGATCATCCCCCGCCTCAAGAATCTCAGGGTTAGACGGACATGGCGCGGTCTTTATCCTATGACCCCGGACGGCCTGCCCATCGTCGGGGAGACGAAAGAAGTCCCGGGCTTCATTCTGGCCGTCGGCATGTGCGGACAGGGTTTCATGCTCGGCCCCGGCCTGGGCCAGCTTTTGGCCCGACTTATCCAAGGGAAGCTCACCGCTGAGGATAGAGATACCCTCACCTATTTCAGCCCCCACCGGAAGTTCAGGGGCCAGGAATTGCTGGGATGAAAAGAATAGGCCTGGAGACCCTCAGAAAATGATCAGCCCCTTTTCTTGCTGCCCCGAGTTGCAGCCTGATCGGAGGGCTCGGTCAGTTTGTTGAGGTCGAAAAGGCGTTCGGCCTCCGCCCGGTTTAAGATTCCCTTTTCCCCAGCGATCGCCCGGATCGTTCTGTCCCGCTTCCAAGCTTCCCTGGCCATCTCGGCAGCCCTGGCGTATCCAACCAAAGGGGAAAGCGCAGTGGCCAGGCCCAAGCTTTTCTCGGCATAATCCCGACATCGCCTCTCATCCACTCTGATTCCCTCCACGCATTTCGTCCTGACCTGCTCGACAGCGTTTCCCATAATCTCGATCATCAGGTGGAGGTTGAAGGCGACGACGGGCATCATGACGTTGAGCTCGAGCTGGCCGGCCTGGGCCGCCCCTGCCAGCGCCAGGTCGCAGCCGATCACCTGATAACAGACCATGTTCATCATCTCGAGCATCGACGGGTTGACCTTGCCGGGCATGATGGATGAGCCGGGCGCGATGGCCGGGATCGAGATCTCGGCCAGCCCCGTTCGCGGACCCGAAGCAAGAAGCCGGAGATCGTTGGCGATCCGGTTGAGTTCAACGGCCAACCCGCGCAGCGCCGCAGAGACCTCGACGAACGGCCGCAGGCTTTGCATCGCTTCCATCAGGTCATCAGCCGGCCTGAGTTTCAGCCCGGTCATCTTGGTAAGAGAGCGGACTGCTCTCACCCTATAGCCGGGCGCCGTGTTGAGCCCGGTTCCAACGGCGCTGCCCCCTATTCCGAGTTCAAGCAAGGAACGGCCCGCCCTCTCGGCGAATTTTCCGCACAGGCCAAGTGCCCTGGAATAGGCCAAGAACTCCCCTCCTATCCGGACCGGAGCGGCATCCTGAAGGTGCGTCCTTCCGGACTTCACGACATGATCGAACTCCTCCGCTTTTTCCCGGAAACTGGCCTCGAGTTTTTTCAGCTTTGGCAAGAGATGATTCCGCATCAGGACCGCCGCCGCCAGGCGGATGGCCGTCGGATAGACATCATTGGTGCTCTGCCCCAAGTTGACGTGGTCGTTGGGATGGATGAGACGGTAGTCTCCCCTTCTCCCCCCCAAGATCTCTTCTGCCCGGTTGGCGATCACCTCGTTGACATTCATGTGGAAAGAGGTTCCAGCTCCCATCTGAAAAACGTCGACGATGAACTGATCGGCGAGTTTTCCCTTGATGATCTCATCGCAGGCGCGGACGATCGCGGCTGACCGCCTCTCGTCCAGGCGGCCGAGCCCTCTGTTGGCTAGCGCTGCGGCTTTCTTGATCATGGCCGTCGCCCTGACCATTTCCGGATGCGCCCTCAGCCCGCTTATGGGGAAATTTTGTGCCGCCCGGACAGCCTGGATCCCGTAATAAGCGCTGACCGGAACCTGGACTTTTCCCAAGAAATCCTTTTCCCACCTGGTCTCCCGATTGCTCGTGTTCCTGTCCATGAGCCCAGCTCTCCTTGGCGGATCGACTCCGGGGGATTCGCCCCATCCTCCCGAGGTCCGCCCGCGATAAAGGTTTCCCGTCTGCTTCTATTTGATCTGGACGATCTTGTTGCCTGCCCCCAGGAGCAGGATCTTGGGCACGAATAGCCCGGCTTCCTCCTCTTCCAGGATCACATAGGAGACGACGATCAGTGTGTCGCCGACCTTGGCCCGGCGGGCTGCCGCCCCGAACACGCCGACTCTCCCCGAGCCCTTCTCTCCCTTGATGAGGTAAGTCGAGAACCGTTCCCCGTTGGAGACATTGTAGACATGGACTTTTTCATAGGGCAGCATATCAGCCGCTGTCATCAGTTCCTCGTCAAGCGACAGGCTCCCCTCATAATCAATATTGTTTTCCGTTACCCGGGCGTGATGGATCTTGGCTTTGAGCATGATCCTTCTCATTTCGCCTCCCTCGTCTTTCCCAGGATGATATTGTCGATCAACCTCGTCCGTCCAATATATACTGCCAGCGCGATGAGCGTTTCTCCTTCGATCCGCTCCACCGGCTCGAGAGAGCTCGGGTCGACGATCTCGGCGTAATCCAGCTTGACCAAAGGCTCAGAGACAAGAGTCCTCAAGAGTCGCTCCCGGATCGGCGAGGCGGCCCTTTCCCCTTTCTCATAGAGCTGCCGGGCTTCCTTAAGGCTGCGGAATAGAACGAGGGCGGCCCGGCGCTCGTCGGAGCTCAAGTAGGCGTTCCGGGAGCTCATCGCCAGACCGTCCGGCTCCCGGATGATCGGCAGCGCTCTGATTTCGACGTCCATGTTCAGGTCCGTTGCCATTCTCCGGAGGACGACGACCTGCTGCGCGTCTTTCTGCCCGAAGAAAGCCCAATCCGGCCGGACGATAAGGAATAGCTTGAGGACGACGGTTGCCACCCCCCTGAAATGTCCGGGCCGCGAACGCCCGCAGAGCTTTTCTTGGAGCCCGGCGACCTCGACCGAGGTGCTGTAT
>Ga0209705_10000795_pt1 | contig 16595 bp, 14 predicted proteins | sample PPLLaktember2015_5_FD_187262 | JGI IMG/M metagenome (GOLD analysis project Ga0209705, IMG submission 187262) | Freshwater sediment microbial communities from Prairie Pothole Lake near Jamestown, North Dakota, USA - PPLs Lake P8 Core (1) Depth... | ecosystem: Environmental > Aquatic > Freshwater... | reverse complement strand
ACGTAGACGCGGCCAATCCCCACGGACAACGCCGGGTCATGACTGTCCGCCACTCTGGACACGGCGTCGCGCTTGAGCGCCTCATCGCTATCCTGGGCGAGCGCTTGTACGGAAAGAACCGCCGCCGCGGCAAGCGCAGCGAAAGCCATCGACCTCTTCAGCACCTGACCTCCAGAAGAAAGCTCGCCCTCATCCTTGAATCAAGACAATGTCCCATACCACCAGTTTCGCATCGGGCTCCTCGTTCGCCGTGGGCGGCAGTACCTGCGCGATCAGGCTGTCCTTCGCCCAGGAGTTCTGCAGCAGCGGGTCCTTGTCGTTCAGCGGTTCACCGGGGAAGTACATCTGGGTAATGAGCCGGTTGTACCTGCCGGTGATGTCGTAATGGATATGGGGTGGCCGTGAGTAGTTTGCAACCACCGGATACGCACCCGGCTTCACGGTCTTGTAGCGGTACCGTCCTTCCGCGTCTGTGACCACGGTCGCATAACCATCGAAGTTCGGGTCGCGCGGCGCCGGGTTGCGATCATGCGGATGGGTGTAGCGGCCCGCCGCGTTGGCCTGCCAGATCTCCAGCCGAACGCCCGGACAGGGTTCACCACCCAGATTCAGCACGCGCCCCAGCACATAGATGACCTGCCCCTGTGCCCGGCCCGCACGGCCGTCGAGCCGGGTGAGGTCGGTTCCGCCGTCGACAGGCTTCTGCACCGGATAGAAGGGGCCGAGAATCTGGTCCGGCGTCGGCATGGGCCCGCTCGGATCGAAGCCGGTGTCCTGCGCAGGGGCTTGCAACGGAGCGGCGAGCGAGACGGCGCCCAGGGCCAGCGACATCTTCAGGATCCGGCGGCGCGAGAAGCGCTCCTCGTGGAAGGTGGGCAGACGCCCCATGGGGGACGTCAACACCAGTCTGCGTGTTTCGGTTGTCATTACGTCTCTCCTCCTTGTGTGCGCGATCGTGCCCGGGGAATCCTGCGGGCACGGCCGTCGATCATACCTCGGCGAGAGGACAGCCTGGTTCGCAGGATCTCTGCATCTTGCACCACCCTGCTAGAATCACAGGTCAATGCGATGCGTCGCCGGATGTCGCCGTTGGCAGGCTGTTGGAAAAGCCTGCGAGAGCCCCGGCGGACCTTTCGCGGGACGCACACGCGCCCGACGGCTTGATCGAGCGTACCCAGACATTGCTATAGCGGCCGACTCGAAGTACGAACCTGCGCTTGCCAGCCGCTTGTGAGGGGACCGTTTCCATGGCTGTATCGAGCAACTGGGCCTTTCCCGACACTCTCCAGCCGAGCAGTGAAGACGTGCGCTTCGACCTGGAGGCGGCGCTCTCCTCGGTGGTCATGCTGCGCACCGAGGTCCCCGAGGATGCCTTCACAGCCTCGATCCTCGGGACCGAGCGGATCGGCAATGGAGTGGTAATCGGCGACAACGGTCTGGTGCTGACCATCGGCTACCTGATCACCGAAGCCGAAACGATCTGGCTCAGCGCCAACGACGGCACGCTCATCGCCGGCTACCCGCTCGCCTACGACTTCGCTACCGGCTTCGGCCTGGTCCAGCCGCTCGGCCGGCTGACAATTCCGCCGCTGCCACGTGGGTCGGCTCGCTCCTGCGCTATCGGCGACGACGTGATCGTAATCGGCAACGGCGGCCGCGCGCACGCGCTCAAGGCCAAGGTCATCGACAAGCGGGAGTTCGCCGGCTACTGGGAGTACGTGCTGGACGAAGCGATCTTTACCGCGCCGGCACATCCGGAGTGGGGCGGATCGGCCCTGGTGAGCGCCGAAGGGCGTTTGCTCGGGATCGGCTCGCTGCTCGTGCAGGAAGCGGTCGAAGGCCAGCAGGTCCAGGGCAACATGTTCGTGCCGATCGACCTGCTCGAGCCGATCCTGCAGGACATGCTCACGATGGCGCAGGCCAACCGGCCGCCGCGGCCCTGGCTCGGCATGTACACCACCGAGACGGAAGGGCGACTCGTCGTGGCGGGTCTGGCGAAGGGTGCGCCGGCCGATAGCGCAGGCGTGCGGCCCGGCGACGTGGTGGTCGAGGTCGCGGGCGAGCGTACTTCCGGGCTCGCGGACCTGTTCCGCAGGGTGTGGCGCCTGGGTTCGGCGGGCGTCGAGGTGCCCCTCACCCTGGCGCGCGACGGCAATCTGCTGCGAGCACGCATCCGCTCGGCGGACCGCGGCGAGTACCTGAAGAAGCCGCGCATGCACTAGTGCTGCGACACATTAATTCCACCTCTCACCACGAAGACACGAGGGCACGAAGAAAACCGCAACGACCGGGCGACGCTCGCATGGGAGCACCAGGATACCGCTCGTCTCATCTTCTGCCGATTTTGAACAGCTCCCGCAGCGTCTCGTCCATGGCCTGATCGAGGGGTGTGCGGGGCGGCTCGCCGATGAGCTTGCCCATCCGCTCCCCGCTCAGGCGATGCGGGACGTACCAGAGATAGCGCATCTCCGCCAACTCGCGGAACATTGGCACCAGCAAGCCTGCGACCCGGAGAAAAGCCCACGGCATGCCGCTGCGACGCAACCGGGTCGTCTCGCCAAGCAGCCCCACCCGTCGTGCCGAGCGCTCCATGCTGTCGAGCAGCTCCTTGCCGGTGGGCGAATGCCCCGGAAAGTGCAGCGTCTCGAACACCGACAGATCTGCGCGCCGCTCCGCCGTCAGCACGAACGCGCGCGCCAGGTCGGGCAGATAGGCCCAGGCGTGGACGATGTTCATCCTCCCGGGGTAGACGACCTTGCCTTGCCGCAGCGACTTCGCGACCACGAGATCGAACCATGACCCGCGGCCCGGCCCCCCGAAGAAGTCTCCCGCGCGGATGATCACCACGCGCAATCCCGATCGTGCCGCGTCGCGCATGGCGTCTTCGATCTCGACGCGGATGCGGCCCTTGCGGGCAGTCGGCTCCTGAGGGGTGCTTTCTTCCAGCGTTTCGGGCATGCGTGCGCCGAAGTTGTAGACGTTGCCGGGGAACATCAGCACAGCGTTCAGCCGGCGTGCCGTGTCCATAGCCTTGCGGGCCAGCGGCATGGCATCCGTTTTCCAGCGCGTATAGGGCGGGTTGGCCGCGTGCACGACCACATCGGCTGCGCGCGCCGCCTCGGCAAGCCCCGCGGGATCGTCGATGGGGATCTGCAGCCACTGCAGGCCGGGCTCCGCAGCGCGGCTCGGCTGGCGGCGCACCTGCGCCAATACGCGCCATCCACCGCTCAGGAAGGCGCTCGTCAGCACCTGCCCCAGCCGGCCATTGGCGCCTATGATCAAGGCTACCTTGCTCATGCGTCGTCGCTTTCGGTGTAGAAGCGCGTCCCGGCGTCGAAGCGATTCGGCTTCGTGAACATCGCCAGGAAGACCGCACCGTCCGGCGCCCTGGCGACGTGCCTGCTGCCCTCGGGCCGCCAGACAAAGCTGCCCGACGTCGCGGCGCCTTCCTCGTCCACCAGCGCCCCGGACAGCACGTAGGTCTGCTCGACTCCCATGTGCTCGTGCCGCGGCACCTCGGCGCCGGGCGCCATCTTGAACAGGATGGTCGACATGCCGGAGGCGGGATCCGAGTAGAGGATCTTCATCTCGATGCCGGGGAACTGCGTGGGCTGCCACGGCATTGCGGGGACATCGATGTAGTGGGACTTCATGGCAACAGGGTTTCCACTCGCTTTCGCATCGAGATCCGGCATGCTGCGCTCCTCTCAAGGGAAGGTCGCCGCGAGGGTCGAGCCAGCCCCTCGCATCAGGCGCACAATCGCTTATTCTGGCAGCGTCGGGTGCGCAGCGCTTCCGCGTGGGTACCGGCGCGACCGGGGAACGAAGCAGCTTGACGCAGGTCAACCGGAGACTCGGGCCGGGAGCTAGACTGCGCGGGCCGCGTGCGTGGTGCCTCCGCCCAGGCCGCGGACGCGCCGAGCGATTTCTCATCAACGGCCTTCGGACACCTTTCGACCATGGACCTCGCCGAAATCGTCGACCGCGCTGTCCGCCGTCAAGCCAACGACGGTACCCGGCTGCTTGCCATCCTGCGCGATGTGCAGCAGGAGGCCGGAAGCCTCCCTCCGGAGGCCATCGACGGCATCGCCGCCGCCGTCGGTCAGCCCCGCGTCCGGGTCGAGTCGACCGCCACCTTCTACCACCTCCTGCACAACACCTCCCACGGCGCCTACGAGGTGCTGTTCTCCGACAACATCGTCGACCGGATGGCAGGCAAGGAGGAGCTCATGCGCTACTTCTGCGATGAGCTGCTGGTGCATCCCGACAAGGTCTCGCACGACGGGCTGGTCTATGTCGGCAGCACGTCGGACATCGGCATGGGCGACCACGCGCCGGCCGCCCTGGTCAACGGGTTTGCGCTCCCGGCACTGGACAAGAACCGCCTCGGCCTCATCGCCAACCTGATCCGGGCGCAGCTGCCGGTCGCAGAGTGGCCCCGTGCGCTGCTGGACGTGAGCGATAACGTGCGCAAGACGGGCCCTTTACTCGGCGAGCCGTTCTCGCCAGGAGCGGGAGTCGCCCGGGCACAGTCCATGGGTCCTGATGGCATCCTTGCGCAGCTGGAGGCTGCCGGCCTGCGCGGGCGCGGCGGAGCGGGTTACAAGACGGCAGCGAAGTGGGCGTCGTGCCGCAGAGCGGTGGGCAAGGCGCACTACGTGATCTGCAATGCCGACGAGGGCGAGCCCGGTACTTTCAAGGATCGCGTGCTGCTGCAGAGTTACGCCGATCTGGTGTTCGAGGGGATGACCATCGCGGCGCTGGCCATCGGTGCGGGCAGGGGGTTCGTGTACCTGCGCGGCGAATACCTGTATCTGCTGCGGCACCTGCAGGACGTGCTGGCGCGTCGCCGGGCGGCTGGACTGCTCGGCGCCGGCATACTCGGCCGTGCGGGCCTCGACTTCGACATCGAGATCGCAATGGGCGCGGGCGCCTACATCTGCGGCGAGGAATCTGCGCTGATCGAGTCCCTCGAAGGCAAGCCGGGGCGGCCTCGCAACCGCCCACCCTACCCCGACACGCACGGCTATCTCGACCAGCCCACCGTGGTGAACAACGTCGAGACCTTCGCGTGCGCGGCGCGCATCGCCGAACGCGGCAGCGCGTGGTTCGCCGGCATCGGCACAGCGCAATCGACGGGCACCAAGCTGATCTCGGTTTCCGGCGACTGCAAGTACCCCGGCACTTACGAGTATCCCTTCGGCGTGACCATCCGGCAGATCCTCGCCGAGGCCGGTGCGTCGCAGGCGCAGGCGGTGCAGGTCGGCGGGCCGTCCGGCACCTGCGTGCCCTGGCGCGAGTTCGACCGCAAGATCGCCTTCGAGGATGTGCCCAGCGCCGGCGCCCTCATGGTGTTCTCGCGCAGCCGGGACATGTTCGAAGTCGCGCGCAACTTCAGCCACTTCTTCGCGCATGAGAGCTGCGGCTTTTGCACGCCGTGCCGCGTCGGCACCTCGCTGCTGCGCGACACCATGGACAAGCTCGCAGCCGGCAAAGGCAGCGCCTATGATATGCAGTCCATGCAGACCCTCATGCGCATTCTGCTCACGATGAGCCATTGCGGTCTCGGGCATACCGCCGCGAAGCCGGTGGTGGAGACCATGCGCGCCTTCCCGGAAGCCTACGAGCACCGCCTGCGCAAGCTGGACTTCGAACCGGCCTTCGATCTCGATGCCGCGCTGGGGACGGCGCGCCACATCACCGGCCGTGACGACGAGTGGGCGCATATCGTGGAAGACGAGCGATGAGCACGTTTACGCTCGACGGCAAGGCGGTCGCGTTCGAGGAGGGCGAGACCATCCTCGAGGCCGCACTGGTCGCCGGGGCCTATATCCCGTATCTGTGTCACCGGCCGGGCTACGCGCCACACGGCAGCTGCAAGGTATGCACGGTGAGCGTGGACGGCCGCAATGCCGCTTCGTGCACCATGCGAGCCCGCGAGGGGATGGTGGTGGAGACGCAGACCCCGGAGCTTTCCGACATGCGGCGGGCGCTGGTGGAGATGCTCTTCGTCGAGGGCAACCACACGTGTCCGGCCTGCGAGCAGACCGGACAGTGCGAGCTGCAGGCGGTGGCTTATCACGTCGGCATGCTGGCCACCCGCTTCGATCTGATGTTCCCGGCGCGCGACCTGGACGCCTCGCACCCGGATATCCTTCTGGACCGCAACCGCTGCATCCTGTGCGGGCTGTGCGTGCGCGCGAGCCGGGAGGTGGACGGCAAGAACGTGTTCGGCATCGGTGGTCGGGGCATCGACTCGCGCCTGATCGTGAACGCCGCGTCGGGAAGGCTGGGGGATACCGACCTGTCGGCGCAGGACGAGGCGGTGGATGTCTGTCCGGTGGGCGCGATTCTGCGCAAGCGGCAGGCCTATCAGGTGCCATACGGCAAACGCAAGTACGATCTGCGCCCGATCAGCGAAGTGGCGGTGGAACAAGCCCGGCGCCGGAAGGAGAAGGCGCGTGGCTGAGAGAAAATTGAAGGTCGCGACGTGCTCCCTCGCCGGCTGCTTCGGCTGCCACATGTCGCTGCTGGACATCGACGAGCTCCTGCTGGAGCTGGTGCAGAAGGTCCAGTTCGATCGCAGCCCGCTGACCGACATCAAGGAGATCGGGCCCTGCGACGTGGGGCTGATCGAAGGCGGTGTCTGCAACGCGGAGAATCTGCACGTCCTGAAGGCATTCCGCCGCAACTGCAAGACGCTGGTGGCGGTCGGCGCGTGCGCTATCACGGGTGGCGTGCCGGCCATGCGCAACAACGTCGACCTGTGGGACTGCTTCCGCGAGGTGTACCAGTACGAGCCCGGCACCGAGGGGCGCGTCATCCCCAACGACCGCGAGCTGCCACTGCCGTTCGACAAGGTGCGCCCGGTTCAGGAGATCGTGCGCATCGACTACTTCCTGCCCGGCTGCCCACCCGCGGCCGAAGTGTTCTGGCGCTTCTTCAGCGACGTGCTCGCCGGCCGCGAGCCGAAGGTCGAGCGCGGGATGATTCACTACGACTGAGGCGTGAGGCGCAGTTGGACGGACGGTTGCCGGCATGAGTTCCCTTGAGAACGCAACGAACCCAGAAACCTTAAGGCGGGTGGTCATCGAGCCGGTCACGCGGGTCGAGGGCCACGGCAAAGTCACGCTGCTGCTGGACGAAGACGACCACGTGCAGCAGGCGCGCTTCCACATCGTGGAGTTCCGCGGCTTCGAGAAGTTCGTGCAGGGCCGCCCCTACTGGGAAGTCCCGGTGATGGTGCAACGCCTGTGCGGGATCTGCCCGGTGAGCCATCACCTGGCGGGCGGCAAGGCGGTGGACATGCTGGCCGGTGCGACCGAGCTCACACCAACCGCAGACAAGATGCGACGCCTGCTGCATTTCGGCCAAGTGCTGCAATCGCATGCTCTGCACTTCTTTCACCTGTCCTCGCCGGATCTGCTGTTCGGCTTCGACGCAGAGGTCGCCAAGCGCAACATCTTTGCGGTGATCGAAGCGTTCCCCGACGTCGCCAGGAAGGGGGTGCTGCTGCGCAAGTACGGGCAGGAGGTGATCCGCGTCACGGCCGGCAAGCGCGTGCACGGGACGCTGGTGGTGCCCGGCGGTGTCAACAAGCACCTCTGCACCGAAGAGCGCGACTATCTGCTGCAGGACATCGAGCAGACCGTTGCCTGGAGCCGGGAAGCGGTCGATCTTGCGTGCCGCCTCTACTTGGCGGGCGGCGCGCGCCACCGCGAATTCGGGTCGTTCTGCTCGCCGGTCCTGTCGCTGGTGCGCCAGGACGGGGCAATGGAGCTCTATCACGGCCGGCTGCGCGCCAAGGACGAGGACGGCGCCGCCATCTTCGACCAGGTGGACTACGCGCGCTATTGGGACTATCTGCGGGAAGTGGTCAAGCCCTGGTCGTACATGAAGTTCCCGTTCATCCGTTCGCGCGGCACCGAGCACGGCTGGTACCGTGTCGGCCCCCTGGCACGCCTGGCCAACTGCGACTTCATCCCCACGCCGCTCGCGGAAGCGCAACGCCAGGCATTCCTGGCCCACGACGGCGGCTCAGCTCGCCATTCCACACTGGCCGGTCACTGGGCCCGTATGATCGAGCTGTTGCATGCCGCCGAAGCCATCCGCGAGCTGCTTGCCGATCCCGACCTGCTCGCCGGCGAACTGGTGGTGAAGGGCGAGCGGCAGTACCGCGGCGTCGGCGTCATCGAAGCGCCGCGCGGCACGCTGATCCACCACTACCGCATCAACGACGACGATCAGGTCGTGCGCTGCAACCTCATCGTCTCGACCACCCACAACAACCAGGCGATGAACGAGGCGGTCCGGCAGGTCGCGCGCCAGCATCTGGACGGCCGCAAGATCACAGAGCCGTTGCTCAACTACATCGAGGTCGCCATCCGCGCCTTCGACCCCTGCCTGTCCTGCGCTACGCACGCGCTCGGTAAGATGCCGCTGGAAGTGGAGCTGTTGGATGCCGCCGGCGACCACGTCGATCGACTGGTGCGCGATTCCGACGGCGCGGTGCGGGCCACGTGAGCCGCGTGCTGGTCCTGGGCTGGGGAAACCCCAGCCGCGGCGACGACGCGCTGGGCCCCGAGCTGGTGCGGCGGCTCGAAGCGCTCGCGACGGACCGCCCCGGCTGGCGCGGGCACGGGTTCCTCACCGACTTCCAGCTGCAACCCGAGCACGCGCTGGACCTCGAGGAACGCGACCTGTTGCTGTTCGCCGATGCGGCTGTCTCGGCAAGCGTCCCGTACTCCTTCTCTCGCCTGCAGGCGGAGCGCGACGGCACCTTCACCAGCCACGCGATGAGCCCGTCAGCGGTGCTGGCCGTCTACCGCCAGGTGTTCGGGCGGGAGCCGCCGGACGCCTATCTCCTTGCGATCCGTGGTGAGGCTTTCGAGCTGGGCGCGCCGATGAGCGCGGCTGCCAAGCGACGCCTGGAGGCAGCGCTGGCGCTCGCCGTCGAATTGCTCGACGCGCCCGACGTCGTCCATCGGCTTGTAGGACCGACTCGGGTTGCCTAGCTTCTCCGTGGCACGCGTTGCATCGGGTAAGTGGCGGCCAACGTCACGAGTCTACAATCACTCACCAGCGTGGAGCGATAGGCCCGCGCGCACGGAGGCTGCACGTCCTGTCCTGGGGTGTCGCGCATGTGAGAACGCTGAAGATCGGTCTGGCACTACTCGGACTCATCTGGCCTTTGGCTCCCCGCGCCGAAGTCGACCCGCTGGTCGACATCCTCGCGACACCGGGCAGCGCGGGCCTGGGCGCGCTGTTCCGGATGTACCCGTCGCCCTACAAGGGCGCGGATCCGCAGCTGGACGTGCTCCCCTTGTATCTGTACGAGGGCGAGCGGTTGTTCCTGCATGCAAGCCGTGTCGGCATCAAGCTGTTCAACCGGCCGGAGGATCGCCTCGACCTGATCCTCGATTACCGCTTCGAGGGTTTCCCGACGGACGAGGTGCCCCAGAGCCTCACCGGCATGCAGACCAGGCAGGGCAGCGCGGACATCGGGCTCGCCTATCGGCGCGAAACCCCGCTGGGGCAGCTGCGCGTCGAACTGGTGCACGATGCCTTCAACATCAACCAGGGCAGCGAGGTGCGATTGGGTTACAGCTACGACTGGACCAGGGGCCGACTCAGGTTGCGTCCCGTGGCCACCGTGTTCCTGCGCAGCGCCGAGCTGAACGACTACTACTACGGCGTGCGGCCCGAGGAGGCGCGCCCGGATCGCCCCGCCTACCAGGCCAACGCAGGCCTGCAGGGCTGGCTCGGCCTGTACGGTTACTATCGGCTCACTCACGGATGGCGGCTGCTCGGCGGCGCCGGGGTCCAGTTCCTGGGCGAGGATGCCCGGAACAGCCCGATCGTGGAACGCGACGTTCAGCCCACTGCCTATCTGGGCGCAGCCTACGACTTCGGCAGCCACCAGGAGTTCGCGCAAGAGCGCGGTCCGCTGTACGTCAAAGCGCTGTATGGACAGTCGACCGACTGTATTCTCGCAAAGATCGTCACGCTGCGGTGCGTATCGACGCACGGCCGGGACGACACTGACATCGTTGGCATCGAACTGGGCAAGCCCTTTGTCGAGCGGGTGAATGGCTGGCCGCTGGATTTCGTCGGCTACCTGAGCGTGATTCGGCACCTCGAGAAGGACCTGCAGGACGACTCCTGGCAGGCCAACGCGTACGTGAAGGCGTTCTTCTACGGCTTTCCCTGGAGTCACCGGGTGAAGACGCGCATCGGTTTGGGCTTCGGCCTGTCGGTGGCCGAAAGCATACCGTTCAGCGAGGCAGACGAGGCGCAGGAGGAGGGGCGCAGCACCTCCAATCTGCTCACCTACATCGACCCGACCATCGATGTCTCGGTGGGCGACATCGTCGGGTCGAAGAGGCTCGCCGACACCTTCTTCGGCTTCGGCGTCTCACACCGCTCGGGGATCTTCGGCAGCTCGCAGCTGTTGGGAAACGTCTATGGCGGCTCCAACTATATTTATGTCTACGTCGAGAGCAAGCTCTGATGCGCCGCCGCGCGCCTGGTTGCGCAACCAGCACCTGAGGCATCCCCCGCACCCGCGCCGGCTGGCGTTCGACCTTGCACGCTTGCGCGCGCCGGTGCTGTAGGCGAGTCACCGCGACGATGCCCTGCAGCCGGGCTCCGCCTGTCACACCCATGTGGGGGAGCAGGTAGACTAACGGCTATCCACTTCAAACCGGTGAACGACATGGATGCAGCGCGACAAACCGAACTCCTCGCCCTAGCGGGCAAGTACCTGGCCGGCGGCGGCACGGGACTCTTCGTGCTGCCTGCCGAGCTCAACCTGGTTGTCGCCCGGGGGGAGGGCAGCCGCGTATGGGACGTTGCGGGACGCGAGTACATCGACTACCACTTGAGCTCCGGCCCGGCATTGCTGGGGCATGCGCATCCGGCGATCACGGAGGCGGTGGCGGCGCAGCTGCCCAAGGGCACGACCTACTTTTTCCTGAACGAGCCGGAGATTCGGCTCGGTAAGCGGCTGGTCGATGCGATCCCCTGCGGCGAAGTCGTGCACTACACCGGCTCGGGGACCGAGGCGACGTTCTATGCCCTGCGGATCGCCCGGGCCTTCACGAAGCGCAACAAGGTCCTCAAGTTCGAGGGGGCGTGGCATGGCATGCACGACTACGGCCTGTGGGGAACGGTGCCCAGTCGTGCGTCGGAGTATCCGCATGCCGCGCCGGATTCCGTGGGCGTCCCGCACGAGACCGGTGAGACGGTACTGGTGACGCCGTTCAACGAGACCGCGCGCGCGGTCGAGCTGATCGAGCGGCACGCCAAGGAGCTGGCTGCCGTAATGGTCGAGCCGTTGCAGCGCGTGCTGCTGCCGGAGCCCGGTTTTCTGCAGGCGGTCCGGGAAGTGACGAAGAAGCACGGCATCGTGCTGATCTTCGACGAGATCGTGACCGGGTTCCGCATCGCCTGGGGCGGCGCGCAGGAGCGATACGGTGTGATCCCCGACCTGGCCTGCTACGGCAAGGCCATCAGCGGGGGCTTCCCGATGGCCGCCATCGTGGGCAACGGCGAGATCATGTCCGTGCTCGATGCCCGCAGCCGGCCCAAGGCGGAAGTGGTATGGGCGACCAACACGCTCAACGGCAACCCGGTGTGTGCGGCAGCGGGACTCGCCGCATTGGACGTGCTGTCGCAACCCGGGACATACGATCACCTGCATCGCATCGGGTCGCGGCTGCGGACCGGGATGGTCGAGGCCGGCCAGCGCCATGGCTTCGCCGTGCAGGCGCCCGGCGAGGACGCCGTCTGGGGCATCCGCTTCACCGAGTGCAAACCGCTGCGCACCTGGATGGACCTCACGACCCACGACAAAGACCTCGGCTGGCGTTGGGCGATCGAGCTGATGAAGCGCGGGCTGCTGGTGAACCCGAACGAGAAGTTCTACATTTCGATCGCGCACACCGATGTGGATGTGGATCGCACGCTGGGCATCGTGGACGACGCGTTCGGTGCGCTGAAGAGACAACGCTAGACAGGCCAGGCTGGGGACGAACGCATGCAAGCCGAGAACCCAGCAACGCGGGCCGTCGACAGTACGCCGTGGCAGCCCAGCCAGCGCTACCCGGATCCCGCCGTCGAAGTTCTGGACCAGAGCTTCGCCAGGTACCGTCTCAACCTCGCCGCTGTCGAGCGGATCGCTCACGGCTTCCGCTGGTGCGAGGGACCGGTGTGGTTCGGAGACGGGCGCTTTCTGCTGTGGAGCGACATCCCGAATAACCGGATCATGAAGTGGGAGGAGGAAAGCGGCGCAGTGAGCGTGTTCCGCAGGCCCTCCGACTTCGCCAACGGCAACACGCGCGACCGGCAGGGACGCCTGGTCACTTGCGAGCACGGCGCGCGACGCGTTACGCGCACCGAGTACGACGGCACCATTTCGGTGATCGCCGATCGCCACAACGGCAAGCGGCTCAACTCGCCGAACGACGTGGTGGTGAAGTCGGACGGCTCCATCTGGTTCAGCGACCCGCCGTTCGGCCTGCTCGGCTACTACGAAGGCTATCGCGCCGACCAGGAACTGCCGATGAACGTTTATCGGGTCGACGGGTCGAGCGGGGAGATGACCGTCGTCGAGAGCGAAGTCAATCGTCCCAACGGACTGTGCTTCTCGCCCGACGAATCGATCTTGTACCTGGTGGAGTCGGGCACCACGCCGCGCAATGTGTACGCCTATGACGTCGTGGACGGCGGGAGGCGCCTGACCAACCGCCGCAAGCTCATCGACGTGGGTCCCGGCACGCCGGACGGGATGCGTTGCGACGTGGACGGCAACCTCTGGATGGGTTGGGGAATGGGCAGTGCCGCGCTGGACGGCGTGGCGATCTTCAATCCCGACGGCCGGCTCATCGGCCGCGTCAACCTGCCCGAGCGCTGTGCCAACCTATGCTTCGGCGGGACCTACCGCAACCGGTTGTTCATGGCGGCGAGCAAGAGCGTCTATTCGCTCTACGTGAACACGCAGGGGGCACGCGGCGGCTGAGCCGACCGGAGTGCCCGTGGCACGGGCGGCGGAGCTGCCGTGTTGCGCAGCGCAGCATCGCTTCCCGCGCCCGGATTGACTTATCATTGCGAGCCCTGCGCATCAATTCAGAAGAACGAGACCTTCAGGCGCCATGAACGCCCCTCTTCGGCCAGCGCAAGCCGCCGACACGTTTCCCAAGCTCCTGCTCGACCACGCCCGCGTGCGTCCGTATGAGACGTGCATGCGCGAGAAGGATCTGGGTATCTGGCAGGCCTGGACCTGGGCGCAGGTGGCCGACGAGGTCCGCGCTTTCGCGCTGGGCCTGACCACGCTGGGATTCGCGCGCGGCGAAAACCTCGCAATCATCGGCGACAACCGCCCGCAGCTGTACTGGGCGATGGCGTCAGCGCAATGCCTCGGTGGCGTGCCGGTGCCGCTGTATCAGGACGCCGTGGCCGAGGAGATGATCTACATCCTCGCCGACGCCGACGTGCGCGTCGCCGTGGTTGAGGACCAGGAGCAGGTGGACAAGCTGCTCGAGATCAAGGGCCGGCTGCCCCGGCTCGAGTACATCATCTACGAAGACCCGCGCGGAATGCGGCATTACAAGCAGAACTTCCTGCACCGCTACGGCGAGTTGCAGGAGCGCGGTCGCAGCCTGCATCGGGACTTTCCCGCCATGTTCGACGCGGAGGTGGCGCAGGGCCAGGACAGCGATGTGGCCATCATGCTCTACACCTCGGGCACCACCGGGAAACCCAAGGGCGTGTGTCACACGCATCGGGCGCTGATCGTCGCGGCGCGCGGCGGCTGCGAGTTCGACAGGCTGGGTCCCAGCGACGAGATCCTGTCCTACCTGCCGATGGCGTGGGTGGGAGACAACCTCTTTTCCTATGCCGAGGCGCTGGTGGCCGGCTTCACCATCAACTGCCCCGAGTCGGGCGACACGGTGATGACGGACATGCGCGAGATCGGGCCGACCTTCTACTTCGCGCCGCCTCGCGTGTTCGAGAACCTGCTGACACAGCTCACCATCCGCATGGAGGACGCCTCGCGCATCAAGCGCTGGCTGTTCAAGTACTTTCTCGCTGTGGCCCGGCGCTGCGGGGCCGAGATCCTGGACCGCAGACCCGGCGTGCGGACCAAGGACCGGCTGCTGTATGCGCTCGGCCATCTCCTCGTGTACGCGCCCCTTCGCAACGTGCTCGGCATGAGCCGCATCCGGGTGGCGTACACGGCCGGCGCGGCAATCGGGCCCGACCTGTTCCGGTTCTATCGCTCCATCGGCATCAACCTCAAACAGCTCTATGGGTCCACAGAGACCTGCGCGTATGTCTGCCTGCAGCCCGACGGCCAGATCAAGCTCGACTCGGTGGGGCTGCCCGCGCCGGGCGTGGAGGTGAAGATCGGGGAGAACGGCGAGGTGCTGGTCAAGAGCCTCGCGATGCTGCGGGAGTACTACAAGCGGCCCGATGCGACCGCCGAGGTGTTCGACGAGCATGGCTACTTCCGCACCGGCGACGCCGGCTTCTTCGACCCTGACGGTCACCTCAAGATCATCGACCGCGCGAAGGATGTGGGCCGGCTTGTGAGCGGCGCGGTGTTCGCACCCAACTACATCGAGAACAAGCTCAAGTTTTTTCCTTACGTCAAGGAAGCCGTGGCCTTCGGCCACGACCGCGACATGGTGTGCGCCTTCATCAACATCGACCTGGGCGCAGTGGGCAACTGGGCCGAGCGGCGCGGGATCGCCTATTCCGGCTACACGGATCTCGCTGCGAAGCCAGAGGTGTATCAGCTCATCCAGGAGTGCGTCGAGCAGATCAACGCCGAGCTGGCCGCCGACCCGATGGTGGCGGACTCGCAGGTGCACCGCTTCCTGGTGCTGCACAAGGAACTGGATCCCGACGACGACGAGCTGACGCGCACGCGCAAGGTGCGGCGCGGCTTCATCGCCGAGAAGTATGCCGTGCTGGTGGACGCGCTCTACGGCGGCAAAGAAAGCTGCTTCATCGAGACCGAGGTCAAGTTCGAGGACGGACGCAAGGGCAACATCAGGGCCGACGTCAAAATCCGCGATGCCAAGGTCTTCCCTGCGCCGCAGCCGAAAAGCGCGACGCAGCAAATGCGCAAGGAAGCGGCGCACGCATGAGCCTGCCGGCCGCCTCGGCTCGCATCGGGGAGACCATGCTGAGCGTCGAGAGCATCTCGCTCGCCTTCGGCGGCGTGAAGGCGCTCACGGAAGTAACCTTCGACGTGCGCGAAGGCGAGATCCGGGCCATCATCGGACCCAACGGCGCGGGCAAGTCCTCGATGCTCAACGTCATCAACGGCGTGTATCACCCGCAGCAGGGCACCGTCCGGTTCAAGGGCGAGGCACGGCGCAAGGTCGATCCGCACCAGGCCGCTGCCCAGGGCATCGCTCGAACTTTCCAGAACATCGCGCTGTTCAAGGGCATGACGGTGCTCGACAACATCATGACCGGGCGTAGCCTCAAGATGCGCGCCACCCTGCTGGAGCAGGCGATCTATCTCGGGCGTAACCGGCGCGAGGAGCTCGAGCACCGCGCGAAGGTCGAGGAGATCATCGACTTCCTGCAGATCGAACACGTGCGGAAAACCCCCGTGGGGAGGCTCCCCTATGGGTTGCAGAAGCGCGTAGAGCTGGCTCGGGCTCTGGCCGCCGAGCCGGTCCTGCTGCTTCTGGATGAGCCCATGGCTGGAATGAACGTCGAGGAGAAACAGGATATGTGCCGCTTCATCCTCGACGTGAACGACGAGTTCGGCACTACCATCGTGCTGATCGAGCACGACATGGGTGTGGTAATGGACATCTCCGACCGCATTGTGGTGCTCGATTACGGGTGCAAGATCGCGGATGGGTATCCGGCGGAAGTTCGCAGCAACCAGGCCGTGATCGACGCTTACCTGGGCGTCGCCCACTGATGATCAGAACATCTTGAACCACGGAGGACACGGTGGACGCGGTGGATAAGCAAGAGCGAGGGGGGACGAATGTCTCAACTCGCTCGCTGGCCTAGGCTGCTTGCAAGCGCCGCCGAGGCGGATCTGATCCAGGATCAATGGCACGGTGACACTACGGGGTTGTTTTTCCTCCGTGTCCACCGTGTCCTCCGTGGTTCAAGGGTTTCAAGGGTTCTGAATGCAGTTCTTCTTCGAAGTGCTGATCGGCGGGCTGCTCGCGGGAGTGATGTACTCCCTGGTGGCGCTGGGCTTCGTGCTGATCTTCAAGGCATCGGGCGTGTTCAATTTCGCCCAGGGCGCCATGGTGTTCTTCGCCGCCCTGATCTTCGTCGGCCTGCAGGAGCGCTTCGGCCTACCCTTCTGGGCAGCGTTCGGTCTGGCTCTGGTATTCATGGTCGTGCTCGGCGTGGCTACCGAACGCATCGTGCTGCGGCCGCTGGTGAACCAGCCGCAGATCTCCCTGTTCATGGCCACCATCGGCCTGGCCTTCTTCATCGAAGGCCTGGCGCAGATGGTGCAGCTGTGGGCGTTCAAGGACCTGAGCCCGCGCCCGTTGACCCTAGGCTTCGAGGACCAGCCCATCGCGTGGGCGCTCGAGCGCTTCGACATG
>Ga0209705_10000793_pt1 | contig 16618 bp, 19 predicted proteins | sample PPLLaktember2015_5_FD_187262 | JGI IMG/M metagenome (GOLD analysis project Ga0209705, IMG submission 187262) | Freshwater sediment microbial communities from Prairie Pothole Lake near Jamestown, North Dakota, USA - PPLs Lake P8 Core (1) Depth... | ecosystem: Environmental > Aquatic > Freshwater... | reverse complement strand
GATCGAGATCTGCGAGTCGGCCGCGTTGATCAACGGCGGACGCGGCGTTCGGTTCGAAGCCAGCGTGGCCGGGCGCGTCGTTCCGGCGTTCGTCGTGCGCTACGGCGGGCGTGCCTATGCCTATCTCAATCGCTGTGCGCACGTCGCAATGGAGCTGGACTGGCAGCCGGGCATGTTCTTCGATTTCGATGCCGATCACCTGGTGTGCGCGACCCATGGCGCCCTGTACGACCCGGCGTCAGGGGCCTGCCGCGGAGGCGCATGCTCCGGTCGAGGAGGCCTGCGAGCGCTAGAGGTCGTGGAACGCGATGGCCGGGTCTGCTGGCAGCCGGATGACTACGCGCAGGCTCCGCCCGGCTAAGCGGCGAGCAAACAGAACACCGCAGGACGCTTCTGCAGCGATGGCCGCGCACCGGCAGGCACTTTTCGCCACGCTTCGACAGTGCGCATGGCGACGGACTCGCCGGCCCCCGTCAGGTCGATCGCAAGCGCAACGCGTGTCGTCGCGGCACAGCTTTGCAGGATCGCATCGAACAGCGCTTCCCCGCGATAAGGCGTCTCGATGAAGACCTGGGTTTCGCCGCTTCTGGATTCACGTTCGAGCAGTTGCAGGCGGGCACTGCGCTCGTCCTTTGCGATCGGAAGGTACCCGTGAAAGCGGAACCGCTGACCGTCTAGCCCCGACGCCATCAACGCGAGCAGGATCGCCGACGGGCCCACCAGCGGCTGGACCCGCCACCCGCGCGCGTGAGCGGCAGCAACCAGCGTCGCGCCGGGATCGGCGATTGCAGGGCATCCGGCTTCCGAAACCAGCGCGATATCGTGGCCGGCCGCCAGCGGCGCGAGCCAGGCATCGACCTCGTCGAGCCTCGGCGCGTGGCCGATTTCGATGATCGAAAGTTCCCGCATCGGGCGCGGATGCCCGGCAAGCTTCAGGAAAGCGCGCGCCGTCTTTGCGTTCTCCGCGAGATAGTGATCGATGCGGCGCGCGGTTGTGATGACGGCCGCGGGCAACACACCATCGAGCGGCCCTTCCGCAATCGGCGTCGGCAGCAGGTAAAGCGCGCCCGTCATCTCGCGCGGGCGTCGAGCACTTCAACGCCCGCCACCGCAAGCATCGTCGTCAGCCTGATCAGCGGCAGCCCGATCAGCGCGGTCGGGTCATCCGCTTCGACCCGTTCAACGAGCGCAATGCCGAGCGACTCGATCTTCGCTGCGCCGGCACAGTCATACGGCTGATCGGCACGCAGATAGGCGTCGAGCATTGACCGCGGCAGGCTGCGGAACCGCACGGTGGTCGGAACGCAATCGATCTGCAGCCGGTCAATCGTCGGACCGGCGACCGCAAGGGCAGTATGAAAGACGACATCGCGGCCCTGCATGCGTTCCAGCTGTGCCAGCGCCGCCGCGTGTTCGAACGGCTTGCCGAGCGCGATCCCGTCCAGTTCCGCGACCTGATCAGAGCCGATAACAACAGCGCCGGGATAGTGGCCGGCAACGTCGAGCGCCTTGGCGCGAGCGAGTCGCAGTGCGGTGGCACGCGGGACTTCGCCCGACAGCGGCGACTCGTCTACCTGTGGTGCATGCACTCGATGCGGCAGCCCAAGCCGCTCGATCAATTGTCGGCGGTAGGTTGAGGTCGACGCGAGTACGATAACCGGGCGATCCATGGCCACGCAGTGTAGCGAGCAGAAAATGCCGGTCGACGTCTTCGATTTGGCCGCCCGCGGCGAGCGTGTCGAGGGCGAACTCGAACTCGCGCGCCTGCCGCGCCTGGCCGAGTCGCTGCTCGATACGGACGGCACTTTGCGATACGTCGTGAAGGGTCTGGTCGATGGCGATGGTCATCCCGCGGCGGACCTGAGCCTGCGCGGCCGCCTGCGGCTCGAATGTCAGCGCTGCAACGCTTCGCTCGAGTTCGACCTCGAACGCGACACACGCTTTCGCTTCGTGGAGAGTGAAGCGGAACTCGAAGCCCTGCCTCTCGAGGACGACGAGACCGATGTGATCGTCGGATCGCATGCGATGGACCTCGCGGCATGGGTGGAGGATGAGGCCATCCTTTCGCTGCCGCTGGTACCGCGCCATGAAAGCTGCAGCCCCGTCGCTGGCAAGTCTCCCGACGAACCGACGACGGATCGTCCCAATCCGTTCGCGGTTCTCGCCGCGCTGAAAGGACGCGGCGCGGGTGAAAGTTCCTAGGCGCGGGGTTTCGCCTAAATCGAGGCTCGGGTACAATTTTCGTTTCCTTCCGTGGGGTTAGCCATGGCTGTCCAACAAAACAAGAAGTCGGCGTCGAAGCGGGGCTCGCATCGCGCGCACGATTTCCTGACGAATCCGCCGACTGCGATCGAACCGACGACCGGCGAAGTTCATCGCCGTCACCACATCAGCCCGACCGGCTTCTATCGCGGCAAGAAGGTCGTTCAGACCAAGAGCGACGAGTAGGCCTCGCAGCGCGCCTGATTCCGGCTCCCGCCGGCCCGCCGCCAGATTCCGCGTGGGACGATTGACTTCCTCAAGGCCGTCGCGCGTGCATCGTTCGGAGCTGCAGTGACCGTCGGGATCGCCATCGATTGCATGGGCGGTGATCACGGCATCCCGGTCACGGTTCCTGCCGCACTTTCCTTCGCAGCCCGCCGGCCCGAGGCGCGGCTGCTGCTCGTCGGCCGCCAGCCGGAAATCGAGCAGGCGCTCGGCGGCCGGCGTCCCGCGCGCATCGAACTGGTTCATGCCGACGAAGTCGTCGAGATGAACGATGCGCCGGCACTCGCAATGCGAAGCAAGCGCAATTCGTCGATGCGCATCGCCGTCAACCTGGTCAAGGAAGGGCGGGCCGATGTCTGCGTCAGCGCCGGCAACACCGGCGCTCTGATGGCCATCGCGCGCTTCGTGCTGAAGACGCTCGACGGCATCGACCGCCCCGCGATCGCCGGTGTCATCCCGAACCAGAAGGGCGGGCTGACGACGATGCTCGATCTCGGCGCCAATGTCGACTGCGGCCCCGACCATCTGCTGCAGTTTGCGGTGCTCGGGACCGCGCTGGTCGCCGCGGTCGACGAGAAGGAGCGCCCGACGGTCGGCCTGCTCAACATCGGCGAAGAGGCGATCAAGGGCAACGAAGTCGTCAAGCAGGCGGGCGATCTGCTGCGTGCCAGTCCGCTGAACTTCTACGGCAATGTCGAGGGCAACGACATCTTCAAGGGCACGACCGACGTCGTCGTCTGCGACGGCTTTGTCGGAAACGTGGCGCTGAAAACCTCCGAGGGCCTGGCGCAGATGCTGGCCGGCTTCGTGCGCGAGGAATTCATGCGCGGTCCGCTGTCGCGGCTGCAGGCATTGGCGGCGCTGCCCGTGCTCAATCGCTTCAGGCGTCGCGTCGACTATCGGCGTCACAACGGCGCCAGCCTGCTTGGATTGCGAGGCCTGGTGCTGAAGAGTCACGGATCGGCCGACGCCGTCGCTTTCGAGAGCGCGCTCGAACGAGGCTATGAGGAGGCACGGCACCGCGTTCTCGAGCGGACCGTGGCTGCGATGCAGCCGTTCGTCGAGCAACTCGAGCAGATGCACCGCGGTCAGTCGGCCGCAGCCGGTGCATGAGCCGTTCTTTTTCCCGCATTACGGGCACCGGTTCAGCATTGCCGGCCCGGGTGGTGAGCAACGACGAGCTGGCGCGGGACCTCGCAACGCGCGGTGTCGAGACTTCCGATGAATGGATCGTTGCACGCACCGGAATCCGGCAGCGTTATGTCGCGGAACCGGGACTGACCAGCGCCGGGCTCGGAACCCGCGCGGCGCTGGCGGCGCTCGAGTCCGCGGGGTGCAAGTCCGAAGAGATCGACCTGATCGTGGTCGCGACCTCCACGCCTGACCAGATATTTCCGAGTACTGCCTGCCTGATCCAGGCGCAGTTGAATGCGGCAGGCTGCGCGGCCTTCGACGTGCAGGCGGTCTGCAGCGGGTTCGTCTACGGCCTCGTCGTGGCCGACGCAATGATCCGGACCGGCGCGCACCGGCGCGCGCTCGTGATCGGGACCGAAGTCTTTTCCCGCATCATCGACTGGAACGACCGCACGACCTGCGTGCTGTTCGGCGACGGCGCGGGCGCAGCGGTGCTCGAGGCGGCTCACGAACCCGGGCTGATCGCTGCTCAGTTGAAGGCTGACGGCACTCAGGCGGGTGTCCTGTGCACCGCGGGCCGGGTATCCAATGGGCAGATCGAGGGCCGGCCCTTCCTGACGATGGACGGCCCGGCCGTGTTCAAGCTCGCAGTCAACGTTCTTGGCGCGTCGGCGCTCGACGTGTTGCAGCAGGCCGGCATGGACGCCGAACGCCTCGACTGGCTGATCCCGCATCAGGCAAACATCCGCATCCTGAGCGCGCTTGCAAAGCGTCTCGGTGTCCCCGAGGAGCGACTGGTGATCACCGTCGATCGTCATGGCAACACGTCAGCGGCTTCAGTGCCTCTCGCGCTGGACGAAGCGGTACGCGATGGCCGCATACGGCGCGGTCAGCATCTGCTGCTGCAGGGTGTTGGCGGCGGCTTTACCTGGGGTTCGGTTCTGTTGCGGTGGTGAAATGAAAATTGCATTCGTGTTTCCGGGGCAGGGCTCGCAGTCGGTCGGAATGCTGGATTCGTTCCAGGGCGACGCCGCGGTGAATTCGGTGATCGCGCGTGCGAAGTCCGCGCTCGGCGATGACATCGGCGCGTTGATCGCGAACGGCCCGGCAGAAGACCTGAACCTGACCGTCAATACGCAGCCGGCAATGCTGGTCGCGGGCTTCGCGATCTACAGCGCCTGGCGGTCGGCCGGCGGTGCCGTTCCGCAGATCGTGGCCGGCCACAGCCTTGGCGAATACACGGCGCTCACTGCGTCCGGATCGCTTGAACTGGAGGATGCTGTGCGGCTGGTTCGCTTCCGCGCCCAGGCGATGCAGGAGGCCGTCCCGGTTGGCACGGGATCGATGGCCGCCGTTCTCGGTCTCTCCGACGACGCCGTGCGACAGGCATGCAACGAAGCAGCGCAGGGCGAAGTCGTCGAGCCGGTGAACTTCAACGCGCCAGCACAGGTAGTCATCGCCGGCCATACTGCCGCCGTGCAGCGGGCCTGTGAAGCCGCACGCAAGCTCGGCGCCAAACGCGCGATGCAGTTGCCGGTGTCAGCGCCATTCCATTCGTCACTGATGAAGCCGGCCGGAGAACGCCTGCGCGCATACTTGGCGGGAGTCCCGGTGCGGCCGCCCGCCGTGCCGGTGATCAACAACATCGACGTCGCGATCGAGTCGGAGCCGGCGCGCATCATCGATGCTCTTGCGCGCCAGGCGTCCGGTGCCGTGCGCTGGGTCGAGATCGTCCAGGCAATGGCGGCTGACGGCGTCACCCACATCTTCGAGTGCGGCCCGGGACGCGTTCTCGCCGGTTTGACCAGGCGCAACGCACCCGACCTGGAAAGCGTCGCGCTCCACGACGCCGAGTCCTTGCGGGAAGGGCTCGCGCTGGTGCGCGCAGGGTAGGAGCCGATGATGAATGTGTTCCAACCAGATTGCCTGAGCGAAGAAGTCGCACTGGTCACGGGAGCTTCGCGTGGCATCGGCCGCGCGATCGCGGAGCACCTCGCACGCGCGGGAGCGGTCGTGATCGGCACGGCGACATCCGAGAGCGGGGCGCAGTCAGTGACACATCGTTTAGCCGAACTGGGCGCGCGCGGCCGCGGCGCGGTCCTCGATGTCGGCGACGTAGCGCGCGGCGATGCGCTGATCGACGAGATCGGAAAGGAGTACGGCAAGCTTTCCATCCTTGCCAACAACGCCGGCATCACGCGCGACACGCTCGCGATGCGGATGAAGGACGAGGACTGGGCCGCCGTGATCGACACTAACTTGTCGGCCGTGTTCCGCCTGTCGCGCGCGGTGTTGCGGGGAATGATGAAGGCCAAGCACGGCCGCATCATCAACATCACGTCGGTCGTCGGCTCGAGCGGTAACGCTGGTCAGGCGAACTACGCGGCGGCCAAGGCCGGTGTCGCGGGCATGACTCGTGCCCTGGCACGCGAAATCGGCAGCCGCAACATCACGGTCAACTGCGTTGCGCCGGGATTCATCGACACGGACATGACCCGCAGCCTCAACGAACAGCAGACGCAGGCGTTGCTCGCGCAGATTCCGCTCGGACGCCTCGGGCAGGCCGACGATATCGCGGCTGCGGTCGTCTTTCTCGCGTCGCCGGCGGCCTCTTACATCTCCGGTGCGACGCTGCATGTGAACGGCGGCATGTACATGAACTGAAGCCGGCGGCGCGGAGTGCTCTGTTAGAATCCGCGCGCTTTTTTGCCGGGCTGGAGCTGCGAAGCTGAGTCGAGCGCCGGTGGCGACCGCCGGTTGCCGACATCGAAACCGAGGCAGGAGGAGTCCATGGAAAACATCGAACAACGAGTCAAGAAGATCGTCGCCGAACAGCTTGGCGTGAACGAGGCCGACATCAAGAACGAATCGGCATTCGTCGAGGATCTCGGGGCGGACTCGCTCGACACCGTAGAACTCGTGATGGCGCTCGAAGACGAGTTCGAGTGCGAGATCCCGGATGAGGAAGCGGAGAAGATCCGCACCGTCCAGCAGGCCATCGATTACATCAACGCCCATCTCAAGAAGGCCTAGCGCGCAGCGCCCCGCAGGAGCATGACGGGACGACGCCGAGTAGCGGTCACGGGCCTGGGCGTCGTCAGCCCGGTGGGCAACGACGCCGCCAGTACCTGGGAGGCGATGCTGGCCGGACGTTCAGGCATTGGCCCCATCACCCGCTTCGATGCGTCAGGGCTCGGCTGCCGGATTGCCGGCGAAGTGAAGGGCTTCGATGTGTCGGCTTACATGCCGCCGAAGGAAGCCCGCCGCATGGATACCTTCATCCATTACGGCGTGGCGGCGGCGGCACAGGCAATCAGGGACTCGGGACTCGAGATCAGCGACGCCAACCGCGAGCGCGTCGGCTGCGTGATCGGGTCGGGCATCGGGGGTCTTCCGCTGATCGAGGAAAACCACACCGAACTGATGAACCGCGGCCCGCGCCGGGTCTCGCCGTTCCTGATCCCGGGTTCGATCATCAACATGATTTCGGGATGCGTCTCGATCCAGTACGGCTTGAAAGGGCCGAACCTCGCGATCGTGACAGCGTGCACCACGGGACTGCATTCGATCGGCGAGGCCGGCCGCCTGATCGAATACGGCGACGCGGACATGATGATTGCCGGCGGGTCCGAGGCGACGATCTCGCCGCTCGGCATCGGCGGTTTCGACACGATGAAGGCACTGTCGACGCGCAACGACGACCCGAAGACTTCGAGCCGCCCGTTCGATCGGGACCGCGACGGCTTCGTGATGGGAGAGGGCGCCGGCGTCATGGTGCTCGAGGCCTACGAACACGCGAAACAGCGCGGCGCCCGGATCTACTGCGAACTGATCGGCTACGGGATGAGCGCCGACGCGTACCACATGACTCAGCCCGACATGGACGGACCGCGGCGCTGCATGCTGGCTGCATTGCGCAATGCAGGCATCAACCCTTCCCAGGTGCATTACCTGAATGCGCATGGCACCTCCACTCCGCTTGGGGACATCAACGAGACCAAAGCGATCAAGGCCGCCTTTGGAGAAGCCGCGCGCGGAATCGTCGTGAACTCGACGAAGTCGATGACGGGACACCTGCTCGGCGGCGCCGGCGGAGTCGAGGCGGTCGTGACCGCGCTTGCCATCCACCATCAGGTTTCGCCGCCGACGATCAACATCTTCAATGCCGATCCTGAATGCGATCTCGACTACTGCGCAAACACGGCACGCGACATGCGGATCGAAATCGGATTGAAGAACTCGTTCGGTTTCGGCGGCACGAACGGCACTCTGGTCTTCAAGCGAGTCTAGGGCCGAGTGCTGCTTCCATGGACCGTGCTGCAGCCCTCCGTGCGCGAGCGGCGGTGGCGGCGCGCGGGGCAGGCGATCGCGGGTCTCGCCGCGATCGCGCTGGCAGCGGCGGCGTTCAAGGCATCGTTTGACGTCGCCTTGCTGATGCTGGCGGTCGGCGCCGCATTTGCTGGCTGGCTGGGCGGACGCCGGCGCCGCACGGAAGCGATCGAAATTGCAGTCGACGACGGCGGTGCGGTTTGTTTCCGGAACACGGAGAGTCCTCGGTTCGATGGAGCTCAGGGCCGGGTTCTGGAATGTGCCTTTGCCGCGCCCTGGTTGATAACCTTGCGGCACGGCACCATGTTGCTTCCGGTTTGGCCGGACTCGATGCCGGAAAAGGCCTTCCGCCGCCTCTGGGTGCACCTGCGATGGTCCCGCGGAGCTCGCTCCGACAGCCAGGCCCCGGCCAACGACGCCGAACGACGATGATAAGAAGCGAACGACTGCGCGGCGCTACGGTCTTACCTGCGAACTTCCGCTCATGGTTGGCGGGGTGTGGCCGGCGGCATGGGCCCGGCCATGTCTGATCGCGACATCGACCAGCAACTGGTGGAGCGGGTCCAGCGCGGCGACAAGGCCGCGTTCGACCTGCTGGTTATTAAGTACCAGCGCAAGATTTTCAGGCTGCTGTCTCGCCTGATCCGCGATCCGACCGAAATAGAGGACGTCGCCCAGGAGGCGTTCATCAAGGCCTATCGGGCGCTGCCCAATTTTCGCGGCGAAAGTGCGTTTTACACGTGGCTGTACCGCATCGCGATCAATACCGCCAAGAATTATCTGGTGTCGCTGGGGCGGCGTGCGCCCACGACAACGGAAGCCGATATCGAGGATGCGGAAACTTTTGACGACGGCGACCACCTAAGAGACCTGAACACGCCGGATTCGATGTTGCTGACGAAGCAGGTGGCCGAAGCGGTCAACCGGGCCATCGACCAGCTGCCGGAGGACCTGCGTACGGCTATTGTTCTGCGGGAACTGGAAGGGCTCAGCTATGAGGAAATCGCAGAATCGATGAGATGCCCGATAGGAACGGTACGCTCGCGCATCTTCCGGGCACGCGAGGCGATCGCGCTGGAACTTCGACCCATACTGGACACGGCACAGGACAAACGTTGGTAGGCAATGGCACGATGAAAACAACCGGAACGGACATGCCGTCAGTCGGGGACGCCGAGATGGAACGCATTTCGTCCCTGATCGACGGTGAACTCGATCGAGCCGAAACAGAGGCGCTTGTATCTTCGTTGTGTGCGGATGCAGCGCTGCTGCAGAAGTGGCGGGAACTGCACCGCGTCGGCGACGCCCTTCGCTCGACCGAGGTGGCGGTGCTCGACGATTCGGGCTTCTGCGCGAGGGTCTCGTCATTGCTTGCGGCCGAGCCGACGGTGCTCGCGCCGCGCCGTTCGCCCGGAGCGCGTTCGGTCCGGCGCTACTGGGTTCCCGGTCTGGCAGTTGCGGCCTCGGTCGCGGCCATTGGTTTTGTTGCCGTTCCGCTGCTGCGCGCGCCCGAGCCGGTCGCCGTCGCGCAGAAGGCGGCGTCGGTGCCGGCAGTTGAAACCGCAGCGGCCGAGCCGGTGCGACGCATCCCGGCGGCGATCGCAAACGTGCGCGCGCTCGATGCCTACTTCTCGGCTCACCGCGAACTGACCGGCGGCTCGGCGATGCCGCGGGCCACCGCCTATCTTCGGCCCATCGCAAGCGAGGATCGTTGATGTTGCGTGCGGCAACTGCGATCCCGCGGCCGATGCGCCCGGGCCGACTGATGGGCATGCTGATCGTGGCGACGGGAACCCTGCTGGGTGCAGCCGCCAGCAGCCAGGAATCCCGCCCACGGAGCGAAACGCCGCGCACCGACGCGCAGTGGATCCAGGCTGTGCGACTGGCAGCGCTGCGCGTCAACTACAGCGGAACGGTCGTCTATCAGGCCGGAGGCGAGATGCGATCCTCGCGGATCACGCACCTCTTCGACGGCGTGCATTCGCACGAACGAATCCAGACGCTCGACGGCAAGCCGCGCGAATTCATACGGCGCCGATCTGCCAGCAACGACGAGGTCCAGTGCCTGATCCCGGAGTCGCGCCGCGTGATCGTCGAACGGCGCAGCGTCGAGGAGTCGTTCCCGGGGCTGTCGAGCGCGTCACCCGAGGAGATACTCGAGCGGTACGTGCTGACGCTTGGTGGCATCGAGCGCGTCGCCGGCATCGAGTGCCAGCTGATGACGCTGGAACCGAAGGACAGCGCACGTTACGGCTATCGACTGTGGGTCGATCGCGCGACGGGTCTGCTGCTGAAGGCACAGACACTGAATGAGAAGCGCGAAGTCATCGAGCAGATTGCATTCAGCGACGTGCGCATCGGCGAGCGCATCGAGCGTTCGAAGCTGCGCCCGGCATGGTCGATCGAGGGCTGGTCGGTCCAGCGCAGCGAGTACCACACGGCCGATCTCGCGCAGAAGGGATGGTCCGTGCCTGTGCCGGACGGGTTTCGCAAGACGCGGGAAGTAGAGCGCCGCATCGCCGGCGCGGATGCGCTTCAGATCGTGTTCAGCGACGGATTGGCGACAGTTTCCGTTTTCATAGAGCCGAATTCCAAGGACAAGCCCGCTGCGGACGAAGTCAATCATCTGGGCCCGACCTCGGCGTATTCGCGCCGGGTGGGAGAGTCGCTCGTGACCGTCGTCGGCGAAGTCCCGCCGTCGACGGTGCGCGCAGTGGCCGCTTCGGTCGAGTTTCGCGGTTCGCGATAGTCGCGCGCCGAACATCAAGCAGAAAGAGGAAATAGCATGTTCCGCAAGTTCGTTGCTGCATTGCTAGCCCCGGTAGTGGCCATCGCGCTGCCGTTGCTGGCTCCCAGTGCTGCCGCCCAGTCGACCCAGCTTCCCGACTTCGCCGACCTGGCCGAGCGCGCGGGCCCCGCGGTCGTCGGGATTCGCACCACCGCCCGTGTCGTTGCAGGTCAGAGCGGCTTGCCGTTCCCGGACATCGACGAGAACGACCCGATGTACGAGTTTTTTCGGCGGTTCTTCCCGAATCCTCCGCAGCAGGGGCCACAGCAGGGACCACAGCAGGGGCCGCGCCAGGGTCCGCAGCAGCCGGGTCCGCGGCGCGACGTGCCGCGCGGCCTCGGTTCGGGATTCATCCTGTCGCCGGACGGTTACGTGATGACGAATGCACACGTCGTGCAGGGGGCGGATGACATCGTCGTCACGCTCAGCGACCGGCGCGAGTTCAAGGGCAAGGTGATCGGAGCGGACCGCCGCACCGACGTGGCCCTCGTGAAAATTGACGCCACCGGTCTGGCCGCGGTGAAAGTCGGCGATCCGAACAAGGTCCGGGTCGGCGAGTGGGTCGTCGCGATCGGCTCGCCGTTCGGCCTCGAGAACACTGTGACCGCCGGGATCGTCAGCGCGAAAGCGCGCGAAACGGGGGAATTCCTGCCGTTCATCCAGACCGACGTGGCGGTCAATCCCGGCAACTCGGGCGGGCCACTGCTCAACATGCGTGGTGAAGTCATCGGCATCAACTCCCAGATCTTCACGACGTCCGGCGGCTACAACGGCATCTCGTTCGCGATACCGATCGACGAGGCGATGAACGTGCAGCAGCAGCTGCGCACCTCCGGCCGCGTGATCCGGGGCCGGATCGGCGTCGGTATCGAAGGGGTTTCGCGCGAAGTGGCCGAGGCGATCGGGCTCGGCAAACCCCACGGCGCGCTGGTCAATTCGGTCGACAAGGACGGCCCGGCCCTGAAGGCCGGTGTCGAGCCGGGTGACGTCATCGTGCGCTTCGACGGCAAGCCGATCGAGCGCTCGAGCGACCTGCCGCGCATCGTCGGCGGTACGAAGCCCGGCACGACCGCCACGATGACCGTCTATCGCCGCGGAGGCCAGCGTGACCTCAAGGTGACCGTGGTCGAACTGCAGCCCGACACGCCGCGCACTGCGCGCGGATCCGAAACGCCGAAACCGAGCGGCCCGGCCAACGTGCTCGGCCTGGCGGTGTCCGATGTCTCCGCCGAGCGGCTGAAGGAACTCGGACTGCGGGGCGGCGTTCAGGTCGATAGCGCGGACGGGCTTGCTGGCGCAGCGGGTCTGCGCGCAGGCGACCTCATCACCCAGCTCAACAACGTCGACGTACCGAATGCCCGCCAGTTCAACGAGGCGGTCGCAAAGCTGGATCCGAAGAAGGACGTGGCCGTCCTCGTGCGGCGTGGGGATGCCTCGCGTTTCCTGATCATCCGACGCTGATTCGGCGTCGTTTCGGGGCGCGGGCCGCATCACGGTAAAATCCGCGGCCGTACCGGAAGTGGGGGTGTCCTGACGGTCACCCCCTTTTCTTTGGCGATTTGGCCGCGGGCCGGCCCGATCACGCCCGACTTCGGACGGTCGGCGACACGTTTCGACCGGTTCGACGCAACCCCGATGCAACACACTCGCAACTTTTCCATCATCGCGCACATCGACCACGGCAAGTCGACACTGGCGGACCGCCTGATCCAGCGGTGCGGCGGCCTGTCCGACCGCGAGATGGAGGCGCAGGTGCTGGATTCGATGGACCTCGAACGCGAGCGCGGCATCACGATCAAGGCACAGACGGCGTCGCTGGAGTACATCGCCGCGGACGGTCAGAAATACAACCTGAACCTGATCGACACACCCGGTCATGTCGATTTCTCGTACGAAGTCAGTCGCTCGCTGTCAGCCTGTGAAGGAGCGTTGCTGGTGGTCGATGCCTCGCAGGGGGTCGAGGCGCAGACGGTGGCCAACTGCTACACGGCGATCGAGCTCGGCGTCGAGGTGCTGCCGATTCTGAACAAGATGGACCTCCCCTCGGCCAACGCCGAGGAGGCGCGCGCCGAGATCGAGGACGTGATCGGAATCGACGCTCACGACGCCGTGCTGGCGAGCGCGAAGACCGGGATGGGACTCGATGAAATCCTCGAGCGCATCATCGAGCGCGTGCCGCCGCCCAGGGGCGATCCCGCCGAGCCGCTGCAGGCGCTGATCATCGACTCGTGGTTCGACAACTACGTTGGCGTGGTGATGCTGGTGCGCGTCGTCAACGGCGTGCTGAAGCCGAAGGACAAGATCCTCCTGATGGCGACCGGCGCGACCCACCTGGTGGAGCAGGTGGGGGTCTTCACGCCGAAGTCGCGCAGCCGCGAGCAGCTGTCCGCCGGCGACGTCGGCTTCGTGATCTCGGGCATCAAGGAACTGCGCGACGCGCACGTGGGCGACACGGTCACGCACACTGCAAAGCCGGCTGCGGCGCCGCTGCCGGGTTTCAAGGAAGTGAAGTCACAGGTGTTCGCCGGACTCTTCCCCGTCGAATCCAACCAGTACGAAGCGCTGCGCGATGCGCTGACGAAGCTGCAGCTGAACGACGCCTCGCTGCACTTCGAGCCCGAGGTGTCGCAGGCGCTCGGCTTCGGTTTTCGCTGCGGTTTCCTGGGCCTGCTGCACATGGACATCGTCCAGGAGCGGCTCGAACGCGAATACGACATGAACCTCATCACCACGGCTCCGTCAGTGGTGTACGAGGTGCTGCTGCGCGACGGCAGCGTGGTGGCCGTCGAGAACCCGTCGAAGATGCCCGATCCGGCGAAGATCGAGGAGATCCGCGAGCCGATCGTCGACGTGACCATTTTCGTGCCGCAGGAGTTCGTCGGCCAGGTGATCACCCTCGCCATCGGCAAGCGCGGCATCCAGACCGACCTCACGTACCACAGCCGGCACGTGATACTGAAGTACGAACTCCCGCTCGCGGAGATCGTGCTCGACTTCTTCGACAAGCTGAAGTCGGTCTCGCGCGGCTACGCGTCGATGGATTACGAGTTCAAGGAATACCGGGCCTCGGACGTCGTCAAGGTCGACATGCTGATCAACGGCGATCGGGTCGATGCGCTGTCGGTGATCGTGCACCGCGCCAACGCGACCTACCGCGGCCGCGAGGTGACGGCCAAGATGCGCAAGCTGATCCCGCGCCAGATGTACGACGTCGCGATCCAGGCCTCGATCGGGGCCAACATCATCGCGCGCGAGGACATCAAGGCGTTGCGCAAGAACGTGCTGGCGAAATGTTATGGCGGCGACATCACGCGCAAGAAGAAGCTGCTCGAAAAACAGAAGGCCGGAAAGAAACGGATGAAGCAGGTCGGAACGGTCGAGATCCCGCAGGAAGCGTTCCTGGCAATCCTGCAGGTGGAGGACAAATGAACTTCGCGTTGATCCTGTTCGTGCTGACGGTGTTCACGGGTGTGCGGTGGGCGGCCGACAAGCTCGTTTTCGCGAAGCGGAGGCGGGCCCGCGCGGCGCGCCTGCTGGCCGACTTCGACGCCCGCAACCGGGCTGCGCTCGACCGCCGCGAGCCGATCGTCGAACAGGAGCGCAGGACTCTCGAGGACGGCGCGGTGCGGCAGCCGGCGTGGCTCGAGTACACGGCGAGTTTCTTTCCGGTGATCCTGCTGGTGTTCATGTTGCGGTCGTTTCTGTTCGAACCGTTCCGGATTCCGTCCGGATCGATGATCCCGACCCTCGAGATCGGCGACCTGATCCTGGTGAACAAATTTGACTACGGGATCCGCTTGCCGGTGATCAACAGGAAAGTCATCGAACTCGGCCAGCCCAAGCGAGGCGACGTGATGGTGTTCCGGTTCCCGCTCAACCCCTCGCAGGATTACATCAAGCGGGTCGTGGGCCTGCCGGGCGACCGGATTGAATATTTCAACAAGCAGTTGACGGTCAACGGCCAGCCGGTCCCGATGCGCAAGACCGAGCCCTACTACGACGCCGACCGCATGCGGACCTATCCCCAGTTCGTGGAACGCCTCGGCGAGGTGGAGCACCGGGTCATCGTCGACGACGCCGTCCCGCCCGGCCTCGGCGGCGGATTCGGCGCTAACACCCACCCGGGCGCGTGCCAATACAGTGGGAGCGGGGTGGTCTGCCAGGTCCCGCCGGGGCACTATTTCATGATGGGGGACAATCGGGACAACAGCGAGGACAGCCGATTCTGGGGCTTTGTCCCGGATGCAAACATCGTCGGCCGTGCCTTCTTCATTTGGATGAACTTTGGCAATATCGGGCGGGTCGGCGGCTTCAATTAGCCGGTATCCTAGTAAAACATTGAAAATGCTGAAGAAAATGGAAAAACTCGCAGTGGCGCAACGGCAGCGGGGTATGAGTCTGGTGGGGCTGATCTTCGTCGGCCTGATCGTCGTGGCGCTGCTCGCCCTCGGCTTCAAGCTGGTCCCCGCCGTGGTCGAATACATCGCGATCGAGCGGGCGGTGCAGAAGATCAGGAACGAGGGCTCGACGGTCCGCGACATCCAGGCGGCGTTCGACCGGCACGCGACGATCGACGACATCACGTCGATTTCGAGCCGCGACCTGGATATTACGAAAGAGGGCGATCGCATCGTGATCAGCTACGCGTACCAGAAGAAGATCCCGATCCTCGACAACGTATCGCTCGTCATCGATTTCTCCGGCACGACGAAGGACCGGAAAAGCAGGGACGTCCCTTGACCGCCTGGCCCAGGAAGCTATCTGATGGAACTGGCGGCGCTTGAAGAGCGCCTCGGCTACAACTTCGTCCAGCACACGCTGCTCGAGCAGGCCGTCACGCACCGCAGCCATGGCTCGGTGCATAACGAACGGCTCGAATTCCTCGGCGACGCCGTCCTGAACTGCGCGATCGCGCAGCTTCTGTTCGCCAAGTACGCCCGGCTCGACGAAGGGGATCTCTCGCGTCTGCGCGCGAACCTGGTCAAGCAGCAGTCGCTGGCCGAGATCGCCGAGAAGCTGGTGCTGTCGGATTTCATGCGCCTGGGCGAGGGCGAAATGAAAAGTGGCGGCTTTCGCCGGCCGTCGATCCTGGCCGACACGATGGAAGCCATTTTCGGCGCGATCTTCGTCGACAGCGGCTTCGACGCGGCGCGCGGCGTGATCGGCAAGCTGTTCGACCCGGTGCTGAAGACGGTGGACCCGAAGACGCTCGGCAAGGACAGCAAGACGCTGCTGCAGGAATACCTGCAGGGCAAGCGGATTGCGCTGCCGGTTTACACAGTCGTCGAGACGCGCGGCGCGGCTCACAACCAGGAGTTCGAGGTTGAATGCTCGATCCCGAAGCTCGAGATCAGCGTGCGCGGCACCGGCCGCAGCCGGCGCGCGGCCGAGCAGTCGGCGGCCAAGCAGGCGTTCGAAGCGGCCCAGCAGGCGATCGCGCAGCTGGGTCGCCGGCCCCGCAAGAAGGCCGCCCCTGCAGCGGCGACCGAAGCCGCAGCCGAAGGCAAGCCCGATGCCACGATTCCGGCGGACGACAAGACCCAGACCGTCGACCAGGCTTGAAGTTTGATGGAACGCCCGGGCTTGCGACATGTGGGCATGGTCGCCGTCATCGGTCGGCCGAATGTCGGCAAGTCCACGCTGGTCAATGCGCTGGTGGGTGAGCGCGTCAGCATCACTTCGCGCAAGCCCCAGACCACGCGCGACCGGGTTCTCGGTGTGCGGACCGACGCCGACTCGCAACTGATCTTCGTGGACACTCCCGGCTTCCAGCGCCGCCACCGCAGCGCGCTGAACCGGCGCATGAACGAGCGGGTGACCTCTGCGCTGGCCGACGTCGACGCGATCGTGATGGTGATCGAGGCCGGCGGCTGGACCGCG
>Ga0209705_10000791_pt1 | contig 16649 bp, 15 predicted proteins | sample PPLLaktember2015_5_FD_187262 | JGI IMG/M metagenome (GOLD analysis project Ga0209705, IMG submission 187262) | Freshwater sediment microbial communities from Prairie Pothole Lake near Jamestown, North Dakota, USA - PPLs Lake P8 Core (1) Depth... | ecosystem: Environmental > Aquatic > Freshwater... | reverse complement strand
ACCGCGTCCCCACAGCAGCAGGGTCACGGCCACGAACGACCAGAGAATGAACATCATCGGGTCAATGAGAAAACTCTCCCACTGGAAGCCATGCATCGCCGCCAGCGTGAACGTGAGTACATTGATCACCGACAGTTGCGCCAAACCATACCAGCCGATAAACACCAGTGTGTAGAGCAGGAAGCCGGTGCGTACCCGCCGCAACAGTAGCGGGTGCCGAGTCAACCAGTCCTGGAACACGAGAATGAGCGTCAGGAAACCAAGACCGGCGAGCAGCACGCTGATCTCGAACACGCGCATGTTCCAGACGCTCACCCAGATCGGCTCGTCTTCCGGCACCACCATGGCCGGCGGCGCGGTCGAGGGTCCGGCCTTGCCCGGCCTTGTCGCCGGCCGCGCGGCACTGGCCGATGGTTTGGCGGTGACCACAGCCGCCGATGGCGTGGATGCGGCCGGGACCGGCGCGCCCGCCTGCGGCGCAAGCCCGATGCCGCGCGCTGCGGCGACCTTGCGCACCGACTGCATGATGCTGGCGTTCTCGACCATCATGGTGATGGTCGCACCGGAAATGGCGTCGATCGTCACGTAACCTTCGCGCGTGCCGCCAATGGCGATCTTGTCGGTCACCGACTTGCCGATGTACTGGCGGGCGAATTGCTGGAGACGCTCGTCGGAGATGCCGATCACCAGAATCGGCTCCTCATGCTGCACGATCTCGACGCCGGTGATGCGACCGCTGATATCGAAACCGACCAGCAAGCTGATCGGTTTGCCGGAGTAGGCCGGGATCTGCACCACGTCGGTGCTGAGGTAGGCGTAGCCGAGGAGCGATTTCCCGCGATACACCGCGGCCGCCGGTGGCTCGCCTTCCAGTTCGCCGATGCGGTCGGCCGTGGGGAAATACCCGCGCACCTGCGGATAGCGATCGGCGAACTCGGCCGCCTGCAGGCTGGCGGCAAACAGCAGCCACAGAAGCGCCATGCCGGCCCGGCCAAACGACAGGAGAGGTTTCACTCAGGATCCCTGGGCGATACGGGTAGATTCCGTTTCATAACGTAGCAAGGTAAGTGCGACAATGCCTGTGTCGCTTTGACCCCGGTCAAGCCCGGCGGCACCAAAACCCGTGTATAAAGCCGACAGGCAGACTATCCGAGGAGAGCCAATGGAGGCAATTTACTTTACCCTGGTGGCCATCGGCCTCTATTTCTTTTCCGACTGGCTGCTGGAACGCATCGAACGCCTGCGCGGCAAACGCTTTGAGCAGCGCTCGATCGTTTTCTTCGCCATCATTACCGTACTGGCGCTCATTTCCTTCCAGGTTATCCAGATGCTGATGCGCGCCACGCGCTGACTTATCGCCTCAGGTACGTGCCGGACGCCGCAGCAGCGCACGTCCGACGACGACCAGAAAGACCACCCCACCGATGATCGCGATCAATCCGCCGAGGCCCATGAGGCCCATGGCGGCGATACGCTCGACCGAGTCCAGACCCTGAGCGGCCCCCGCCACCTTGCGTTGTACGCCGTAGCCGCCAGACCACACCAAGCCCAGCACATGCAGCAGCTGGCCGCCGCCGTAAAGCCAAGGCTGTGCGTGCGACCAACGGCGGTCCGGCTCGCCGAAGCCGAGTCGTGGCAACAAGTAATAGGTAAGGCCCATGAACGCCAGCGTCACGCCGACAATCGAGCCATGGTAATGCGCCGGGATGGTGACGTTACTGCCCTCAATCAGAAAGCCGATGACTCCGCCGATACCGAACAACAGCATCGAGGCCAGCAGCGCGGCGCGCAGCGCGCGTTCGTCTGACGCGGCGCGCGGCGCGGCCAGCAGGCCGATCAGTACCGCCAGGCTGAGTGGCAAGGTAGCAAGGCTGCCGCCGTAGCGCATGAGCCAGGTGAACAACTTGATGTGCCCGACTGAAGTCAGTTCGTGAGCGTAATAGATGAGCGGCGTGGCGAACACCGCCATCAGGCCGAGCGCGAACAGCAGCAACGCGACGCGCGGTGTCACGCGCGGCGTCACGCCGCTCGCGCTCGCCAGCCACAGCCACGCCACCAGCATCAGCAGCGTGTAGGTGAACTGCAGCACGTGCCCGCCGCCCCAGAACAGCAGTTCGTAGTACGCCTTGCCGCTGAGAAAATCCGGCATCAGCAGGAACGACCAGGCGAAGGCAATGAGCGCGAGCGCCGCCGACACCGCCGCGGCGTTAAGACCGAAGCGCAGCGCACCCGCTCCCGCTACCCACATGCCGACCGGCGGAATCGCCGACATGGCGCGCAGCACCAGCAGCGTGCAGCCGCCAGCAAACGCCAGCAGCCCGCCAAAAAACAGCGGGTGTTGCAGCACCGGGATGTAATTGCTCATCAGCGCGTCGCCGGCACCGAGGAACGGCGCCAGCGTCATCACCAGTGTGCCGAGCGCCGCCAGCGCAAGCGCCGCCCAGCCGAGCGGCAGCGCGCGCAGTGTCGAGTTGAGACTCCACAGCATGCCGCCGAAGGCGAGGAACCACACCAGCACCGACAGGTCGACGTGCACCACCAGTGCAGTATGGAAAAAATCCGCCCACGGAATGAGTGACTGCGCTCCGGGCGTGCGTGCCAACACCAGCAGCACGGAGAAAATGCCGGAACCGAGCAGCGCCAGAAGTCCGAGCAGCAACCAGCCGACCGCGAGACGGCGGCGGGCGTCGTCCGGTAACGGCAGCAGAAAAACCTCAGGCGTGGTGCGATCGGCGGGAAACATGCGGGCAGGCGTCGAGGTCATGGTGCGCCCAAGTATAACCGTGTCGGCATCAGACGTGCGCGAGATGCCGATGCAGGCGTGCGTCGTGACTGCCGAAGTGCACGGCGAACCAGCCGCTCAGGCGGCGCGCCAGTTCCTGTTCATCGAAACTCTGGTCGTCCTCGTAGCGGTCCATCAGCTCGCGGATTTCGTCCAGCAGGCGCTCGTGATCGGCCTTGTGCGCCGCGAGCTGGTCATACTGCCGGTCGCGCATTTCCTTTTCTTCGAGCGCGAAATGCGCGCCGATACGCACATTGATCTCGCCGAGGAATTCCGCCACCGCATCCTGCGGCGCGCCCGGCTGAACGAGTTGCGCATGCAGTTCGTTGATCAGGCCGATCAGTTCGCGATGTTCGTAATCCACCGCCGGGATGCCGATGGCGAATTCGTCTTTCCAGTCAATCAGCGCCATGTCTTGCTCCTTGCCGTCAGTGGAAACTGAAACCGCCGGCCTCGGCACGGAAATCCACCACGAAATTCTGCCGCGGTTTCAACACGACATCGGTACTGCGCGTGTAATCGAAACCTTCAGTACGCGCGCTGTCGCGCAATCGCGCGGTCACCACATGGCGGCCCGGCGGGACTACAAACTTCTGGTAGATGCTGGAAGCACGGTCGTGCGACAAACCCGATGCCACGAGTTCGCGGCGCAACAACAACTTCCCGTCCAGCTCCAGCTCGACGAGCACCGGCAGGCGTTCGCGCGGGCAGTCGAGCGTCAGCCGCATGTTCGGCGGCAGTAGTGCAATCTCCTCCGGACTCATTTTCCGGCATTCGACCTTGCGCTGGCCGACATGGATGAAGCTCAATTTTATCATGGCCGCTTCCGGATCGACCGGGCTATAGGCCGGTGCGGTGGCGAAAAATGCGAGCAACACGACGAATGCCGCATAGGCAACCGCTTGTCCGGCATAGCGCGCCAGGGCATGGGGATATTTTTCCAGGCGCCGTTGTTGGCGCAGTGGACTTTGTGCAGGCTTGCTTTCCGGCATATGGGTATATTTTTGTGCAGGCTTGCCATCCGAAACCGTCATGGTGCCACCTCGTCGGCGGCCGGTGTCGCCGGAACCGGCTGGTACGGCCCGAGCGCGTGCAGGCGCACGCGGAAGGCATTGATCTCGCCCTCGATCTCGGCACGTGTCACCTGTCCGCCCCAGTACGTGGCGATGCGCTCGCGCGGCACGCGCGCGCGCAGATACGGATCGCGCTTCCCGGCGAGCCGTTCATCCGTCCACTGCACACCGAGACGGAAGTGGCAATCGTTCTGGCGACAGCCGAGCAGGAACACGCCATCGGCATGACGACGGCTGATGACAAAATCGATGAACGCCGGCGGCAACTGTGCGACGCATTGCAGTTCGACCACCGCCACACTGCTGTTGCGCAATGCTGCGAGATTCACACCGCTCGCACAACCGTACACCAGTACGCGCGCGCCCGGTTCGCCGCCGGGCTGCACTGCGGCTGCCAGCGTCCAGTCGCGCAGCGCGCGGATCGGCAAACCGGGCAGATCGATGCCGGGAACGAGTTCCGACTTGCGCCGCAAGGGCGTCGAGGTTGGACAGGCACCGGCACAGATGCCGCAGGCGGTGCACAGCTCGGCGTTCACCACGGCCTCGTTCGCATACGCCAGGCCGTCGGTGCGCGGCGCGAGGCTCACGGCGTTGTACGGGCAATCGGCAACGCAGCGCCCGCAGCCGTTGCAGTTCGGCAGGCTTACCACGGCGGCCGGACTGCGACGGCGCGGCGGCAACCATGGCAACAGACACAGCAAGGTGGATGAACCGACCAATACCAGCCACATCAGTGCCGGCGAGCCGAAATCGAGCAGCAGATAGGCAAGCAGGTAAAACCAGTCAAAACCGATCCCGGTGGCCTCCTGACTGAAGTTGGCCGGCGCCTGGCTGAGCGCCGGCCACAGCAGCGACAGCACGGTGAGCGCCGAGAGGCTGCCGATCATGAGTCCGAGCGGCGGGTTAACCGTGGGGCGCGAGATACGCAGAAGGTGCAGCCAAATCGCGAACAGCAGAAATACCGGCAAGCCAATCAAATGCAGGAACGCCATCAAGGTGAAGAACCGGTCGCTCACGCTCTCGTTGGTGAGGAAGTTGCGCGCCATCGGGTCGCTGAAAATCGGCAACACATCGAGCAGCTCGGAAGTCGCGATCGCGACGTACTGTGCGAGCTGGTCCCACACCAGCCAGTAGCCGGTGATGCCGAGCGGGAACACCAGCCACAGCAGCGGTATGCCGGTGAACCACGAGAACCAGCGCGCGCCGCGGTTGCGGCCGTTGATGAATTCCTTGGCCATGTGCACGCCGATGGTGACCACCGCGGCGTCCGAGGCGTAGCGGTGCAGGCTGCGCATCACCCCGCCCAGATACCACTGCGTGTGCGTCAGCCACTCGACCGACTCATAGGCATGGGTGACACTGGTTTCGAAAAACAGGAACACATAGACGCCGCTGACCACGACCACCCAGAAGAAGAAGATGGTGAGCGCGCCGAGATGGTAGAACGGATTCCACGCAGGTGTGAACGCCACACTGAAAATCTTTTCGATGCGCGACAACAGCCATGGACCGGCTTGGCGAATCTGTTTCAACACGTGGGGTTATTCCGTGAACGGTGCGTGAACCGCAAGTCTAGCAGCCGCGCGCGGCGCGGCGTTGATCCACATCAAGCCGTTCAGGAAGCGCGTCCGCGCCGCAGCTCACGCACCAGATAGAACACGCCCAGGGCAATAATGAGAAATCCGATGAACATGCCGATGAACAGCGAATAGTCGAGACGGTAACGGTCGTTGGCCGGATCGTAGGTGGTGCAGAACAGCTTCACCTTGCTCCACAGGCCGGCGAACATGCTTTCGCCCGGCTGTTCGCCGAACACCAGCTCCTTGAGCGGTTCGACCAGCAGCGGCGTGTCGAAGGTCATGCCATACACCTGGCGATAAATCTTGCCGTTGGCATCCACCACCGTCGCCTGCATGAGATGATCGAAGCCCTTGGGCGAGGCGAAGTACAGAAAGCCGATGTTCTTCGCCAGCCGCGCCATGCTGGCCGCGTCGGTGCTGAGAAATTCCCAGCCGGGCAGATCCACTCCCTGCTGCCGGGCGAACGAGCGCATCGCATCGGGGTTGTCCTTGGCGGTATCGAAACCGATGGTCACTACCCGGAAACTGTCCTCGCCGAGCGCGCCGCGTGCCGTCTGCACCACTTTCGCCAGATGCTTGGTGGTGGTCGGACAGATGTGGTAGCAGCTCGTGTAGATGACGCTGATGACCAGCGGCTTGCCGCGATAGTCGGCGAGCTGCACGGTCTTGCCGCTGCGGTCGCGCAGCGTGACATCCTCCAGCATGCGTCCGATCGCGGCCTGGCTGGTGGCGAGCGCCGCCTTCTCGTCGAAGTCAGGGCCGCGCGCGTGATTCGCGTGATCGGCCGGCGCATCCGACGGCGCATGATTCGCGTGATCAACCGGCGATGTATGGGAGGTAGCTGCCAGTACCGGCATGGCAAGGAACAGACTGGCGAAACCGGCCAGCGCGGCCATCCGCACCCGCGACATCACGGCGAGCCGGCGGATAGCAACTGCACATCCAGCATCGCGGCAACCAGCATCAGTGTCAGCTGCACCAGCGACACATGGAAGTTGCGCATCGCGACCGGGCGCGACTGATCGCCCAGCATGCGGATGTTTTCGCGCAGAAACCACAGGCCGCCCGCGAGCGCGCCGAGCGCATAGATCCAGCCGAGTCCATAGAACAGCGGTACGAGCGAAGCCGCGACCAGCAGCACGCTGTTGCCGAGCACGGCCCAGGCGGCAGCGCGCGGACCGACGACCACCGGCAGCATGGGCACACCGGCAGCGGCATAGTCGTCGCGCAGGGCGATCGACAGACTCCAGAAGTGAGACGGTGTCCACAGGAACAGCGCGACCGCGAGCCACGCGGCACGTGCGCCGATGTGCGGATCCACGGCCGCCGCGCCGGCCAGCACCGCGAAACTCCCGGCCAGACCGCCAACCACGATGTTGAGCCAGGTGCGGCGCTTGAGCCAGACGGTGTAGACAATGGCATACACGAATGCACCGAGAAACACATACAGCGCCGCCACGCTGTTCAATGCCCAGGCAGCGGCACCCACCGCCAGCGCCAGCAGCGCGTACAGAAACACCAGCCAGCCGCGATGCGCCTTGAGCGCGCCGGTGGCAAACGGCCGGCGACGCGTGCGCTGCATGCGCTGGTCGAGGTCGCGCTCGACGTACTGGTTGAAGCCTCCGGCGGCAGCCGAGGACAGGAACACGGCGCAGGCCAGCACCACGATCTGCCAGACGGCCAGTGCCGGACCGGGCGCTACGGCATAACCGGCCAGCGCCGCGAACGCGATCGAAGTGCCGATGCGCAGCTTGAGGATATTCGGCAACTGCCGCAACAGGCCCATGAATGAAGTGCGCGTAACGCTGTCGGCGGATTCAAGACGAGCGGTGTGCATGCATAGACTCCGTACCGGCTGTTGTGATTCAGGCAGGCCTCGAACCAACCGATGGCCCGGGGGCGGAACAACACCCCGGGCCCGACGGCCTCAGCTGAGCGGCCAGACTGAAGACAGATACTTCCAGTTGATGGCGTAGTACACCACGAACAGTGCCAGGAAAATGAACGCGAAGATCAGCGTGCCCGGCGCGGCAAAACCACCGACTCCGATGCCGCCATGACCTTCGATGGCCGTGGCAATCGGCATCTTGAGCGCGGTCGGCTTGTCGTTGTACTCCCGGCCCGGGAGCTTCTTGCCCACGAGCAACGAGCCGACCGTGATCAGGATGTAGGCGCCACCGCCGATGACCGCGAGTATTCCGCTGATAGCAGCCAGACCCAGCAACAGGTAGGCCGAGCCCGGGAATTCATAACCGAGCACGTTGCCGGTGAGACCGATGTCCCAATGACGGCGCGGTACACCGAGCGTGCCGGCACCCATCAGGAACAACGCCACCCCCGACATGCCGAGCCCGAAGATGTACGGCTGCCACTTTGCCAGCCCCTTCAGGATCATGTCGCGCCGGAACAGGATCGGGATCAGGAAGTAGGTCAGCGCCATGAACGCCAGCGTGGTGCCGGTCGCGACCGTGGCATGGAAGTGGCCGGGCACGTAGATGGTGTTGTGGATGATGATGTTGATCTGCTCGGTGCCCATCACCACGCCCGAGATACCGCCCAGCACACCGAAGATAATGAGCGACAGGAACATGCCCGAGAATATCGGGTTACCCCACGGCGCCTTGCGGATCCACTCGAACAGGCCCTTGTTGTAGCCCTTCAGGCGCTGCGCCACCTCGATCGACCCCGGCACGGTGAGCCCGTGCACCATGCTGGCGAGCACGGCGAGATACATGGCGTAACTGGTGTTGAAGATCTTCCATTCGGAGCTGATGCCCGGGTCCACCAGAATGTGGTGCGCCGAGGCCAGCTGCAGGAACAGGATGTAGAGCAGGAACGCCCCGCGGCTGACCTTCTCCGACATCGGCTTGGCGCCAAAGACAATGGCGGCGATCGCATACCACACCGCCACGTGCGCCGCGACGTTGATCTGCTGCGACGAATGGCCGAATGCCCACCAGATGGTGCGGTACATGAGCGGATCGATGTAGCTGATATAGCCGATCGACCACAGGAACGTCGGGATCAGAATGATCGCGCCCGAGGCGATGGTGAAAATCGCGATAATGGCAGCGGTGAGCGCGCCGAAGGTCACGAGCGGTATCGATCCCTCATAGGTGCGTTCCGCCCTGGCCACCACCAGCGTGCCGAAAAATACGAAGCAGCCGATCAGGGCGCCGACCGCGAACAAAATCAAACCAAGATAAAACACCGGTTCGGCCGGCATCGGTACGTACGAGGTCATCATCACGCTTGAGCGCCCGCGCAGGATGGCGACATTGGTCGTGACCGCGCCGATCAGCATGAGCGCGAACCCGAGCCACGCCCAACGCGGCGTCGCCAACCGGCAGCGCAGCAGCGTCGACGAGCAGAAGTACAGCACCGCGATCTCAAAGAAGATGATCCAGAAGATCAGCATGTCGAGGCCGTGTGCGGTGAGTGCCTGGTAGAACGAGTCGGCCGGCAGCAGGTGCACGGCCGGCCAGCGGGTGAGCGTGACCAGCAGCGCGAGTATGCCGCCAATCAGCAGAAACACGACGGCCGCGACCGCGTTCGCCTTCATCAAGGTCTCGGCCGGTTTGTGGAACTGCAGGCCGCTGTCCGGACAGATTCGGTATTCAGTGGTGTTCGCCATGTTCTGCTCCCCGATTATTTGATGTAGATTCTGCCGACCATGGTGTGGTGGCCGATGCCGCAGTACTCGTTACAGATAATGGCGTACGTGCCGCTCTTGTCCGGCTTCACCGTCACGACCATGTCGTAGCCCGGGTTGATCTGCAGGTTGATGTTGTCCGGCTGCAGCGAGAAGCCGTGTTGCCAGTCCATCGACGAGATATGCAGGCGGTAGGTCTGATTCTTCTCCAGCTCGTAGATCGGCCACCACTGCCACAGGCGCCCGATCAGGTAGATGTCGCTGCCGGCCGGTGGCTTGACCACCGGATACTGCCCTTCGCCCTCGGTACGCACCGTGTACTTGTCCACTACCTCCTGCGCCTTCGCCTGGAATGCCGCCGGTGTGATGCGATAGGCCTCGCTCGGCGTGTTCTGTTTTCCGTACACGTGCCAGTACGGCATCATGAAGAACATGATCAGGCACCACAGCAGGGCGATGATGATCCACGTGCCCTCCACGCGGTCCAAAGGCTGTTTCCACCAGATCGCTCGGCTGGGTGGCAGTATTGCGCTCATGGCTGTCTCCTCGGGGTTCGCTTACTTGGCCAGGGGAATGGTGACAATTTCCATCACACCCCAGAGGATGTAGAACACCGTTGGCATGGTGACACCCAGAAACAGCAGCAAGAACGGGTTGTCGAGCACGCGCTGCATTACCGGTACGGTTTCGTCTTCTCGATTGTTCGCCATGGTCTGAGTCCTCGTTGTTGTCGGACAGCGCCGCGTCTGCGGCATTTTGTCGCTCCCGCGCGATTAGAGAACAGTGCCGCCGAAAAGCCTTTGACCTAGGTCAAGTGGAACGATGCGCACTAACGAAAACAGGCATCCGCCCACAACGAATAAGGAACCTCTTATGAAGGTCGTGACCGTCATGCCAGCATCACCGCTCTCGGCCTCGTCCAATGATTGGACGTACGAGCACAGCGAGCAGGGCTTCCGGTTCGGCCTTCGTGGTATTTGTAACTTCCCGTACGTCATGCTGGCATCCAGGCAAGTCCATTGCATACACTGGATTCCGGCATCTGCCGGAATGACGAAAAGGCATGTGGCGTACTTGTTCAGAGTTTCCCTAAGGAACAATCATGGTGACGCGTAAAGCGTTGATCTCCGCGACCCTGATCGCCGCCCTCTGCGTGATTCTGGTGCTCGGTTACCTGGCCGGGCGAACCTTCCGCGAACCGGCGCGCGCCATCTCGATTGCGGGCATGACGGTTCTGGAACCGGCCTCGCCGCTGCCCGAGTTCCGCTTGCACGATCAGAACAACCAGGAATTCGACCGTACGCGTTTGCAGGGCAAGTGGAGTTTCGTGTTTTTTGGCTACACCCACTGCCCGGATATCTGCCCGACCACGCTCGTGGTCATGCGCGATGTGCAGAAAATCGCCGGTGGCAGGGAACAGGGCATTCAATATATTTTTGTCTCCGTCGATCCGGATCGCGACAACGCCGCCACGCTTGGGCGCTATCTGCCGTATTTCCACCCGGAGTTCATCGGCGCGACCGGCGGCCACGGCGAGTTGATGCGCCTGACCCGTGCGCTCGGCGCGTATTACGAAAGCGGCGAGGCGCGTGGCGGCAGCTACGAAGTACATCACAGCGCGGCAATTTTTCTGATTGATCCCGAGGTGCGTCTGCGCGCACTGTTCGCCGGCCCACACGACGCCGCGCGCCTGGCGCAGGGCTTGCAACGACTGAAGGGGGGCTCATGATTCGGTTCAAACGTTTTGCTGTGGGTGTCATGCTGATGATGACGTGCCTGTTGGCGCTCGCCGACAGTACCATCGTGGTGCGCGATGCCTGGGTGCGCGAAGCACCGCCGGGCGCAGCGGTGCTGGCCGCCTATTTCACACTTGAAAATACGGGAACGAAGGAAGACAGACTCGTCGCCGTCCGCTGCCCGGACTTCGACAAGATCGAGATTCACGCCACCGAGATACGCACTGGCGTTGCGCGCATGATTGCACTCGACGCGCTGCCGATCCTGCCGCAGGCAGTGGTCAAGCTCGCGCCCGGTGGCTACCACATCATGCTGCACCACCCGCGACGCGCGCTTGCTGCCGGTATGAGTGTCAAGCTGGAGCTGCGCTTTGCCTCGGGGTCACACATGACCGTGGTCGCGCCAGTGCGCCGTGCGGAATCCGGAGCGGCGCATCATCACTAGAGAAGCTCTGATCCTGGAAAAAGAAGTTAGCCGCAGATAAATGCGGATATTCAATGCGCTGCCTGTATTCGCCTGCCCACCAAAAGTGGTGAACGGCTTCGATGCATCCATGACATGATGCATTTGCATTAATCTGCGTTTATCTGCGGCTAAAGCCGTTTCCAGATTTACCGTTCTCCTCAACCCTATAGACCGCCACCAAGCTGACCTCAGATCCGCTCAATCCGCACCGCCGTGACCTTGTACTCCGGCGTCTTCACGTAGCGATCGCGGTGCGGGCTGGTAAGGTTGTTGAGGAACACTGCCGGATCGTGAAACGTCGCAAACACCTCACCGCTGTTCATGCTTGCGCTCACACGCACCGGCAGCACCGCATCGCCGTAGCGGCTGCGCACGCGCACACGCTCGCGGTCGGCGAGGCCGAGGCGTTGCGCGTCGGCAGCGCAGATATCCAGCGTGTCGGTCGGGCGCAGGCCGCGGTTCGGCGTGCGCTGCGTCATGGTGCCGGCGTTGAACTGATACAGGGTGCGTCCGGTCATTAACCGGAACGGGTAATCAGTCGACGCCACTTCGGGCGTCGCGTGGTAGTCGATTCGCCGCAGGGCCGCCCGGCGTCCAATCGGAAACGTGTCGCGATGCAGGATCGTCGTGCCCGGATGCTGTTCTTCCGGACACGGCCATTGCAAGCCGCTGACATCCAGCCGTGCATAAGACATTCCGGCGCCCTGCGGCCACACCGCGCGAACTTCGTTCCAGATCGCTTCGGCGGAATCGAATTTGAACCGCTCGCCGTGTCCCAGCGCGGCGGCGACATCGCGAACAATTTCCCAGTCGGAACGCGCCTCACCCGGCGGCGCCAGCGCCTGACGGACACGCTGCACACGCCGCTCGGCATTCATGAACGTCCCGTCCTTTTCGAAACTCGAAGCCGCCGGCAGAAACACATGCGCGTATTCACGCGCCGTTTCGTTCATGAACAGATCGGATACCACCAGCAACTCGAGATTGGCCAGCGCCCGGCGCGTCGCCGCCGCGTTGGCGTTGGTCAGCAGGATGTCGTAGCCGATGGCCCACAGCATCTTGAGTTCTCCCGCCTCCGCCGCATCCATCATTTGCAGCAAGTTCAGTCCCGGCTCGTTCGGCAGTGGCACGCCCCAGATGCGTTCAAACGACTCGCGGCCCTGCTCGATGGGGATCGAGCCGGTCAGTATCCCGGGGTCGGCACCCATGTGCGCCGCGCCCTGAACGTTGTTCTGGCCGCGCAGCGGATTCACGCCGCACCCCGGTTTGCCGAGATTACCGGTCAGCAGTGCGAGATTGACCAGCGCCATCACACCCTCGGTGCCCTGCACGTGCTCGGTCACGCCCAGCCCGTGCATCATTAGCGACGGGGTGCCGGTCGCATACAAACGCGCCGCCTCGCGAATCACGTCCGGCGGCACACCGCACAGCGGACTCGCGAATTCCGGCGTCCAGGCGGCGATGAAGTCGCGGAACGCGTCAAACTCCGCGACCCGCTCGCGCACGAACGCATCGTCGATCCAGCGTTCGCGGACGATCACGTTTGCCATCGCGTTCAGCAGCGGTATGTTTCCACCCGGCTGTGGCACGACATGCAGCGTGGCCATTCCCGCGAGCTCGGTACGACGCGGATCGATCACTATTAGTTGCGCGCCGTTGCGCGCGGCGCGTTTCACGCGCGCGCCGATCACCGGATGATTCTCGGTGGGGTTCGCGCCGCACACCAGAATGGTGCGCGCCAGCTCGATGTCGTCGTACGAATTGGTCGCAGCGCCCGCTCCCAGCATCAGCTTCATCGCCGCCGCGGTCGGCGTATGGCAGACGCGCGCGCAGCAATCCACGTTGTGGTTGCCCAGCACCACGCGCGCGAATTTCTGCGCGAGATAGTTTTCCTCGTTCGTGCAGCGCGCTGATCCCAGTAACGCGAGACTGCGCGCGCCATGCTGCGCGCGGATCGCGGTGATCCGGTCGCGCAGAAAGTGCAGCGCCTCATTCCACTTCACCGTGCGCCACGCGCCGTGTTCGCGCAGCATCGGTTGCGTGACCCGATCCGCGCTCGAACCGAAATCGACGGCGTACCTTCCCTTCACGCACAGGTGACCGTGGCTGGCGGGCGCATCCAGCACCGGGCGTCCGACGATCGCGTGCGAACCGGTCGTGCCCAGTTCCAGCTCGCAGCCGGTGCCGCAGTACGGACACACGGTGCGCGTCCAGCGCTCCGGCGCGCCGTGCTCCAGCACCGGACGATCCTGCAACGCGGCGGTCGGGCAGGTGTCCACGCACGCGCCGCACGCCACGCACGTGCTGGCGCTCAACGACGGCGCCGTGCCCGGCACAATGTGACTCGTATCGCCATGGCCCACGACGTGCCACACGCTTTGGCCTTGCAGCTCTTCACAGATACGCACACAGCGGTAACACATGATGCAACGCTGCATGTCGACATGCAGATAGGTATGCGAGGCATCGACCCGCGATGCATCCGCCTGGCCGCGTGCCTCGATACCGTAGCGCTGTAACAGTCGGTGGAACGGCCGCTCCGGGAATTCGCGTGGAACGTCTTGCGGGTAGTGTTGCGCCAGCCAGCTCAACAATGTGCGCCGCTCAGCTTCCAGGTCCGGCGTGTCAGTGCGAATCACCATGCCGTCATCGAGCGGCGTGTTACAAGCCGTGACCGGCTTGGTGTGTCCCGCAATGTGGACCAGGCACAGCCGACAGGTCGCCGCGGGCTTCACGCGCTCGTCATGGCACAGGGTCACAACATCTTCGCCGCATTGCCGCAGTGCTTGCAGCACAGTCAGTCCCGCTGCGAACTGATGCGCTTTACCATTGATCGTAACGGTCGGCATGGGGCGATTCATCGTGGTTGCGACCTGTGCTCCGTGTGCGTACGGAAAGAATATACCGCCCTTTTCTTCGGAAACCACCATCATTGCCCAGATTCGGAGACGCGTGATTGCGCACGCTGCGCTGCCAATCCCGCCATACGCGGTGGCTATACTCGCGCATGCGGCTATCACCTCAAGCTGCACCACTCACAGCCGGTGCAAGCATCAAGCTGGAACTGCGCTTTGACTTGGGTACACGGCAAGACCGTGGTGCGCTCCGCTGTTTTTTCCCTCACACCGCTCGCTGCAACAACCGGCGCCAGGCGATGGTCGCGATTGCCACCCACGTGAGCGTGCGCAGGCTCATGGCGATCACCGTGCGTTGCTCGTAGGCACCACCGGAATACACATGCGCGCCGAACGCCGCGAACGTGAGTGCGGTCGCGGCGGCGATGGCGACCGCCAGCCACGCGGCCCAGCGCTGCTGCATCCACAGCCCGGCCCCGGCGATGACATAGGCGAAGCCCGCCACAAAATTGAACCACAGCACGAATGGCACATAGTTCCCGGCTGCACTGCGTGCCGCCGCGTCGCCGAACAGGACCGTGCCGCCTTCCTTGATGGTCAGTAGGCCGAATCCGACGGCGACCAGAGAAATCGCCCATATCCAGAATCCGCGTTGTCGTTTGGGTACAGTCATGGTCATCTCCTCCGGTCGCGCACCCGGAAACGAAAAGGGCCCGGGATGCCGGACCCTGTTTCCTGCGCGAGGTGCGCGTTAATCCACTTTCACGCTGTGGCGCTTGGCCTTCTCGGTCTTGGGCAGCGTCAGTTCCAGCATGCCATCCTTGAAGCTGGCCTTGGCCTTGGAGCCATCCACGATGGCGGGCAGCGCCACGGTGCGGAGGAAGGCACCGCTCGATATCTCGCGCCGGTAATAATCGCCTTTCTCTTCTTTCTCCTCGTGCCGGGTCGAACCCTTGATGGTGACGGTGTCCTCGCCGACGGAGATGTCGAGGTCCTTCTTCTCGACGCCCGGTATCTCGGCCTTGATCACCACCTCGGCCTCGCGGTCCACGACGTCCACTTTCGGCAGCTTCATTTCCGGCAACGCGACCTCGGGAAAGCTCGGCCACTCGAAACGCCACGGGCGCATCAAGCCACGCCGGAAGTATTGGTCGAACATGCGGTCCATTTCCTCGAACGGGCTGAGCGCCCGCGCCGGCGGAGCCTTCTGGAGTTCCAGTTTCTTTGTTTCCTCAGCCATGGTTGTGTCTCCTTGTGAATGAATGAAGCAAATGAATACTCGTGTCCCAACAGCCTGCCACGCTGTGGCAATTTATATTTATATAAACCTTAAATCCCGCGCCCGAGGCGCTCTTCTACATTTCCGGCATGGAAGCGCCGGCCGGTTTTTCTTTTTCGGGAATCTCGGTCATGGTCGCCTCGGTGAGCAGCAGCACACTTGCGACCGACACCGCGTTTTCGAGAGCGATACGCACCACCTTGGTGGGGTCGATAATGCCGGCCTGCACCAGATCCACGTACTCCTTGCGCGCGGCATCGAAGCCGAGGTTGCCTTCGCTGGTCAGCATGCGGTTTACCACCACGCCGCCGTCCACTGCCGAGTTCTCGGCAATCTGGCGCGCCGGAGATTCGAGCGCGCGCCGCAGAATCTGCAGGCCGGTCTTCTCGTCGCCTTCGGCCTTGGCCTCTTCGCGCGCCACGGCCTCGGTGGCACGCAGCAGCGCCAGCCCACCGCCTGGCACAATACCTTCGGCGACCGCCGCCTTGGTGGAAGCGATGGCGTCATCGAGCGCCTCTTTCTTCGACTTCATCTCGGCCTCGCTTGGCGCGCCGACGCGGATCACGGCCACGCCGCCGGCCAGCTTGGCGAGGCGCTCTTCGAGCTTTTCCTTGTCGTAGTCGCTCGTGACCTTGTCGAGCTGACTGCGGATCTGCGCGATGCGCGCCGCGATCGCCTGCTTGTTGCCGGCGCCGCCGATGATGGTGGTGTGATCCTTGTCCACCACGATGCGTTGTGCGCGGCCGAGTTGTAGGAGCTGTATGTCCTCGAGCTTGAGGCCAAGCTCCTCGGCGATCACCTGACCGCCGGTGAGCACTGCCATGTCCTGCAACATCTCCTTGCGCCGGTCACCGAAGCCGGGCGCCTTGACCGCGCAGCTGCGCAGCACCGCGCGGATCTGGTTGACGATCAGGGTGGCAAGCGCCTCGCCCTCGACGTCCTCGGCCACGAACAGGATCGGCTTGCCGACCTTGGCCACCTGTTCGAGCAGCGGCAGCAGGTCCTTGAGGTTGCCGATCTTGCGGTCGCTGAGCAGCACGAAGGCATCCTCGAGCACGGCCTCCATTTTTTCGGCGTGGGTGATGAAATAAGGCGAGATAAAGCCGCGGTCGATCTGCATGCCCTCGACCACCTCGAGCACGGTCTCGGTGGTCTTGGATTCCTCGACCGTGATCACACCCTCGCCGCCAACCTTCTCCATGGCATCGGCGACCAACTCGCCGATC
>Ga0209705_10000790_pt1 | contig 16652 bp, 13 predicted proteins | sample PPLLaktember2015_5_FD_187262 | JGI IMG/M metagenome (GOLD analysis project Ga0209705, IMG submission 187262) | Freshwater sediment microbial communities from Prairie Pothole Lake near Jamestown, North Dakota, USA - PPLs Lake P8 Core (1) Depth... | ecosystem: Environmental > Aquatic > Freshwater... | reverse complement strand
TGCTTGCCGGCTGCGAGTTCGAAGACGCCGGGCGCCTCGCCCGCCGCGCGGCCATCGATCACGACTTTGCCTGGCACGGGCAACACGATTTCAAGGCGACCCGGCAACGGCTGAAGCGTGTACACCAGCCGTTGGTTGCGTTCCTCCGAGATCTCGACTGCGACGCGCAGCGGCGCGTAGCCCTCGTGCACGGCCTCGAGCGTGTACGGCCCGGGTCGCAGCAGGTGGTTCGACCCGAGGCGCAAGCCGGGCCAGCCGCCCGTGAAACGAACCTGCTGCGGCGCCGGGTCGATCTCGACCTGCACCGGCACGGATGTGAACAGCACGGCCGCCACCGCGGCGAGGCCTGCCAGCGACACGACAATGACGAGACGCCGCCAGGGCCAGCGGCGCTCGGCAATGCGCGCAGCCTCGACCGGACCGCGGAAGGCGACCGGCTCGATGCGCTCGTCTTCGTCGAGCCCGGTGCCGGCGATGGCGGCAGCCACCTCGGCCACCGGCGGTGCGGTCGCGTTGTCCACACCGCCGGCCACCACCTCGAGCACTCGCCGGCCGTCATCCAGCCGCAGCTTGAGCCGGCCGCTGCCCACGTCGAGCACGTCGCCGCTGCGCAACCAGGCCGAGCCCGAGATCCTGGCGCCGTTGTGCAGCACGGTCGCGTCCGCGCTGGCGGGCTGCACGAAGAGCTGGCCATCGTGCTGCGCCAGCCAGGCCTGCGTGCCGCCGGGAGCGGGCAGGATCACGTCCGCGCCGCCGCCGCCGCCGATCGCGAGCGGAAACTCCGCTGCGCCGACGACGCGCTCGCCCAGCGGCTCGCGCAGGATCAGGTCGGCGCTCAAATGGGCTCCTCGCAACGGATCACGAGCGTCGGTGCGTCGCCGCCCGGCAGCAGCGTGAGCTCGCGGCGCACGTCGCGGTAACCGGGACGCACGCCGACGACGGTATAACGTCCCGGCAGCAGTTCCATGTCCTTGCGCTCGAAGGCCCCGAGTCGCCCGACACGATAGATCGTGACTTCGGTCAGGTTGTCGGAAGCGAGCGCGACGCGCAGCGGTGTCTCGGCGTCGGCGACGAGACGCTCCACAGCCGACATCTGCCGCACCAGGACGGGACCTGGCGCAGCGACACCCTTGGCGCGGTGCACGGCCGTCCGCGCCTGACTGCGGACCTCGGCCGAAAAGAGCCTTTCCGGGCGTTCGAGGTAAGCACTCAGCTCACCGTCGAGCATTGCACGGGGCTCGGCGCGCTCGACGCCCTGCTGCGCAGCGAGCAGGTTGCGATCGATCTCGAGCGCCTTGCGATACTCGGTCAGCGCGACCGACCACCGCTCGGCCTGCTCCGCCTGCCCGGCAGCCGCGAGATGGGCGCCGATCGCCCGGTCACCGATCGCCCGCTCGACCTGCGCGAGGCCATCGGCCACTTCCGGTGCACCGGGCTGAATGCGGCCTGCGCGCTCGAATGCGGCCTTCGCCACCGCGAAATCCTTGCGCGCGAGTCCGTCCAGCCCTTGCGAAATCGCTGCCGCAAAGGCCGCGCCGGCCGCCTGCGACTGCACCCGTGCGAGCCCCGTGCGAGCCGCGGCCGTGTCGCGGTCGAGCTGCAGCACCCTGCGATAGGCAGCCTCGGCCGCGGTCGCCTGTCCGCTCCGCTCGAGCGCCTCGGCCTCCGCCAGCAGGCGCTTGACCTCGACGATGGTGCCCGTGCGCTCGAGGCCGCGTCGCGCGGTGGCATTCGCCGACTCGATGCGCAGGGCCAACTCGAACTGCAGGCGGGACTCGGCTTGGTCGCCCGCCTCGAGCGCTGCCGCACCGGCAGCCAGCGCCGCCTTCAGTCGCGATGCCGCGAGCCCGGCAACGGCCTGCAGGTCCGCGTCGGCTGCGCGCAGGCTCTCGAGGCCCTGCTGGTACTCGCGCCGCGCTGCCGCGGCGTCGCCGTCCGCCAGCCCGCGCGCCGCGCTCGCGAATCCGTCAGTGCCCCAGGCGCCCGCGCCGCGCACCTCCAGCGATTCGTAACGGCGAGCCAGCTCGGCTCGCAATTCGTCGAATGCCTGCTTCGACTGCGCCAGTTGCTGCAAGTCGGGCGCTGCGGGAGTTGCGGGCTGCCCGGCCGGCGCAGGCGCCGCACCGACCTGCGCGGGCGTCGCATTGCGTTCGACCCATTCCGGCAGCACGAAGAAGACGAACGCAGCCGCGAGTACCAGGAAAGCGAAGCCGCCGGCGACGAGGCCGCGGCGGAATCCTTGCGAGCGGAGTTGCTCAGGTGTCGGCCCCTCAGTGGCAGGACGGCGCCACTGAGGATCGATCGCGCCATCCGCGGCCGGTGGCGGCTGCAACGCAACCCTCGCGGTCGCAACCGGCGGCGACTGTTGCACGAGGCCCGTCAGTAGCGCACGCAGTTCGACAGCGACGCTGGTCATCTCGCGCGGGCGATCCTGAGGTCGCTTGGCGAGGCATTGCAGGACGAGCCGCTCGAGCGGCTCGGGCACGGCCATTCGCGGCGGGATTGCTGCCGGTGCCTCGCCACGCACACGCTCGGGGCTCGCGTCGGGATAGAACGGCGGATAGCCCGTCGCCAGCTCGTAGGCCAGCGCGCCGAGCGCGTAAATATCGTCGCTCTCGGCTGGCGCTGCGCCGTCGAGCTGCTGCGGGCTCATCGAAAACGGCGAGCCGCCCGGTGGCGCATCCGCGGCGCCGACGGTCGAGGCAATGCCAAAGTCCGCGAGCAGCGCGTCGCCGCCTTCAGTCAGAAGCACGTTCGAGGTCTTCAGGTCGCGATGCACGACGCGGCGTGCGTGCAGCGCTGCGATGCCTTCCGCGACCCCGGCCAGCGCGGGCAACCACTCGCGCCAGGGGCGACCGCGCAGCCGCGCGAGGGCGCCGGCCGCGGCGTGGCCGAACACGGCGAAACAGGGATCGCCGTCATGGACGGCCTCGCAGGGTTGAACGTTGTGGTGCTGGACCTGCTGCTGCAAAGCGGCGCCCGCGAGGAAGCGCGCACGATCGGCACTCAATGCGGACACGAGCACCTTGAGGACGCGATCGGTGCCGGTCTGCGCATCGCGCGCCAGCCAGACCTGCGTCGCTCGGCCCGCGCCGAGCTTGCGCAGCAGGCGATATCGCGCAGCCAGAATCTGCCCGCTCTCGAGCATAGTGCCTGCCGCGCCGCGAACTCAGGGACGACCGGGCGGCGGAGCGCCGGCCGCCGCGATGCCAGGCGCGGCGGGCATCCCGGTCTCGTCTTCGTACAATTCGCGCAGCAACTGCCGCCACTCGGCGTACTGCTGCTCCGCGGAGCCTTTGAGCTGCAGCGTGCGCCCCTCGACGTCGACGACCATCGGCTGCACTTCGGACTGGAACGATTCGCCGAGCTGCTTCAACGACTCCGCGTGGACCTTGATCTCCGCGCGCTTGTCGAAACCGCTCTTGAATGCGTACATGCCGCCGAGCACGGCGGCCGTCGCAGCGGCCGACCCGGCGCTGCTGTTGGTTTCCTGGCCCGCCATGATGCCACCCACGACCGCTACAGCGCCGAGGACCTGCCGCGTCAGGGCTTCGCGTTTCGCCTGCGATTCGGCCTCGAGTTCCTCGTGGTTGTACTTGCGCCAGTTCGTGTACGGGTCGTCGACGCCGTCGGCGAAGCTGGCGTAGTACTCGTTCAGCGTGTCCACCAGCGCATAGTCGCGCTCCCGGACGCGCTGCATGCGCAGCACCACCGGATCGTCCTCGGCCGGCAGCCGCGTCGGGCTGTAGATGCCCTTGCGGTCCTTGGCGAGATAGCCGCCGAAAGCGTAAGGCGCGAGATCGGCGGCGAAGCGCAGGTCGGAAACCTGTCGCAACTGCACCCGCTGCTCGCGGGTCAGCGCGCGACGAGCGGCGAGCAGGTCGTTGGCGAGCGTGTTGTAGACGTTCTCGAACGGGTCGCGCGGCTTCGACACGACGTCCTTGTACGCACGCGTATCGGCTTGGCCCTCGTAGGTCTTGCGCAGCCAGGTCCGGCCGGCCGCGTCGGTCACGACCACGTCGAGCCGCAACTCACGTCCGTCCGATTCGATGATCCTGCCGTCGATGAAGACGTCCATGCCGGTGCCGTCAGGCGGCAGCACGCGCACCTGGCCCCATTGGCCGGTGCTCTCCAGCGTGTCCCGGATCAGCACCGGGATGTAACGCGACTCGGCCTTGCGCACGTCCGGGAAAATGCGGCGCTTCTCGCGCTCCTGTTCACTTTCGGGCACGTTCGGGTCGAACAGCCGGACGCCGACGTCGAGCAACTCGTCCTGGGCCACCTCGGTGGTGGCCCGCTCGGCCGTGATGCGCGGCATGGGGCGCTGGTCCTGCACGACGCACCCCGCCAGCAGGAGCGCGGCCAGCGCCATCGAAAACAGCGCCGGCGCGGTGCGCTTCGATCGTATGACTTGGTTCACGTCGTGCTCTTCTTGTACTGGCGGTACTCTTCCCAGAGTCGCTCGCGAAGCTCTGGGTCCGTTTCCTTCATCGCGGCCTCGCGCAACTGGCGTGCGACGATGTCGTCGTCGCGACCGTCAGGGATATCGCCTGGCACGGTGTTCGGACCGGAGCCGCCAGCGGTTCCGCCACCCACTCCACCACCGCCGCCCTGCTCGCCCGACTGCTGCCCGCCCGACTCGCCGCGGCCGCCCGGCGTGCCCGTGTCGCCCGATTCGTCGCCAGCCTGTCCAGCCTCGCCAGCACCTTCCTCTCCCGATTCGGCGCCAGACCCGGACTCGGCCTCGCCGCCTGCACCCGTGCCCCCCTGCGCTGAGCCGCTGCGGGAAGCGCGGTCCTGCGAAATCGTCTCCTGCTCCTTGCGCATCCGCTCGTCGAACACCGCAAAGGTCTCGTCGAATCGCCGGTCGATCTGGGCCCGGCGATCGTCGGCGGTCGCCGGGCCACCGCCCGAGCCGCTGCCGGCCGTGCGTCCGCCCTGCGGATTGGCACCAGTGCTGCCACCCGACTGTCCTCCCGGAGTGGCGCCCGCCGACGTGCCGCCGCGGCTCGCGGCCTGCGGGCCAGGGGCCGACCCCGGCGATCCCGCGGATCCCGGGGATCCCGCGGATCCGGGCGCTCCGCCCGGGCTGCCCGATTGAGTTGACGGTACGGCGCCGGCCTGACCGCCGCCTTTGCTGCCACTGGCGCCCGCGCCGGCACCCTCGGCACCGCCTTCGGCCCCCTGGCTCCCCGGTGCGGCGCCCTGGCCGGAGGACTGGCTGCCTTGGCCCGGCTGGCCCGATTCACCCGACTGCGTGGACGGCGCGGGCTGCGGCCAGCTCGGCGGCGACTGCTCGCCGGCCGACCCGCTCGCGTCGCCTGCGGGCGACTCGGAACCCTGCGACGGTGAACCACCCTGGGACGGCGAGCCGCCTTGGGACGGCGACTGCTGCGGTGACTGTGAGGTGCTCGGTGAGCCGCCCGGCGAGCCCGGGCTGCCGCTTGAGCTCGGTGGCGATGACGGGCTCGGCGGTTCCGGCATGGAGGGTGACGTATCGCTGGTCGTGGCGCAGCCGCCCGCAACCGTGGCGCAAGCCAGCGCCAACACGATCCGCAATGAAACCAAGCCTCGCATCGCTGCTTTCTCCGTCGACGGGGCGCGCCTTGCCAAGGCCCCGGACGCCCGTTCCATTGCTTCGATCCGCCCGGAGGGTCAGTGGTTCAACGCGACCCGCCGGAGCCGCCCCCGGCGGCCCCGCCGCCCACGAGGTCGGCACCGACCAGGAACGAGCGCAGCTGCTCGGCGAGTCGGCTGCAGGCAGTGCGCTGGACCGGCGTGATGATCGGGATCGGCGCCACCGCGCCGATCAGTACCGAGGTGCCGGTGACGTCCGTACTGACGGAGCCCAGCTCGCTGCCGGTCTGCATGTCCCAGACGGAGGCCACGTAGCCCGACTGTTTCTCCCACCAGCCGAGGCCGATACAGCCGGCGCCGCCTGGACCCGCGCCGCAGGCAATGCTGCCGCCACCGTCGGTCTTACGGGTCTGGCCATCCAGCCAGACGACGTAGCGGACGCCGATCTGCGCCAGGCGTTCGACGATGCCGGGACGCTCAAGCAGCACCCGGAGCCCGTCCGCGTTCGCGGGCGCGGTGCTGGGCTCGAACCACGGGAACAACGCGTCGGTGAACTCCTGCTCGCCGTAGATCTTGAACGGCACGGCGTCCTTCGCCTTCGAGATCTTCGCCGACTGCCCCTGTTCCGGGTGGACCAGCTCGCCGCCCAGGTTCTCCTGCAGGCAGTCGATGAACTTCTCCTCGGTGCCGATGCCCTCGAGCTGCGGCTTCTTGAGGACGACGATGGATTCGTCCGCCTGGATCGCCGCGGCGACCTGGCGGCTTTCCTCGACCTTCGAGGTCATGCAGCCGGTGCCGAGGACGGCCACGGCGACGACGCCGGCGAGCGCGCTGCAGCGGCTGTGCCCAGCGCGAAACTGTCGCGACGAACTGCGATGCGGTGTCATTCGGTCATCCGTTTCCAGACACGTCCGAGTATACGTCAACGCTACCGGAGCAAACGGTTGACGCAACCGTGAAATTCAGGTGAAAAAATCCGCCTGGCGGGGCGCTGCGGGGTCGCGGAGGAACGAGCCCGTATCAAGCTGCACGGTCCGGGATGAGTCGAGGCCGGACCGACGGCAGGCGGCGGCAAACCGGGCCACCAGCAGCTGCGCGTACTGCCCCTCGCCGCGCATCCGGTGCCCGAACCGAGGGTCGTTCAGCCGACCGCCGCGCATGTCCCGGATGAGTGCGACGACGCGCGCGGCACGCAGCGGGTAATGCTCGCGAAGCCAGGTCTCGAACAGGTTCGCGACCTCGCCCGGCAGGCGCAGCGGCATGAAACCCGCGCGCGTCGCGCCCTGCCCGGCGGCCGCGTCGAGCAGGGCCTCGATTTCGTGATCATTCAGCGCGGGAATCACCGGAGCCATCATCACGGTGACCGGCACGCCCGCGGCTGCAAGCCCCGAAATGACGCGCAGCCGCGCGCGGGGCGACGCCGCCCGTGGCTCGAGCGTGCGCTTCAACTCGTCGTCGAGCGTGGTCAGGCTGACGACGACCGCGACCAGGCGTCGCGACGCGAGGTCCGCGAGCAGGTCGAGGTCGCGCAGGATCAGCGCGCCCTTGGTGACGATCGTGACCGGATGCCGGTGCGCGAGCAGCACCTCGAGCAGCTGGCGGGTCGTGCGGTGCTCGCGTTCGGCCGGCTGGTAGGGATCGGTATTGGCGCCGACGTTGATCGGCTTGCAGACGTAGCCGGGTGCGGCGATCTCACGCTCGAGGAGTTGCGCGAGCCCCGGCTTGTGGAACAGCCGCGTCTCGAAGTCGAGCCCGGGGCCGAGGTTCCAGTACGAGTGCGAGGGCCGGGCGAAGCAATAGATGCAGCCGTGCTCGCAGCCCTGGTACGGATTGACGGACTGGTCGAAGGGTATGTCGGGCGAATCATTGCGCGTGATCGCGTGCCGCGCCCGGTCGGCCGTCAGGATCGTCTCGGCGCGGCGCGGCGGCTCGTCCAGCGCGCCCCAGCCGTCGTCCGTCGCCTCGAGGCGCGCGGCCTCGAAACGTCCGGCAGGATTGGACACCGCGCCGCGTCCGCGTTCAACCCAGTGGCGGTCTGCCCGTCGCATCCTCGGAGGATACTGTACATTCGTACAGCTTTCACGTGTGCCCGCCCGGGAATCGCTCGAGTCGCCAGAGCTCGGGGAAGCGGCGGGCCCAGACACCGGCCACGAGCAGCGTGGCGCAGCCGCCGATGACGACCGATGGCACGACGCCGAACCACGACGCGGTCACGCCGGACTCGAACTCGCCCAGCTCGTTCGACGCGCCGATGAACACGGCGTTGACCGCGCTCACGCGCCCCCGGATCTCGTCCGGCGTCTCGAGCTGCACCAGCAGGTGGCGGATGTAGACGCTGACCATGTCGCCGGCGCCCATCACGACCAGCGCGGCCAGCGACAGCCAGAAGATCGTCGAGAGCCCGAAGATCAAAGTGGCGAAGCCGAACACGAAGACGCCGCCGAACATCCACTGGCCGACCCGCTGCCGGATCGGCAGGAAACCGAGCGCGATGCCGCAGACGGCTGCGCCGATGCCAGGCGCCGTGCGCAGCCAGCCGAGGCCGCTTGGGCCCACGTGCAGCACGTCGGCCGCGTAGACCGGCAACAGCGCCGTGGCGCCGCCGAACAGCACCGCGAACAGGTCGAGCGAGATCGCCCCGAGCACGAGCCGCCGCGAACGCACGAATCGCAGGCCCGACAGCAGGGCTTGCCAGCCGGGCGGCTCGGCGGTGCGCGACGCGTCGACGCCGCCCCCGCGCAGGCCTAGCGCCATCGCGACGGCGATCGCGAGCAGTACCGCGACGCTCGCGTAGACCGTCGGCGCGCCGAGCAGGTAGACGAAGCCGCCGAGCGCGGGGCCCGCGATCGTTGCGACTTGCCACGTCGACGAGTTGAGCGCCACGGCGGTGCCGAACTGCTCGCGCGGGACCAGATTCGGCAGCAGCGACTGGCCAGCCGGCATCGCAAAGGCGCGCGCCATGCCGAACAGCACCATGACCGCGAAGACCGGGCGAGCGGAACCGAAGCCCCGCAACGCAAGCCCAAGCAGCAACAGCGCGCACAGGCACTCGAGCGCGAAACACGCGGCGAGGATGCGCCGGCGGTCACGGCTGTCGGCCACGTGACCGGCCGGCAGGATCAGCAGCACGAAGGGCAGGAACTGCGACAGCCCGATCAGCCCGAGGTCGAGCGGGTCGCGCGTGGTCTCGTAGACCTGCCAGCCGACGGCCACCGTCTGCATCTGCACGGCCAGCGTCGCCAGGAAGCGCGCGCCCAGGAAAAAGGTGAAGTCACGATTGCGCAGTACGGCGCGGCGCGGGTCGGTCGGTGCGTTCATGCGGCCGCGCAACGGGTGATTGGCTCCATCGGTCGTGGCAGGATAGCGCGCTCGTGCCCGGCCCCGACACCATGGAGACGACGATGCGATCACTGCCCCGAAGCCTTGGCCTGCTGCTGACCGCGCTGCTGGCGCTCGCCGTCCAGGCGCAGGCCGCGCCCGCGCAGCCCGCGGCGGCCGATGCCCGCTTCGAAGCGCTCGGCGCGCGCTTCATCGCCGAATTCGGCCGCTACTCACCCGTTTATGCGACGGCCCTCGGCGATCACCGCTTCGACGGCGATCTCGACGACTTGAGCGCCGCCGGCCGCGCGCAGAGCGCGGCCTGGGTACGCAGGCTGCTCGGCGAGCTCGAAGGCATCGATCGCAGCGCGCTGTCGCGCGCGAACCAGGTGGACGCCGCGATGCTCGAGAACCAGCTGCGCTACGCGCTCTGGTCCGAGGAAACCTACCGCGACTGGTCCTGGGACCCGCTCGTCTACACCCAGCTCACCGGCCAGGCGCTCTACGGCCTGCTCGCACGCGACTTCGCGCCGCTGCCGGAGCGCCTGCGATCGTTGACGGCGCGCCTCGAGAAATTGCCGCGCCTGCTCGAGCAGGCGCGTGCGAACCTCGTTGCGGAGCGCGTGCCCTCGATTCACGCGGAGACAGCCGTCAAGCAGAACCCGGGCGTGCTGAGCCTCGTCGACGGCCTCGTCGTGCCGAACCTGGGCGCACTGGAGGCTGCCGACCGCGCGCGGCTCGAGCGTGCGATCGAACTCGCGCGCGCCGCCGTTCAGGGACACCAGAAGTGGCTCGAAACCTCACTCGTGCCGAAGGCGCAGGGTGAGTTCCGGATCGGGCAGGAACTCTACGACGCGAAACTCGCCTTCGCGCTGATGTCGCCGCTGTCGCGCAAGGACATCCGCGCCCGGGCGGAGTCGGAGGTGACGCGCGTGCGCGGCGAGATGTACGACGTGGCGCGCAAAGTGCTCGCGGACCGCGAGGACGCGCCGGCACTGCCCGAGCAGCCCACGACGGCCGAGCAGCAGGCTGCGATCGCCGCCGCGCTGGAGCTTGCCTACGCGGATCGGCCGGCGCGCGACGGCGTCGTCGACCTCGCCCGCAAGACACTCGACGAAGCGACCGCGTTCGTGCGCGCACGCAATTTCGTCACCGTGCCGGACGAGCCGCTCGAGATCATCCTGATGCCCGAGTTCCAGCGCGGCGTCGCGGTGGCCTACTGCGACTCGCCGGGCCCGCTCGACAAGGGACAACGGACGTTCTATGCGGTGTCGCCGATCCCGGACGACTGGACCGACTCACAGGCCGATTCGTTCCTGCGCGAGTACAACAGCCGCTCGATCGCAAACCTGGGCATCCACGAGGCGATGCCGGGCCACTTCCTGCAGATCGCGCACTCGAACCGCTACCCGTCCGTGCTGCGCGCCATGCTTTTCTCCGGTCCGTTCGTCGAGGGCTGGGCGGTGTACACCGAGCGCGTCATGCAGGAACAGGGCTTCCGTGGCGACGACCCGCTGATGCGGCTCGTGCAGCTCAAGTGGTACCTGCGCGCCGTCACCAACGCGATCATGGACTCCGCGATCCACGTCGACGGGATGACGCACGACGAGGCGATGCAGCTGATGACCGTGACGGGCTTCCAGGAGGAGCGCGAGGCCGCGGGCAAGTGGGTGCGTGCGCAACTCACGTCGGCGCAGCTCTCGACGTATTTCGTCGGCTATCTCGAGCACGCCGACCTGCGGGCCGAGGCCGAGCGCCGCGGCGGCGAGCGCTTCGACCTCAAGGCGTTCCACGACCAGGTGCTGTCGTTCGGCTCGCCGCCCGTGCGTTTCGTGCGGGCGCTGATGTTCGACGAGCCGATCCACTGAGCCGGCGGCTCAGGCCGCGTCCACGCTGAGCAGCGCGTTCAACAGGTTGTCCTGGAAGCTCGGGTTGCTCGTGAGCTGCTGGTGCTGCTCGCACAGGAACACGCTGTGGGCCACGCGCAGCGACTCGATCCCGACACGCGGCGCGGCGACGTCGAGCGAGCTGCGTCCGAGCAGCGACGACCGAGTGACAACCGTGTCGCCGGGCTCAAACATGAGCGCCTGATAATCGACGCCGGGCGCTGGCGCGGCGATATCGGCGACGCGATCGCGGGCGAGCGGCCGGCCTTCAACGCGCTCGGCCACCATGCGCGCCAGCGTCAGCTCGCAGTCGCCACCGAAGACGGAGGTTCGCGGCTCGATGCCCGGAGCGGGCGCGCTGAGCGATTCCATGAAGCGACGTCCCCGCTCGAGGTGCTTCGCAAGGAACTCGCACAGCAGGCCGTAGTGGCGCTGGCCTTCGGCCCCGCCACCATGGCGGCTGACCGTGCGCTCGGCAATCTCAGGATCGAAGACGGACCACCTCAGGCGGCGCCACGTCCCGATATCGAACAGGTCGTAGTCCAGCGGCCGGCCGAACAAATCCAGGAGCCACGGCAGCGCAGGGTGCGGCATCATCTGCGCCCCGCTCGCCCAGGTTGCGATGACGTCCGGCGGCATTTTCCGCAGGCCCATCTGCTCGCCGCGCAGCAGTGACAGGACGGGCTGCATCGTGCCGAGGTTCGGCGTGCCGACCAGCAGGAGGCGGCGGATTGACTTCCCGCCCGCGCCGGTCGGCGCGAAGGGCCCGCTCTCAGGCAGGTCGGCGGTGCCGTAACGGGCGTAGTAGCGCGCCAGCAGTCCGCCATTCGAATGCGCGAGTATGTCCACAGCCAACCGCGGGTCGCCATAGTCGGCCCGGATCTGCTCGATCAACTCGTGCAAACCTCGCGCCGCCCGGACATTGTCCAAGCGGAAGTCGTACGGGTAAACGTAGTAGTTGCGTCGGTCGACCGGTGGCGGCGCGCCCGTAAGGCAGCGCACGTAACCGCCGATCTGCTCCAGCGTCCTGAGCAGCTGCCCATAGAAGTCGCGGCCGAGGCCCTGCTCGAAGAGGTCGTACGCCTCGATGTCGCCGGCGCGCGGCTCGAGCTTTGCGGGATCGATGCCGACCTCGAGACCGCGGTAGTCGCTCGTGAGCAGCTTGGTCGAACTGCCCGGCCAGACCTCCTGATCGGAGCGCCGATCGCGCAGGCTCGAACCGAAGGTGCCCGGGATCAGCACCAGCGGTGGCTGGCCGGTGTGCGCGCGGGTCGGCCGGTACAAGGCCCCGAGCGGCGGGCGATCGAAACGCGCGCAGCCCCCGAGGCAGATTCCGGCGGCCATGAACGAGCGTCGTGTCCAGCGATTCATGCGCGAGTGCACCTGCGGGCAGTATGTGGCCCGCGTGCAGCGCCGGCATCGCGGAAAATCCTAGCCGAGCGCGAGGAGCCCAAGGGTGAGCAGCGAGCAGACGGCGAGGCTCAGGTTGCGGCGCAGGCGAAGGTATGCGGCAGGCAGCCAGCCGTCGGGCAGGGCCCGGTGCGCGTATAGCCAGAAGCTGCCAGATGCCACGACCAGCAAGGCCAGCCCCGGCCGTCCGGGCAGCAGCAGCGCAATCCATGCGGCGAACGCCGGCAGCAGTAGTCCCCAGTGCACCGCGCCGAGGGCATTGAATCCCTCCGGCAGCACCGATGCCTGGTCCGCGGAGTTGCTCAACGGAACCTCCCATTGATGTTATTGACGAGATCGCGGGAGTGATCCTTGACCTTGCGCAGCCAGACGCGCGCCCAGGCGAACTCGGCCCCGAGGATCGCGAGCCCGAGCGGGATGACGACGAACGCAGGGCCCGGCAGCACGATCAACGCGACGCCGATGGCCAGCACCGTGCCGCCCACGATCGCCACCGCAATGCGGCGGGCCCAGCGATAGGTCGGCGGCCGCCGCTCCCTGGAACTCACACCCGTGGCTCCACCTTGCGAGCGATCGCCGGATCGACCACGGCGAGCTGCCGGTCATGCAGGCGCTCGAAGACGAGCTGTGCCGCAATCGCGCCGCAGCCCGCCAGGAACATGTCCCACTGCGTGTCCCAGACGTCGCCTTGCGTGCCGAGGAACGCGGCACTCGCCTCCTCGCTGGCGAGCGCAGTCCACCATTCGATGAACTCGTAGGTCGCGCTGATGCCGAGCACCGTGAACAACACGATCGTGAAGAGCCACTTGCCCGGGACCAGTGGCGACGTGCGGATCAGCAGCTCGCGGATGATGATCGCCGGGCCGAAGCCCTGCATCAGATGCCCGAGTCGGTCGTAATGGTTGCGCGTGAAATCGAACCAGTCCTGGATCCAGAAGCCGAGCGGCACGCGCGCGTACGTGTAGTAGCCGCCGAGGATGAGGATCAGGCTGTGGATCGCGATCAGCCAGTAGACGAGCGGCGTCAGCGGAAAGCTGCGGTGGGTCGCGATCAGCAACGGCGCCGCGATCAGCACCGGCAGCACCTCGAGGAACCACGTGAGCCGATCGTACGGACGCAGGCCCGAGGCGACGAGCGCAAGCACGACCCCGGACAGCAGCACGACTTTCAGGGTCCCCGAGTGGCCCGTGCTCATGTCGCAGCTCCGTCCTGCGCGCCGCTCATGACCGCGACGAAACGCTGGAAGCGCGGATCGTCGCGCAGCGAGTCGAAATCCGGGTCCTGCCGGATCCAGCCAAGGTTGCGGCCGCCCTTGCGTGCAAACTGTTCCAGCATGTCGATCGCCTTGTCGCGCTCGCCCAGCACCGCGTAGGCGCAGGCCAGGTTGTAGGCGGTGCCGAACTCGTCCGGACGCGCGCGCAGCGCACGCGCCGCGAGATCGAGCGCGTGCTCGCGCCGCCCGATGATGGCGGCGGTCACCGCCCCGAGCTGCAGCGCACGCGCATCGTCGGGATCGAGCTGCAGCTGCCGGTCGATCGCGTCCATCGCGCGCACTGCGATTTCCTGCTCGCGCGCGACATCACCCTGCTTGCGCAGCGCGCCGTAGTACATGCAGAGGACCTGGTAATCGCCCGGTTGCAGGCGATCGGCCTCCGCGTACATCCGCACGGATTCGGCGATCCGCCCGATCGCGAACAGGTGCCGCGCATAGAGATAGTACGTGTAGTACGCGGTCGGGTTGAGGCGGATGGCATGCTCGAAGTCCTGCGCCGCAGCCTCGTCCTTGCCCTCCATCGAGAGCAGGCAGGCCCGCGCCACGTGCGCCTCGGGCAACAGCGGCTCGAGTTCCAGCGCCCGGCGGCTCGCCTCCATCGCTTCGTCGATTTCCGCCGGGCTTACGTTCGCGCGCCACATGCCGCGCTGCGCAATGGCGCTGGCGATCTCGGCATGAGCCTGCGCGAAGCCGGGATCGCGCTCGAGCGCGCGGCGAAACAGGTCCACCGCCGGACGGTTGTTCGTCCCGTAGCGCACGTGCGAGCGGCCGCGCAGGTAGAGGTCGTAGGCCTCGGCGTTGGTCGTGCCGCCGCGCTCCAGCATCGCGGTCTCGCGCCGGTCGAGGCTGAGCTTGAGCGCCTTCAGCATCCGCTGGGCGATCTCCGCCTGCAGCGCGAAGACGTCGCCGAGGTCGCGATCAAAGCTCTCCGACCACAGGTGGTAACCGTCGGCGGTACTGACGAGCTGCGTCGTAATGCGCACGCGGTTGCCCGCCTTGCGCACGCTGCCTTCGAGCACCGAGCCCACGCCCAGCGCGCGGCCGATCTCGCGGATATCGGCGGCATGCCCCTTGAACTGGAACGACGAGGTGCGCGACGCCACGCGCAGGTTCCGCATGCAGCACAGCGCGTTGATGATCTCCTCGGCGATGCCGTCGCAGAAGTACTCCTGGTCGTGCTCCGGGCTCATGTCGAAGAACGGCAGGATCGCGACCGACTCGGTCGGCGCCGCCGCCGTGGCGGGGACCGGCGCGGGCGGTGGTTCCGGCGTCCGCAAGCTCGGCCGCTCCGCGGGCGCCTCCACTGCGGACAGCGCGGCGGTTTCGGCACGTTCGATGCCGCGCGGCGTCACGTCGAAAGCCCAGGCAAGCACGCAGGCGAGCGGGAAGCCGAGCGCCGCGAGCACGATCACGAGCTTGAGCGACCAGGCCGGCAGGCCCATCGGCTCGAAGACCGCGTCGGCGACCTGGATCAGCAGCCAGGCCGCCACCAGGTAGACCGCAGCCACCCGGATCACCTTGCGGCGCCGCAGCTCGGCGAACCAGGCCTGCACTTTCGAACCGGCTTTGGACATCTTGCCCCGGATTATAGGTGCGAACGGTCGCGGAACGACGCGGCTCGCGTCTCAGGTGCGCTCGAGGAACGCTTCGATCTCGAGCGCCAGCGCCTCCGGGCGCTCGTGATGCACCATGTGGCTCGCGTCCGGGATCACGCAGGGCTCGAGCCGGCGGACCAGCCGCGCCATGTTCGCCGGCTGCCCGTCTTCCCCCAGCCGCGGCAGGAAATCCGACTCCTCCGCGACGACGTACAGCACCGGGGCGGTCACTTCCCGCCAGCAGGCCTCCGCCTCCTCGCGGCGGTACAGCGTGGGGTTGATGCGCTTGTGCGCCGGGTCGGATCGTACGCGCACGCTGCCATCCGGCTGCAGCGCCATCCAGGCCTGCGCGATGAATGCGGCGCGCTCGGCGGTCAGGCGCGGATTGCGACGTTCGAGAAAGTGGGCGAAGGCCCCGACGGATGGGAAGCTCGCGAATTCCGGAGGCTCGCGCAGCTGTCGCAGCCATTCCCGGTACCGCCCCGGCGCCTGCTCGGGATGCGTGCGCGCGAGCCCGAATCCCTCGATGCAGACGGCGCGGCGCACGCGCTCGGGCCGGATTCCCGCGTACAAGGTCGCGATGTTGCCGCCCATGCTGTGGCCGATCAGCGTGACGGGCTCGTCCGGCGCGAACCGATCGAGCAACGCGTCGAGGTCGGCGTAGTAGTCCGGGAACCAGTAGCCATCCGCAGGCCACTCGCTGCGGCCAAAGCCGCGCCAGTCGGGCGCGACGAACGTCCGCCGGGCCGGCATCGCGTCCACCAGGAACTGGAACGTGTCGCCGGTATCCATCCAGCCGTGCAGCAGGATGAGCGGCTCGGGATCCTCGCCGGGCCAGCGGGTGACGTGCTGGCGCAGGCCACGGGTGATGACCGTGTCGTGCAGCGGCACTCGCAGGGGTCGATAGGCATCCGCCATGCACCGGGTCTCGCGGAACGGAGGCGCGAGCATACCGGAGCGCAAGGTATAGTAGCGCCGTCCCACGTTCGCACTCCCCGATGCGCAAGATCCTGGTCTTCCAGCACGTGGCCGCGGAACCCCTCGGTCACCTCGACGCGCTGCTGCGCGACGTCGGCGTCCGTATCCGCTACGTGAACTTCGGCCGCGAGCCCCATGCGCAGCCGGACGTGCGGCGATACGACGGCCTCGTGGTGCTCGGCGGACCGATGAACGTCGACCAGGCGGACCAGTTACCGCACCTGCGGTACGAAATGTCGGCCATCCACGAGGCCGTGTCGGCCGGCCGGCCCATGCTCGGGATCTGCCTCGGCGCGCAACTGCTCGCCGCAGCGACGGGCGGCGTCGTGCACCCGAATCCGGTGCCGGAGATCGGCTGGTACCGGCTGCACACGCGGCCCGGCGCGCACGATGACCGGCTGTTCCGCCATTTCGAGCGGCACCCGCAGTACGTTTTCCAGTGGCATGCCTACACGTTCGCGCCTCCGCCCGGTGCGACGCCGCTCGCCTGGACGCGCAATTGCCGCAACCAGGCCTATCGGCTCGGCGACCACGCCTGGGGGCTGCAGTTCCACCTCGAGGCCGACGCAGCGCTGATCGAGCGCTGGCTGGGCATGCCCGGCGGCCGCAGCGAAA
>Ga0209705_10000789_pt1 | contig 16662 bp, 15 predicted proteins | sample PPLLaktember2015_5_FD_187262 | JGI IMG/M metagenome (GOLD analysis project Ga0209705, IMG submission 187262) | Freshwater sediment microbial communities from Prairie Pothole Lake near Jamestown, North Dakota, USA - PPLs Lake P8 Core (1) Depth... | ecosystem: Environmental > Aquatic > Freshwater... | reverse complement strand
TCGAGGCTGCCGTACCCGATGCTGGGATACACGGCCTCGGCCAGGGGCCTGCGGAGCCCCCGCTCTTCCGAAAAGAGGCCGAAGAGGAGCTTGGTCCCTCCGATGTCGCCGGCTAGAAGCATGGTGCGCCTCCTTAAATCCCCCTTTGCCGCCCTGATCCACTCTGTGGGGCGGCCCGGCATGGTACGAACCGGACATGGTTGCGCACCCTGACGGGATGCGCCCCCGGTCATCCCCCTTTGCGAAAGGGGGGAAGGGGGGATTTATTCCACTTTGTTGGCTCGCTCCGTACTCTTTTCCTTTTCTTTGAGCTTCCCGCCCGCGAACCGCACGGCCCCGATCACGACGGCCAGGGCGGCAACGAACAACCCGACGACGAGCCAGGGGACCTCTCCGGTTGTGGCTGCGCTGACGATGGCGTCGGTCCCCACCAGGTAGACGATGGTCCCCGGCAGCATGCAGAGCCAGGACCAGAAGGCGTACGTCGGAAAGGGAACCCGCGTGAGCCCGAACCCGTAGTTGAGCAGGTTGAAGGGAAACAGGGGCACGAGGCGCGTGATGGCAACGATGATGGCCCCGTGCTTCTCCGTCAGCCGGTCGAGGCGCTGGAACTTCTCGTTTCCCGAGAGCCTTCCATATATGGCATCCCGGGCGAGATAGCGGGCGATCAGGAAGGCAAGGCTCGCACCCAGGGTGGAGCCGATGCTCACCAGGATCACCCCCTTGAAGGCACCGAAAATGGCCGCCCCGGCAATCGAGATGGGCAGCCCCGGCACGGCGGCTATGACGGCGACGATGTAGAGGCCCACGTAGGCCGCCATCCCCAGGTTGCCCATGGCCGCGATCCATTCCCGAAGCTCCTGCAGGCGCTCGCCCAGCCCGAAGACGCGGGCAAGGACGATCAGCAAAAGGACGACTGCCGCAAAGAGGACAAGCTTCCAGATGTCCTTCCCCCTTGCCCCGGCTTTGCCCTTGTCCTCCATTGCATTGCCTTTCAGTGATTTTTATAGAAGCGCACCAGTCGCTCCGGGGACATCCCCAGGAAGTATAGTGTGATGATCGCCCAGTTTCTCAGCGTGCAATAGACGACGCCTTCCTTTTCCTGGCGCCGGGCCGATGTTACCACGGCTTCATGCAGAATGGAAATGCGGTCGCCGCGATCCTTGATGCGGCGCATGATCTCCACGTCCTCCATCAGGGGGATGTCCGCAAACCCGCCGAGGATTTCGAAATAGTCCCGCCGGAAAAACTGGGCCTGGTCGCCGTAGGGGATCCGCGTAAAACGCGACCGCAGGCAGGCCACCCGGGCGATATAGCGGATCGACGACCGGTCCGAGTTGTAGCGCAGGTCGAAGGCCCCGGCCACGTGATTGCCGTCCGAGAGGGTCTCTTCGATGCGCCGGAAGGCCCCCTGCGGGAGCCGGGTGTCGGCATGGAGAAAGAGCAGATATTCCCCTTTTGCCGCCGCCGCCCCCGCATTCATCTGCCGGGCCCGTCCCGCCTGGGAGGCGAGCAGGATCACGCCGCCGCGGGAGACGGCCTTGATGGACTCTTCATCGGGGCTGCCGTCGACCAGGATTATCTCGACGGGCGAGCCGTCCGCGATCTCCAGGAGGTGATCGATCAGCGAATCGAGGGGTTGGGTTTCTCTCAGGACGGGGATGATGACGGAGACGGACGGTGCCATCGCCCGGCTCATTCGGGTCTCATGAACCGCTTGCGGATTTCCTCCATCCGTTTGCGGTTTACGTTGAAGTCGTAAGACCCCGTACGCGCGGCGGACCGGAAATGGATGAGCTTGGCGGCATCGTCGAAGAGGAATTCCACGTCGTCGACAAACTCGAAAAAGGCGGACCGGAATTCCACGTGGATGTACTCGGGCTCAACCTGCACGAGGGTTGAGCGCTCCATGTGCCGGATGACCATCAGGAGCTTGTCCCGGGCCTCGTCCTGTGTGACGGCGTAGCGGATGGGCTCGCTCCGGTGCCGCTCCGCCGGGTCCTGGGTGCAGACGCAGTTGCGCTTGTCCGGGCAGGGCCGGAGCTTGCCGTCCGCCGTCAGGCCTGTCGTTCCCGTAACCGTTTGCCGGCATCCTGTCAGGATCATAAGGCCGATGATCAGGAAGGGGATGAGTTCATGCTTCATCGGGTCCCCCCGCGATGGGTGTCATGCGCAAGCTACGATACCATCAATGCCGGGGATTTACAACGAGGCGCTCCGGGACGATCTTCGGCAGGTCTCTTTCTTCTCATCCATTCCCCGATGATGTGTTAAGGCATTCGGCAACGGGGAATTCATCCGCCCCCTGATTGAGGGAAGGCGGGACAACGTGCACCATATAATGCAGCCTGATGAACGTGCAGCGCCTTCTGCGGCAAAAGACATGGAGGAGCCATGCTGAGCGACCAGAAAAAAACGGAACTGAAGAGTTTCGGCAAACCCGACGAGGTCAGGACGTTTCCCAAGGGTAAAGTGGAGCTGGTCAAGATAGGAGGGGCCATGATCGGCAGGGCGACGCTGGAGCCGGGGTGGAAGTGGTCCACCTCCGTGCAGCCCCTGGCGAAGACCAAGAGCTGCCAAGCCCCGCACTTCCAGTATCACGTCTCCGGGACCATGAAGGTCGTCATGGACGACGGGTCGCAGTTCGATTGCAAGGCCGGCGATGTGTCGCTCCTGCCGGTGGGTCACGATGCCTGGGTGGTCGGCAACGAACCGGTCGTGATCGTCGACTTCCAGGGGATGCTCGATTACGCAAAGGCGAAATGAGAACCGTGCGAGCGATCGGTCCCTGCTGAGCGCTCCATAAGATACAGCCTTGTCAACCTCCTTTCCTTCGACGCGGGGAGAAGTGCTTCGGCCTTCTCCCCTGCCTTTTCCGCGGCCGGCGAGTGCAGGGTTGGCCCCTGGAAGCTTACTTGCCCTGGCCCTGCGCAGGAGGGGGTTGATCGACTTTTGCCTCCGCCCGCTCTGCGGGAGGTGAGACGGGGGTTCGTTTCTCTTCCGCTGAGGCACCTTCCGGTTTTTCCGCTACCCCGTCCTTCTTGTCGGCGATATCCACCGTGCCGGACGTCTGCCCGGGCGGTCTCGGGGCTCCCGTGTCCAGCGGCGGCCCGTCGGGGGGCGCCTTCATGATGTCCTCGTATTCCTCGATCACGACGCCCCGCTTCACCATGATCCCGTAGACGATCTCGGCGCGCTTCTCCACGTACTTCGACGTGCCCGTCGGGTTGTACTTGAGCGGGCTGGGAAGGACGACGGCAAGCCGGGCCGCCTCCATCGGAGTCAGCTCCGCGGCGGACTTGCCAAAGTAGTGTCGCGAGGCGGCCTCGATTCCGAAGATCCCGTCGCCCCACTCGGCCACGTTCAGGTAGATCTCCAGGATGCGCCGCTTCGACAGGTTGTTCTCGATGCGCCAGGTGAGGATGGCTTCCTTGACCTTCCGCAGGGGGTTCTTCGAAGGGGAGAGGAAGAGGTTCTTGGCGAGCTGCTGGCTGATGGTGCTGCCGCCGTACTTGAGCTTGCCCAGCTTGATATCCTTCTCGATGGCCTTCTGCATGGCCTCCATGTCGAACCCTTCGTGCTGCCAGAACTTGTCGTCCTCGGCGATGAGCACGGCCTTTGCGGCGTAGGGGGAGATCCGCGAGAGGGGGACCCAGACCTGGTGGATCTTCTTGTTCTTGAGCCCCTTGAACTCCCACTCGAACTCCCGGTGGGTCATGAAGGAGGTCTTTCCGGGGTTTTTCTTCTTCAGCGCCGCGACGTCGTCGTAGTAGAAGGCCGTCGTGGTGTAGACCAGCACCGCCCCCGCCAGGAGGAAGACCGCGATCAGAAGAAACCGGGATATTTTTTTCAGTAAAGTCATAGGACGAAAGTCAATGTTCAACCGTCAGTGTCATTGCGAAGGACCTCCCCCTTTCATAAAGGGGGATAGAGGGGGATTTTCCCCTCCGTGAAAACGATTGCACGCGCATTCCCCGCAGCTTGCTGCGGGGTAAGCGAGCATAATAACAGATAAACCCTTTCCTTAAGTGCTAAATTCCTGGCACCTTGGTGCGAGGAATTTTAATTGCTGCTGCTTCTCGGGAGCGGAGCGGTGTAATCTTCGTTTTTGGATTCCAAAGCGTAGACTGCCCTGCCTTGTCGTTCTCGGCGAAGTAGTGCTTTTATCGCCAATGGACGTGGAAATCAATCATCATTTTACATTGGCCTCGACATTGGCACCTATTCCATGCATATTCACGCATCCACAAAACGTGGCATGGAGCAGCGATCTCATGAGAACGACGATCAACATCGATGACGATCTGATCCGCAAGGCGGCTGATCTGACCGGCATCAGGGAGAAGGCGTCCCTGGTGAGGCTCGGCCTGGAGACCCTGATTGAAAGGGAAAGCGGCAAGCGGCTGGCAAGGCTGGGGGGAACCGAAAAGAAGCTCGAAACGATACCCAGACGCAGAACCAAGACGAAGTGATCACTTCACCGAAACGCACGGCTGGATGGGAAAAGGGCAAGGTCATAATGAGTGAAGGGATGGCCGGGGCGAAATCCGTTCTCAAAAACGTTTTCGGCTACGATGACTTCTGGCCCCTGCAAGAGGCCATCATCGCTCATCTCCTGGAAAAGAGAAACGCCCTTGTCGTCTTGCCGACAGGAGGCGGCAAGTCCCTCTGCTATCAAATCCCGGCCCTGATCCATGAGGGACTATCGATCGTCGTCTCCCCCTTGATCTCGTTGATGAAAAATCAGGTGGATGAGCTGCAGGAATGCGGCGTTCCGGCCGTATATCTGAACAGTACCTTGAAACCCGATGAGTACCGCCGTCATGTCGAGAGACTCAAGGCAAACCACATAAAATTACTTTATCTTTCCCCGGAAGCCCTGTTGAGCCCCAGGACCCTTGCCCTGCTTTCGACGATGAAAGTCGACTGCATGGCCATTGACGAGGCCCATTGTATTTCGGAGTGGGGCCATGATTTCCGGCCGGAATACCGTCAACTGGGCGGGTTGCGTCACACGTTCAGGGACGCGGTTTGTGTCGCCCTGACCGCCACCGCAACCGAGCGGGTGCGCGCCGACATCAAAAAGTCCCTGCAGATCGCCGGGACCGAGGAATTCATCGGCAGTTTCAATCGCCCGAATCTCTTCCTGGAAGTGGAACCCAAGATCACCCCTCTCGAGCAGATCGCGGAATTCCTGAAGCCATACCGGAACGAATCGGGGATCATCTATTGCTTTTCGCGCAAGCAGACGGAGCATCTCCATGAATTTCTCCATAAGAAGGGCTATTCCGTAAGGCCTTATCACGCCGGCCTGTCCGACGAGGTGCGCACGGAAAATCAGAACCTCTTTGTCAAGGATGACGTCCAGATCATCGTGGCGACGATTGCGTTCGGCATGGGAATCAACAAACCCAATGTCCGCTTCGTCATCCACTACGACCTGCCCAAAAGCCTGGAGACCTACTACCAGGAGATCGGGCGGGCCGGACGGGATGGTCTGCCGGCCCGTTGCCTGATGCTCTTCGGTTATGGCGACGTGCGGAATGTCCGGTACTTCATCCAGCAGAAAACCGGGAAAGAGCAAGTGGTGGCCAATATTCTCCTGGACACCATCCTGGGTTACGCGGAGACGGAGCTCTGTCGGCGCGTCCCCCTGCTGGAATATTTCGGTGAAAAGTCCGGTCAGGCTGCCTGCGGGATGTGCGACAATTGCAAAATCGGGCAGAAGGATCTCTCCGACATCACGATACCCGCGCAGATGTTTCTTTCCTGTGTCAAGCGCGTCGGTGAGAGCTTCGGCGCCGGTCATGTCGTCGATATATTGCGGGGCTCGAAATCAATCAAGGTTCTGCAGCATGAACATGACCAGTTATCAACCTACGGCATCGGAAAGGCGCATTCAGCAAAGCAATGGCGCCACCTTGCCCGCCAGTTCATTCGCAAAGGCCTGATGATCCAGGATCTGGAGCACGGGGCCCTGAAACTGACCCGGAAGGCCTGGGAGGTTTTAAGAGGAACGGAAACCGTCTCGGGGCGCCTGGAGAAGGAGGGTGCGGATCTCATCTCCAGGGCGGAAGTCCCCGGTCAATACGACCCGGGCCTCTTTGAACTCCTGCGGAAAAAACGCAAAGAAATCGCAGACCGGACGAACATTCCTCCCTATACGGTATTTCATGACCGAACCCTGAAGGAAATGGCCACCCATCTGCCGCAAACAAGGGACAGCCTTTCCCGGATACACGGGATTGGATCTGCAAAACTGGAAAAATACGGAGACATTGTCCTGGACATCGTCAGGCAATACTGCCGGACTCATAAGATCGAAGAGCGATCGAATCTCCCTTGAAGCAGGCGGGAACCAATAAACAAATCTCTTGAATTAGAAAGATTATGAGTTTACAAATGCAGCGGACGAAATGAAACAGGCATAACCCAACATAACCTCCCAACCCTCCAGAGGGGGAGCGCATGAGTTAATAGACCCCGCATCTCAGAAGAGAGCGGGGTTTTTTCGCGTGAGTGGATGGATGGTGATGGGGAAATACAGGATGCGACCCCGGTAACTCCATGAATGTCAGACACAGCTTAAAGGAGGGTGGACTATGCCGCTGCTAACGAAACAGACGGGCAAACAGCTTGTCGAAACACTGACGGGACCCGGTGATGAGCTTCTTTATGAGGCTGCTCATCAGATCAATCCAAACAACACGTTGAAAACGACGACAGAACGCTGGTACGACAAACAGCTCAAAGCCACCAACCAGCAACTGATCAAGGGAGTGCCAATGAAACTTGGCGCAGCGAGTGAAGCTATAGAGGCCGGCAAATTGGCCTGGGACATTATCAAGGAAGGGAAAGTAGTCGGGCAGTCATCTGACGCGATGACCGCGGTTCTCGCGAAAGTGGACAGGGATCCAATGAACTACGTAGGCGCAAAGGATGGTGAATCAGGCGTATATACGTGGGAAGTCAACGATGCGTTCCATGCGTTCGGGAAGATCAACTACGTGACGATCCGCCTGAAAGTGCAGGGCAAATATCATGCGACGCCTCGCTCAACATCCCCTGCGCCGAAGGGTTACTATCTGCCCAGCGTGTACGTCAATATCCTGAGGTGCAAGGTCAACTTTCCGTGTTCCGCAAGCGGATCGGCCAATCTGGCAAATCCGTCCAATGTAGGCAGTGAGGAGGAAGCAAACGCCGAAGTAAAGATTCACGCGAAGCTCACGGCAGGCTGGTTCGCTCAACATATAGGGATCACGGTCGGTTTCCAGGCAACCGGCACCGGCGGATTCAGGCTCCTCGGGAGAGAATAGTCACGTGTCCGACTGACATGGGCGTCTAATCGACCGTCTCGGAAGAGAGCGGGGTTTTTGCATTTCGGTCTTCCGGGAAAGGATGGAAATGTTGGAATACAAAACACGATGCCAAGTGACGCCGTCATGGGAACCAATGACATTATGAAAAACATGGCTAAGAAAATTGGCGACCTCGCACCTCTTGCGTCATTCAACCCCGCAGCGTTCAAAGGCGACGGGGTTGTGTCTCAAGATGTCTGCAATTTCGTGCTGACCAGTGCGCTCATATTTAACGACCTCAAGGACTTGATTTCTGCGCAGGTAACCCTTCAGACGCAAAAACCTACGGGTATTTTCAAGATTTCTCGCGTATGGGGTGACTATAATGGCATCGATCTTCATCTTTGGAGACTGATGATCGGTCTTTTTCATGAGGTTGTTGAACTCATTAAGCGAAGCGACAAAGTGCTCGTAGATCCATTTTTTCAGTCCGTCTTAAAAAAACTCCGCAAGACAGAACTGGATATCTGGTTATCTTTGGTCGATGTAGTAAAGGAGAAGACTATTCCGGCAGAACACTATTTTGCTTTATTAGTCAGGCATAAGGTCGTCTTTCATTATGACCCTAAGGAGATATACCGGGGATATAATGCTTTTTTCATCTCTGGTGCTCATGGTGCAGAGAAAGCATTCGTTTCTCGTGGCAATGACATGGAACATACCAGGCATTTTTTTGCAGATGCTGCGGTAACTGGATATCTCAAGGAAAAAGGAGATGTATCAGGAGAGGTGATTATTAAAGTTATTCAAACCCTTACTGACCTTAACTTTGTGCTGACGGATATTGTCGATAAGTTCATGCAGATGCGAGGCTATGCTTACAAGGTTGAAACCGAAGAGACATGATTCGAGTGTTTGTGCCGCGCGGATATTGAGAAGCGCTAAATTATGGAGACCTAAAATGTATTGCACGCAATGCGGAACATTAGTCTCAATTGATGGAACCTCAACTGACAAGCCAACCGAAGTATTGACGGTTTTCGTCACGCCCACAATGCCAGGTGTAATCTGGCTTTACATCGCTGGTGTTCTGTTAGTCGGTGCCTACGCTGCTATGCTCATTCCAGCCATTGCCGGAAGAGAAATCAGTCCTCTATCGGGCTATAGCTCTATGTTATGGAATAGTTTATTTTTCTATTTATGGTGGAAGCGGCGTGCCCGTAAGGGGTGGCATGGAGCGCTGATCGGTTCTGCAATGGCTCTCTTTGTATTTTTCGCAGCAGCTTTCATTAGTAGCTATGTACGTCATGGCTCTGGCGGTTGAGATGTTATTAAGTTTCCTCTCGAATTGCCTCCTATGCCCGTTGGCGTCCCCCTCATGCGAAAGTTGTCCCTCCTTGATCCACGTGCGTTACAGAGCGTTGCTTTCTCGATCCAATAAGAAAGGAAAATAGGGGACGCCCCTCACATATGCAGATTCGCGTCTTACAATGAGATTTCATCTTACGACTAGAAGCAAAATCATAAAGGCCAGCAAAAGAAACTGATATTTGAAGCTACCCGCCCACAGAGCGGGGCTTCCCGGCAAGGAAAGAAACAGACATGGTTGCGCCCCCTAGCGGGACGCGCCCCCGGTCAAGACCTGCCCCCCACCTCTCTGCAGGAGCCCATTTAATTCAGGCAGATTATGTTACACGTTTTTAATCTCGGAAATCATGCGATCGAATTGTTCGACATCGACCACTGGCGAGGTAGTAAAGGAAATACCCGTCAGCATGTGTAGCGCGACCGATGCCGCCAGGGCTTTCTCAGTAGTGGGGAAATCCAAAGTAAAGACCAGATCGTGCTCACCCACAACGGCGAACATGGATATAACCTTGCCACCGTTTTGCCCGATGATTTCGACCGCCTTCTTTGTCCGTTCCGGGGACACACCTTTTATGGAATCCTGGTTATATTTCCCGAACATCATGAAGATCGGCATTAGGCTCCCTCCCTTTTGTAAACTGAAACACTTATAGTTATTGATCTTTTCCCCTGCAAATTTGTGGGGTCAGCCATTTCCGATGAAAAGCTGACCAGTTTCAGATTGATCAGTCTTTCATAGACCTTATAGGACAATTGAGTCGATAAGAACTTCTTCCCTTTTCAGGATATTAGTATATGAAACAGGATCTTGTTGTGTCAATGAAATATGGACTGCAAAGCGTGTGGGAGAATAGGAGACGCCCCTGACATTTGCAGATTCGGATCTGCACGCGGATTCATAACGGGATCAGGCTCCAGAGTGTACTGTTTTGAGAGGGGGCATGACATGTCCCGGACGACACATGACTTTACGGTTGGTGTCAAATTACGTCCTGACTGCGGACATCACCTGCAAGTCAACGTTTTTGAGAAATCAGGATGTTGAGTATTACTGAAAGAAAGAGAGCTTTAATATTGACACATTCCAATAATCTCTGTGAACCGCCCGGTGCGGACCCGCATGCCGGGCGGTGTGGGGAGGGGGACCGAGATCTATGATAGTTACAATATGATTCAGTTAGAGGTCGATTTCATATATGTCCGGCTGCCCTCCACAACGAACATCCATGTCTATCGCCGCCGATATTGCCTTTTGACATATTTCTTTCGCAGAAAGATCAGAATCGTACAGGGCGTGAATCGCGCCAAGTGCATAATCGCAACCGGAGCCGATCGCATAGTATCGTTCAAATTTATGGACACTCATGTTTGTTGAAACATAGAATAGGCCGTTTCTATTTGCGATTAAAAATCGGGCATCCATATCCGCAAATGGTGTGTTCGTACTATTGCACTGGTTATTCACGTAGCTGTATTTTTCTTTTACCGTAAAATAGAAGTTATTAAAGAATTTGAAGATGGATCTCTCATCGTTCAGTTTGAGATTTTTGTTCTTTTTGTCGGACAAAAGATCTTGAATAATGTTGTCGTAGAGTGCCCAACCGGAACCGGCAACATAAGTGCCATTGATCGTAAATATTTTACTGGCTTTATTGTTATTGCTTGGCATGCAACTATCGCCGAAGTTCATTTGAGTGTCAGCGCCGATAACCAGGTGCTTTTTCTTGAGTACAGTGACAGCAACAGTCATTTGTACCTCCTTGTTTCATTGAGCGTGACGATTTAAATATTTTACAGGGTTACACATATATCCCTGCTTAAAACCCAAGCACTGTGAAATTTGCTGCCTGACAATGAATATCCCTGGTTGGTGTTTTCCGGACTTTCGTGCAATCCTATTCCAATTCACACGGAATAAAAAGATAAAACTACGCCATAAAATCAATGCGGTTGAACCTTCACCCCTGGAGGAAAAATGGGGAGGTTCAGGCCTTGTATTTCGGCATTTTACGTAGTATTTTGAAAAGAGAGGCAATTCTTAAGGGTAATTGACCCTGTCCCGGCGCCTGTGATAATGGTGTCGCATGGAGTTGAATCCTTACTGCAAAGCTGATATCAAGCTCGCGAAATACCTGAACAACCCGCCAGCGGTGACGTTTCCGGATCGCTGAGGATACAGGGGATTCATGCTCAAAAAATATTCCATACCGGTCATCCTCATCGTCTGGGTAATGGTCCTGGCTGCTGCGGGCGAGAGCGTGGCACAAGACAGGATGTATATCTTCGAGCCGGGGGAACGGCTGGTTTACAGGGCGAAATGGTTTTTTCTCCCGGCAGGGGAGGCAGTGATCGAGGTGTTGCCCGATGCTTCCTTCAACGGCCAGCCGGCTCATCACTTCGTCATGTCGACCAGCACGAATTCCCAGATCGATTTTTTTTACAAGATACGCGAGCGGCAGGAATCTTTTACCGATCGCCAGGTGACCCGCACACTCCGATACCGGAAAACAAGCACGGGGGATTACCCGCGGGACTCGGTCGTTTTCTTTGACTGGACCCGGATGACGGCCACGTACACAAATTTCGGCCAGCCCGAGAAGCCTGTTACGATTCAGCCCGGCACGTTTGATCCCCTGTCCCTCATCTTTGCCATCCGGATGTACCGGCTCATTCCCGGCGATGTTCTCGAAATCCCGGTCACGGACGGGAAACGTGTTATCAATGTGAAGGCGATCGTGGCCAGCCGGGAGACGGTGACAATCAACCACGATGTCTACGATACCCTGCTGGTCATCCCCGATATGAGCCGCATGGAAGGCATCGTGAGCAGCCGCGGCACGACGTCGCTCAAAATCTGGTTTACGACAGACGAACGTCATCTCCCCGTGAAGATCCAAACACGCATTGCGGTCGGCAGCTTTGTCTTCGAGCTTGTCTCCGCAACCTTCTGATGTCCCGGGAAAACAGGCGACGCCCCCCACAGTTGCAGATTCGGATCTGCACGCGGATTCATAACGGGATCCGACTCGAGAATTTACTTTTTGAGAGGGTGCATGACATGTCCCGGACGACACATGACTGTATGGCCGATGTCAAATCAAGTCCTGACCGCGATCTTCCACCTACTACTCTTTGTCACTTGTACTCAATGAAAAATGAAGATTACTAGTAGGAACATAGTGTGCGTATCCCACCTGTGAACTGCCTTATGACAAGTGACAACAGCTTAAGGGAAAATCCTGGCAAGATTCTAAAGAGCGGGGCTTTCAGAAGTATAGATTCCAAGAAATGATCCCCTCAGTGTCGTGGATGCTGTAGGCCTTCTTCCATGTCACACCGGCGCTCACGCTGCCGTTCGTTTTGTACGCGAAGTTGGCCTGGAAGGAAAGCTCCAGGGCATTGTGACAGTCGCCGAGGCCGTAGTAGATGTCCCGCCCGGAGAGGTGGACTTTCATCTGATCGCCCAGGGTCCGGATCATTCCCGCCGATCCGCCAGCGCCAACGGCCCATCGTTCCTCCGAGCGCCCCCCCAGATCTGCCTCGGCCTCGCCGAACACGTAGAAGAGGCCGAGCATGGGTATCTTCCAAGCAAACCCAGCCCCCGTCGAGAGGTCGTAGACGAGGTGCTCCGCGCCATCCTCGCCGAGCTTCTGACCCAGCCCCGTTCGCACCTTCCAGGAGACAGGTTTGAAGAAATCATCGCGGGGCGATATCGAGATGATGTCGATGAGGTCCACGTTCTGCAGTTTCAGCCTCTCGCTTTCGAAGTAATACCGGAACCCGAGGCCGGTAAAGATGATCTGGCTGCCCTCGACGTAGCCCCGGTCGTTGTCCATGAGGCTGTGATAGGCCGGGCGCAGGGTCATCTCCGCGAAAGAGTCGTTTTCCCGGATCCCGGTCCCGATCGAGAACCGGTTCGATTGGTGACCTTCGTCGGGTCTCGTCGGGGATGGATGGTCGTAGTCATCTTTTTCCGCAGCGCCCAACCGGCTTCGCGTCCCCAGGATCTTCAGGAACCGCTCGTTGAAAGCGTCATTGGTGAAGTCCCTCCTTGCGTAACGGTACTGGAGGTACTCGCCGGCCAGGTCGGTCATCAGGATTTTCTGCTGCGCCGTTGCATCAAGGCCGAGTACTCGCTCCGGAGGGGCCTCCCCCAGGGCAAGGCTTCTCGCCGTCAGCCGGTCCTCCTGAGACAGCAGCGAGGCGATGTGTCGGATCCGGGTCGCCCGGGAAGGGCGGTATGCCGTGCCGACGACGAGGCCGTTCTGCTGCGCCACGCGGATGGTGTCCAGCGGGATGACCCAGGGTCGGCACTGTTCCGTCAGCCGAAGGGTCGGCCGGGCGGCATCGAGCAGAAAAAAGAGGATGTAGGAGCAGTTCTCGTCGAAGAAGTAATAGTCGGCATAAATGTGATCCATCTCGTAGGCGTGCATGAGCAGGCGGGTGATCTCGTCGCGTGTGAAATTCAGCCGGTACTCCCAGATGTCGCGTTGCTCGATGTCGCTGTACTCTTGGAGCTTCTGGTAGTAGGGCATCATGGAGAAGTACCCGGGATAGAACCCGAAGAGGCCCTTGACGGCGAACAAGGGGCCAAAGGTTTCAGTCGTCACAGCGGTGTAGTTGATGGCGTAAGCGAGAAGACGACTCTTGTGGACCGTGTCAACCGTGAGGAGTGTGTGGCCGAACATAGAGGCGGGGCTGTTGATGTGGGCCGCCGGGAAGATGAGACTCACCGTCTCGGGCTGGATCTCTTTCACGATGTCGTTGAACCGCCGGCACTCCGGGACGGGGAGCTTTGAGGCGTCGATGGCCAGTCTTTCCTTCAACCAGGTAAAGCGGGCGACAAAACGGCAGACGGGATGCTGGGCCTCGTCCTCCGAAGGCTGGAAAAAGGCGCGGAGCGTCGCATCCATCTCGGCAGCCGGGTCGAGCTTCCCGGCGGGCGAGAGGAAAAAATTAGGGTCTTCGACAAGGCTATGGAATCCGGCCAAACCCTGCCGGAAATGGAGCAGGGTGTGCCAGTAGGGGTCATTCGCCAAGCTCATGCCGCGTGCCCTCTCGACGAGGCCATCGACGTAGGCGGCAGTTTGCGCGTAAACAGGCCTGGCGGGCGCAAACAGGATCAGGAAAAGGATAAAAAAGAAGGGGATGAGCCGTCTGCCGGAAGGCCGCATCCCCTTTCGATTCATCATCGGTTCCCTGTTACAGGTAGGTCACGAGGGTTTCGATGTTAGTGAGAACGTCGACGTGCGTCACCTTATCCGAGGTGTAGATGCTGGAGAAATTGGCCTGGAGGCGGCTGTAGAAGTCGGCGCGCTTTCCTTCGGGCACCGCTGCCAGGACAGCCAGCGTGTTCAGGTACTCACCGTTGCCGCGGGCGATGTCCCGGGCTACGTTGTCCATGTTGTCCGCCACGAAGTCCTGGAGCTTCTGGTTTGAGGAGAAGTTTGCGGGACGGTCACAGTTGGAGGTCCCGGAAGTGATCCCGAAAGTTCCGTTGCCGAAGGTTCCATTCGTCGTGACCGCGAAGGTCTGTGAGGCAAGTCCGTTCTGATCTGCGAAGATCAAGGAGCCCAAACCACAGCCCGTGTTCTTCTGGTTTAGTGTGGCAGCAATTGCCGTACCAGCAAACACCATAAACGCTGCGAGGACAACGAGAGCGACAACTTTCTTCATGGGTATCTCCTCCTATTGAAATTTTGGTTCCTATAGCACATCCACACACCTCTGCACAGTAAAAAGTGGGCGGGAGAGGCAATTCCTGCCGCAGAAAATCTGTTTGGCCCAACGAATACCAAAGGCGAGGCTTACTTGGCATCCGCAACAAAGGACATCAAGCTAGAGGGAATCATGCAACTCAAGGAAAAGTATTTTAAGAACTTCTGATGAAACCAGAGGGAAACTGGGGACGCCCCTCACATCTGCAGATATGTCCGCATCTGTTTTGAGAGGATGCATTACGCTAACGGGGAGTGCCGGTTTCGGAGTGGTGGTCCAGGAGTTGCGCCTCTTCCCTGGGCAGGGAAGAACTGGGTTCCAGTCTTGTATTTCAGCATTTTACTTCGAGAGTTGAGCGCGTGATGGGGGCGGGCCTGATCAGTGGGACCAGAAAGGACCAGCTTGAACTATTAGAGTTGCTCGCCCTCAGATATCTATGAATACTTTCGCGAATCAATGACGAGCAATGACGCTCGAATAGAAACCGGAGGGCGTAAACAAAAGCCGCCCGTTCGTTCTTGATCCCCACTTCATGAGCCGCTACCGGCAGCGGATTTCTGCAAAACGCCGTTTCCCCCACGGCATTCAATCCGTTCCGTCGAACCCGCCCGGCCGAATCACTGAGGCCTTTCCGGCCAATAGTACTCATGTAGACCCGTATTAATTCAGTATTCTTTCCGTACCGTATTTTCGGGGTCCATTCCCTGCTCAGGCATGTAATTTGATTGTAAAATTGAGGCTCTTTGCCGGGATGCGAACAGGATCGGGCGCCATGCCGGCCTCGTGAGAAGGGGCTTGCGTCAACTTTCTATCGGGAGGTCGGAAGATGTCATTTGTCGCAGAGAAGGTAGCCGATAGGCAATATGTCCTGCTTGCTTTCGAAGGCACCGTGACAATCTCTGAACTCAAGCAAAGCCGAGCGACTGTTAAGGGCATACTGCGCGAATCCATTGGATACAAGAAAATCCTTGTCGATATGCGCGAGGTTTCCTTTGCCGTATCCACCATTGACATCCATCGATTCGTCTCGTCACACAAGGACGAGTTGCCTGCAAGTTGCCAGATGGCCGTCATCGTGCACCCGAGGGATTGGGAGACTGCGATCTTTGCTGAAAACGTGGCCCATATGCGCAGTGTCTACATGAGGGCATTCCGGGATGATCTTCATGCCCGCCACTGGCTGGGGATTTCCGATAAGTACTAGCACCCCCGCTTCGGGAACTCTTCGCGGGCAACCGCCGCCGTCGCCAGGTGCGGACAACCGGCCAGGTATCGCTTCTGCCGTTTTGCCGTCAACGGGGCAAAGACGCCCGAATAAAAACCGGATCGTGTAAAGAAAAGCCGCCTGCTCAGAACGAGAGGCGGCTTTATTGTTGCTGCTTGTGCTCCTTCCTCGATCCTCGGACCTCGGTCCTCGAACCTTCTTGTTGTTACTCCGCCATGATCCGCTCGTTGTCGTTGATGTCGCGGTAGCGGTAGGGGACGGACTCGCGGATCGCCTCGGGGATCTTCCCGTATTTTCCCTCGAAGGCCTCCAGGAACTGCTCGCGGCCGCGGAAGAAGTCAATGAGCTTTTTCTTGAGCAGCTCCCTGTCGGGGAAGAGCCGGTGGGCGATCATGAGATCCAGATTGGCCCTGTCGCACTTGATCGGGTAGTGCAACCCCAGGTAGTCGGGTTCGTAGCTGAAGCGGAGCTGGTAGCGCAACAGGTCGTTGTACGTCGACAGCGACTGCCGCAGCGTCACCTTCAGATCGTCCTGGCCGATGGTCCCCGTGTTGGCCAGGTAACACTTGATTCGGTTCTTCCTTACGATCTCGTAGAAAATCATGGCGTGTTCGAGACGGTCGCCCGCCATGAAGGGGTCGAGGAAAAACTCGCGTTTGAACTTGCCTGCCTCCTCGGGGTCACCGCCCGAGCTCTCGATGGACTCGCCATAGATGAACTGCATGGTGGCCTGCTCGGCCGTGAGCTTGCTGATCACATTGGCCAGCGGGTTTCGCGTGAGCATGACGATGTAGTTCAGGCGGTCGGCGCGAAGCCCGGGACTTGCGATTTCCAGCTTCTCCCGCGTCACGATGGCCCGGCCGTTGCCGGTCTTGCGGGTGTCCTTGAAGTCCGGCATGTAGGGGTACCGGGTGACGGCCACGTTCTCCAGGAAGGCGTCCTTCGACTCGGCCGCCCGGAGGATCTCGGGCTGGTGCTCATCGAGGCCCTCCGTCTTTACGTAGAGCCCGCCGATCTCGAAGGCGGCATAGCTTCCGTCGGAGCCGAAGGTCC
>Ga0209705_10000786_pt1 | contig 16695 bp, 16 predicted proteins | sample PPLLaktember2015_5_FD_187262 | JGI IMG/M metagenome (GOLD analysis project Ga0209705, IMG submission 187262) | Freshwater sediment microbial communities from Prairie Pothole Lake near Jamestown, North Dakota, USA - PPLs Lake P8 Core (1) Depth... | ecosystem: Environmental > Aquatic > Freshwater... | reverse complement strand
GCCGTATTCCGGGGTCATATTGGAGATCGTCGCCCGGTCGGTCACCGTCAGGTTCTTGATCCCGGGGCCGAAGAACTCCACGAACTTTTCCACCACCCCCTCGGCGCGCAGCATCTCGGTCACCGCCAGCACCAAGTCGGTGGCCGTCACCCCCGCCTGCAGGGCACCGCGCATGCGCACGCCGATCACCTCGGGGATGGTCATATAGTAGGGCTGTCCCAGCATCACGGCCTCGGCCTCGATGCCGCCGACGCCCCAGCCCATGACCCCGATGCCGTTGATCATGGGGGTGTGGGAGTCGGTCCCCACCAGGGTATCCGGATAGGCCAGCATGGCCCCGCCGGCATCCTCGGCAATCATCACGCGGCCCAGATACTCGAGGTTGACCTGGTGGCAGATGCCGGAGTTGGGGGGAACCACGCTGAAGTTCTTGAAACTCTTCTGAGCCCACTTGAGCAGGCCGTAGCGTTCGCCGTTGCGCTCGTATTCCCGGGCGACGTTGTCCCGCAGGGCATTGACGGTGCCGAAGTGATCCACCTGCACCGAGTGGTCGACAATCAGCTCCACCGGCACGAGCGGGTTTATTTTTTGGGGGTCGCCGCCGAGGGTTTTGACCGCGTCCCGCATGGCGGCCAGATCCACCACGGCCGGCACCCCGGTAAAATCCTGCATCAGGACCCGGGCGGGGTGGTAGGGAATCTCCACCGGGGTGTCGTAGGTTTTCTGCCAACCGGCGATGCTGCGCAGGTCTTCCTCCCGCACAACCCTACCGTCCAATTTGCGCAGCAGGTTCTCCACCAGGATGCGGATGGCGAAAGGTAGCCTGGCGATGGCCGCAATCCCATATTTTTCTAGCTTATTTATATCATAAATCCGGTATCTTTTACTACCGACGTTAACCTGCCGGATGAAATCTTTTTTCTGCATACGGCCCTCCCCCTGTGGATGAGAAGAATTGGCGTTTACGCGCTGCCAGCGGTCCGGTCGAACCCTGGGGCGCATCACCTTCCGGCCCTGTCAGACGACCTTCAGCGGCGCAGCGGTTCGGGCTGCCGGCGACCGCAACTTCGGTTTCAGCTGACCACCCAGACCGTGGATTCCTTGGCATGATCCACGATTTTCGAGGAGACGCTGCCGAAGAGGAACTCCTCGGTGCGGGTGCGCCCCTTGCGCCCCACCACCAGGGTGCCGTAGTCATCGGGCTGCTCCTGCAGGATGCACTCGGCCAGGGAAGGGCAGTATTTGATGGTGCTGCGGGTCTTGACCGCCTCATCCGTGAAGCCGGCGGTCAGCAGGATCTCGCGGTAGGAGGCGAGCACCCTCTGGATGCGCTCGCCTTCGCGCTTCATCCAGGCATCCTTCTCGGCGGCCGTCGGGAAAAAATCGTCCTCGGGTTCCGCAATGACGTGCAGCACCGCGACCTTGAAACCCGGCAGACCGCCTATCAGGTCGGCGACGTATTCCACGGCCCGGCGGGAGTTGTCAGAGTCATCAACGGCTACTAGAATATTACGATTAGACCCCTTCACAGCACCCCCCTTTCCAAAATGAACCGCGATCCAGCGTCTATTTTTGCCCCATGCCGCGCGTGACCGAAAGTGGCCCTGCGATCTATGGGGTCGTGGCCATGGCCGAGCGCGCCTCCCGCAGATCCTCGAGCATTTCCCCGGTGTTCAGATAAAAGCGGTTGGTGGTTTCGGAAAAGTGCATCAGGATCCGGTTGAGCGACTTGGGAATGTACGGGAAAATCTTGCGGAGATTGACGACGCGGTTGCGAAAAACGATATTGATATCGTCGGTTGTCAACGCGGCCGGCACCCCGTGGACGCCCGCGATCACATCCTTGACCAGGATGTCGCCCTTGCCGGTGATAAATGCCAGGACATTGCCCAGGCCAAAAAGATCGTAGCCGTATATGTTTTCACGATGGCGGTAGTTGAAGTCAAAATCGATCCAGCGGTAACGGCCGTCATGGGAGTCGATGAGGATGTGGTCCCGCCGGATGTCGCCGTGTTTTTCGCCGTTGTCGTGCAGCAGACGGATGGCGGCAACGCACTCGATGAAATTATCCAGGATTCCCGGGAAGACCGCTGCAAAGTATTCGTCATGGCTGTTGGGGAGCCCCGCAATGAAACTGTCAAGGGTCTTGCCCTGGATCAGGTCGAGAATTCGCACGACGTTTCCGTGGTCATCGGTGATCGACGCGCCCTGCATGAAATTGGGCAGGCCCTTCACCAGCGCGAGGATGCGCGCCTCCTTGCGCGGGCTGCGAAAACACTCGAAGGCAATTCCCCCGATGGTCGCCGTGAAGCGCTCATAGAACACCAGCTTGATGATTTTCTTGGCGCCGTCCTCAAGCTTGACCGCCCGTTTGACCCAGTATTTTTCCTGCTCGTCGATGCCGAAGCGCCCCTCTTTGGCGTTGTTGCGGACCAAATAGGCAACGCCGTCGAGCAGCACGACGTCATTGAAGTCGACCCGGTAGTAGTCGGAGGTGTCCGTGATGATCTTCAAGTGCCGGGGAAGGGCGTCGGCTTTCACCCAGCGGCCGGCCATTTCCAGAAGCTGCACCTGGGAAAACGGTTGGGTCATAGTGGTCATTCAGCACCCCCGGGCAGGGCCTGCAGCGGCTTGACAGTATCCAAAAATATCAAAAAGAATAGATAAATGAAGGTTGGATGTCAATTACAAAACTCTTGAAAAAAAAGACGCATCGGATATCTTAGCCAAAATCAGCACCGGTCGCGCAGCCCCTGTCCCGGCCACCGGTAGGCGCGCACGCGCCCTCACCCCTGCTGCCATCGGGCAGCGCGAATCTCAGGAGGTCGCTCCAGACCATGTTTGCATCCCACTATCTTCCGACACCGCCAGCGGCTGCCGGGCCGCCCAAAGGCGCCATTCTGCTGCTGGCGCTGTTGGTCGCACTGGGCTCCCTACGGCCGGCAGCCGCCGCAAATGAGGCTGACGTCCCGCGGCGGCCTGCGGCCCTGCTGCGGGCGGTCATGTGCGAGGACATTCAGAACTTCGCCCCGGTCAACCCGGCCGTGGTCTTTCCCATCACCATCGGCAAAATATTCTGTTTCAACATCTTCGATCCGGTCGTCCAAAAGACTTTCATCTATCACGACTGGTACTGTCGCGACAAACTGTCCAAAAGGGTCAAGCTGGACCTCCAGACGCCGCGCTGGTCGACCTACAGCAGCATCCAGCTGCGCGAGGAGGACAAGGGGCCCTGGCACGTGATCATCACCGACCCGGACGGCAACATCTTCCACATCCTGCGGTTCAGCATCACCGACTGATCGCCCATGAAAAATCTACTGTTTCTGCTCTCCGGCATCCGCTGGCAGGACATCGTCGACATCATCCTGAACAGCTATATCCTCTTCCGTTGCTATGTCATTTTACGGGGAACCAACGCCTTTCGCGTCCTGATCGGTATCGTCCTGCTGTGGTTCTGCCAGCGCATCGCGCTGTATGCCGGCCTGATCGTGACCAGCTGGGCGATCCAGGCCATCACCGCCGTGGCGGCGATCATCATCATCGTGGTGTTCCGCAACGAAATCAGCAACGTACTGCAGGCCAAAACCCTCAAGACGCTGCTGTGGGATGTTACCCACAAAACGGTCGACACCCCGGTGGAGGTCCTGCTGGAAACCGTCTATGAACTGAGCCGGACCCACACTGGTGCGCTGATCGTCCTGCCGGCACGCGACAGCCTCGAGGAGGTGGTCCACGCCGGCATTCCCTGGAACGGCCAGATGTCCAAAGAGATGCTGCTCAGCATCTTCTGGCCCGACAACCCGGTGCACGACGGCGCCGTGATCCTCCAGGGCAGTCGGGTCCGGGAGGTGGGCGCGATCCTGCCGCTGTCACGCAACAAGGACCTGCCATCCTGCTACGGCACCCGTCACCGGGCCGGTCTGGGGCTGACCGAGCATACCGATGCGATGGTCATCATCGTGTCCGAGGAGCGCGGCAATGTGACCGTGGCCCGAAAAGGGCATTTCGTGGAAATCCAGCGCATGGAGGAGCTGGCCGATGCGCTGCACAGCCATCTGGGCGGGGCGGAAGGCATGGCCCGGCATCCCCGGCGGGCAAAACGGGAGCTGGGGATCGCGGCCCTGGTGTCCTTTCTCTTGGTCGTCGGGATCTGGTTCACCTTTTCCCGAGGCCAGGAGTCGCTGGTGACGCTGGAGGTTCCGGTCCAGTATCTCAACCGCTCCCCCGGAATGGAGATCCTGAGCACCTCCGCCGACAAGGTGCGCCTGAACCTCACCGGCGCCGACGCCCTGATCCGCAACATCCGTCCCGAACAGGTGGCGGTAAGAATAAATCTCGCCAACGGCCAGATCGGCAGCAACAGTTTCGCCATTACGCAGGACGACATCCGCCTGTCCCCCGGCATCGTGATCGAACGCGTGGAACCCGCCACAATCACGGTGGTCCTGGATGCGATGGTGCAAAAGGAGATTCCGGTGCAGGTCGACTGGGTCGGGACCCTGCCGGCCAACCTGATCATGCTGTCGGCAACGGTCACGCCGGCAACCGTCACGGTTTATGGCGGCAGCCTGATGGTGAAAACGATCGCGACAGTCTACACGGAGCCGCTGACCCTGGACGACATCCGGGAGAGCGGCAGCCTTACGGCCAACCTGGCGCTGACCCCGCCCTCCCTGCGCCTGGCGGCCGACAGCCGCGGGCACGTCAAAATCACCTACGTGGTGAAGCGCAAAACACCCCAAGCCGCGCCGTGAAGGCGGGCCGGCGGCGCCGCAGAAGGCTTATTCGGTCAGTGCCGCCCGGATTCGCCGCATGGCCTTTTGGACGTTGTCGAAGCTGTTGAATGCGCTGATGCGAATATAGCCCTGGCCGCAGCGGCCGAAGCCGGCTCCCGGCGTGCAGACCACCCCGGCTTTTTTCAGCAAAAGATCGAAAAAAGCCCACGAGTCCGTCTGACCGGCCACCCAGATATAGGGGGCGTTCTCGCCGCCGACGCTGCGGTAGCCCAATGCGTCCATCTCCTGGCGGATGAGAGCCGCATTTTGCAGATAGGCATCGATCAGGCTGCGGATCTCGCACTGGCCTTCGACGGTGTAGACGGCCTCGGCCGCGCGCTGGACCGGATAGGAAACACCGTTGAATTTGGTGGTGTGGCGCCGGTTCCAGAGGGCGTGCAGGCTGTGGGCGTGGCCCTCGCGGTCATAGGCGATGCAGTCGCGGGGCACCACCGTGTAGGCGCAGCGGGTGCCGGTAAAGCCGGCGGTTTTGGAGTAGCTGCGAAACTCGATGGCCACCTGGCGGGCCCCTTGAACCTCGTAAATCGAATGGGGCAGCGCCTCGTCCCGGATAAAGGCCTCGTAGGCGGCGTCAAAGAGAATCAGCGCCCGGTTTTCACGGGCGTAGGCGACCCACTCGGCCAGCTGCGAACGGGTGATGGTGGCCCCGGTGGGGTTGTTGGGGAAGCACAGGTAAATCAGGTCCACCGGGGCTTCCGGCAGCGCGGGGATAAAGCCGTTGTCGGCCGTGCTCTCCAGGTAGACTATCGCCCCGTAGCGATCGGCTTCGAAGCGGCCGCTGCGGCCGGCCATGACGTTGGTGTCCACGTAGACGGGGTAAACCGGGTCGGGGATGGCGGTGCGGACATCCGTCGCAAACAGCTCCTGGATGTTGCCGATGTCGCATTTGGCGCCGTCGCTGACGAAAATCTCATCGGGCTGGATGTCGGCCCCGCGCGCCTGGAAATCGAAGCGGGCAATTTTGTCCCGCAGAAACGGGTAGCCCTGCTCGGGTCCGTAACCCCGGAAGGTGCTGTCCGCGCCCATTTCGTCCACGGCCGCATGAAGCGCGCGGATACAGGCCGGAGGCAGTGCGCGGGTGACATCCCCGATACCCAGCTTGATGATCTCCTGTTCGGGATGCGCCGCCTGGTAGGCCGTCACCCGCTTGGCGATTTCCGAAAAAAGATAGGAGGACTGCAGCTTCAAGAAATTCTCGTTGATCCTGATCATGAAACACCTCTGGCAAAGACGTTTGCGGCAGCACCCGGCAGACCCGCCCGTTTTTTGGCCGGGGACTATAGATGAAAGCCCGCCAGCTGTCAATCGCCGCAGATTGCGCGCGCCTGCGGGATGTGGTAGGGGGAAACCGTTCGGCATCTCGCCGCCCCACCCGTCAGAAAACAGGAGACCCCATGATTCAAACCGCCATCCCGGGTTTCGGCCAGCTGGAGATCGCCCATCTGGTATTGGACTTTAACGGCACCCTGGCAGTCGATGGTCAGCTGCTTCCCGGCGTCAAGGAACACCTCGCCGACCTCAGTCGCGAGCTGACCGTACATGTGCTCACGGCCGACACCTTCGGCACCGCCCGCAGCCAGCTCGAGGGGGTGGCGTGCCGTTTTGCGGCCCTTCCCCCGGGTGACCAGGACCTGGGCAAGGACCGCTATGTGCAGCAGCTGGGTGCGGCGCAAACCGCTTGCATCGGCAACGGCCGCAACGACCGTCGCATGCTGGAGTCCGCCGCCCTCGGGATCGCGGTCATCCTCGCGGAAGGTGCGGCAGTTGAAACCCTGTTGGCCGCCGATATCGTCTGCACCGATATCCGCAATGCCCTGGCCCTTCTGACCCACCCCCTGCGACTGACCGCCAGCCTGCGATCCTGAAATGCCAAAAACCGGATCCGCCGCAATCACGCCTGGTCGATCCGGAACGGATCCACGACCCGCAGCGGCCGATGCCCCCGACGGTCACGGCGCCAGACCGGCGGCCGCGACCATGGCGGTCTGGTTTGCAGCCGGCAACCGCCGCTTGGAGCCCCTTTTTGCGCAGATCTGCATTGATTACCGGGCGTGCTTCACGCCGGTGGCAGGTTTCGGGGCGACCGAGAGCCGTGCGCACGCTCATCTGTATCGCGTCCGAAGGAAAATCGGCCCGGGCCGTTCTTTTTCTTGCGGCCCCTACCCCCCGATCGAACACATCTGGCCGTTTACGCGGTTGGGGTGATCTGCGGCGACGCAGTGATCCATCGGCTTGTGGCGGACGGCGGCCAGGAAGATCGCAGCCAGTTCCTGGTCGCTGCATCCCCGCCGCAGGGCGCTTTTGACGTCCTCGTGATGGTCGGCGAGCAGGCAGGGGCGCAGCTGCCCGCTGGCGGTGAGGCGCAGGCGATTGCAGTGCCGGCAGAAATGGTGGCTGAGAGCGCTGATAAAACCGATTTCACCGGGGGCGCCGGCCAAGCGGAAGCGCCGCGCCGGGCCATCCAGGACGCCCTGGGGAACGGGCTCCAGAAGGCCCAGTGCGCCGATGCGGCGTTTTATTTCCGCCGTCAGCAGCAGCTGGTCGGTGTTCAGGCGGGACTTGCCGATGGGCATAAACTCGATAAAGCGGATGTGGAGGGGATAGGACAGCGACAGGCGCGCCAGGTCCAGCAATTCGTCGTCATTGACGCCGATCAGGGCCACAGCGTTGATCTTGATGGGCGCAAAACCGGCTTCGAGCGCCAGCTTGATGCCCTTCCAGACGGTGTCAAACTGATCAGCCCCCGTTATCCGGCGGTATTTTTCACGGCTCAGGGTGTCAAGGCTGATGTTGAGCCGCCGGACACCGGCCTGCCACAGGCGTTCGATGTTCGGCGCGAGCAGCACGCCGTTGGTGGTCAACGACACGTCTTGCACCCCTGCCATGCGGTTGAGTTCCGACAAAAAATCGTAAACCCCCTGACGGACCAGCGGTTCGCCGCCGGTCACACGCACCTTGGTAATCCCCATTCCCACGCCCACCCGGATCACCCGCAGGATCTCCTCGTAGCGCAGGATTTCGAGGTGCGGGAGCTTGGGGATCCCGTCCGGCGGCACACAGTAGATGCAGCGCAGGTTGCAGCGATCGGTGATCGACACCCGCAGGTAGCTTAGATGGCGGTTGTAGGGATCGACAAGTTGCATGGCACTCAAAGGGGGTCGCTTCCTTTCTCGCCGGGGTTCGGGGGGCCGCGCCGCTTTCAGGGGTCGCCAGCTGCCGGGAGTCCGGCCAGGCACCAGGGCATGGGACCTTCTGCCGGCGCTGGCGGAATGCCGATGCGCCGCGGACACTTGCGCTGGGCGCCGGCCGCCCAGGAAAACGCATTTCATGGGATTGCCCCCGTGGTGATCAGAAGCGGGTCAGGTCCGGGCGTAGAAGGCCACAATCGCTTCGCACAAACCGGGGATGGTGTATGTCTGGGCGCTGATGTGGACCTCAAAACCCAGCCCGCGGGCGGTCTCGCTGGTGATGGGACCGATGCTGGCGACGGTCACACCCGCCATCAGGCGTTCAAAATCCGCCGGGGGCAGCAGCGCCTTGAAGTTTTTGACGGTCGAGGAACTGGTAAAGGTGACCAGGTCGATCTGCCGTTTTTCCAGACGCTGCAGCAGGGCTTCGGCCGCATCCGCGACCGCCCGAGTTTCGTAGGCGACCACTTCAGCAACGATGGCCCCTTGGGCCCTCAGGGCCTCGGGCAGCACCGAGCGGGCCTCGCGGGCGCGGGGCAGCAGTATTTTTTTGCCGCGTACGGCCTCGCGTGCAAAGGCCGCCGCAACCGCCTCGGCCCGGTAGCTGTCGGGCAGGATGTCGGTGGTCAGCCCGAAGGACCGCAGCCGTTCGGCCGTGGCCGGGCCGATCGCGGCGGTCCGCAGGTGCCCCAGGGCCCGCACGTCACGGCCCTGTGCAAAAAGGCGTTCGAAGAAAAAGCGCACGCCGTTGACGCTGGTGAAAACGATCCAGTCATAGGATCCCAGGTTGGCGATCGCCTGCTCCAGGGGGGCCCCGTCGGCCGCTGCCGCCACCTGGATCGTGGGGCATTCCAGACACGCCGCCCCCAGCCCGGATAGCGCGAAAACCAGGTCGCTGGCCTGCTCCCGGGCACGGGTGACCACGACGGTCTTGCCCATCAGGGGCCGTTTTTCAAACCACTGCAGCCGATCCCGCAGGCCCACCACCTCGCCGACCACGATGATGGCGGGAGCTTTGAGGCCCGCCGCGCGCACCGCGCTCTCGATGGTCGCCAGTGTGCCGGTGACGGTCTGCTGGGCGGCAGTTGTTCCCCAGCGCACCACCGCCACCGGCTTGTCCGACGACATGCCGTGGGCCGTCAGCTGCCGCGTGATGTGGGGCAGGTTTTTGACCCCCATGAAGAACACCAGGGTGCCGATGCCCCGCGCCAGGGCTTCCCAGTCGATGCTGGAAGCCGCTTTGGTGGGGTCCTCATGCCCGGTCACAAAGGCCAGGGTGGAGGTGAAATCCCGGTGGGTCAGCGGAATCCCGGCATACGCCGGCGCCGCAATGGCGGAGGTGACCCCGGGGACCACCTCGTAAGCGATCCCGGCCGCGACCAGCACTTCGGCCTCCTCGGCGCCGCGCCCGAAAATGTAAGGGTCCCCCCCTTTGAGGCGCGCCACCATGGCCCCCCCGGCAGCCTTGGCCACCAGCAGGGCGTTGATCTCCTCCTGGGGCAAGGTGTGGTCGCCCCCCTTTTTGCCCACGTAGACCAGCTCGGCGTCCGGGCGCGCGCACTGCAGCAGCGCCGGGGAGGCCAGGTAGTCGTAAACGACGACGTCGGCCGCGGCGATGCACGCGCGCCCTTTGACCGTTATCAGCCCCGGGTCGCCGGGTCCGGCGCCGATCAGGTATACTTTAGCCTTCATGCGTTATGGCCTTCCCGTTTCAGTTTATCCAGGATCTCTTTGGCCCCGAGCGCCAGCAGGTGCTCTGCCAGTTGGGTCCCGACGGTTTCCGGAGCGACGGCCGAACCGCTGTGAGTCTGACGGATGAGGGTCCGGCCGTCAACTTCGGCCACCAGACCGGTGAGCGAAAAAACCGGTCCCGCGAGGGTGCCGTGGGCCGCAATGGGCACCTGGCAGCCGCCTTCCAGGCGCTTCAGAAACGCCCGCTCACCGGTGACCACCGTGCGGGTCGCCGGATCGTCCAGGGCGGCCGCCAGCCGGGCGACGCGGGGGTCCTCCCGCCGCACTTCGATGCACAGCGCCCCCTGCCCCACGGCCGGCAGCATCACCTCCATGGGGAGGTATTCGCTCACCCGCTCGGCCAGTCCCAGACGGTGCACACCGGCCGCGGCCAGAACGATGGCATCCAAATTATCGGCCGCCAGCTTGCGCAGCCGGGTGTCGAGGTTGCCCCGCAGGGTGCAGATGCGCAGGTCGGGTCGCCGGCTGCGCAACTGGGCCCCGCGGCGCAGGCTGCTGGTGCCCACCCGGGCGCCTTCGGGCAGCGCCGCAAGCGGCCCCCCGGTACGCGTGATCAGGACGTCCAAGGGGTTTTCGCGCTCGGGCACGGCGCCGATCCAAAGCCCCTCGGGGATTTCGGCCGGCATGTCCTTCATGCTGTGGACGGCCACGTCGATCCGACCGGAGAGCAGCGCCTCTTCGATCTCCTTGACGAAAAGCCCCTTGCCCCCGACCTTGGCCAAGGCCACATCGAGGATTTTATCCCCCATGGTCTTGATGACCAGCAGTTCGACCCGCACATCGGGGAACCGTTCGGTGAGGGCGCAGCGCACCCAGTTGGCCTGCCACAAGGCCAGCTGGCTGCCGCGGGTGCCGATGACGATCGCGCGCGTCATCAGTGACCGCACCCGGCGCAGCTGCTGGCGCTGCAACCGCTGCAGGAGGAGGTCGCGGCGGTGGTTTTGAGCGTCTGGCCGCCGCTGCCCTTGGAAACAAATCCGCAGGTGGACATCAAACGGCGGACCTCCTTGCTGTGACAGGCTTGGCACTCGGGCTGGTCACCGCCCATCACCAGGTATTCGAAGTCATGGCCGCATTTTTGACAGTGGTACTCGTAGATCGGCATTGGCTGGTCTCCTTAAAAAAATAGGACCTTTTTGCGCCCGGGCTGTCGGGCTGAGCAGAAACATATAGTTGCACGGGCAAGAGGCCCAGCGACGGCCTCTCCCCCGCGGTTTTAAAAAAAAATGAATATAAGCTTTAATGGATGTTAAATCAATCGATGCCGGCCAGTTGCTCCAAAATAGCGGCGGCGATCAGCGGCAGCATAATCTCGTGGTGTCCGACGAGGTTGATTCCCCGGCCGCCCGCGAGGGTCGGGCGGTTGACGACGTTGGTCAGGGGACGATACTGACGGATGAAATCCAGGTTCACGGTGGTCAGGTCGGAGACCTGGAAACCGCGGTTGCGCACCAGGCTGAGGGCCTTGAGAAAAATCTCCGGCAGAATCACGGCCGATCCGATGTTGAGATACACCCCGCCCTGCAGGCTCGCCACCATGGCCGCAAAGGTCCGAAAATCGAGATGGCTGGCCGCGCCCGCGGCCCGGGGGTCAAACTGCGGGTGCATGTGAAGGATGTCGGTTCCGATGGCCACGTGAACGGTCACCGGAATCTCCAGCCGCGCCCCGGCCGCCAGGATGCTGGTGTCCGCAAACGGCAATCGGGCGTCCAGGATCTGGCGACCCACCGCGTCACCCAGTCCGATGTCCTCGCGCTCGGCCCGGCGGATGGCCGCCCCGAGAAACTCGCAGGTTTCCCGCGCCATCCCAAAGGCGCCGGCGCCGAGTCCGGCGACCACATCTTCAGAGGTCCGCCCCACCAGGGCGAGTTCATAATCGTGGATGATGCCGGCGCCGTTGAGGGCGATCCCGCTCAGGATCCCCCGCGTCATGAGGTCCACGACCACCGGGTTGAGCCCGACCTTGATCACGTGGGCGCCCATACCTGCCAGGACGGTCCGCCCCCCGCGGCAGGCCTCCGCCACTGCGGCCGCCACCAGTCGTAGATCCTCGGCCGCCAGCACCCGCGGCAGGCTTTCGAGAAAAGCCCTGAAGGCCCCTCCGGACTGCCAGCTGGCGGCGAAATCGGCCGTGCTGACCTTGCTGGGGCGGTCCTTGAGGGAGTATGTGTGCAAATCTTCAAGTGCGATCGGGCTGAAGCGTCGTTTGGGCATGCAACCGATTCCTCTGGGGGGTCTTGGGTTCAAAGGGCGGCTTCAGGAAAAAGGATCCGCTCCACGAGATCGCACCAGATGTGCACCAGTGTGATGTGGGCCTCCTGGATGCGGGCGGTGACCGCCGAGGGTGCGCAGAAAACGAGGTCAGCCTGCGCCGCCAGATCGCCGCCGCCGCTGCCGGTCAGGGCGATGGTCAGCAGCCCCCGCTCGGCGGCCGTCTGGATGGCCCGCAGGACGTTGCGCGAATTGCCGCTGGTGCTGATTCCGAGAGCCACGTCCCCGGCGCGCCCCAGCGCCTGAACCTGCTTGGAAAAGATGTGGTCGAAACCGTAGTCGTTGCCGATGCTGGTGATAACCGAAGTGTCGGTGGTCAGGGCGATGGCCGGCAGGGGCTGCCGCTCCAACTGAAAGCGGTTGATGAATTCGGCGGCCATGTGCTGGGCGTCGGCGGCGCTGCCGCCGTTTCCGAAAATCAGCAGTTTGCCGCCCGCAGCCAGAACGGTAGCCAGCAGTTCGGCGGATTCGCGGATCTTGTCGACCTGCTGGCGGATAAAGGCGTCCTTGACCGCCAGGGCGTCCTCGAGAATGGCCAGTATCCGATGGGTGGGATCCACGGGGGCAGACCTCCTGGTCTTCAGGACGCCTTGGCGGTGAGGCGGCGCTGAAGGCTTTCGATCTCGTCGCGGGCATCGTAGCCGCGCTCGAGGGCGGCTTCGAAAGCCTCGAGCGCCGCCGCGACGTGGTCTTGCTTGAGCAGCAGACGTCCCAGACGGTAGTGGTAAAGACCACTGGCCGGCTCCAGCGCCACACTCTGCCGGCAGAAGAGCGTGGCGATCTCCGGGTTTTCCCCCTGAAGATCGAACAGGTGTCCGATGGCCGACAGTGAAGCGGCGTCGCCGGGGTTCTGTTTGACGGCCCGCTTGTAGGCGGCGATGGCCTCTTGCGGGCGCTCCAGGGCTTCGTAACACTGCCCGAGACAGGCTTGGGCGGGGCCGGCCGCGGGTTGAAGGCCGGCCGCCTTTTCCAGAAAACCGACCGCCTGGGCGGGTTCGCCTGTGGTCAGGTAAAGCTTGCCGGTCTGAAAGGCCACCTCAAAAAGGTCGGGATTGATCCGGCCGGCTTCGTGAAAACATGCCAGGGCCTCGTCGTTGCGCGCCTGGAGCATGTGCACCAGACCGCTGTTATAGCGCGCCAGCGCTTCTTCGGAATCCAGGAAGACGGCGGTCTCGAAGGCCGCCAGGGCCTCGTCCAGCCGACCCAGAAGCCCGTAACAGACCCCCAGGCTGTTGTGCACGTTGACTTCGGTGGGGTTCAGCAGAAGCGCCCGTCTGAACTCTTCGACGGCCCCGTCGAAATCCTTTTCCTGGTATAACCGGTCGCCGCTGATGTTTAAACTGACAGCGTCGAACACCACCCGGCTGCCGGGCCCGAAAAAAGCGGCGTGCTCAAGGGCCTTGCGGGCGTTGGCGAGCATCTGGCGCCGGTGGTAATTGATGCAGGGGAACATGGCGATGCCGACGGACACGGTTTCCGTGCGCCGCAGGGAGAGGCCCTGCTGGATGCGCCGGGCGGCCTCACGGCACTGCGGCGCGTTTCGCCCGGGCAAAAAGCAGGCGATTGCATCGGCCCCGATCTCGGCCCAGAGGCCGTTTTGATCCCGGCAGAGGCGCTCCACCACCTGCCCGAGATCCCTGCGGAGGGTTTCCAGCTGCCCGTCGCGCTGCCCGTCGTCACCGGCATCCAGGGGGTCGATGCGGATGGCCAGCGTCCCGAAGCCGCCCGCGCTTTCCAGGCGCGGCATGGCGCGCGCCAAAAACGCAGTTTCGGCCTGTTCATCGGCCGCAAAGGGCGGGGCTGTCGCCGGCGCGGCGCCCAGCGCCGATTCAGCCGCCCGCACGGCCGCCGGCGCGCCGGCGGGGGGCTTGTTGCGCGAGAAGAGAAATTCGCGGCCTGAACCGCATTGGGTCTGAATTTTCGGGTCATTTGGGGTCATTTGGGGCTCTTTTCAGTAGGGTTGCGAAGGCCTCGACAATAATGGCGGCCTCGCCTTCCTGAAGCGTGCGGGAATCCAGGATCAGCAGGTCGTCTTCAATCCGCGCGATAACCGGCGGTGTCCCGGCCCGCAGGGCCGCTTCAACCCGGCTGACAGAAAGCCCCCGGATACTGACCGCCACGCACAGGCTGCGCAGGTCCAGCAGCGGCAAGGCGCCGCCGCCGGCCTTGGAGGCCAGCTCGCGCAGCGAGATCCCCAAACGCTCATCGCCCAGGGCCGCAAGCGCTTCACTCAACTGGCGGGCGCGGCCTTGGGTGACCGCGAAGGGCATCGTGATCATCTGCAGGGTGGGGATCGCCGCCACGGCGCGCCGCGGGTCGCGGTAAAGCCGCAAGGTGCCCTCCAGGGCCGCCAGGGTCAGCTTGTCGATGCGCAGCGCACGGGTGAGGGGGTTTTGCTTGATGCGTTCGATGCTCGCCCGCCTCCCGACAATCAGCCCCGCCTGGGGGCCGCCGAGCAGCTTGTCGCCGCTGAAGGTGACCACATCGGCGCCGGCCGCCACGGACTCTTGGACGGTGGGCTCCTTGGCCAGCCCGTAGTGCGAAAAGTCGATAAACGTCCCGCTGCCCAAATCTTCCATCACCGGCAGGCCGTGCTCGGCGCCAAGCGCCACCAGCTCGCGCAACGACACCTCGGCCGAAAACCCAACGATGCTGTAATTGCTCTTGTGGACCTTGAGCAGCAGGGCGGTTTGGTCATCCACGGCGCCGGCATAATCCCTCAGGTGCGTGCGGTTGGTGGTTCCCACCTCGCTCAGAATACCGCCGCTTTTGGCCATGACGTCCGGGATGCGAAAGGCGCCGCCGATCTCCACCAGCTCCCCGCGCGAGACGATCACCTTTCGCCCCCGGGCCAGGGTTTCCAGGCACAGCAACACCGCCCCGGCATTGTTGTTGACCACCATGGCCGCCTCGGCGCCGCTGATCTCGCAGAGGACGTCCTCCACGGCCGTATAGCGGGAGCCGCGCCTGCCAGCCGCCAGATCGAACTCCAGGTTGGAATAGCGGCTGGCGATCTCCGCCAGGTTATCCAGGACCGCCGCGGCCAGCAGCGAGCGCCCAAGGTTGGTGTGCACGACGATGCCGCTGGCATTGACCACCCGTTTGAGATTGTGGGCCATCGCCTGCGCAACCCGCCCCAGGACCTCCTCGACAATCGTCTCCAGGGCCGGGCTTTGGGCGGGCGCCTGGGCGCCGCCGGCGAGAATCCGCTCCCGCCATGCGTCCAGTGTCAACCGGGCACAGCGCACCAGGACGGCTTTGGGCACGTCGGCGACTGCGGCGATCCGCCCCAGCGCCGCGAGAATCCGGTCGACGCCGGGCAGCATTCGCAGCAGATTGCGTTGGCTGTCATTTGGTGCCATGCGTTTTCCTTCTCAGCGGCCGGCGGTCGGCAGCACCGCCCTGCAGGCCCGCGGACCGCAGGCCGCCACCGGCATGCAGGTCCCCGGCAGGGCCTTCAGCTCGAGGGGCTTGGTTTTTCCGATCAAAAAGGTGCCGGAGGGCACGTAATGGCGTTTCAATCCGGGGAGTTGTCCATCTTTGACTCAAATTCTGGATGAAATCCGTCAACCGATTTTAATTAGCATCCGCCACGCGGATTTATCAATGGATTTCTCTGGACTACCCGAATTTACCGAAAAATTGGTTTTCGTCCAACCGGAATTCCGATATGAACGCTGCGGGGGCCAGGGCGTTTCAGGCAACGCCGGCGCCCCCGCCAACGGCCCCCGGTGACCCCCGGCGCTACCGCCTGGAACATCGCGGGTGATGCTCGATCCACCTCCGACAAGGAAACTGCCATGGAAAGCCGTATCATCCTGCCCCTGGACAATCTTCCCTGGAACCGGGCCCGCGACATCATCACCCGCACCAGCGGTCGGGTGTGGGGCTACAAGATCAGGCGCGCGGTGCTCGACCGCGGGCTTGGGGTCCTTGCGGACATCAGACCGTACGGCCGCGTGATGCTGGATTTCAAGCTCTACGACATCCCCAGCGCCATGACCGAGTCACTGCGCCAGCACCTCTCCGCCGGCGCCGACATCACCACCGTGCACTGCACGGCCGGCTATGACCCGGCGGCGGAAGGCCTCAGCGGGGACAAACTGGCCGGCGTCACCATCCTGACCTCCATCGGGCCGGAGCATTTCAGCCGCTACTACCGCGGCGCCAGCATTGCAGCCATGGTAGCCGGCATGGCGCGCGAGGCCGCCGGCCGCTATGGCTACCTGGTCTGCTCGGCCCGTGAGCTGCGCGGGATCGACAATATCCCCATCAAAAAAATATGCCCGGGAATTCGCCCCGCCTGGTACACCCGAGGCGATGACCAGCAGCGCACCGCCACACCGGCCGACGCCATCCGTGCCGGCGCCCACTTGCTGGTGATCGGCCGCCCCCTGCTGGAAGCCGAAGACATCCGGGACGCCCTGGCGCGCACCAACCAGGAAATCGCGTCGGCCCTGCAACCTGGATCGGAAAGCCCGCCCGCCACCCCCGCGGCCGCTTCCTGATCAAGCCACAGCCGGGCCAGATGACCGGGTCACAGGATTCAGCAGACGGGTCGCAGAAACTCCCGCAGGGCATAATCGCGCACGGCATTGGGATGGAAGAGCACCGAGTAGTGGTTGGCGCCGGGGAGATCCACGCATCGAAGCTGGGGCATCTGCCGGCGCATTTCCGCCACGGCG
>Ga0209705_10000784_pt1 | contig 16721 bp, 14 predicted proteins | sample PPLLaktember2015_5_FD_187262 | JGI IMG/M metagenome (GOLD analysis project Ga0209705, IMG submission 187262) | Freshwater sediment microbial communities from Prairie Pothole Lake near Jamestown, North Dakota, USA - PPLs Lake P8 Core (1) Depth... | ecosystem: Environmental > Aquatic > Freshwater... | reverse complement strand
AACCCGAGGCCGTATCGACCCTTCTCCAGGGAACGGATCGACTTCTGAAGGGCCTCTTTATAGTTTTTGCCGATGCTCATCACCTCGCCCACGGCGCGCATCTGGGTACCCAGCTTGTCCTCGGAGCCGGAGAATTTCTCGAAGTCCCACCGGGCGAACTTCACGACCACGTAGTCTCCCCAGGGAGTGTACTTCTCGAGGGTCCCTTCCCGCCAGTACGGAATCTCGTCCAGGGTGAGCCCCCCCGCCAGCATGGCCGAGATCAGGGCGATGGGGAAACCCGTTGCCTTGGAAGCCAGGGCCGACGAGCGCGATGTGCGGGGATTGATCTCGATGACGACGACGCGGCCCGTCTTCGGGTCGTGGGCGAACTGGACGTTGGTCCCGCCGATGACCTGGATCGCCTCGACGATGTCGTAGGAGTACTTCTGGAGCTTCTTCTGGAGGTCCTGGGAAATGGTGAGCATGGGCGCGGTGCAGTAGGAGTCGCCCGTGTGGACCCCCATGGCATCCACGTTCTCGATAAAGCAGACGGTGATCATCTGATTCTTGGCGTCGCGGACGACCTCGAGTTCCAACTCCTCCCAGCCGAGCACGGACTCTTCCACGAGGATCTGACCCACCATGCTTGCCGCCAGACCCCGGGGCGCCACGACCCGAAGCTCCTCGGGATTGTAGACATGCCCTCCGCCGGTGCCTCCCATGGTATAGGCGGGACGGATCACGACGGGGTAGCCCAGCTTGGCCGCCACGGCCTCGGCTTCTTCGATGCTGTACGCGATTTCGCTTGCGGGCATTTCGATGCCGAGACGATTCATGGTCTCCTTGAACGCCATGCGGTCCTCGCCGCGTTCGATGGCGTCGACCTGTACGCCGATGACCTTCACGCCGTATTTCTCGAGGATGCCCTTCTTGTGAAGCTCCGAGGTCAGATTGAGACCCGTCTGGCCGCCGAGGTTGGGCAGGATGGCGTCGGGTCGCTCGTTTTCGATGATCTCGATCATGCTCTGGACATTGAGGGGCTCGATGTAGGTCACATCGGCCATGCCCGGATCCGTCATGATCGTGGCCGGATTCGAGTTGACGAGAACGATTTCGTATCCGAGCTTTCTCAAGGCCTTGCAGGCCTGAGTGCCCGAATAGTCGAACTCGCAGGCCTGGCCAATGACGATCGGGCCCGATCCGATGATCATCACCTTTTTGATGTCTGTCCGTCTTGGCATATCGTGATCCCCCTCGTTTTCTATGGTGAAACGGAAGCCGATGCCGTCCGTAAGTTCCCTTGAACACTGGATATTAAGGCGCAGGCACTATAAAGGGAGACGCCCGTTAGTGTCAAGGCAAAACTCGGCACGAGAGGGAAATAATAAAGAAGGGAACAGATATCGAAAGGTTGCAGGGCCGTAACGGAGGCTCAGCACCCGATGCAGAGATATCTCCGGAGCCTCTCGAGGCGTTTTCCCTTGATCCCCTTGACCCGCGTGAGTTCCTCGAGCTTGCCGAACTTCCCGTTGAGCCCCCGCTCCTCCACGATCTTCTCGGCGGTTTTCTCCCCGATCCCGGGGACGAGAACGAGATCCTCAAACGATGACCGGTTGAGGTCGATGGGGAGGCCGAGGGCCAGGCGCTTGTCTGCAGACATGGGCTCAACGGAAAACCCCGGGGGGGTCGACCTCAGGGTAACCGTCGTCGCCGACCGGAGCGTGTGGGCTCGTCTGGGATCCCCGTTGACGCCGACTGTCGTGATGCCGGCCATATCCAGGAACCCGGCCAACGGGGTTTCCTTCGGGATGAAGTAGACACCGTTTCGGCCTGACTCACCGGCGATCTCAACGGCGATCGTTCCGGGCTTCTCGGTGGTGAACGGGAGTTCCGGGGTGAGCGGTTCGTGCGGGGTCCCTGACGGGAGGGCGATAAAAATGAGAATGGCCGTTACGGCGAGAAGAGTGAAGCTTGCGAAGATTTGCTCCCTGCCTGCTTTCATGATCCCCCGCCCTCGTGGCAGAAGGCCGGACGGATCCGCGCAGGCAGATCGGCCCGGCCCTGGTTTCAGGAGGCGATCGATTTCACTTCCGGTCCAGCCCGAAGGTTTCGTGGAGGACCATGACGGCCAGCTCCGTGTACTTGGACTCGATGACACAGGAGATCTTGATCTCCGAGGTGCTGATCATGAGGATGTTGATGCCTTCCTTGGCGAGGGCCGCAAACATCTTGGAAGCCACCCCGGCATGGCTTCGCATGCCCACCCCGATGATGGATACCTTGGAGATGTTCTGGTCATACTGGACCCCCTGAGCCCCGATCTCCGTGGCAACGGGATTGATCAGACGCTCCACCTCTTTCATGTCCTTCTTGGAGACGGTGAAGGAGAGATCCGTGTAAGCCTCCACGCTGGCATTCTGGATGATCATGTCGACGGGAATATTGCGATCCGACAACGTCGTGAAAAGGCGGGCCGCGATGCCGGGCCGGTCCGGCACATGGACGACGGTGACCTTTGCCTGATCCCTGTCATAGGTGACTCCCGACACAACGACTGCTTCCATTTCCTCATCCTCCTTTGTGACCAGAGTGCCTTCGTCATCGGTGAACGACGACTTTACGTAAACGGGGACATCGTACTTCTTTGCCAGTTCCACCGAACGAGGATGGAGGACCTTGGCCCCTGCACTGGCCATCTCCAGCATCTCGTCGTAGGAGACCTTGGCCAGCTTGCGGGCCGACCGGCAGAGGTTCGGGTCCGTCGTGTAGACCCCGTCCACGTCGGTGTAGATCTCGCACACATCGGCCTTCAGGGAGGCCGCCAGCGCCACGGCACTCGTGTCGGATCCCCCGCGGCCCAGCGTCGTGACATGATTTTCCGTATCGACACCCTGGAAACCGGCTACCACGACGATGTGCCCCTTCTTCAGCTCCTTTTCGATTTCCCGGGTATCCACCTTGAGGATCCGAGCTTTCGTGTGGGCACGGTCCGTGTGGATCTTGACCTGATGGGCCAGGAAGGATCTGGCTTTGTGACCCATCCGGTTGAGGGTGAGGGCAAGCAGCGTCACCGTGACCTGTTCGCCCGTGGCGATCAGGGCATCGTACTCCCGCTCGTCAGGTTTGCTCTCCGATGCCTGGTTGGCGAGCCCGATCAGGCGGTCCGTCTCTCCCGCCATGGCCGACAACACGACGACCAGGCTGTTACTCCCTTCTTTTGCGCGGATGACCCGATCAGCCACATTCCGGATTTTCTCCAGGTTGGCGACGGATGTCCCGCCGTATTTCTGCACGATCAACGCCATCAAACCAATCCTCCTGAAAATGATTGCACGCGCAGTCCCCGCAGCGCCTGACGTGAGCCTGTCGAACGTTGCTGCGGGGGTTGCGAGCATGATAACAGGCAACCCACTTCCTTACGTTTCCAAATTCCTGGCACCCGGGTGCGGGGAATTTGCATTCAGCAGCTCCTCAAGCTTCCTGATCTTTTCCCCGGGTCCCTCCAGGATCATTTCCCGTGTGTTTTCGTCGATGTATCGCATGCTGACAAAAAGGGTCTTGGCCGGCAGGATGTCCCTGACCTTCTCGGCCCACTCGATCACGATGATCCCGCCGCCGTAGAAATATTCCTCGTAGCCCATGTCCTCCAGATCCCGGGGCCCCGAAAGCCGGTAGACATCCAGGTGAAAGAGGGGTATCTTCCCCGGGTACTCGTTGATCAGGGTAAACGTGGGACTCACCACGGGGACGTTTTCCGCGACACCCATCCCCTTCGCCATGCCCTGGGTGAGGCAGGTCTTTCCGGAGCCCAGCTCCCCGATGAGGGCCACGATGTCCCCTCTTTCGAGGATCGCTCCGATGAGCCGGCCCATCTCCAACGTCTTCTCCCGACTATCAGAAATCAGCTTCAAAATCAAACCCTCTCTGCCGGCTTTTCGCCTTCGTCCCGTCCCGTCTCGAAGACGACGAAGGCCACGGCATATTCAGCCGTGTGGGAGATGCTGACATGGACCTTTCGGATATTTTTGCCGTCCAGTCGTTTCCGGATGCCCTCGGAAAATCGGAAAACCGGCTTTCCCGTCCTGTCGTTGAGAAGTTCGATCTCGGGCCAGCGGATGCCCCCGGCGGAGCCCATGCACTTGATGAAGGCCTCCTTGGCGGCAAAGCGGGCGGCAAAGCGCAGCGCCTCGTCCCGGTGCCGCCGGCAGTACTGGGCTTCACGGGGGGAAAAGATCCTCGTCACGAACCTCTCCCCCCACCGCTCGAGAGAGGTCTTTATCCTTTTCACATCGGCGATGTCAACCCCGACGGCATCGATCATCGGACCCTCCTGATGGCGTCGGCCATGGCGGCCACCCGCTTCATGGCACCGACGTCGTGAACCCGGATGATGCTTGCGCCGTTCAGCACGGCCGCTGTCACCGCTGCGGCAGTCCCCTCGATCCGGTCTGCCGGGCGTGCGACCCCCGTGATCTTGCCCGTGAAGTGTTTGCGGGAAACCCCTATGCAGATCGGCCTGCCCAGGGCCTTGAACTCCCCGAGATGACGCAGAAGCCGGAGGTTGTCGTCGACGGTCTTGCCGAAACCGATCCCCGGATCGATCACCACGTTGTCCGTTTGAATCCCGGAAGAAGAGGCCTTTTCGATCCGGTCCTCGAGGAAATCGCGGATCTCCCCGATGACCGATGCGTAGGCGAGATCCCCTTTCTGCATGGTCGAGGGGCTCCCCCGCATGTGCATGAGGATCACCGGCACGCCCGCCGTGGCGGCCACGCGGGCCATTCTGCCGTCCCCCCGGAGCGCCGTGATGTCGTTGATGATCTCGGCCCCGGCATCGATGGCCTGCCGCGCCACCTCGGCCTTGGTTGTGTCGATGGATACGGGGATACCCGTCTCCCGGGCGATCCGGCGGATCAGCGGCACCACCCTGCGGAGCTCTTCCCGGAGCGGGACCGGTTCTGCGCCGGGACGGGAGGATTCCCCGCCCACGTCGAGGATGTCCGCCCCCTCGCCGAGCATTTTCATGGCCTGCCGCAACCCTTCTTCCTCGCAGGTGATCGTGCCGCCGTCGGAGAAGGAATCGGGGGTTGCGTTGATCACCCCCATGACAAGGGTCCGTCTTGAGAGCTCGATGGTTCGCCGGGGTGTTTTCAGTTCAAAGGACTCCTTCGACAGGTTGCGGAGAAGCTCCCGGAGATCGGAGGCGATGGCCTTCAACCCGAAGGGCTGGAGGCCGATCTTGTCGATGAAGCGCAGGATCTGCTTCGCCGTGCCCATGATGAGCACGTCCGTCTTATCGATGCTGCAGTCGACGGAGCCTCGCGACACTGCGGCATCGCCGCCAAGCGAGAGCATTTCCTGCTTGATGATGTTGGCCACCTTCGGCTTCAGTCCCTCGATGAGCAGGTTCAAGTGGCTCATCTTGGGTCCCATCGACGCAATCCCGTAGGGTTCGACCCCGATTTTTTTCAGGCAATCCCTGGCCTCGGGAAGCGATGTCACAGGAAGGGTGCGGATGCGGTTCTTCAAGGGGTGCCTCTAAAAAAAGGGTGCGCTCCCGGGTTGAAGGAAACGCACCGTGTCGGGCTTAAGCATCGGGTGCCTGCAGACAGGGCCGACAGGCCCCCTCCGGTTGACTCCTCCTAATGGATCGTTTCCGAGTCTTCCACCTTTCCCTGTTCCGGAAGAGCACGACCGCTGATGATGGCGTCGAGGTCCTCAGAGTTCAGAACCTCCCGCTTGATCAACTCCTCGGAGAGGCTGTGCAGGGTCTGGAGGTTTTCGGAAAGAATTTTCTTTGCCGTGTCGTAACAGGCCGAGACGATCTGGCCGATCTCCGTGTCGATCCTCCTGGCCGTTTCCTCGCTGTAGTCCTTGTGCATGGCCAGCTCCCGGCCCAGGAAGATCTGCTCCTCTTTCTTCCCGAAGCTCATGGGCCCCATGGGGCTCATGCCCCAGTCGCAGACCATCTTTCGGGAAAGGTCCGTTGCCCTCTCGATGTCGTTGCCGGCCCCGGTCGTGAAGTCCTCCAGGACGAGCTCCTCGGCGGCCCGACCGCCAAGCAGGATCGAGATGCTGTTGAGCAGGAATCGCCTGGGATAGGTGTGCTTCTCATCGATGGGAAGCTGCTGGGTGAGCCCCAGGGCCCGGCCGCGGGGGATGATGGTGATCTTGTGGATCGGGTCCGTGCCGGGAAGCATTCTCGCCACGAGGGCATGGCCCGCCTCGTGATAGGCGGTGATCCGCTTCTCCTGCTCGCTGATGACCATGCTCTTGCGCTCGGCGCCCATCATGACCTTGTCCTTGGCGTACTCGAAGTCCACCATGGTGACTTTTTCCTTGCCCAGGCGGGCCGCATAGAGCGCTGCCTCGTTGACGAGGTTTTCGATATCGGCGCCGGAAAATCCCGGGGTCCCGCGGGCAATCACTTTCCCGTCGACATCCTCGGAAACGATGGTCTTGCGCATGTGCACCTCGAGGATCTTCTCCCGTCCCTTTACGTCGGGAAGGGGCACGATGACCTGCCGGTCGAAACGGCCCGGACGCAGAAGCGCCGGGTCGAGGACGTCGGGGCGGTTTGTGGCCGAAACGAGGATGACGCCCTCGTTGGATTCGAATCCGTCCATCTCGACCAGAAGCGCGTTCAGGGTCTGCTCGCGCTCGTCGTGGCCGCCTCCCAGCCCTGCGCCGCGGTGGCGGCCGACGGCGTCGATCTCGTCGATGAAGATGATGCAGGGGGCATTTTTCTTGCCCTGGGTGAAAAGGTCCCTCACGCGCGAGGCCCCGACGCCGACGAACATCTCGACGAAGTCCGAGCCGCTGATGGTGAAGAAGGGCACATCGGCTTCACCGGCGATGGCCCTGGCTAGAAGCGTTTTCCCCGTACCCGGGGACCCCACGAGCAGAACCCCCTTGGGGATACGGCCGCCGAGACGGGTGAACTTCTTGGGGTCCCGTAAAAAGTCGATGATCTCCTGCAGCTCGGCCTTGGCCTCGTCGATTCCGGCCACGTCGTTGAAGGTCACCTTTTTCTGCTTGTCCGTCATCAGCCTGGCTCGGCTCTTGCCGAAGGACATGGCCTTGCCGCCCCCGGACTGCATCTGCCGCATGAAAAAGATCCAGATGGCGATGAGCAGGATGGTTGGGAACCAGGAGATGAGCACTGTCATGTACCAGGACTGTTCATCGGCGGGCTTGGCGGCGATCCGTACCCCCTTTTCCTTGAGCAGCGGCACGACGCCCGCTTCCTTGGGGACGTATGTCTTGAAACTCTTCCCGTTGAGGAACTTTCCCGAAATGTTCTCTCCCTGGATGCTGACCTCGACGACCTGGCCCTGTTCGACAGCGGCGATGAAGTCGCTGAAGATGACGCCTTCCTGGGAGTTCTTCGGCTGGTTGAAGAGGTTGTAGAGCAGCACGAAGATGAGGCTGATGATCAGCCACAGGGCAATATTTTTCTGTAAAGGATTCAATCCTCGATTTCCTCCATGAGTGGGGTAATAAACCTGGAAGCCAAAACCGGATCACAGGAGAGTATGGCAGAAAAAAGGGTTCTCAAGATTCCAGATTCCTGTCACCCGGGAGTAAGGACTGTTCATTATACCAACATCGTTAAATTTTCAAACGATTTCTGCGCTCAGGACGCGTTTCGTCCCCTTTGCGACGCGGACCCTTTCAGAAAGACGCACGCCCGGAACCCAGAGGACGGAAATGTCGTCGGCCAGCACGGGGATCGTCCGCCTTTTTTCCCTTGGGATCTTCTCGTCGATGAAAACCGATTTGAGCTTTCGGGTCCCTGTCATTCCCAGGGGCTGAATCCGGTCTCCCGCTGACACGCTGCGGACGCAAAGAGGGAATGCAATCCGGTCCAGATCCAGATATGCCTTCCGCTCGGCCGACAAAACCGATGGCACCCTCCTCAGCTCCCGGAAGCGGATACTGATCCCGAGGCTCTCGATTCGGACCGTGCCCGGGATGGAGACTTCGTGTCTGAATGGTTCTGTCACAGCTCCCGATGCCCTGCCTTGACGGGGCTGCCTTCCGGGCCGCGCGATCCGGCGGAATTCAAGCAGGCCGTACGTTCTCGTGACCAGGATCCCTCCCGGAAGATCCAGCGAGCCTTCGGGATGTGTGCCGCCCGCCAGAGCCAGCACGGCCTGGACATGGTCGAACCCGATGGCGCCGCCCTCGGCGGAGACTTCCCGGGCAATTTCAAGAAGCGCCCTGCGCTGCAGGGCCGGATGGAGGACCTTGAGCTCTGCGATCGGCACCTCCAGGGGATTCTCCTGCGCCCGGACGTCCCTCCATCGTTCCAGTCGAAGCTGAGCTTCACGGGTCATATAATCATTTTCCGCCCGTAAGACATGGGCCAGCCGGCAGAGCGATTCATGGATGGCCGGGTTGTACCTCTTCTCCAGCTCCGGCATCAGGCTCGCGCGGATACGGTTGCGCAGGAAGCGCTCGTCGGTATTCGAACTGTCGTCGACGCAGGGCAGCCCTTCGCCTGCAAGGAAATCGACGATCTCGCGTCGCGGGCAGTCGATGAGCGGGCGGATGATGGTGCCTGCGTTCCGGACGGGCGGGATGCCCGAAATCCCGGCAAGTCCCGCGCCCCGGATGACGTTCATGAGGACCGTCTCAGCCTGGTCGCCCTGATGGTGGCCCAGCGCAATCCGGTCGGCCCCCGATTTTCGTCGCACTCTCTCGAAAAAGGCATAGCGGCTCCGCCGGAGGAAATCCTCCGTGGAGAGACCGCGGGGCCTTGTGCCTTCCTTGAGTGAGCCGCAGACAACGGCGATCCCGATGGATTTGCAGAGGGTCCTAACGAAGGCCTCGTCCCGATCCGATTCGGCGGCCCTGGTTTTGTGGTTGAAGTGGGCTGCCGTGAGTTTGAGCCCCCAGGCGGGACGCAGACGGTTGAGCACCGCAAGAAGGGCCACCGAGTCGGCACCGCCCGACACCCCGACCAGGACGTGATCCCCCTTTCGGAGCATGTCGTGCGTATGGATCGTTTTCCGGACCTTGGTGAGCATGTCTTCGGTCTGCACGTCTTTGTTACGGCTAACAGGCGATTTCTTTGAGATCGATCATTTTTTCGATGGTGAAATCCGGACCCAGGCGCAGCAGCTTTTCGCGGTTTCCGAGACCGTTCAGGAATGCACAGCTCCGGACCCCCGTGTTCCGGGCAAGCAGGATGTCGTTCACTCCGTCGCCGATGACAAGGGTTTCTGCGGGTCCGGCCCCGAATTTCTCTAATAGCGGCAACAGCAGCCGGGGGTCCGGTTTCATGAACGCATGCGAATCCCCGGCAATGATTTCTTTGAAAAATCCGGCGATTCCCAGTCCGCTGCAGATGGCCAGGGTGAAATCCCGGGTCTTGTTCGTGATGAGGAGCTTCTCCTTGACTCCGAAGTGGCAAAGGACATGCGTCACACCGGGGTAAAGGGTTGTCTGATCGAGAAGGTGTTCGGCATAGATTTCTTCGAATCGCTTCAGCGCCTCATCGAAATGCTCCCCGCATGCATCCCCCAGAGACCGTTCCATGAGCTTCCTGACGCCATCCCCGACAAATCCAAGGATCTCCGGCTCGGGGCGTGTCGCGATTCCCAGGGACTGGAGGGTCCGATTCACGGAGCCGGCCAGGTCGGCCCCCGTATCGGCCAGGGTGCCGTCGAGATCGAAGACCATCAGTTTCACAGGGATCATATCAGGTTCCTTCATTGGAATTGAGATCACTATAGGAAATCATGACCCCGTTGACAAGCATTTTAGACCGCAGAGGATGGCCGGAGGCCCTCCCCCCACCGTCGGAAGCGGTGCTTGACAGGAAGCCACGACCGTGCTAACAGGGCACAACCGCTTGGATCCACTTGCAGGACTGGGACGGGGACGGACAGCCATCAACTACGGATGAGGTATGTACAAGCCTTCCCTGCGCAGTCGGGAAGGCTTTTTTCGTTTGGGGGGACGGATGAGTGAGACGTCGGAAAAGGAGCGCATCGCCATTCTCGGGCCCGGCAAGGTCGGGACGGCGATGGGCCATCTGCTGAGACGGGCCGGTTATGACGTTGTGGCCGTCGCCGGTCGTTCCCTGGAATCGGCGCAGCGGGCCGTTGCCTACACGGGAGGCGAGCCTACGACGGATTTCGTGCGTGCAGCACGCGAGGCCGACTGCGTCTTCATCACGACCACAGACGATGCCGTCGCCTCTGTCTGCAAGGCTGTAGCGGAAGGCGGGGGAATTCAAAAGGGGAGCAAGGTGCTCCACACCAGCGGCGTAGGGGGGCTCGATCTGCTCCGGGCGGCGAAGCGCCATGGGGCTCACGTCGCCTGCATCCACCCGCTGCAGACCGTAGCCGATGTGGAAAGCGCCATCGAAAAGATCCCGGGCAGCACCTTCGGCATTACGGCCGATGAGGAGATTCGGCCCTTGGCCTGCCGGATCGTCGAGGATCTCGGCGGCAGGCCCTTTCACGTCTCCGGGGAGGATAAAGCCCTGTATCACGCGGCGGCCTGCATGGCATCGAATTACCTCGTGACGCTCCTGTATCTCGTGGAGGAGATCTACGGACGGATGGGACTTTCCCGCGAGGAGGCGATCCGGGCCTTCTGGCCCCTGGTAAAGGGAACGTTTGTGAATATCGAACGCAAGGGAACGATCGCTTCGCTGACAGGGCCGATTGCGCGGGGTGACGGGGGAACCGTACGAAAACATGTCCGGGGATTCCGGAAGCGATTCCCGGGGCTGTTGAAACTCTATCGCGAGATGGGTCTCTTCACGGCAGAGGTGGCCGCCCGCAAGGGAACGGTGAAGGAAGAACAACTGGCGGAAATCCGCTCGATTCTGAAGGGAGGTAAGGGAGGATGAGCACGCAGGTTAAAATCACAAGGGTCACCACAGCGACGGTTCGGGACATGAAAAAGAAGGGAGAAAAGATCTCCATGTTGACGGCCTATGATTACCCGACGGCGGCCGCGATGGACGAGGCCGGGATCGATGTCATTCTCGTGGGGGATTCCCTGGGGATGGTGGTCCTGGGTTACGACAGCACTCTACCCGTGACGATGGAGGACATGATCCATCACACGAAGGCCGTCACGCGGGCCGTGAACCGGGCCATGGTGATCGGCGACATGCCGTTCATGTCGTATCAGGTTTCCGTGGAGGAGGCCGTCCGCAATGCGGGACGCTTCATGCAGGAAGCCGGCGCTCAAGGCGTGAAGCTCGAAGGCGGCCGCGAGGTCGCAGAAGTCACCCGGAGGATCGCCCAGGCGGGCATTCCCGTCATGGCCCACATCGGACTCACGCCGCAGTCCGTGCATCAGCTCGGCGGTTATAAAGTCCAGGGAAAGGATCACCCCTCGGCGATGAAGCTCCTGGAAGATGCCAAGATCCTCGAGGAGGCCGGCGCGTTCTCCATTGTGCTGGAGTGTGTCCCCGCTGAGCTCGCGGAGAAGATCACGGCTTCGCTCTCCATGGCCACGATCGGGATCGGCGGCGGCGTGCACTGCGACGGCCAGGTCCTCGTGGTTCACGACATGCTGGGGCTCTTTGAGCGTTTCACGCCGAAGTTCGTCAAGAAGTACACGAACCTGAACGTGCAGATCAAGGGTGCCGTCACGCAGTATATCGACGAGGTGAAGAAGGGGAGCTTCCCCGGACCGGAACACTCCTTCTAGCGGCCTGGCGGCCGCAGGCATCAGGCTCCAGGCTTCAGGACTCCGGAAAGACAAGAGCCCCATCTTCGTGAACACGGGATGGGGCTTTTCTTTTGAGAGGGATCAGACCTTCTCTTCCAGTTTGCCCTTTTTAAAGGACTCGAGGGCCGAATGGACAGGCCCCGAGGCGCCCAGGAAGATCCTCACCCCTGCCCCTTTCAGCGCTGCCGTTGCCTTGCGGCCGATATGTCCCGTCACGACGCAATCCACGTTTTCGCCGGCTACGAGATTCCCGGTAGCCGTCCCGCGCGTGATTCAATGCATGCCTGCGGTGTTTTCCGCCGACGCATGCATGCCTGTGCTCATGTCGTAGAAGATGTAATAACGACAACGGCCGAAACGGGGGTCCACGAGATCGTTCAGTCCGGGCCCCGTAGAGGAGACGGCTATCTTCATTGGATTTCCTTTCTTTTTGAAATATCGTCCACCTTTTCATTGACCGACCGGAGTCGGCCGGACATCTCCTTGAGGAAAGAGACCACGATCTTTGGATTCTCCCTCAGGATGGTTTCAAGATTGGACTCCGAAATGGCCACGAGCCGAGTGTCCGGCGCCGCTGCCACGGCCGCTGCCGTTCTCGGGATCTGGAGCAGCATGGCCATCTCCCCGAAATACTCTCCAGGGCCCATCTCCTTGAGCAGATGCCTTTTTTTAAAGATGCGTACCGAGCCGGACAGGATGTAGAACATTTCCCGGCCCGCGCTGTCTTCCTCGAAAATCACTTCGCCGGGCTCATGGGACCGGATGAAGCGCGAAGGCACGAGGGGAAAAGCGGATGCACCGGATTTCCGGTCCTCGAATAAGCGCGACAGCAGAAGGGCCTCCCTGCGACGGATATTGGCCAGGAGCTCCGTTCCGAACAGGATCACGGCAAAGGTATAGTAGACCCAGATGACCAGGACGAAGATCGCCTTGAGAGAGCCGAACGTGAGACCGTAATCGGGATTGTACTGCAAAAATGCCACGAAAAGCGGGCGTACGACGGACCAGAGCCCGGCGGTCAAAATCGCGCTCATGAAAAGATTCCACCACTCGAGTCGGACCGGGCAAAAGACCATGAAAAAAAGGGCGAAGAACAGGGTCCCTGCCACCGGGGGCACCACCGCGTTGAGCAGGCTCGGGAAGCCGCTCTTCTGGTCCAGGAAGTCGCCCAAGGCCGTCGCGTAGAAAATCTCCCCCCCCACGAGCCCGATGAACAGGAGCAGGAAGAGCAGGACGGAACCGAAGTCGATGAGTTTTTCCCGGACAAAACCTGCCGTGCGTTCCGTCTTGAAAACGTTGATGAAGCCGGCCCGGATCGTGCTGACCAGGGGGACAAGGGACCACAGCAGCAGGACGAAGCCGATAAAACCGAAGGTTTTCGTCTCCGCCAGGATGAAGACCTCCCGGAGGATGATCTCGTAGTACTGTGGCACGATCTGGATGATCAGGTGCTCGATGGCCCGGCTCACCCGCTGGGACGAAACGAAAAACTGGCTGAGAAGAAACATGACGGCCAGGCACAGGGGGATCAAGGCGAACATGCCATAGAAAGCCAGCGTGGCGGCAGCTTGAAGATCCCTGTTTCGCATAAACGACAGGACGGAGAATCGCACAACCACGATGGGGGTGATCCACCGGTCCCGATGTCTCGGGTCAGGACTCATCGAAAAAAAGGTCACTGCGGCTTCTCCTGCCCTGGAAGCGGGAAACGACAATCGGAGAGGGCCCCGATTATAGAAGGCACCCGGGGAAAAATCAATGGAAGAGTCTGCCTCTTGCAGGACCGGTTCCTGTGCTGCGTCGTTGACACAGGCCCTTCTTTGATGCTAAGGGTGAGGCCGGCAGGACGCAGGGCCCGGCCATCGGGTCCAGCTTGTGAGCCGGATCATCGCACAGGAGGATGACGGATTCAGACGGATGTTCAAGACCTTTTTCCTCAACCTTTCCCTCACCAAGAAGCTCGTCTTCATGATGCTCTTCCTGACCGCGATCCTGCTGGTCACCCTGATCACCATCTACTGGCAGTCCGAAAAGAACATGATGGCTCAGATCGAAAGCCAGACGGCCGAGCTGGCCCAGGCCGTGCAGGTGGGCGTCGAGGAGGTGACCGGGGGGGCAACCAGCGAGACGCGCCTGGAGCAGTACCTGACCTCGCTCAAGACCAAGGGGATCAAGGAGATCTCCATCATCAGCAACGCCGACGAGATCATCGCCAGCACGAACCCCAACAAGGTCGGCACGCCGGTGAGCCAGAAAAAGAAGGAACTCATCATCAAGGCCGAACTCGGGGAACCTGCCGTAGATCAGGAGGGCAAGGCCTACAACGTCATCATCCCCGTCATCGCCGGTCAGGCCCATTACGGCTATATCCATCTGCAGATCAATGTCGAGAGCTTCCATGAGACCCTGAGACGCAACACGACCATGCGGATCATCGCGGCACTGTGCGTTTTCGCCATCGGCATCGTGATCTCGACGTTCCTCTCCATGTGGTACACAGGGCCCATTCACAATGTCGTAACGGCAGCCCGCAAGGTGGCGGCCGGCGATCTCAACCAGAACTTGCCGGTGGACCGCAAGGACGAGATCGGCGACCTGACCCGGAGCTTCAACGACATGGTCCAAAAGCTCCGGGAGCAGCGGCGACTCGAGGAGAGACTCCGGGAAGCGGAGCACCTCTCCGCCGTGGGGCAGCTCGCACGGGGGATCGCTCACGAAATCCGCAACCCCCTGAACTTCATCAGCCTGAGCATCGATCACATCAAGACGAAATACCGTCCTCACGACGGCGCACAGGCCGAGGGGTTTGTCAAACTCGTGGATGGCATGAAAGAGGAGATCCGTCGGCTCGACCGGCTCGTCCGTGATTTCCTCGACTACGGAAAGCCCCTGAAACTGGATCTTCAGACCGTCCGGATGCAGGAGTTGCTTGCCGATGTCGTCGAGATCGTCAAGGCCAAGGCGGAATCCGACCATATCCGGATCATAGAGCGCTACGAGGCCCTGCCGCAAATCCGGATGGATGCGGAACTCATGAAAAGCTGCCTATTCAACGTGGTCACCAACGCCTTCCAGGCCATGCCGGGCGGTGGATCCCTGACGATCTCGACGGATGGACAGAACGGCTGGTTTGTGCTTCGCCTGAGCGACACGGGAATCGGCGTGTCGAAGGAGAACCTCACGCGGATCTTCGAGCCGTTCTTCACGACAAAGAGTCAGGGGCTCGGCCTGGGCCTTGCCATGACGAAGCGGGTCATCGAGGAGCACGGCGGAAAGATCGAGTTCGTCAGCACCGAGGGTCAGGGCAGCGAGGTGACGATCAGCCTCCCCCTGTCCGACACGGATTCAGACCGGGCAACGATCGGTTAAGGAGAAGAACGTTTATGGCGGTCATCCTGATCGTAGACGACGAGCCCCTCCAGCGCGACATCCTCAAGACCATCCTTTCCGATGAGGGCTACGAGTCCTACTCGGCCGCCTCCGGAGAGGAAGCCTTGAAGCTGGCCAGGACATACGAGCCGGACGTGGTGCTCTCGGACCTCAAGATGGGGAAGATGGACGGCATCGAGCTCCTCGAGAAGCTCAAGGGCTTAAAACAGGTCCCCACGGTGCTGATCATGACCGCCTTCGGGACCATCGACTCGGCAGTGGATGCCATGAAGAAAGGTGCTTTCGACTACCTGACGAAACCGCTCGACAAGGAAGTCGTGCTCCTTGCCATCCGGCGTGCCCTGGAACGCAAGGAACTGATGCAGCGCAATCTTGAACTGCGCAAGGCCCTCAACGACATGTTCAGCATCCAGGGGATCATCGGGCATTCGAAACCGATCAAGGACATTATCTACATCATCCGGAAAGTGGCCGACAGCCCCGCCACGGTTCTTATCCTGGGGGAAAGCGGCACGGGCAAGGAACTGATCGCCAAGGCCATCCACTACAACAGCGGGCGCCGCGAGAAGGCCTTCATGGCCATCAACTGCGCCGCCATCCCGGAGACGCTGCTCGAGAGCGAACTCTTCGGTTATGAGCCCGGCGCCTTTACCGGCGCCACGCAGCGCAAGAAAGGGCTTTTCGAGGCCGCAAACGGCGGGACGATTTTCCTCGATGAAGTTGGGGATCTCCCCATGATGACCCAATCCAAGATCCTGCGGGTGCTGCAGGAGCGCGAGATCATGCGAGTCGGCGGTCGCGAACCGATCAAGGTCGATGTGAGGATTGTATCCGCCACGAACAAGGACCTTCTCCATGAGATGAAGCACAGCCATTTCCGTGAAGATCTCTACTATAGGCTTAATGTAATTGAGATTAATCTGCCCCCTTTAAAAGAAAGAGAAGAAGATATTCCGATTCTTGCAGACCATTTCCTTGACAAGTACAGAAAGGAGATGAAGAGAAATATAAAAGGAATTGATAGTGAGGCTATGCGCGCTTTAATAGGTTATGAATGGAAAGGTGAAGTTCGTGAACTGGAAAATATTATTGAAAGAGCAGTAATTTTCTGTAAAGATGAATTCATTACTCTCAAAGATCTTCCGCAGTCAATCAAACCCAATAATTTTGTAACTGACTTTTCCAAACCCGGTTCACTAGAAGATTCGGTAAGAAAATTTGAAAAAGAATTAATACTTCGCGCTTTGGAATCCAATGGCTACAACAAAGAAAAAACTGCCGAGATTCTTCAAGTAGGCCTTTCAACATTATATAGGAAATTAAAGGAACTGGGGATTAAAGCATAAAAGAGCGGAGTAATAGAGTGGTGGAGTAATGGAATGACGATTTAACTCTCTAGTACTCCAACCAAATATATCTGTCTAAAGGACTACTGTGGAGAAATTTCATAATGATTCCAAAGCACCAGATTACAAATCCCAAATTCCTCCGAAGGAGTCCTTTGGACAAATAAGCACAAATAAATAATCCGGCAATTGCCGGACAAAATTTCAAACACTTAGCATTTGGGGAAAATTAATATTTGATCATTGAGAATTATTGTTATTTGTTTTTTGCTATTTGGAATTTAATGACAAGAGATTTTTTTC
>Ga0209705_10000781_pt1 | contig 16733 bp, 16 predicted proteins | sample PPLLaktember2015_5_FD_187262 | JGI IMG/M metagenome (GOLD analysis project Ga0209705, IMG submission 187262) | Freshwater sediment microbial communities from Prairie Pothole Lake near Jamestown, North Dakota, USA - PPLs Lake P8 Core (1) Depth... | ecosystem: Environmental > Aquatic > Freshwater... | reverse complement strand
CATGGCGGATGTGGACCTGCGCGGCCAGCGGGTCTTCATCCGCGCCGACCTCAACGTGCCGCAGGACGATTCCGGCGCGATCACCGACGACACGCGCATCCGCGCCTCTGTGCCCGGCATCCGCATGGCGCTCGACAAGGGCGCGGCGGTAATGGTCACCTCGCACCTCGGCCGGCCGGAGGAGGGCGAGCTCAAGCCGGAAGATTCGCTGGCGCCGATCGCGCAAAGACTGTCCCAGATGTTGAAAATGAACGTCCCCCTCCTCACGGACTGGGTGGACGGCGTCGACGTGAAGCCCGGGCAGGTCGTGCTGCTCGAGAACTGCCGCGTCAATAAGGGCGAGAAGGCGGATGACGAGAAGCTCGCGCGCAAGATCGCGGCGCTCTGCGACGTCTACGTGAACGACGCCTTCGGCACCGCGCACCGCGCCGAGGCCACGACGCACGGCGCGGCGAGGTTCGCCAAGGTCGCCTGCGCCGGCCCGCTGATGGCGGCCGAGCTCGATGCGCTGGGCAAGGCGCTCGCCAATCCGCGACGGCCGCTCGTCGCCATCGTCGCCGGCGCCAAGGTCTCGACCAAGCTCACGGTGCTCGCCGCGCTGGCGAAGAAAGTCGACCAGCTCGTGGTCGGCGGCGGCATCGCCAACACCTTCCTCCTCGCCCAGGGGAAGCCGGTCGGAAAGTCCCTGGTGGAAAAAGCGCTGGTGGAAGAGTCCCGGAAAATCATGCGTTCGGCCGAGGTGCCATTGCCCTCCGACGTCGTCGTCGCAAAAGGAATTGAAGATAAGAATGCGACAACGAAATCAGTCGAGACCGTCGCTGACGACGAGATGATCCTCGACATCGGGCCGCGGTCCCAGGCGGCGCTGGCGAAGGTGGTGGCGCAGGCCGGGACGATCGTCTGGAACGGGCCGGTCGGCGTCTTCGAGATGGCGCCGTTCGCGAAGGGCACCGAGGCGCTCGCCCGCGCCATCGCCGCGTCGGACGCCTTCTCGCTCGCCGGCGGCGGCGACACGATCGCCGCGATCCACAAGTTCGGCATCGAAGGCGACATCGACTACATCTCGACGGCAGGCGGCGCCTTCCTCGAGTTCCTGGAAGGCAAGACCTTGCCCGCCGTCGCCGCGCTCGAAGCCCGGGCCGATGGTTAGGCACATCACCGTCGAGACGAGCGGACAGGGCCTGCGCGAGATCACTCACGAAGTCGAAAGAATTGTGCAGGGAGAAGGCATCCAGGAAGGGCTGTGCACGCTGTTCCTGCGTCATACGTCCGCGAGCCTCGTCGTCCAGGAGAACGCCGACCCGACGGCGAAGCGCGACCTCGAGCGCTGGCTGAACCGCCTCGTGCCCGAGGGCGACGCGTTCTACAGCCACGACGCCGAGGGGCCCGACGACATGCCCTCGCACATCAAGGCCGCCCTGACCGCATCCTCCCTTTCAATACCGATCTCCAAGGGAAAACTCGTGTTGGGCACCTGGCAGGGCATCTACCTCTGGGAGCACCGCCGCCGCGGCGCCGCGCGCGAGCTGGTGCTGCACCTCGGCGCTTGAAGCTCTCGAGCGCCATCGTCGGGGAGCAGGCCGGGCCGCTCGAGGCGTCGATCGACGCGCGCTGGCTGATGGCCTACAGCGCCGGGCTCGGCGAGACCGATCCGCGCTACTACGACACCGAGCGCGGCGTCATGGCGCACCCGCTTTTTCCCGTCTGCTACGAGTGGCCGGTGGCGCAGCCGCTGCGCGCGCTGCCGGCGCTGAAGCCGCTGTTTCCCCAGCTCCTGCACGCGCAGCACGATCTGCGCATCCATCGCACGCCCCGCGCCGGCGACACGCTGCGCACCTCGGCGCGCATCATCGCCGTGACGCAGCGCAAGCCCGGCGCCTTCGTCGTCTTCCGCTTCGAGGCGCGCGACGCCGCAGGCGAGCCGGTCACCACGACCGACTTCGGCGCCCTCTACCGCGGCGTGATCGTCGAGGGCGGCGACCGCGCTCTCGAGGAGGTCCCGGACCCGGCGCCGCCCGAAGCTTCGTTCCCGGAATACTCCAAGATCGATATTCCGGGCAACGCCGCCCACGTCTATACCGAGTGCGCGCGCATCTGGAACCCGATCCATACCGACATCGCGTATGCGCGCGCCGCGGGACTGCCGACCATCATCCTGCACGGCACGGCGACGCTCGCGCTGTCGGTATCCAGGCTTCTTCAGCAATTCGATATCGACGCCACCGCGGTGCGCCGCGTCCAATGCCGCTTCAGCGGCATGGTGGAGATGCCTTCGACGCTGAGCGTTCATGCCGCGAGGCAGGACAAGGCGGTGCGCTTCGAGACCCGCAACGCGGTCGGCGAGACGGTCATCGGCCGCGGTGTGCTTCTGCTAGAGTAGGAGCCCGCATGTTCCGCAGCACCAAGATCGTCGCCACCCTCGGTCCTGCGTCCTCCGAGCCGGCCGTCCTCGAGCGCATGATCCGCGCCGGGGTCGACGTGGTGCGCCTGAACTTCTCGCACGGCAGCTCGCAGGACCACGAGGCGCGCGCCAACCTGGTGAAGGAGCTCGCCGCCAAGACCGGGCGCACGGTGGCCATCATGTGCGACCTGCAGGGCCCGAAGATCCGCATCGGCAAGTTCAAGGACGGCAGGACCACGCTCGAGAAGGGCCAGCGCTTCATCCTCGACGCGGGCTGCGCGCTCGGCGACGGCGATCGCGTCGGCCTGGATTACAAGGAGCTGCCGCGCGACGTCGAGGCGGGCGCGCTGCTGCTTCTCGACGACGGCAAGATCGTGCTCGAGGTCACCGACGTGCGCGGCGAGGAGGTGCACACGATGGTGCGCCACGGCGGCGTGCTCTCGAACAACAAGGGCATCAACCGCCAGGGCGGCGGCCTCACCGCGCCGGCGCTCACCGCCAAGGACATGGAGGACATCAAGACCTCGGCCAAGATCCAGGCCGACTACCTGGCGGTGTCCTTCCCGAAGACCGGCGCCGACATGTACATGGCGAGGGAGCTGATGCGCGCCGCCGGCGGCAAGGCGTTCCTGGTCGCCAAGATCGAGCGCGCGGAGGCGGTCGGCGCCGCGGCGCTGCTCGACATCATGCACGGCTCCGACGGCATCATGGTGGCGCGCGGCGACCTGGCGGTGGAGGTGGGCGACGCCTCGGTGCCGGCGCTGCAGAAGAAGATGATCCGCCTCGCGCGCGAGCAGAACAAGCTGACCATCACCGCCACGCAGATGATGGAGTCGATGATCTCGAGCCCGGTGCCGACGCGCGCCGAGGTGTCCGACGTCGCCAACGCGGTGCTCGACGGCACCGACGCGGTGATGCTCTCGGCCGAGACGGCGAGCGGCAGATACCCGGTCGAGGTGATCGAGGCGATGGACCGCATCTGCCTCGAGGCCGAGCAGACGCAGCCGATCAGCCTCGAGCAGGAATTCCTCAACCGCGTGTTCACGCGCGTCGACCAGTCGATCGCCATGGCGGCGCTGTTCACCGCCTACCACCTGAAGGTCAAGGCGATCGCCGCGCTCACCGAGTCGGGCTCGACCGCGCTGTGGATGAGCCGGCTCAACTGCGGCGTGCCGATCTACGCGCTCACCTCGCAGACGGCGACGCGCTACCGCTGCGCGCTCTTCCGCGACGTGTTCCCGCTGATGGTGAAGTACGTCGGGCACGACCGCGAGGAGCTGCTGCAGGAGGCCGAGCGGGCGCTGGTGCAGCACAACGTGGTGAAGCAGGGCGACCTGATCGTGCTCACCATCGGCGAGCCGATCGGCAAGAGCGGCGGCACCAATACCATGAAGATCGTCAAAGTCGGGGAGCACCTCAAGTCATGAGCCAGGTCATGGATCTCGCTTCACGCTTCGTCGACGTCGAGCGCCTCGCGTGGCAGAAGACGCCGTTCCCGGGCATCGAGTTCAAGCCGCTGCTGGTCGACAAGCCGAGCGGCGTGATGACGCTGCTCATGCGCATGGCGCCCGGGGTGAAGCTGCCCGACCACGAGCACGTCGAGATCGAGCAGACCTACGTGCTCGAGGGCAGCCTGGTCTGCCCGGAGGGCGAGTGCGGCGCCGGCCAGTTCGTCTGGCGTCCCGCCGGCAGCCGCCACGAGGCCTGGGCCGGCCCGCAAGGCGGGCTGATGCTCGCCATGTTCCAGCTGCCGAACAAGTTCTTCCAGGCCGACGGGCGCGAGACCGACTTCCTCGGCAACGACTGGCAGAAGACCTGGGGCCGGGCGCGCTAGCCCACCCGCCTCGCTCGCATGCGCATCGCGCTGTGCAACGAGGTGATCGCGCCGATGCCGTTCCCGGCGCAATGCGAGTACGCCGCCAAGCTCGGCTACGACGGCCTCGAGCTCGCGCCCTACACGCTTTCGGACGAGCCGCACCGGATGGGCACGGCGCAGCTCGCCGCCACGCGCAGCGCCGCAGAAGCGGCGGGCATCGCCATCACCGGCCTGCACTGGCTGCTCGTAAAGCCGGCCGGGCTGTCGATCAGCACGCGCGACGACGCCGTGCGGCGGCGCACGCTCGAGGTAATGCGCGCCTTCGTCGAGCAGTGCGCCGAGCTCGGCGGCCGCTACCTCGTGCACGGCTCGCCGCACCAGCGCCGCATCGACCCCGGCGACACGCGTGCCGCCGCCCTGGCGCGCGCGCAGGAGTGCTTCGCCGCCGTCGCCGAGCACGCGGCGAAGGCCGGTGTCGTCTATTGCGTCGAGCCGCTCTCGGCCGAGCAGACGCCGCTCATCAACACGCTGGAAGAAGCTGCCCAGGTGGTGAAGTCCGTGGCTAATCCGGCCCTGAAAAGCATGCTCGACTGCAGCGCCGCGGCGCGCAGCGAGAAGGAGCCCGTCGCCGCGCTGGTGGACCGCTGGCTGCCGCAGGGCGTCATCGCGCACGTGCAGGTGAACGACCGCAACCGGCGCGGCCCGGGGCAGGGCGAGCAGAAATTCGCGCCGCTCTTCGCCGCGCTGAAGCGCCATGGCTACGGCGGCGACATCGCGGTCGAGCCCTTCGACTACGTGCCCGACGGCCCCGCCGCCGCGGCGCGCGCCATCGGCTACGTGCGCGGCATCATCGAGGCGCTGGGGTGAGATTTTCCATCACCGCCATCGATCTCTTCGAACGCGATGTCGTCCTGCGCATGCCGTTTCGCTTCGGCGTCGTGACCCTGGAGCGCTCGCCGCAGGCCTTCGTGCGCGCCGGCATCCGCCTCGCCGACGGCCGCGAGGCGACCGGCGCGGCGGCCGAGATGCTGGTGCCCAAGTGGTTCGACAAGGATCCGGCGCTCAGCAACGAGGACAATCTCGCGCAGCTGCGCGCCTCGCTCGCGCTCGCGCGCGACGCCTACCTCGCGGGCGGCGAGAACAGCGCCTTCGGCCACTCGATCGACAACTACGGGCCGCAGATCGCGCTCGGGACCGCGCAGGGGATGAACAGCCTGGTGGCCTGCTACGGCCCGGCGCTCATCGACCGCGCGCTCCTCGACGCGCTCTGCCGAGCCGTTGGAGTTTCTTTTTATCAAGCAGTGAAAGCGAATCTGCCATCCATCTCCGCGCCCGGCTGGCAGGGCGACCTCATGGCTTTCGACATGGAAGCCTTCCTCGAGGACCTGACCCCGGCGCCGCGCATCGCCGCGAGGCATACCGTCGGCCTGCTGGATCCCATTACGAAAGGATCCCTGGACGACGGGCTGCCGGAGACCCTGGAAGAAGTCATCGCGCGCTACGGCCATCGCTGGTTCAAGCTCAAGGTGAGCGGCGACGTCGCCGCGGACCTCGAGCGCCTTGCCGAGATCGCCGCCGTGCTCGAGCGCATCGGCGAGCCCTACCACGCCACCCTGGACGGCAACGAGCAGTTCGCCTCGGCCGACGCCGCGCTCGACCTGTGGCGGCGGATCAAGGCCGAGCCGCGCCTGCGGCGGCTGGCGGCGAGCGTGGCGTTCATCGAGCAGCCGGTGAAGCGGGCCAACGCGCTTTCGCAGGACGTGTCCGAGCTCGGCGAGGAAAAGCCGGTGATCATCGACGAGTCCGACGACTCGCTGGAAGCGTTCCCGCGCGCGCGGCGCCTGGGCTATGCCGGCGTATCGTCCAAGACCTGCAAGGGCCTGTACAAGTCGCTCCTCAACGCGGCGCGCTGCCGCATGTGGAACCGCGAGGAAGGCACCCAGCGCTACTTCATGTCGGGCGAGGACCTGACCGTCCAGGCCGGCCTCGCGCTGCAGCAGGACCTGGCGCTCGTTTCGCTCCTGGGCCTGACGCACGTCGAGCGGAACGGCCACCATTACGTGAACGGCATGGCCGCGCTGCCGCAGGCCGAGCAGGAAGCCTTCCTCGCCGCGCATCCCGACCTCTACGAGAAAAGCCATGGAGCGGTCCGCGTTCGAATACAAAACGGAGAGCTTCAGATCGGATCGCTGGGTTGCCTTGGTTATGCGAGCCAGGCCATGCCCGACTGGGAGGCGATGAGGAAGATGCAGTGAGCGAAAGGCGCATCGGCATCATCATGCACGGCGTCACCGGCCGCATGGGCATGAACCAGCACCTCGTGCGCTCGATCCTCGAGATCCGCAGGCAGGGCGGCGTGGCGATGAAGGACGGCACGCGCCTCATGCCCGACCCGCTGCTGGTCGGGCGCAACGCCGCGAAGATCGAGCAACTCGCGAGATCGCACGGTTTGCAGCGCTGGACGACGGACCTGGACAAAGCTCTCGATTCAAAAGACGAAATCTTCTTCGACGCGGCGTCCACGCAGCTGCGCCCGACGCTGGTCAAGCGCGCGATCGCGGCGGGCAAGCACATCTATTGCGAGAAGCCGGTCTCGACCACGCTCGCGGAAGCGAAGAGCCTGTACGCGGCGGCGAAGAAGGCGCGCATCAAGCACGGCGTGGTGCAGGACAAGCTCTGGCTGCCTGGGCTGCTGAAGCTCGCGAAATTGCGCGACCAGGGCTTCTTCGGCCGTATCCTCTCGGTGCGCGGCGAGTTCGGCTACTGGGTGTTCGAGGGCGACCGCCAGCCTGCACAGCGCCCCTCATGGAACTACCGCAAGCAGGACGGCGGCGGGATCATCCTCGACATGCTCTGCCACTGGCGCTACGTGCTCGACAACCTGTTCGGCGAGGTGAAGGCGGTGTCCTGCCGCGGCGCGACGCACATCCCGTGGCGCTGGGACGAGAACGGGAAGAAGTACAAGGCCACCGCGGATGACGCCGCCTATGCGACCTTCGAGCTCGCCGGCGGCGTGCTCGCGCACTTCAACTCCTCGTGGACCGTGCGCGTGCGCCGCGACGACCTGCTCACGCTGCAGGTGGACGGCACCGAGGGCAGCGCGGTTGTCGGATTGCGCCGCTGTTTTTTTCAATCCTATGCAAAGACCCCCAGACCCGTCTGGAACCCCGACATCCCGCAGCCGATCGACTTCTTTGCCGGCTGGGAGGAAGTTCTCGACGAGAGCTACGACAACGCCTTCAAGGCGCAATGGGAGCTTTTCCTCCGTCACGTCGCCGGGGAGCGCGGCTGGCGCTGGGGGCTGCTCGAGGGCGCGAAGGGCGTGCAGCTCGCGGAGCTCGGCCTGAAGAGCTGGAAGCAGAAGAAATGGCTCGACGTGCCGCGGCTCAAGGCATGAAGCGCGACACGCTCCTCACCATCAAGCTGCCCGTGGGGGGAGGAACGGAGGAATTTCCCATCCATGAGCCCGGGAAATTCGACAGGCCCGGACGATCATTCACGCGCAAGGCCCTTGCCGCCGCGCACGTCGTGGCCGATCCGCTTTCGACGAAGGAGCCCTGGCTCGAGGCGGCGATCGACTGGGACGCGACCCTCGCCTACCGCCGGCACCTCTGGTCCTGGGGCTTCGGCGTCGCCGAGGCGATGGACACGGCGCAGCGCGGCATGGGCCTCGACTGGCCCAATTCCCTGGAGCTGATCCGCAGAAGCGTGGCGGAAGCGAAGCAGGTCCCCGGCGCGTTCGTCGCTTCCGGGGCCGGCACCGATCATCTGTCTCTCCACAAGAGCTACTCCGTTCAGGAAATCATTGCGGCATATGAATCGCAATGCGCCGCCATCGAGAAGCTCGGCGGCAGGATCATCCTCATGGCGAGCCGTGCGCTGGCCGCAGCGGCGAAATCTCCCGACGACTACGCGCGCGTCTACGAGCGCATCCTTTCGCAGGTCAGGGAGCCGGTGATCATCCACTGGCTGGGCGAGATGTTCGATCCCGCGCTGGAAGGCTACTGGGGCGCGAAAGATCATGGCGCGGCGATGGACGTCTGCGTTTCCATCCTCGAAAAGAACAGGAGCAAGGTCGATGGCATCAAGATCTCGCTCCTGGACAAGGAGAAGGAGATCGCCATGCGCCGCCGGCTGCCCGCGGGCGTGCGCATGTATACGGGCGACGATTTCAATTTCGCGGAGCTGATCGAAGGCGACGCGCAGGGCCATTCCGACGCGCTGCTCGGCATCTTCGACGCGATCGCTCCGGCGGCCTCGCAGGCCTTGTCCTTCCTTGCCGATGGAAGGAAAGAGCAATTCAGGGAAATTCTCGAACCTACAGTGCCTCTCTCGCGCCACATCTTCTGCGCGCCGACGCGCTTCTACAAGACCGGCGTGGTGTTCATGGCGTGGCTGAACGGCCACCAGGAGCATTTCGTGATGGTGGGCGGGCAGCAGTCGGCGCGGCACGTGCTGCACTTCGCCGAGCTCTTCCGTCTGGCCGATGCCGCCGGCCTGCTCGCCGACCCGCCGCTCGCCTGCGCGCGCATGAAGCACTTTCTCGCGCTGCACGGCTGCGGCTGAGCGTACACTCACGCATCACCTTCAAGGAGGAGGAGACATCATGAGGAAGGTCCTGTTCGCTGCCCTGGCGGCGTTTTCCCTTTCCGCCTGGGGGCAGGCGCTCACCATGCACGGCGCCTCGCAATTCAACGACGACCATGCCTTCACCAAGGCGATGGCGAAGTTCGAGGAGCTGGTGAAGAAGTACTACGGCAAGCCGGTCAGCTTCGTGCTGCACAAGAACAGCGAGCTCGGCCTGGAGAAGCAGTACTTCGAGTACATGGCGCAGGGCAAGGCGGTCGACTACGCGATCGTGTCGCCGGCGCACATGTCGACCTTCTCGAAGGCCGCGCCGTTCATCGACGCGCCGTTCCTGTTCCGCGACCTCGCGCACTGGAACAAGGTGCTCGACCAGGACGTCCTCAAGCCGGTGGCCGACGAGATCGCGCAGAAGGCCGACGTGATGCTGATCGGCTACGCCGGCGGCGGTACGCGCAACATCTTCGTCAACAAGCCGGTGCGCAACATGCAGGAGCTGAAGGCGCTCAAGGTGCGCGTGCAGGGCGCGCCGATCTGGAGCCGCACCTTCCAGGCCGCCGGCATGGCGCCCACCGTGATCGCGTACAACGAGGTGTACAACGCCATCCAGAACGGCGTCATCGCCGCGGGCGAGAACGAGGCCGCCGGGGTCGAGCAGATGAAGTTCTACGAGGTGGCGCCGCACCTGTCCATGACGCAGCACGCGATCACCATCCGGCCGCTGTGCTTCTCGGGCAAGACCTTCAAGAAGCTCGACAAGGGCCTGCAGGCGGCGGTGCTCAGGGCCGGCAAGGAAGCCGGCGCGTACGGCCGCAAGATCGAGTCGAGCGAGGACGAGGCGAAGCTCGTCAAGATGGAGAAGGAAGGCAAGCTCAAGCGCGTGCCCTTCGCCGGCCGCGACCAGATGAAGAAGCTGGTCGACCCGGTGATGCGGGACTACGCCAAGGAGATCGGCGCCGAGAAGATCCTGGCGAAGATCAACGCCATCAAGTAATTTTCGACCGGGAAGAAACGGCGGCGCTCCGGGCCGCCGTTTTTTTATGCTGAGGAAGATCACCTCCTGGTACGGCACGGCGCTGTCGTGGCTGCTCGCGGCCTCGGTGGCGATCCTCATCGTGCCGGTGTCGCTGCAGATCTTCTCGCGCTACACCGCGCTCATCCCGAGCTACATCTGGACCGAGGAGATGGCGCGCTTCTTCTTCATCTGGTCGATCATGATCGGCGCCATGGTCGGCATCCGCGAGGGCACGCATTTCGTCGTCGACCTGTGGCCGCCGATGAGCGCGCGCGCGCAGGCGCTGCTGCGCCTGGTGTCGAGCGTCTTCGTGCTGGTCTTCGCGCTGGTGTTCCTGTGGTGGGGCATCGACTTCACCCGCTTCGCGTTCAACCGCATCTCGGAGCTCGCCGAGCTGCCGCTGTGGATGATCCACCTGCCCTGGCCCCTCGCCGGGGCGACCTGGCTTCTGTTCCAGGGCGAGCGGATGTGGGGCGACCTGCGCATCGTCTCGGGAAGGGCGGCATGACCGGCGCGACGCTCCTCGATCCGGGCACCGCGAGCCTGATCATGTTCGGCGTGTTCTTCCTCCTGCTCGCGCTGCGCGTGCCGGTGGCATTCGCGCTCGGGCTCGCCTGCCTGCCGATCTTCCTCATCGAGGACCGCCTCACGCCGCAGAACCTGGTGCAGGAGACCTTCAACGCCTACAACTCGTTCATCCTGCTGGCGGTGCCGTTCTTCCTGCTCACCGCCAACCTGATGAACGTGGGCGGCATCACCACGCGCCTGGTGCGCCTGTCGCGCGACCTGGTGGGGCATTTCCCGGGCGGCCTGGCGCAGGTGAACGTGGTGCTCTCGCTCTTCTTCGCCGGCATCTCGGGCTCCTCGACCGCGGACGCGGCGAGCCAGTCGAAGATCTTCATCGAGGCGCAGAGGAAGGAGGGCTACCACGACAGCTTTTCCGTCGCCATCACGGCCGTCTCGGCCGTTCTGGCGGTCATCGTGCCGCCGTCGATCCTGATGATCGTCTGGGGCGGGCTGCTCACGGTCTCGATCGGCGGCCTCTTCCTCGCCGGCATCGTCCCGGGGGTACTGATCGCGCTGGTGCAGATGGGCACGGTGCACATCTACGCCAAGCTGCGCAACTATCCGACCTATCCGCGCGCCACCCTCGTCGAGACCTTCAAGGCGATCGGGGTCGCGGTGCCGGCGCTGATGACGCCGGTGATCATCATCGGCGGCAAGATCTTCGGCTGGTTCACGGCCACCGAGTCCGCCTGCATCGCGGTGCTCTACGCGGCCGCGCTCACCATGCTGGTGTACCGGGAAATGGACTGGAAAGGCCTGCACGGCGCGCTGCTGGAGACGGGGCGGCTCACCGGCGTGGCGCTCTTCTGCGTCGGCACGGCCTCGGCCTTCGGCTGGCTGCTCGCCTACTACCAGATCCCGAAGGCGCTGCTCGCCAATGTCGCCGCCTGGGGCATGGGCCCGATCGCCACCGGCTTCTTCATCGCCGCGGTGTTCCTGGTGGTGGGCTGCTTCCTCGACGCGATCCCGGCGATCGTCATCGTCGGTACGGTGCTCGAGCCGCTCGCGAAAAGCGTCGGCATGGACCCGATCCACTTCGCCATGGTGGGCATCGTGTCGCTTGCCTTCGGGCTGGTGACCCCGCCCTACGGGCTGTGCCTCATGATCTCGGCCCACATCGCCGGCATCCGCGTCGTCGACGCGCTGAAGGACGTGTTCATCATGCTGCTGCCGATGTTCGCCGTGCTCGCGCTGGTCATCCTCTGGCCGGACCTGGTGCTGTTCCTGCCGAAGCTCTTCCCGCCGGGAACGCTCTGATGGAGCTCTCGCTCAACAGCGCCACGGTGCGCAAGCAATGGAACCTCGCGCAGATCGTCGAGGGCTGCGCGCGCCACGGCATCCGCGGCATCTCGCCCTGGCGGGATCAAGTCGCGCATCTCGGTCTATCGAAGAGTGCTTCGTTGATCAAGAAGCATGGGTTGACCGTCACCGGGCTGTGCCGCGGCGGGTTCTTCACGGCGAAGGACTGGCGCGACGACAATCGGCGCGCGATCGAGGAAGCGCATGCGCTCGGCGCGCCGTGCCTGGTGCTGGTGGTCGGCGGGCTGCTTGCCGGTTCAAAAGACTTGATTCTGTCGAGAAAGAGGATCGAGGACGGCATCGCGGCGATCCTCCCCGAAGCGCGCGCCGCGGGCGTGCCGCTGGCGATCGAGCCGCTGCACCCGATGCAGGCGGCCGAGCGTGCGTGCGTCAACACCCTGGAGCAGGCCCTGGATCTGTGCGATGCGCTCGGCGAGGGCATCGGCGTCGCGGTGGACGTCTACCACGTGTGGTGGGACCCGAAGCTGGAAGCGCAAATAAGGAGAGCCGGGAAGCGCATCCTCGCTTATCACATCTGCGACTGGCTGGTGCCGACACGCGATCTCCTCAACGACCGCGGCATGATGGGCGACGGGGTCATCGACCTGTCGTTGATCCGGTCCTGGGTCGAGGCCGCGGGGTACAGGGGCTTCCAGGAAGTCGAAATCTTCTCCGAGCGCGACTGGTGGACGCGCGATCCCGACGAGGTCCTGCGTACCTGCGTCGAGCGGGCCCGCGACGCATGAAGCTCGGCTACTTCACCATGCCGCTGCACCCGGTCGGCAAGGACTGGCGGCAGACGCTCGCCGAGGACCGCGAGGCGATCCTGCTCGCCGAGCGGCTGGGCTTCGAGGAGGCCTTCATCGGCGAGCACCTCACGGACCTCGCCGAGACCATCACCTCCTGCCTCATCTTCATCGCCACGCTGGCCCGGGACACGCGGCGCATCCGCCTGGGCAGCGGCACGGTCAACCTGGCGAACCGCCACCCGGCGGCGACGGCCGCCGAGGTGGCGATGGTCGACACGCTGCTCGAGGGCCGCTTCATCCTCGGCATCGGCCCCGGCGGCCTGCGCTCGGACGCGGAGATGATGGAGAACCTCGACGCCGATCGCACCGCGCTCTTCATCGAGGCGATCGAGCACATGATCGCGCTGTGGACGCAGGAGGCGCCGTACCGGCTGGCCGGGCGCAAGTGGCAGCTCAGCACCGAGCGCACCTGGATCCCCGACCTCGGGCAGGGCGCCATGCTCAAGCCGTTCCAGCGGCCGCACCCGCCGATCGTCGTCACCGCGATCCTGCCGCATTCGAACGGCATCGCCGCCGCCGCCGAGCGCGGCTGGACGCCGATCTCGGCCAATTTCGTGCACCCCTGGGTGGTGAAGACGCACTGGCCGAAGTATGCGGAGGGCTGCGCGCGCGCCGGGCGCGAGGCGAGAAGCGACGACTGGCGCGTGGCGAAGAGCATCTTCGTCGCCGAGGACGACGCGACCGTGCGCCGCGTGACACGGCTGCCGGGGAACCTTTTCGCCCACTACTTCCGCAACCTGCAGCGCAAGGGGCAGGCGACGCGCGGCAACGCGTTCTTCAAGCACGACCCCGCGGTTCCCGACACCGCGCTCACCGACGAATACCTGGTCTCGCAGATGCTCATCGCCGGGACCGTGAACGAGGTGGTGGACCGCCTGCTCGCGTTTCGCGAGCAGGTCGGGCCGTTCGGGCGCCTGCTCTACTGCGGCCACGACTGGGCAGATCCGGCGGCGATGCGCCGCTCGATGGAGCTGATGGCCGAAGAGGTGATGCCGCGGGTGAACCGGGAATTAAGGGAGGCCTAGGATTTTCGGGAACCTTAGAAGTACGCCGTGCCCTGCGCGTTGACGTAGAGCGAATACAGCGACGTGGTGGCCGCCATGAACAGGCGGTTGCGATCCAGGCCGCCGAAGCAGACGTTGGCGCAGCGCTCGGGAAGCTCGATGCGGCCGATCAGCCGGCCCTCGGGATTGAAGACGTGCACGCCGTCGAGCTCTTCGGCGCCCATGCCCCAGCCGCACCACAGGTTGCCCTCGGTGTCGACGCGGAAGCCGTCGGGCGTGCCGCGCGGGCCGGCGTCGACCAGAACCCGTCGATTCGAAAGAGATTTCTTGCCGACGTCAAAGGCCAGTATCTTGCGGGGCACCGAGCGCGACTCGACGACATAAAGGATGCTTTCGTCGGGAGAGAAGGCGAGCCCGTTGGGCTGGTTGATGCCCTCGGCGACGACGCTCAATTCCCCGTCCTGCCACCGGTACACGTGCGTGGGCAGCTCGGCCTCGGCCTTCGCGCCCTCGTACCAGCCGAGGATGCCGAAGCTCGGGTCGGTGAACCAGAGCGAGCCGTCGGACTTGCACACCACGTCGTTCGGCGAATTGAGTCTCTTGTTTTCAAACCGCTCAACGATCGAAACAATTCTTCCGTCTGGCTCGGTCCTGGACACGCGCCGGCCGCCGTGCTCGCAGGTGACGAGGCGCCCGAGGCGATCGCGCGTGTTGCCGTTGGCGTAGCCCGACGGGCGCCGCCACACGCTGACCGCGCCGGTCTCCTCGTCCCAGCGCAGCATCTGGTTGCCCGGAACGTCGCTCCAGAGGAGGCAGCGCGCGTCGCCGAGCCACACCGGCCCTTCCGCCCAGCGCGTGCCGGTATGCAGCCGCTCGATCTTCGCGAGCGGCAGCCGCAGGCGCGCAAAGGAGGCGTCCACCTCCTTCACGGCGGCATCGGGCACGCGCGGGCTGGGTTTCCAGTCGGTCATTGCGATACGATGCGCAGCATCATACCGCCCAGGATCCTTCTTACGCATTCGCCGGAGGCGCTGGCGAACTACTACGGCGAGCGCGCGCTCGCGGGCCTGAAGGCCGTGGGTGAAGTCAAACTGAGCGCGGCAGACACCCTGGAAGGCGAGGCGCTCATCGCCGCCGCTGCGGACTGCGACCTGATCGTTTCCTACCGCCAGTCGCCGGCGCCGGCGGCGCTTTTCGAGCGGCTGCCGCGCCTGGTGGCCTTCCTGCGCTGCGCCATCGACATCCGCAACGTCGACGTCGCCGCCGCCAGCCGCGCCGGCGTGCTGGTGACGCAGGCGAGCGCCGGGTTCGTCGCCGCGGTCGCGGAGCAGGTGTTCGGCTTCATGATCGATCTCTCGCGTGGCATTTCCCGCTATTCCAGTCTTTACCACCAGAACAGCGTTCCCAAGGCCGGTATGGGCAGGGAGCTCAAGGGCAGCACGCTCGGGGTGATCGGCTACGGCGCGATCGGGCGCGAGGTGGTGCGCATCGGCAAGGCGCTCGGCATGCGCGTGCTGGTCTGCGATCCTTACGTCAAGGACGTGCAGCAAGCACCTTTCGACCAGCTTCTCCAGCAAAGCGACTATGTCGTGCCGCTTGCCGTGGCGACCGCGGAGACCGAGAACCTGATCAACGCCGCGGCCTTCGCGAAGATGAAGCCCGGCGCGTTCTTCATCAACGTGTCGCGTGGCAATCTCGTCGACGAGGCGGCGCTCGAGGCGGCGCTCGACTCGGGGCGCCTCGGCGGCTGCGCGATGGATGTCGGGCGCGCGCCCGACCAGATGCCCACGCCGCGCCTCGCAGCGCGGCCCGACGTCGTCGCCACGCCGCACAGCGCCGGACTGACGCGGCCGGCGATCGAGCACCAGTCGCTGGAAACCGTCGCGCAGGCGGCAGAAATCGCTCGAAAGGGAATTCCAGGAGGAGCAGTGAACGCGGAGCACTGGACGCGCAGGGAGCTGCTTCGGTGAGCAGGCGGACCGGCCATCTGGAGCGCCCAGGCTGCCGCCTCTATTACGAAATCGCGGGAAGCGGGCCGGCGCTGGTGTTCGCGCACGGCCTGGGCGGCAACCACCTCTCCTGGTGGCAGCAGGTCGCGCATTTCGCGTCCCGCTACACCTGCGTCGTCTTCTCGCACCGCGGCTTCCCGCCCTCCAGCCCGGTGCCGGGGGCGCGCGCGCCCGACGCCTACGCGGACGATCTCGCCGCGCTGATCCGGGAACTCAAGCTGGAAGACGTCGCGCTGATCGCCCAATCCATGGGCGGCTGGACCTGCCTCGAATACACGCTGCGCGAGCCGCAGCGCGTGCGCGCCCTGGTCATGGCCTCGACGTCGGGGACGATCGACTTCGGACTTCTGAAAAACAAAGAAGTCGAAGACTGGGTCAGCAAGGCGCCGGGTGTGCTCGCCGGGATGCAGGCGCGCGGCGTCCATCCCGCGGGCGGCGAGCGCATGGCGCGCGAGCAGCCGGCGCTCGCGCAGCTCTACTGGCAGATCTCGCAGCTCGCGCCGGCGGACTTCCGCGAGGACGTGCGAAAGCGCATCCGCGAGCTGCGCAGCCGGCCGCCGTCGCTGCTCGCACAGCTGCCGATGCCGGTGCTCTTCCTCACCGGCGACGAGGACTGGGTGTTTCCGCCCGCCGCCGGCCCGGCGCTGGCGCCCCTCGCACCGCGGGGGAGAGCGGTCCGCGTGCCCGCCGCCGGGCACTCGGTGTACTTCGAGCGCGCGGCGACCTTCAACGAGCTCGTGGAGAAATTCCTATGAAGACGATCCTGATCACGGGCGCGAGCGGCGACGTCGGCACGCACCTGCGCCGGGAGCTGGCGGGCAAGTATCGAATGGTGTTGTCTGATCTTCGGGCGCTCAAGCCCAACAAATCAGAGAAATTCATCCGCGCCGATATCGCGAAGATGGCCGACGCGCTGAAGATCACCAAGGGCGTGGACGCGATCGTGCATCTGGGCGGCTACTCGGTCGAAGGCCCCTGGCCGGCGATCCTGCAGGCGAACATCGTCGGCTGCTACAACGTCTTCGAGGCGGCGCGGCGCAACGGCGTCAAGCGCATCCTCTTTCCGACCAGCAACCACGCCGTGGGCTTCTACCGCCGCGACCAGACCATCGACCACCGCGTCTACCCGAAGCCCGACAGCCGCTACGGCGTGTCCAAGGTGTTCGGCGAGGCGCTCGGCAGCCTCTATGCCGACAAGTACGGCATGGAGGTGTTCCTGATGCGCATCG